>OFLL01000019.1_pt1 | contig 174025 bp, 166 predicted proteins | sample 1540861 | NCBI WGS metagenome assembly OFLL01 (sample SAMEA4413039, study PRJEB24355) | metagenome | biome: human; feature: gut; material: faeces | place: United Kingdom | collected 2010 | reverse complement strand
GCGGGAATAGCTCAGTTGGTAGAGCACGACCTTGCCAAGGTCGGGGTCGCGAGTTCGAGTCTCGTTTCCCGCTCCAATTTTCTCTTCGTTTTAAACTCAGTCCATCGCCTTTAGCGGCGCGGTTCTTTGCCCCGTTATACATACCCTGTCGAAATGTTGTGAACAGACTTATCCACAGGTAGCGCTCATAATACCCGCAGCTCAAAAAATCAACGCCACACAAATGAAATATTTATCGCATTGATTTATATGCATATTTATTTATCCGAAAACGTTATACCGATCACTTGCTCTTTTTGTTGCAGTTGAAAGACAAAGCATTTTTATTTTTATGCACAAATCCACAGAGTGACTATCGGGTCTGAATGAAAGATTTCAGGCATCCCTCGGCAATCCTTTTTCCACAGCCCGTACCAATCGTTTTTTCTGCGTTGTCTGCACTTCTATGCCTTGCGCCTCACGCCGCGCCAACTGTTGTTCCAGTGCCCAGTGGATATGTTCGTCCAGCATTGCGTCCTGTGCCAGCCGGGAGCGCAACGCCACCACTGCCGCATCCTGGTAAGGGGCGTTGCCCAGCGCCACGGCGATATTGCGCAGCCAGCGTAAATGGCCGATACGCCGGATGGCGGAGCCTTCGGTGATGCGCAGGAATTTCTCTTCCGTCCAACCAAAGAGTTCGATCAGTTGCGGTGCATGCAGTGCGGCGCGTGGGCTGAAATCGTCTTCGTCGGTAAGTTGCGAGAAGCGGTTCCACGGGCAGATAAGCTGGCAATCATCACAGCCGTAAATACGATTGCCCAATAACGGCCGGAATTCTTCAGGAATGGCGCCTTCCAACTCAATCGTCAGATAGGAAATGCAGCGGCGCGCATCTACGGTGTAGGGGGCGACGATGGCGCCGGTTGGGCAAGTGGTGATACAGGCGACGCAGCGGCCGCACTGTTCCTCCTGGGGCTTATCCACCGGCAGCGGCAGGTCGATCAGCAGTTCGCCAAGAAAGAACCAGGAGCCGGCTTCGCGGTTTAAAATAAGTGAGTGTTTACCAACCCAGCCAATCCCGGCTTTGGAGGCCAGTGCGCGTTCCATCACCGGCGCGGAGTCGACAAAGGGGCGGAAATTAAGTTCGCCGCAGTAGGCCTGGATCTGATCGCCGAGTTTTTTCAGCCGTTGGCGCAGCAGTTTGTGGTAGTCCCGCCCGAGCGCATAGCGGCTGACATAGCCTAATTCTGGGTTGTTGAGGGTGCTGGCGAAGGCCGCTTTGGCCGGCAGGTAGTTCATGCGCACGCTGATCACGCGCAGCGTGCCGGGCAACAGCTCATGTGGCCGGGCGCGCAGCATGCCATGGCGTGCCATCCACTCCATTTCACCGTGGTATTGTTTGTCCAACCAGGCCTGCAGCTTGGGCTCTTCCGCGCTCAGATCGGTGTCGCAGATGCCTACCTGCTGGAATCCTAGCGATTGCCCCCATTGCTTGATATGTTGGGCGAGTTGATTGAGATCGAGGGGGTGAGTCATGACGGGCCACAGTGAAAAACGATACTCTGACAGTTTACCACACTCTGTCTGGTCTGCGGACTGGATCCGGCGAGGAGAAGCAAGCGCCGCCGCCTCGCTGGGCATTTCTCTCTATCAACTGATGCAACGTGCCGGTGAGGCGGCTTACACGCTGGCGTGCGACCAATATCCTGCCGCCCATCACTGGCTGGTGCTGTGCGGTCATGGCAACAATGGCGGTGACGGCTATGTTGTCGCCCGTTTGGCTGCGGCGGCCGGTGTCAAAGTCAGCCTGATTGCCTGCGAAGGCACACGGCCACTGCCCCCAGAAGCGGCTGAAGCCAGACAGGCATGGTTGGCTAGCGGCGGCGAGATCCATCCGGTCGACAGCCGCTGGCCGGAAGACGTGGATCTGATCATCGACGGCCTGCTCGGTACTGGGTTAAGCAGTGCGCCGCGGGCGCCGTACGATGCCCTGATTGAAGCGGTTAACCGCAGCCGCGCGCCGGTTATCGCACTCGATATCCCCTCGGGCCTGCTGGCTGAAAGCGGCGCCGCGCCTGGAGCCGTCATCCGCGCAACGCATACCATGACTTTCATCGCGCTTAAACTTGGCCTGCTGACCGGCCAGGCCCGCGATTGGGTCGGGCAACTTCACCAGAGTACGCTAGGATTATCGGGGTGGCTGGCAAAGCAACCGACGCAGATTCAGCGGCTTACTGCCGAATCGCTGTCCCAGTGGCTGAAACCGCGTCGTCCCTGCTCACATAAAGGTGAACAGGGGCGTTTGTTAGTGGTGGGGGGCGATCACGGCTTTGGCGGCGCAATACGCATGGCGGCAGAAGCGGCGTTGCGCAGCGGCGCAGGATTGGTGCGAGTACTCACTCACATTGAGCATGTCGGGCCCTTGCTGACCGCCAGACCGGAACTGATGGTGCAACCGCTGAGCGACGAGGGGTTGCAGCAGGCGCTCGACTGGGCGGATGTGCTGGTGATTGGCCCGGGGCTGGGTCAGGGCGAATGGGGTAGGAATGCGCTGAAAATATTGCAAGCCAGTGATAAACCGGCGTTATGGGACGCCGATGCGCTGAACTTACTGGCATTAAATCCCGAGAAGCGTCAGAATCGTGTGATTACCCCGCATTCTGGGGAGGCGGCACGCCTGCTGGGGTGCCGTACCGCCGAGATTGAGAGTGACCGCTTACTTGCAGTTCGTAATCTGGTCACGCATTACGGTGGCGTGGCCGTACTGAAAGGTGCGGGTACGTTGATCGCCGATGATCAAGGCCAGATGGCGATCGCCGACGTCGGCAACGCCGGTATGGCCTCTGGTGGAATGGGCGATGTGCTGTCCGGTATCATCGGCGGTTTGCTGGGGCAAAAGCTCTCACTGTATGATGCAGCCTGCGCCGGTTGCGTGGCGCATGGCGCAGCCGCCGATCGCGTGGCGGCAAGACAAGGAATAAGGGGGCTGCTGGCGAGCGATTTATTGCCGGAAATCCCTTATTACGTTAATCCTGAGTTGGCATAAATAGAAACTATCGAATGAAAGAACTCGTTTTACCTCTGCCGGATGAGGCAGCGACTGTCGCATTGGGTACCGCCTTGGCCAAGGCGTGCGATCGCGCCAGCGTAATTTACCTTTACGGTGACCTGGGCGCCGGTAAAACCACCTTCAGCCGTGGTTTTTTGCAGGCATTGGGCCACCAGGGCAACGTTAAAAGCCCAACTTATACGCTGGTGGAGCCTTATGCGCTGCAGCCGCTGGCGGTATACCATTTTGATCTGTATCGCTTGGCCGATCCGGAAGAACTCGAATTTATGGGCATTCGCGATTATTTTGCGCAGGATGCCATTTGCCTGGTGGAATGGCCACAGCAGGGGACCGGCGTCTTGCCGGAACCTGATTTGGAGCTGCATCTCAGCTATCAGGATCAGGGGCGCGAAGCAAAAATTCAGGCGGTTTCTGCCTACGGCAGCCAGCTTTTAGACCGTATTCACGGGCCACAGGAATGACGCCGCAATGACGTATGCGTTGAGAAAATTACTCGTAATCGCCCTGATCGCCGTATTGGGGCCTTTGGGTGCAGCCAGTGCGTTGGCCGCATCGTCGTTGTCTGATATTAAAGTCACCAATGCCCAGCGCGAAGCCACGGTATCGGTGAGCTTTACCGGTCCGCCGGACTATGCCTTCTTCCCGTTGCACGGCCCGGACCGCGTGGTATTGGATGTAAACCAGAAAGGCAAGGTGGGCGGTTTACCGTTGAATTTCAGCGGCCAGAACCTGGTGAAAAGCATTCGCTCCAGCGCGCCGAAAGACGCCCAGAGCGTAAGGCTGGTGTTTGATCTGACCCAGCGCGCGAAGACCCGGGTAGCCACACGCCAGAACGGCAGTGTCTATACCGTGGTGTTCACCATCGCCGCCGAGGGCAGCGCAAACACTACAGTACGAAAAGCCCCGACGCCGGCACCGGTGGTCGTGAACCCACCGACGCGTAAAGCCCCGGTGGTGGTGAGTGAGCCTGAACCAGAGCCTGCTCCGGTGCGTAGAGCGCCAAGTGGTTCCAATCCTTTCACCAATAAGCCTACCGTGGTTGCGGGTACCGCATCTGAGGTCACGCCACGCAGCAGCCGCGTTTCCGCCGGTTCCGGCGATCGGGTGGTGGTGGCTATCGATGCCGGTCACGGCGGCCAGGACCCAGGCGCCATTGGCCCGAACGGCCTGAAAGAGAAAAATGTAACTATCGCTATCGCTCGCCGCCTGCAGGCATTGTTGGATGCCGATCCCCAGTTTAAACCAGTGTTGACGCGCAACGGCGACTACTTCATCTCGGTTATGGGGCGCTCTGACGTGGCACGTAAGCAAGGCGCTAACGTGCTGGTCTCGATTCACGCTGACGCCGCGCCAAACCGCAGCGCCAACGGGGCTTCGGTTTGGGTGCTGTCCAACCGCCGCGCCAACAGTGAGATGGCTGGCTGGCTGGAACAACATGAGAAGCAGTCCGAGTTGCTGGGCGGTGCGGGTGATTTGCTGGCCAACAGCCAGGCGGATCCTTACCTGAGCCAGGCGGTGCTGGATCTGCAGTTTGGTCACTCACAACGCGTGGGCTACGATGTCGCGGTAAAAGTGCTGCAACAGTTGCAGAGCGTCGGCTCCTTGCATAAACGTCGTCCTGAACACGCCAGCCTTGGCGTGCTGCGTTCGCCGGATATCCCATCCTTGTTGGTGGAAACAGGATTTATCAGTAATAGCACGGAGGAGCGGCTGCTCGGCAGTAGCGCATATCAGGAGAAAATTGCCCGGGCGATCCACAACGGCCTGCGCAGTTATTTCCTGGCGCACCCGCTACAAGCCGACCCAAAGGTGGAAAACCGACCGCTGGACGTCGCAGCGGCGGTTAACTCCTCAACACAAGACGTCAGTCAGCCCGCGCCGATCGTCAGTTCGGCCGGCAGCAGCCGCATTAGCGGTAAAACGCAGATCCACGTGGTGAAGCGAGCCGAAACGCTTTCCGGTATTGCCGACAGCTATGGCACCACCATGGCGGCGTTGCGTGACCTGAACAAGCTGAAAAAAGACGGCGTGTGGGTCGGCCAGCGCCTTAAAGTGCCGGCGGGTAAAACCGCCGCGACGGTCAGTACAGTCGCCAAGGCAAAACCCAGCGTGAAGAAGCCGTCCAGGCACAAAGTGACCCGCGGTGATACCTTATCCTCCATCGCTACCCGTTACGGTGTCAGCGTCAGCGACCTGAAACGCGTGAATAAACTGAAGTCGGACGTCGCGCCGCTGGATCGGACGCTGACCATTCCGCAGGCCTAGTGCCCACATTAGAGGAGTCAGCATGCCCATCCAGGTGTTACCGCCCCAGCTTGCCAACCAGATTGCCGCCGGTGAAGTGGTCGAACGGCCCGCGTCAGTGGTAAAGGAACTGGTGGAAAACAGTCTGGATGCCGGTGCGACACGCATTGATATTGATATCGAACGCGGCGGTGCCAAGCTGATTCGCATCCGCGATAACGGCTGCGGCATCGGTAAAGACGATCTGGCATTGGCATTGGCGCGTCATGCCACCAGTAAAATCAGCACGCTCGACGATTTGGAAGCCATCGTCAGTCTCGGTTTTCGCGGTGAGGCGTTGGCCAGCATCAGCTCGGTTTCCCGTTTGGCGCTCACTTCGCGCACGGCGGAACAAAATGAAGCCTGGCAGGCTTACGCCGAAGGCCGCGACCAGGCGGTGACGGTCAAACCAGCGGCGCATCCGATAGGCAGCACGCTGGAAGTGCTGGATTTGTTCTACAACACCCCGGCGCGGCGCAAATTCATGCGCACCGAGAAAACCGAATTCGGCCATATCGATGAAGTAGTGCGGCGCATTGCGCTGGCGCGTTTCGATGTGGCGATCAACCTCAGCCACAACGGCAAACTGATCCGCCAATATCGCGCAGCGAAAGACGAAAGCCACTATGAGCGCCGCCTGGGCAGCATTTGTGGCCCGGCTTTTTTGCAGCATGCGTTGAACATTTCCTGGCAGCATGGCGATCTGACCATTCGCGGCTGGGTGGCTGATCCCGCTGGTGCGCGCCAATTGGGCGAGATGCAGTATTGCTACGTCAATAGCCGCATGATGCGCGATCGTCTGATCAATCATGCCATCCGCCAGGCCTATCAGGATCAGTTGAAAGACGATCAGCAGCCCGCGTACGTACTGTATCTCGAGGTCGATCCGCATCAGGTAGACGTGAATGTGCACCCGGCCAAGCACGAAGTACGTTTTCATCAGGCGCGGTTGGTACATGACTTTATTTATCAGGCGGTAACTACCGTGCTGCAGCAGGTCGGCAACGCGCCGCTGCCGCTGGACGATGAGCCGGAACAACCGTCGGCGCCAACCTGGCAGCCGGAAAACCGCGTCGCCGCTGGCGGCAACCATTTCTCGCAGCCGGCGCCGCGCCGCGAACCTCAGCCAAGTGAACCGGGCGTCGCCCGCGAGCGTGAACCTCAACCGGCCTACCAGGCAGGCAACGGCTACCAAAAGCGCGAAGGCGAGCTTTACGGCAAACTGATGCAGGCTGCTCCGGTGGTGGAGCCAGCGCCAGAAACGCCGAAACAACCGCTGTTCCCACCGGTAAAGGCTGAGCGAGAAGTGCCGCTGGACGGCAGCCAGCACAGTTTTGGTCGGGTGCTGATGATCCATCCGCCGTGCTTCGCCCTGATTGAGCGTCGCCAGCAATTGATGTTGCTCAATCTGCCGGTGGCCGAGCGCTGGTTGCGCCAGGCGCAGCTTAATCCGGCTGAAGAAGGCCTGCGGCCGCAGCCGCTGCTGATCCCCATCAAACTGACGCTGAATAAGCAAGAAGCGGCCGCCTGTGTGCGCCATCAGCCGTTACTGGTCAAAATGGGATTGGATTTGCAGGCGGATCATGGGCGTGTGACGTTGCGCGCAGTACCTTTACCATTACGCCAACAAAATTTACAAAAACTGATACCCGAACTGTTAGGCTATCTGGCCGAGCATCAGGAGATGTCGCCCCCGGTGTTAGCCACCTGGTTCGCCCGCCACTTGGGCAGCGAACATGAGCAGTGGAACACCTCGCAAGCGATACAATTGCTGACCGACGTTGAACGACTTTGCCCGCAGCTGGTCAAATCACCACCGAGCGGACTTTTACAACCTGTTGATTTACAGGCTGCACTGGCAGCCCTTACGCATGATTGAAACTGAAATGACACCACGTCCCCCGGCTATTTTTATGATGGGGCCGACCGCCTCGGGCAAGACCGCGTTGGCGATCGCGCTGCGTGAACGCCTGCCTGTGGAACTGATCAGCGTGGATTCCGCGCTGATTTATCGCGGCATGGATATCGGCACGGCTAAACCGAGCGCTGAGGAATTGGCGCAGGCACCGCACCGGCTGATTGATATTCGCGATCCTGCCGAAGTTTACTCAGCAGCGGATTTTCGCGCCGATGCACTGAAAGAGATGGCCGCCATTACCGCCGCCGGGCGTATCCCGCTGCTGGTCGGGGGCACCATGCTTTACTTCAAGGCGCTGCTGGAAGGTTTATCGCCGTTGCCGCCTGCCGATCCGGCGGTGCGTGAGCGTATCGAACAGCAGGCTGCGGAGCAGGGCTGGGACGTTTTACACCGTCAGTTGCAAGAGATTGACCCGGTTGCGGCATTGAGAATTCATCCTAATGATCCGCAGAGACTGTCCAGAGCACTGGAAGTTTTTTTTATTTCGGGTAAAACTTTAACGGAACTGACTAAAATTTCGGGTGAATCGTTGCCGTATCATGTTCACCAATTTGCGATAGCGCCGACCAGCCGTGAGTTGATCCATCAACGCATCGCGCTGCGGTACCATCAAATGTTGGCGGCAGGTTTTGAGACGGAAGCGCGTGCACTTTTTGCACGGGGTGATTTGCATACGGATTTGCCTTCCATTCGCTGTGTCGGTTATCGCCAGATGTGGTCATATTTATCTGGCGAAATTAGTTACGATGAGATGGTTTATCGTGGTATTTGCGCAACACGTCAGTTGGCCAAGCGCCAAATGACCTGGTTACGAGGCTGGAACTCGGTACATTGGCTGGACAGCGAGAAGCCGGGAGAGGCTTTGGACTCGGTAATACAGGTTGTTAGTGCATAGGTCGAGTGATTGTGTACAATTGATGAGTATTCAGCGCGCAAATTTTTTAGGTCGTTTATTTTAGAGCCGACAGGTTCTTAGTTAAAAACAACAAGCAAATAAGGAAAAGATAGAATGGCTAAGGGGCAATCTTTGCAAGATCCGTTCCTGAACGCATTGCGTCGTGAACGTGTTCCGGTTTCTATTTATTTGGTGAATGGTATTAAGCTGCAAGGCCAGATTGAGTCTTTTGACCAGTTTGTCATCCTGTTGAAAAACACGGTGAGCCAGATGGTTTATAAGCACGCTATCTCTACCGTTGTCCCGTCACGCCCGGTTTCGCACCATAGCAATACCCCGAGCGGCGGCACCAGTAACTATCACCATGGTAACAATCCGTCTGCGCCGCAACAGCCGCAGCAGGAAAGCGATGACGCTGAATAAAGCGCGTTGCGAGTCAACCATGAAGGGGAGCATAAGCAGCCGTGGGCTGTTTATGTCCCCCAAACTCACGGGTTCCCGTTTGAGAGGTTGCACGCTTGTTTGACCGTTATGAAGCCGGTGAGCAGGCCGTCCTGGTTCATATCTATTTCTCGCAAGACAAAGACACAGAAGATCTCAGTGAGTTCGAATCCCTGGTGTCCTCTGCGGGTGTCGAAGCTTTGCAAGTGGTGACTGGTAGCCGCAAAGCCCCGCATCCCAAATACTTTGTCGGTGAAGGAAAGGCCGAAGAAATTGCAGACGCGGTAAAAGCCAGTGGCGCATCTGTTGTCCTGTTTGATCACTCCCTTTCTGCAGCGCAGGAGAGAAATCTTGAACGCCTGTGCGAATGCCGAGTGATCGATCGCACCGGGTTGATCCTAGACATCTTTGCCCAGCGCGCCCGTACCCATGAAGGTAAGCTGCAGGTAGAGTTGGCGCAGTTGCGTCATATTGCCACGCGTTTGGTGCGTGGCTGGACCCACCTTGAGCGTCAAAAAGGGGGGATAGGCCTGCGCGGGCCAGGGGAAACCCAATTAGAGACCGACCGTCGTCTGTTGCGCGATCGCATTAGCTTGATTCTACGCCGTCTGGAGCGGGTAGCTAAGCAGCGTGAACAGGGCCGACGTGCGCGTACCCGTGCTGAAGTGCCGACCGTATCGCTGGTAGGGTATACCAACGCCGGAAAATCCACCCTGTTTAACCGAATTACGTCCGCCGATGTCTATGCGGCAGACCAGCTATTTGCCACTTTGGATCCTACCCTGCGGCGCATTGACGTGGCCGATGTGGGCGATACCGTGTTGGCGGATACCGTAGGCTTTATCCGGCACCTGCCGCACGATCTGGTGGCCGCCTTCAAGGCGACGCTGCAAGAAACGCGTCAGGCGTCTTTGCTGTTACATGTAATCGATGCCGCGGATACTCGCGTCGATGAAAACATTGAAGCGGTCAATACCGTGCTGGCAGAGATTGAATCGGATGAGATCCCTACACTTTTAGTGATGAACAAAATAGATATGCTGGATGATTTTGTCCCGCGTATCGACCGCAACGATGAAAACTTACCGATCCGGGTGTGGCTGTCCGCCGCCAGCGGTGAAGGTATCCCGTTGCTGTATCAGGCGTTGACGGAGCGCTTATCGGGGGAAATCGCGCATTATGAGCTGCGCTTACCGCCAGAGGCAGGCCGTCTTCGTAGCCGTTTTTACCAGCTTCAGGCAATTGAAAAAGAGTGGAACGAAGAAGACGGCAGCATTGGCGTGGTGGTACGTATGCCTATCGTCGAATGGCGTCGCCTCTGCAAACAGGAACAGGAACTGATTAACTTTATAGTATGATCATATCCTGTTACATTTGAGCTTCGCGTAAGCCTGAAGTACCCAATCACAGAATATGGAGCTAAAACATGGCGTGGAATCAGCCCGGTAATAACGGACAGGACCGCGACCCGTGGGGGAGCAGCAATAATAATGGCGGCAACTCTGGCGGTAATAACAAAGGCGGTCGTGATCAAGGGCCACCTGATTTGGACGATATCTTCCGCAAACTGAGCAAGAAATTGAGCGGTTTGGGCGGGGGCAAAGGCTCCAACAGCAATAACAGCGGCGGCACCGGCACTTCTGGTCCGGGCCTCAGTGGTCGCATCATCGGCATTGCCGCGGTAGCGGTAGTGGTGATTTGGGCTGCCAGCGGCTTCTACACCATCAAGGAAGCCGAACGTGGTGTTGTGACCCGTTTTGGCAAGTTCAGCCACCTGGTACAGCCAGGTCTGAACTGGAAGCCGACCTTTATCGATGAAGTGCGTCCGGTTAACGTGGAGTCGGTTCGTGAATTGGCGGCGTCTGGCGTGATGCTGACCTCCGACGAGAACGTAGTGCGCGTAGAAATGAACGTGCAGTACCGCGTGACCAACCCGGAAGCCTATCTGTTCAGCGTGACCAATGCCGACGACAGCCTGAGCCAGGCTACCGACAGCGCCCTGCGTGGCGTTATCGGCAAGTACACCATGGACAAGATCCTGACCGAAGGTCGTACTATCGTGCGTAGCGATACCCAACGCGTACTGGAAGAAACTATTCGTCCGTACAACATGGGTATCACGCTGTTGGACGTCAACTTCCAGGCCGCTCGTCCGCCGGAAGAGGTGAAGGCCGCATTTGACGATGCGATTGCCGCACGTGAGAACGAGCAGCAGTACATCCGTGAAGCGGAAGCTTACGCCAACGAAGTTCAGCCACGTGCTAACGGCCAGGCGCAGCGTCTGTTGGAAGATGCCAAAGCGTATAAAGACCGTACCGTCCTGGAAGCTCAGGGTGAGGTTGCTCGCTTTGCCAAGCTGTTGCCGGAATACAAATCGGCACCGCAAATTACCCGTGAGCGTCTGTATATCGAAACCATGGAAAAAGTCCTGAGCCACACCCGCAAGGTGTTGGTGAATGACAAAGGCAACAATCTGATGGTGTTGCCGCTGGATCAAATGCTGCGTGGCCAAACCGGCGCGGCGGCGGACGGCAATAAAGACACCAGCCTGATTCGTCTCAACCCCGCTCCGTCTGCCAACAGCGGCGCCAGCTCAAGCAGCCAGCGCACCAGCAGCGGCTCGGTCATGGACCAGCGCCGGGCAAATGCGCAGCGTGACGACACCACTCGCGTAGGGAGAGAGTAATCAATGCGTAAGTCTTTTGTAGTAATCGTCCTCGCGGTGCTGGTGGCGTTATACGCTTCTTTGTTCGTGGTTCAGGAAGGTCAGCGTGGCATCGTGCTGCGCTTTGGCAAGGTTCTGCGTGACAGCGACAACAAGCCGCTGGTGTATGCGCCAGGCCTGCACTTCAAGATCCCGTTTATTGAATCAGTGAAGACGCTGGATGCGCGTATCCAGACCATGGATAACCAGGCTGACCGCTTTGTGACCAGCGAGAAGAAAGACCTGATTGTCGATTCTTACCTGAAATGGCGTATCAGCGATTTCAGCCGTTACTATCTGGCAACCGGCGGCGGCGATGTTTCACAGGCCGAAGTGTTGCTGAAACGTAAGTTCAGTGACCGTCTGCGTTCCGAGATTGGTCGTCTGGACGTGAAAGACATCGTCACCGACTCGCGCGGTAAGCTGATGTCCGACGTGCGTGATGCATTGAACACCGGTACCGTGGGTGACGATCAAGAAGTCACCACCACCGAAGCCGATGACGCTATCGCCTCTGCAGCGGCGCGTGTTGAGAAGGAAACCACCGGCAACCTGCCGAAGGTTAACCCGAACAGCATGGCGGCGTTGGGTATTGAAGTGATCGACGTGCGTATCAAGCAGATCAACCTGCCGGCGGAAGTGTCTGATGCGATCTACCAGCGTATGCGCGCCGAGCGTGAAGCGGTAGCCCGTCGTCACCGTTCACAGGGTCAGGAAGAAGCCGAGAAGCTGCGTGCGACCGCAGACTACGAAGTGACTCGTACCCTGGCGGAAGCTGAACGTACTGCACGTATCACTCGCGGTGATGGCGATGCCGAAGCGGCCAAACTGTTTGCCAACGCATTCAGCCAGGATCCGGACTTCTACGCCTTTATCCGTAGCCTGCGTGCTTACGAAACCAGCTTCAGCAGCAATAACCAGGACGTGATGGTTCTGAGCCCGGACAGCGATTTCTTCCGCTACATGAAGTCGCCTGACTCCACGCGCAAATAATCACGACAGGTAATTGATCGAGGGCCCGTTTAAACGCGGGCCCTTTCTTTTTGGGAGTTTCTGATGAATTCAACGATCTGGCTGGCGTTAGGGCTGGTTTTGGTGCTGGAAGGCCTGGGGCCGATGCTGTTTCCACAGGCCTGGCGTAAAATGATACTGGCGATGACCCAGTTGCCTGACTCTACCTTACGGCGGTTTGGCGGCGGAATAGTGGTTGCGGGCTGTGTGATCTACTACATGTTGCGTAGTCGCACGGGGGTTTAAAGGTTAGCCTAAAAAATACGCAACTCAACGCTAAAAGTGCTGAAACTCACGAATTACGGTGGTAGAATCCATTTTTAAGCAACCGGTGATTTTTAAAATGGGTAAGAACGTCGTCGTACTGGGCACTCAATGGGGTGACGAAGGTAAGGGCAAGGTCGTAGACCTGCTGACCGAACGGGCTCAATATGTAGTGCGCTATCAAGGTGGTCACAACGCTGGCCATACTCTGGTAATTAACGGTGAAAAAACCGTCCTTCATTTAATTCCTTCAGGCATTCTGCGTGAAAACGTGACCAGCATCATCGGCAACGGTGTAGTTCTGGCGCCAGACGCGTTGATGAAAGAAATGGGTGAACTCGAAGCGCGCGGCATCCCGGTACGCGAACGTCTGTTACTGTCCGAAGCCTGTCCGCTGATCCTGCCTTACCACGTTGCGCTGGATAACGCACGTGAGAAAGCACGCGGCGCGAAAGCTATCGGTACCACCGGTCGCGGTATCGGCCCGGCTTACGAAGATAAAGTAGCTCGTCGCGGTCTGCGCGTCAGCGACCTGTTCAACAAAGAAACCTTCGCCGTTAAGCTGAAGGAAATTGTTGATTATCATAACTTCCAGTTGGTTAACTACTACAAAGTCGAAGCCGTTGATTACCAGGCGACTCTGGATTACGTGCTGTCTATCGCCGACATCCTGACTGCAATGGTTGTTGACGTTTCTGAACTGTTGGACGGCGCGCGCAAGCGTGGCGACCTGATCATGTTCGAAGGCGCACAGGGCACCCTGCTGGATATCGACCACGGTACCTATCCGTACGTAACCTCTTCCAATACCACTGCTGGCGGCGTTGCTACCGGTTCAGGTATTGGTCCGCGTTACGTGGATTACGTGCTGGGCATCGTGAAAGCCTACTCCACCCGCGTGGGTGCAGGTCCGTTCCCAACCGAACTGTTCGACGAAACTGGCGAATACCTGTGCAAACAGGGTAACGAATTCGGCGCCACTACTGGCCGTCGCCGTCGTACCGGCTGGTTGGATGCCGTAGCGGTTCGCCGCGCAGTGCAGATCAACTCCCTGTCTGGCTTCTGCCTGACCAAGTTGGACGTGCTGGATGGCCTGAAAGAAGTGAAAATCTGTGTGGGCTATCGCATGCCAGATGGCCGCGAAATGACCACCACGCCGCTGGCGGCTGAAGGTTGGGAAGGTATCGAGCCAATCTACGAAAGCATGCCTGGCTGGAGCGACACCACTTTTGGCGTGAAAGAACACAGCAAACTGCCACAGGCAGCGCTGGACTACATCAAGCGCATTGAAGAACTGACTGGCGTACCGGTAGACATTATCTCTACTGGCCCAGACCGTAGCGAAACCATGATCCTGCGCGACCCGTTCGACGCATAATCTGGCTTTGCTGCAATAAAACAAACCGGGCGTGTCCCGGTTTGTTTTTATCCTGATTTTCCCCGATTGCGGTTTCACGTCCAAAAATCCTTTCTTTAACCTGTCCCAGAGCTCGACATGCGCTAAATAATTAGCGGCGAACTCTCTGGCTGGTTTATTATCCAATAAGTAATCTTTTGAATAGTGCCGAAAATCGGCGTATCAGACGGGTAAAATGATACCCAGAGGTAGATGTGCAGTTAACAAGTTTTACTGATTATGGCCTGCGGGCGTTGATCTACATGGCCTCGCTGCCACCGGACAAAATGACCAGCATCTCGGAAGTCACCGAGGTCTACGGCGTGTCCCGAAACCATATGGTAAAGATCATCAATCAGTTAAGCCGGGTTGGGTTTGTCACCGCAGTGCGCGGTAAGAACGGCGGCATCCGTTTAGGCAAACCGGCCGAAACCATTCGCCTCGGCGACGTGGTCAGGGCGCTGGAGCCGCTCTCACTGGTTAATTGCAGCAGTACGTTTTGCCACATAACCCCTGCCTGCCGCCTGAAGCAGGTGCTCCAACAGGGCGTACAGAATTTCCTTGAAGAGCTGGATAACCACACGCTGGCCGATATGGTCGAAGACAATCCATCGCTCTACAAGCTATTGCTTGTCGAATAAAGCGTCGCTGAGAAGACAAGGCTCAGCGGCACCCTGCTGATGACAACGGAGGAACCGCAATGTCACAAGATCCATTCCTGGAACGAGAAGCAGAAAAATATGAATCCCCCATTCCGAGCCGTGAATTTATTTTGGCCCATTTGGCGAAAAGAGAAACGCCGGCCAGCCGCGAAGAGCTGGCCAAAGAGCTGAATTTAACCGGCGAAGAACCCCTGGAAGCGTTGCGCCGTCGCCTGCGGGCGATGGAACGTGATGGCCAATTAATCTTTACCCGCCGCCAGTGCTACGCGCTGCCGGAACGTCTGGACCTGCTGCGCGGCACCGTGATCGGCCACCGCGATGGCTTCGGCTTCCTGCGTATCGAAGGCAGCAAAGACGACCTGTATCTGTCAGCTGAACAGATGAAGATGGCGATCCACGGCGACGTGGTGTTGGCACAGGCCATGGCTGCCGATCGCAAGGGCCGCCGCGAAGCGCGTATCGTCCGTGTGCTGGTGCCGAAAACCAGTCAAATCGTCGGCCGCTTCTTCATGGACGCCGGTACCGGCTTCGTGGTGCCGGATGACAGCCGCCTGAGCTTCGATATCCTGATCCCGGCCGACGCCGTCAGCGGTGCGCGCATGGGCTTTATGGTGGTGGTTGAACTGACCCAGCGCCCAACCCGCCGTACCAAAGCGGTTGGCAAGATTGTCGAGATCCTCGGCGATAAAATGGGGACCAGCATGGCGGTAGATATCGCGCTGCGCACCCATGAAATCCCGCATGTTTGGCCGCCGCAGGTGGAAAAACAGGTAGCCGACCTCAGTGAGCAGGTACCGGAATCCGCCAAAAAAGGCCGCGTCGATCTGCGTAAACTGCCTTTGGTAACGATTGATGGCGAAGATGCCCGCGATTTCGATGACGCAGTCTACTGCGAGAAAAAACGCGGCGGCGGTTGGCGCCTGTGGGTTGCCATTGCCGACGTCAGCTATTACGTGCGTCCGCGCACGGCACTGGATGACGAAGCCCGTAACCGTGGGACTTCAGTGTACTTCCCATCGCAGGTTATTCCGATGCTGCCGGAAGTGCTGTCTAACGGCCTGTGTTCGCTTAACCCGCAGGTAGACCGTCTGTGCATGGTGTGTGAGATGACCATCTCTGCACAAGGGCGCCTGTCGACGGCCAAATTCTATGAAGCGGTCATGAGCTCTCACGCCCGCTTAACGTATAACAAGGTCTGGCATATTCTGCAGGGCGATCAGGAGTTGCGTGAGCATTACCACCCGCTGGTCAAACACCTGGAAGAATTGCATGCGATGTACAAGGTGCTGGATCAGGCGCGTGCTGAACGTGGCGGTATCGCTTTCGAAACCGAAGAAGCCAAGTTTATCTTTAACGCCGAACGCCGTATTGAGCGCGTCGAACCTACGGTGCGTAACGACGCTCACAAACTGATCGAAGAGTGCATGATTATGGCGAACGTCGCCGCTGCACGCTTTGTCGAGAAAAATAACGAACCGGCGCTGTTCCGCGTGCACGATCGCCCAAGTGACGATCACATCAGTGCACTGCGCAGCGTGCTGGGCGAGTTGGGCCTGACGCTGGGCGGTGGCAACAAGCCGCAGCCGAAGGACTACGCCACACTGATGGATGAAGTGTCCGAACGTCCTGACCATGAAATGCTGCAAACCATGCTGCTGCGTTCGATGAAGCAGGCGGTTTACGATCCGGAAAACCGCGGCCACTTTGGTCTGGCGCTGGCTTCTTATGGCCACTTCACCTCACCGATCCGCCGTTATCCGGATCTGGCGATGCACCGTGCGATCAAGTACCAACTGGCTAAAGAGCACGGCGAACCGAAAGAGCGATGGACGCCGACCGGTGGTTGGCACAGCGAATTCGAAGAAATGCTGCAGTTGGGCGAGCACTGTTCGATGGCTGAACGCCGCGCCGATGAAGCGACGCGCAACGTTGCCGACTGGCTGAAATGCGACTTTATGCAGGATCACGTCGGTGAAGTGTTCAGCGGCATCATTGCCAGCGTGACCGGCTTCGGTTTCTTCGTGCGTCTCAACGATCTGTTTATCGACGGCCTGGTGCACGTATCGTCGCTGGATAATGATTATTATCGCTACGATAATATCGGCCAGCGTCTGATTGGCGAATCCTCAGGCGTGGTTTATCGCCTGGGCGACACGGTAGAGATCCGTGTGGAAGCGGTGCATATGGATGAGCGTAAAATTGACTTCGCTCTGGTCTCCAGCACCCGCAAACCACGCGGTGAAGGCAAAACTGAACGCGATCGCGCCAAGAAAGGCGGTCAGCGCACCTTGCGTGATGGCGCAGGCGCAGGCCGCACCTCGTCACCGCGCAAACGCCGGGGCGGCAAACCGCCAGCCAATTTTGAGCCTGACAGCGCCTTCCGTAAGGATGAAGCCAAGCCCGCTGACAAGGTGAAGAAAGACAAAAAGGCGAAAGCCAAGAAAGTGTCCGACAAAACCCGGAAAATAGCGGCGGCGACCAAGGCCAAACGCGCCGGCAAGAAGAAAGGTGCTGAGCAGGCTTAACCTGCCACACGTCATTATCACCGGCAGGCGTTTGCCTGCCGCACAGTAAAAAGAGCATCATGAGCGAAATTATTTACGGTATTCATGCCGTCAAAGCCCTGTTAGACAACGATCCGCAACGCTTCCTGGAAGTGTTTATCCTCAAAGGCCGCGACGATCGTCGGCTACAGCCGTTGATTGCCGAGCTGGAAGCGACCGGCATTGTTATCCAGGTGGCGAACCGCCAGTGGCTGGATGAGAAGGTCGAGGGTGCGGTGCATCAGGGGATCATTGCCCGGGTGCGCGAAGGACGCCAGTATCAGGAAAATGACCTGCCGGCGTTGCTGGAAAGCGTGGATACCCCGTTCCTGCTGGTGCTGGACGGCGTGACCGACCCGCATAACCTCGGTGCCTGCTTGCGCAGCGCCGACGCGGCCGGTGTGCACGCGGTGATTGTCCCGCGCGATCGTTCTGCCCAGTTGAACGCAACGGCCAAGAAAGTGGCCTGTGGTGCGGCGGAGAATGTGCCGTTGATTCGCGTCACCAACCTGGCGCGCACCCTGCGATTGTTGCAGGAGATGAACGTCTGGATCGTGGGCACTGCGGGTGAGGCCGACCACACGCTGTTCCAGAGCAAAATGACCGGCCCGATGGCGCTGGTGATGGGGGCGGAAGGCGAAGGTATGCGTCGTCTGACTCGCGAGCACTGCGACGAGCTGATCAGCATTCCGATGGCCGGTACGGTTTCTTCACTGAACGTTTCGGTGGCGACCGGTATCTGCCTGTTTGAAGCGGTGCGTCAACGCAGTTGATTTATCCGTAAGGGCGCAGCTTTTGCGCCCTTAATTCCTTTCTCAATGCCTACCCTGTGATCTCGCCAGCGGCAGAATTCCCCCTGACGACCATAATTACTCCTGACGCTTTTATCAGGGAGCAAGCCAATGGTCTGGAATACACACACCGTTTTTAATCAGCCGAAGCCGCTGGGCAACAGTAATCTGTTCCTGTCCGATACGCCATTGCATGAAGCCATTCAGCGTGAGCAGGCCGGTTGGGATGCGGACGTGCTGGCCTCGCTGGGCCAACAGTTGGGCACTCAGGAGTCGCTGGAGTTGGGGCGGCTGGCCAATGCCAATCCCCCGGAACTGCTGCGCTATGATGCCACCGGCCAGCGATTGGACGACGTCCGTTTTCATCCCGCCTGGCATATCCTGATGCAAGGGCTGATAGCCAACCGGGTGCATAACCTGCCGTGGCAGGAGGACGCCCGAATCGGCTCTTTTGTGGCGCGGGCGGCGCGTTTTGTATTACATGCGCAGGTCGAGGCCGGTACTTTGTGCCCGGTGACCATGACCTTTGGCGCAATTCCTTTGCTGCAGCGCTCGTTGCCTGCGGAGTTCCAATCCTGGCTAACGCCGCTACTGTCCGATCGTTACGACGCGCATTCATTGCCCGGCGGGCAAAAGCGCGGTTTGCTGATCGGCATGGGAATGACCGAAAAGCAGGGCGGTTCCGATGTGCTGAGTAATACCACCACCGCCAGCCCGCTGGGTGCACGCGGCCCAGGAGAAGCCTACCGTTTGGTCGGCCACAAGTGGTTTTTCTCGGTACCGCAGAGCGATGCGCACCTGGTGCTGGCGCAGACCGAAGGCGGGCTGTCCTGTTTCTTCCTGCCGCGAATTTTGCCTGACGGCACGCGCAATGCCATAAGGTTGGAACGGCTGAAGGATAAGTTGGGCAACAGGTCCAACGCCAGCAGCGAAGTAGAATTCCAGGATGCCAGCGCCTGGCTGGTGGGCGAGGAAGGGGATGGCGTACGACATATCCTGAAAATGGGGGGACTGACGCGTTTTGACTGCGCACTGGGTAGCCACGGGCTGATGCGGCGCGGGCTGTCGGTGGCGTTGTACCATGCTCTGCAGCGGCAGGCGTTTGGTAAGACGCTGATTGAACAACCGATGATGCGGCAGGTGCTGGCGCGAATGGCCCTGCGCCTGGAGGGGCAGACTGCGGCCCTGATGCGTCTGGCGCGTGCTTATGACAGCGCAGGTAGCACGCCTCTGGAGCAGGCGTTATGCCGTGTGATGACGCCTGCGGCGAAGTTTGAAGTCTGCCGGCAAGGCATTCCTTTTATTGGTGAAGCCATGGAGGCGCTGGGCGGTATCGGCTATTGCGAAGAGAGCGAACTGCCGAGGTTGTACCGTGAAATGCCGGTAAACAGCATCTGGGAAGGCTCCGGCAATATTATGTGTCTGGACGTCATGCGCGCCTGGGGCAAGCTGCCGGCGGTGCAGGAGGCGCTGGAGCAGGAACTCGGTGAAGTGAGAGGGCAGAACCGCCATTATGATCACCAATGGCGACGGTTGCTTCAACTGATGCGCAAACCTCAGGAAGAGCAAGGACGTGCGGTGACCGGCGCCTTGTTTAATCTGTTCGCGGCGGCGCAGCTTCTGCGTTACAGTTCACCGCCGCTGGCGGAAGCCTGGTGTCAAATGATGCTTGATGCCCGTGGTGAGCGGACATTGCCGGAAAGGCTGTGCGAAACGCTGTTTACCCGCGCGATGGGCGGCTAGGGAAAACGGTGGCGCCGCAGCCGGAAAAGCTTTTTAATTCAGCTCTTGGCCCGTAAGGGATACTGACCTCTGACCAGGAAACATGACATGGATATTCTCAGCGCGTTGGCGGCATTCGCCTCTTATTTCTTCAGTGGCTTTGCCATGGTTCTGGTGTTTTTGTTCGTTTATACCCGCATTACGCCGCATGACGAATGGGCGTTGATCAAAGCCGACAATCAGGCCGCCGCTTTTGGATTCGTCGGTGCCTGTCTCGGGTATGTCATTCCGCTGGCGAGTGCAGCGATCAACTCCGTCAGCCTGTTGGACTACCTGTTATGGGGCGTGGTGGCGCTGGTGGTACAGCTGCTGCTGTTTGCGGCGGTGAAAATCTATATGCCGCGCATCAGCGACAAGATTGAGTCCAATCACGTGGCGGCCGGGATTTTCCTCGGCGGCGTGTCGATCAGTGGCGGTGTGCTGAATGCGGCCTGCATGACCTACTAAAGGTAAAGTATTGCGGAGGCGCGCCAGCCTGGCTGATGCGCCTGTTCTTCCATTCGCAGGATGCGGTAATAGCTTGCCCCATGCTCATCCGCCTTTTGGGCGATCAATTGTTCTACGTCCTGAGGGGAGCCGGAGAGGTTGTTCAGGGTGATTTCCGCAATTTCGCTGAGTGGCGTAACGCGGTCTGCGGGGGCCAGTTCAGCGGACTGGGCGCTGGCGCTGAGTAACCCCATAGAAAGCAGGAGGGCGGTGAGTGCGGCGGAGCGTGTCATGGCGTTCCCCTTCGTCGGATCCTGGATTCACGGCCGCGGGCTGCGGCGCGCTGTTTGCCAGTGTGCTCTATCCAACTTCAGTCTGTGCAAAGCCAATGTAAATCTTATTAAAACTCCAGCAGTTACCGATACAGGATCGCCTGCGAATACCACTGGCCGGGAACCACGGTTTCGCTGTTCATGATGATCATGTAATAGCGCGCGCCGCTGGCATTGGCCTTCTGCTGAATTTCCGCTTCCACATCCATCGGGCTGCCGCGCACCAGGGCGCTGGTGGTGCCTATTTTTTCCAGGCTACCGGTTTGTGCCCGGGTGATCTCCTGCGCCTGTCCGGTCGGCGGTGGGGGCGCTTTGGGCGTCGTGGTCATCATGCCACAGGCGCTAAGCAGCGTGACCAGCGTCAAGGAGAGCAGCAGGCGGGACATTTTCATAGATACCTCAAGAAAGCGGATAGCGTGATTTGAGTGTAACTCATTATAAATTGGAACAGATTGAGCTAATGCTTTTTAGCGCAAGTTTGCCATTATGAAGGCAATGGCGATGCAGAGGGAAAATGAATGATTGAAATTTATGACGAGCGAGCAGGAGATATTGCGGTCATCCATGCCGTGCCGCAGGGGCAGTATCACCAGCCGTTGCCGACGGTATTTTTCTACCATGGCTATACCTCGTCGAAAGAGGTCTACGCCTACTTTGCCTACGCGTTAGCCAGGGTGGGATTTCGCGTGGTGCTGCCGGATGCCGATTTGCACGGCGAGCGCTTTGACGGCGATGAACAAAAGCGGTTGTCCCGCTTTTGGGAGATCCTGCGCAGCAATATCGATGAGTTACCGGCGTTGAAGACGGACTTTGAACGGCGCGGGCTGATTGCCGAAGGGCGCATCGGCGTCGCGGGCGCGTCCATGGGGGGGATGACGACGTTGGGAGGCTTTGCTCGTTATCCGTGGGTGAAAGCTGCGGCGAGCCTGATGGGAGCCGGTTATTACAGTTCCCTGGCGCAGACGCTGTTCCCACCGCTGGATGAGCAGGGTAAACCCTTAACGGCGAGCGGTTTTGATGCGCGCATTGCCGCGCTTGCGGATTATGGCCTGGAACGCCAGTTGGAAAAGATTGCCGATCGTCCGCTGCTGTTATGGCACGGCGAAGCGGACGATGTGGTCCCGGCGGCTGAAAGTCGACGCCTGGCAACCGAGCTTCGCCAGAGTGGTTGGGACCGGCAACTGACATTTTTGACTGAACCGGACGTTAAGCACCGCATCACGCCGTTAGCGCTTGACGCAACGGCCGAGTTCTTCGTGAAAACCTTATAAAAAAAGCCCCCTGCGGGCAGGGGGCTGACGACATTTTCACATTTTAATTTGCCGCTTTTGGGCGCGGCTTGCTTCCCTGGCACTGCATGCAGGCTTAACGATACAGTTCCGCGCTGACGTGAATGGTGCTGTTGTTTTCCGGTTCGTGCAGCGCAATGATCCGGTAGGCGGTCGCGCCGCGCTGATCGGCTATTTTGCTCACCTGGCTGCTGGCGTCATCCGGCGACACCACATTCTGGTTCAACGTGACGAATCCGACGCTCTGGCGTTGGTCAGCCTGATGCGAGGTGATTTCGGTAGCGGCCATGACGTTGGCGGAAAACAGTAAAGCAATGGCGGTGGCGATGGTAATGCGTTTCATAAGTGCCTCTCTTAACTGTTTGCTTCAACGGCCTGACAGCAGGTGCCAGTGCAGCAAAAAGTTATTTGTCTGTATTGAATAACCTCAAATCTTTTTCGTCGCGCTGTCTGCGGCGGATAACAACAATTTTAGACCTTCCGGCAGGATTAAAAAGGGGGGCTTTTTGATGTCATTATTCAAAAAAAATGAATTAATTTTGCGCATCAGTGATGATTTCATTGAAAGATTTTTTGAACTGATGGATCTGTGTACATAGGTTGTACAGATAGCAAATCGTGCTATTTACGCATCGGGCCCGCATTACCGATAATAAATACCCTTCTGTCCTTGAGTTTCCTAGCCTGCGCAAGTATGATTACGCGTCATTTTTTCAGCCGCACACACATACACGTTCCTTGCTTCCATGGGCCGCGGTTGACCCTGACAGGAGGCTGAATAATCCGTAAGGAGCAATTCGATGCGTCATTACGAAATCGTTTTTATGGTCCATCCTGACCAAAGCGAACAGGTTCCGGGCATGATCGAGCGTTACAGTGCTACCATCACTAACGCTGCTGGTCAGATTCACCGTCTGGAAGACTGGGGCCGCCGTCAACTGGCTTACCCGATCAACAAACTGCACAAAGCTCACTACGTTCTGCTGAACGTTGAAGCTCCGCAGGAAGCGATCGATGAGCTGGAAACTAACTTCCGCTTCAACGACGCCGTTATCCGTAGCATGGTTATGCGCGTTAAGCACGCGGTAACTGAAGCATCTCCGATGGTTAAAGCGAAAGACGAACGTCGTGGCGATCGCCGCGAAGACTTCGCTAACGAAACCGCAGATGATGCAGATGCTGGGGATTCTGAAGAGTAATTGCCGCCGTGACATCTAATCGTCTGGTTTTGTCGGGCACTGTGTGCAAGGCGCCGGTTCGAAAAGTGAGTCCTTCCGGGATCCCCCACTGCCAATTTGTGCTAGAGCACCGTTCGCAGCAAATGGAAGCCGGATTTAGCAGGCAAGCATGGTGCCGAATGCCCGTGGTTGTCAGCGGACAACAGTCACAAGCACTAACTCAAAGATTAACGGTCGGCAGTCAGATAACCGTGCAAGGCTTCGTAAGCTGCCATCAAGGGCGCAACGGGCTGAACAAACTGGTTCTGCATGCCGAGCAGATTGAATTGATAGATTCTGGAGACTAGCCTAATGGCACGTTATTTCCGTCGTCGCAAGTTCTGCCGTTTCACCGCGGAAGGCGTTCAAGAGATTGACTATAAAGACATCGCTACGCTGAAAAACTACATCACTGAAAGTGGTAAAATTGTCCCGAGCCGTATTACCGGTACTCGTGCAAAATATCAGCGCCAGCTGGCCCGTGCTATCAAGCGCGCGCGCTACCTGTCTTTGTTGCCGTACACTGATCGTCATCAGTAATCGGCCACTGTCCATTAACGACTTTGAGAGGATAAGGTAATGCAAGTTATTCTGCTTGATAAAGTAGCAAACCTGGGCAGCCTGGGTGATCAAGTTAACGTTAAAGCGGGCTACGCCCGTAACTTCCTGGTACCACAGGGCAAAGCTGTTCCTGCTACCAAGAAAAACGTAGAGTTCTTCGAAGCACGCCGTGCTGAACTGGAAGCCAAACTGGCTGACGTTCTGGCTGCTGCTGAAGCTCGCGCAACCAAGATCAACGAACTGGGTTCAGTCACCATCGCGTCTAAATCAGGCGACGAAGGTAAACTGTTCGGCTCTATCGGCACCCGCGACATCGCTGACGCAGTTACTGCGGCAGGCGTTGAAGTTGCCAAGAGCGAAGTTCGTCTGCCGAACGGCGTTCTGCGTACCACTGGTGAACACGAAGTTCACTTCCAGGTACACAGCGACGTGTTCGCACAGCTGAATGTAGTTGTGGTTGCAGAAGCTTAATCGCTCCTGCCAGCCAAGTTAAAACGCCAGCCTCGTGCTGGCGTTTTGCTTTTCTGCGTCCGGTAAAACGCGCTACCCTGCTATCACAGCTTGAATGAGGAGCAGCGGAAATGGCGGAGATTATCTTGCAGCGCGTTTATGATTTTACCGGCCCTGCACCGGAGCACTGCTATTTGATTGATCGTTTGTGGCCGCGAGGCATCAGCAAGGAACGATTGCAGGGCGTGCAGTGGCTAAAGCAGGTTGCGCCGGATAACGCGCTGCGGCAGTGGTTTCATCAACATCTTGACCGGTGGGACGAGTTCGAAAGCCACTACCGCTTGCAACTGGCTCAAAACGACGCCTGGCAGCCATTGGTGGCTTTACTAAGACAGGGGCAACCCTTGACCTTACTTTATGGCAGTAAAGACACACAGCACAACCATGGCATCGTGCTGCGCGACTTTCTGTTAAGGCAGTTAGCGGATTAACGCTCGCGGCGATAGCTGCCGTCGGCCTGGCGGCGGAATAACACCTGACTGTTGTCAGCGGTGGTGACAGATAGCGCGGTGATCACGCCGTTGGTATCACGTTCGATACGCACTTCCTGGCCGGCCTTCATGTTGCTGAGCGGCTTATCGTTCCCTTCCACCTGCGCCATGGCGAAAACTTCGTTCACCGGCAGGCTGTTGTCACGGAAAAGCTGCGCCAGCGTCTGGCCCGGTTGGATCTGGTAGCGTTGCCAGTTGCCCGCCGGTTCCGGCTCTACAGCGTGCTGCTGCTGAGTGTCGTTTTGCAATTCGGCCTGCAAGGGAACGCTGTTTTCCTGCTGGGTGACAGGGAATGGCTGTTTTTCCGATGAATACGGCCACAGCAGTGCCAGCAGCAGGATGATGCCGAAAATCAGGGTCCAGCGACGATGAAAATAAGGCAGTGGCTCCATCCAACCGAAGCCGTCCGGCAGGTGCCAGATCTTCAGCAGTAACGCTTTGATGTTTTGCCCCTTACCGCTTTCCGGTGGTTGTTCTGATTCCGGGTCTTCTACCGACGCTGGCGCGGAGCCGGGCTTCAGGCGCTGACTGAAGTTCAGCCAGGTACGCAACAACGGCTGGTAGATACGGGTGGTCTTCCTTCTCCTGGGCGAGATTCTGCCCATGGTAACCTCTCTTCAACGGCGTAAAATTATCACGGTACAAAAGGGTGTACCGCCGACCCGATGCCCTGTTTTCAGTATAGTCCGCTAACTGATTGAAGTGAAAGGCAGCAGCAAACCCATAGCTGTTGCGGCAGGCGATTCGCCTGGGCGCGCGGGAGCGGGTGTTAACTGAGGGTTATTGTTTCTTTTTCTACGACAAAAGTCATCATTCTCCACACAAGATTTTACCCGGCATTGCGGCGCTGTTATGCTGCGCTTTCGACTTTTTACAGACTAAAGGAAAACCCCATGACAACCCCTTCTTTTGACAGCGTTGAAGCGCAGGCGAGCTACGGGATTGGTTTACAGGTCGGCCAGCAGCTGCAAGAGTCCGGTCTGGAAGGTTTACAACCGGAAGCTTTGCTGGCAGGTTTGCGTGACGCGCTGGAAGGGAATGCCCCGGCGGTTCCGGTAGACGTGGTGCACCGTGCGCTGCGCGAAATCCACGAACGTGCGGATGCCGTACGTCGTGAGCGTCAACAGGCGATGGCCGTTGAAGGCCAGAAATTCCTGGAAGACAACGCCAAACGCGACGAAGTTACGCTGACCGAATCCGGTCTGCAGTTCTCCGTGCTGGAGCAGGGCAACGGCCCAATCCCGTCCCGTCAGGATCGCGTGCGTGTGCATTACACTGGCCGCCTGATTAACGGCGACGTGTTCGACAGCTCCGTAGAGCGCGGTCAACCGGCAGAATTCCCGGTTAGCGGCGTGATCCCTGGCTGGATCGAAGCGCTGACCCTGATGCCGGTCGGTTCCAAATGGCAGCTGTATATTCCACACGATCTGGCCTACGGCGAGCGTGGTGCCGGCGCATCCATCCCGCCATTCAGCGCGCTGGTGTTCGACGTCGAACTGCTGGAAATCCTGTAATTCTCTAACAGATTTCTCTGGGCGCCTTGATGGCGCCCTTGTTTTATGCGCCGTTCAGCGCGCGGGGGAACAACAGGTTGTTCTCCAGATTGATGTGTTCCATCAGGTCATCAATAAACTCGTCGATACCACCATACAGCGCCTGCCAGGTATTGCAGGCACCTTCCGGTGGCGTCACGTTGTGGGTGAGGAACTTCACCACTTCCAGCTGTTCGCCCGCTTCGTCATGCTCATGTTCCATTACCGAGATCGGCCCTGCCGCCTGCCGGCCCATACCCTGCTTGATCATCGGGAACAGGATCTGTTCCTCTTTCATCATGTGATTTTCCAGATCCAGCCGGATCAGGTTCAGCTGTTTCGCCAGACCGCGTGGACAGGTGGCTTTGTCGGCATGAACCCGTTCGACTTTTTCCGCCATCAGTACCAGCTCGGCCAGCTGTTCGCGGTGCCGCTGATGGAAGCGTGGCAGAATATAATCAATCAGTTCACCGAGCGGTGCAGTACGCCAGTCATGGCTTGCTGCCGGTCTGGCGGCGAGGGCGGCCAATTCGCTTTCAAGCTGCTCGAGATCCAGTCCTTTACGCTCGGCCGCGCGTTGCAGCGTTTGTTTTCCGCCACAGCAGAAATCCAAATCGTTCAGGCGGAACAGGCGTGATGCCCGGGGAATAGCGATGGCGAGAGCGCCGAGGGATTGATTACGGTAATCCATGAGAGTGCCTCTTTAAATGAAAAATTTATAACATGCATTTTAAATGCAATTTAAAGGGCGCGCCAGCGAGAAAAAGGAGTAGATGGCCGGGGGGAACGCTGTGCCTCCCGGCCTGCAGCTTATTTGCTACTTAAATCAATCTTATAAACTGCGAACCCGATGTTATCCGTGCCTTCGGATTTCATTGGATACTGGGCATGTGCCTTGATAAATGCTGTCGCTTTCTCGCTTGGCGAGGTTTCAAAGCGAATATCCAGCGGTTGCGGGCTGCTGAAGGTCGCCAGGCGCCAATTGTTATCCACCTGTGGCCGGACTGCGCCATGCTGCTTGGTTTCAGCGCTGATATAGGCCGCCAACACTGAACGGTTCTCGTCCGGCGAAGCGAAGGCAATATGCTGATCGCCAGTGCCGGCGAACTTGCCACCGTAAGCGCGATAGTTATTGGTCGCCACCAGGAAGGTGGCTTTAGGATCAATTGGCTTGCCTTTGAACGTCAGCTGCTTGATACGTTCCGCCTTGTCGTTGATCAACTGGCATTCGCCGTCGTAACGCGCAGGTTGGCTGACGTCGATCTGGTAATTAACCCCATCAATCACGTCGAAGTTATAGGTGCGGAAGCCATCCCAGTTGATCAGGCCCTGCGGTTGGCTGCTGTTGACGTCGATTTGATTGAACTGCCCGGCGGAGCACTCCAGCCACTCCTTCACCTCTTTGCCACTGGCTTTTACTACCACCAGGGTGTTGGGATAGAGGTAGAGATCCGAAGCGTTACGGAAGGTGAGCTGGCCTTTTTCCACTTCGACGAAGCTGGCCGGATCGTTTTTGCGGCCGCCGACCTTGAACGGCGCTGCCGCTGACAGCACCGGCAAATCGGCCAGATCCGGATCGCCCTGAATGTAGTGTTCCACATAGGCTTTCTGCGCGTTATTTACGATTTGTACCGTTGGGTCATCCTGTACCAGCGCCAGGTAGCTGTACATGTTGTCATCAGCTTTGCCGACCGGCTTACTGACAAAATCGCGCGTGCCCTTATGATCTTCCGCCAGGACTTTCACCAGCTTGGTGTCTTCTGCCGCCAGCGATTTCTTGTTCTCTTTGTCGTAGATTGGCCGTGCTTCCGCTTTGGCGGAAGCTACTTTCCAACTGCCAGAGTCGTTGTTCAACTGCAGATCGACAACGCCGAGGTGGTCGCCCCACTGGCCGGGCATGACCGCAGGTATGCCGTTCAGCGTGCCCTGGGCAATGTCAGCGCCTTTGATATTGGCGAAGTCTTTGCTCGGGAATACGGCGTGAGCATGGCCGAACATGATGGCGTCAATGCCCGGAACCTGGCTAAGGTAGTACACCGAATTCTCTGCCATCGCCTTGTACGGCTCGCTGGACAGGCCGGAGTGCGGGATCGCCACGATCAGATCGGCCCCCTGTTTACGCATTTCCGGCACGTAGCGTTTGGCGGTTTCGGTGATGTCGTTGACCTTAACCTTGCCTTGCAGATTGGCCTTATCCCACACCAGAATTTGCGGTGGCACAAAACCGATATAGCCGATGCGTAAACTATGTTCCTTGCCGTCACGGTCTTTTACCGGCGTATCGACGATAATGTAAGGAGTGAACAGCGGTTTCTGCGTTTTAGCGTCGATCACGTTCGCATTGATATACGGGAACTTGGCACCGCTGATGGCGGTTTTCAGGTAATCGAGGCCGTAGTTGAATTCGTGGTTGCCGATATTGCCGACCACATAATTCAGGGTGTTCATGGCCTTATAGACAGGATGAATATCGCCGGGCTTCAGGCCCTTGGCCGCCATATAGTCACCGAGCGGGCTGCCCTGAATGATGTCGCCGTTATCCACCAGTACGCTATTGGTGGCCTGCTGGCGAGCCTGTTCAATCAGGCTGGCGGTGCGCACCAGACCGAACTTGTCGGTCGGTTTATCCTTGTAGTAATCGAAGTCCATCATGTTGCTGTGCAGGTCGGTGGTTTCCAGCACGCGCAGATCGACCGTTGCCGCCTGCGCTGAGGCGCAAACCAGCACAGCGAGGACAGACAACGTCAGCGGACGCTTCATCATTTTTGGCTTTCTCCATTCTATTTTTCGAGTTTTATCGCAGAGGGGCATGTAATTAACATTGGTTGTCTCACCAAACTGTGAAGTGTGGCAGAAAATCGGCCAAGGTATCGGAGGAAATGTCACAGTTGTGACGGCAAAGACTCGAGTCATTACCGAAGGTTAAATCGTTATGATGGATATTCGATGCAAAAAAAACTAGGCTGCTAGCAATGAGAAAGGGGAAATGGCCCACGGAACTGTCTATCTGAGGTGAATGATGTTAGAAAAAATTTGCCAACTGTCCCGCGAGGCGGGCGCGGCCATCATGGCGGTGTACAACGGTGAACAACCGCTTGATGTTACACAAAAAAAAGATGACTCCCCGGTGACGGCGGCCGATCTGGCGGCGCACCACATTATCCAGCGCGGCCTGGCGGCGTTAACGCCGGACATCCCCTTGCTGTCGGAAGAAGATCCACCGACCTGGGAAGTGCGGCAGAATTGGACGCGCTACTGGCTGGTCGATCCGCTGGACGGCACCAAAGAGTTCCTGAATCGCAACGGTGAGTTCACGGTAAATATCGCGTTGATTGAAGACGGGCAGGCGGTAATGGGGGTGGTTTACGCCCCCGCGATCGACGTGCTGTATCTGGCCGAGCGCGGTAAAGCCTGGAAAGAAGAAAAAGGCCACCGGCAGGAGATTGGCGTCAGCAATGCCCATCCGCCATTGGTGGTGGTCAGCCGTTCGCACAGCGACGAAGAGCTGAAGGACTACCTGAAACAGCTGGGCGAACACCAGACCGTTTCCGTCGGTTCTTCGCTGAAATTCTGCCTGGTGGCGGAAGGTAAAGCGCAGCTCTACCCGCGCTTTGGGCCCACCAATATCTGGGATACCGCCGCCGGTCATGCCGTGGCCGTGGCAGCCGGGGCACAGATCCACGACTGGCAGGGCAGACCTCTGCTCTATACGCCGCGTGAATCCTTCCTAAACCCCGGCTTCAGGGTTTCGCTGTTCTAAATCAGTTCGCCAGCAGCTGGTGCAGTTGGGTCATGACCTGCTGCACCTCTTCTGGCGTCAGGGCGCCGTCTTTGGCGAACTGGATCCTGCCTTGCTTATCCAACACCACAATGGCCGACCCTTTCGGCTGCAAATCCCAGGCCTTGCGCACGTTGCCGTTGCTGTCGACCACAAACTGCGACCAGGGGAACTCTTTCTTGCTGTCTTCAATGCTGTTGCGAACAAACACCGCGGTGCCGAGTATCGCGTCGTCGGTATTCACTATTGTCGTCGTTTGGTAACGATCGTGCGGTAGTTTAGCTTTCTTAATCGCTTCGATCAGCGGATCGTTCATCGCCTTGGCGGAGCTACGGCCGGCAATATGCTGTATGACTCGCACTTTCCCACTGAGTTGCGCGCTATTCCAGTTTTGATAGCTAAACTTATCATTAGCGTAATTCAACTCTCCCTTATCGCTGACGCCGACCGGCGCGACGCGTTGCTGGAGTTGGAAGTTGTGCGCAGAGGCTAAAAAGGGGGCAAGCAGCAGGGAAACAATAAGCAGGTGACTTTTTTTCATGCCTTCTCCTTGGAAGGGGAACGGTGCCGACAGCACCCGACAGCCTAAAGCATAGGTGGTGATCGGAGGTCTGTCCTGTTAGCTGGATCGCAGTTTCCCCTTCTGGCCGATAATACCTGTGTTTTGAAGGGATATACTGAAAAAGTTATATATTATCATATACAATTCTGTCAAAAAGTGTAAATCCAGTGAAGATATCCGTGCAGAAGTGAACATTATCGTCTTTACTAGGTCTACTACATGGCAATCAAGTTGCGTTCTTACTTTAGAGGCTGCCACCTTGGCGGCTCGCTGAGCGCATGGACCAAACGGAGGAGAGTAATAGAATGAGAATCTTCCAGCGTTATAATCCGTTGAAAGTGGCGAAGTACGTAAAAACCCTGTTTCGAGGCCGGCTGTATATCAAAGATGTAGGCGCGTTCGAATTCGACGAAGGGAAAATCCTGTTACCGAAAATTCGTGACCGGCGCCACTTCAGCGTGATGTCAGAGGTAAACCGTCAGGTGTTGTTACTGCAAACTGAGATGGGTTGATGCGCGGTTAGTATCCTGCTACTGAAGTACCCTGCAAAAGCTCCAATAATTGCGGCCCCGATGGGGCCGCTGACGTTTCTACAGTCCGGATCAGGCAGGGGCGTTGTCTTCTGGCGCCTTCGGCAGTACCGCCGCCGGTTTGTCGCTCAGTTTGGTTACCAGCAACTGGTCAATCTTGTAGCTGTCGATGTCCACCACTTCAAACTTGTAGCCGGCGTATTTCACGAAGTCGGTGCGTTTTGGGATCTTGCGCAGCATGTACATCATAAAGCCGCCGATGGTTTCGTAGTTGCCCGCCTGCGGGAACTCATCAATGTGCAGAACGCGCATCACATCGTCGATTGGCGTACCACCCTCAATCAGCCATGAGCTTTCATCGCGTGCGACGATCTGCTCTTCCTGGCCTTGACCGACCAGATCGCCCATCAGGGTAGTCATTACGTCATTCAACGTGATGATGCCCACGACCAGTGCATATTCATTGAGAATAACGGCAAAGTCTTCGCCGGCCGTCTTAAAGCTTTCCAGCGCTTCGGACAGCGTCAGGGTATCCGGCACGATCAGCGCCGCGCGGATTTGCACACCGCTGCTCAGCACCAGGCTTTGATTGCCCAGCACGCGGTTCAGCAAGTCTTTGGAGTCAACGTAGCCGACCACCTGATCGATATTGCCGTCGCATACCAGGAACTTGGAGTGCGGATGGGTCGAGACTTTCTCGATAATGCTTTCTTCGGTTTCACGCAGATCGAAGTAAACCACGCTTTCACGCGAGGTCATCGACGAAGGTACGGTGCGTGACTCCAGTTCGAACACGTTTTCGATCAGCTCATGCTCCTGCTTGCGTAGCACGCCAGCCAGGGCACCGGCTTCCACTACCGCATAGATGTCGTCGGAAGTGATGTCGTCCTTGCGCACCATCGGCAGTTTGAACAGGCGGAAGATCAGGTTTGCCATGCCATTGAAGAACCACACCAGCGGCCGGAAGATCATGATCGAGAAACGCATCGGGTTGATGATCCGGACGGCGACCGTCTCTGGTGCAATCATACCGATGCGCTTCGGGGTCAAATCTGCGAACAGGATGAACAGGCTGGTCACCAGGACGAACGAGCAGATAAAGCTGACTTGCTCCGCCATCTCCGGGGACAAAAAGCGATCGAACAACACCTGGAAGCTAGGGGAGAAGGCAGCATCGCCGACGATACCACCGAGAATGGCTACGGCGTTCAGACCAATCTGCACCACGGTAAAGAACAGCCCCGGGGTTTCTTGTAGTTTAAGGACTTTGGCGGCATTGACGTTACCTTCGTCAGCCATCAGTTTCAGTTTAATCTTGCGTGACGCGGCCAGAGATATTTCCGACAGTGAGAAAAACGCACTCACTGCGATCAGAAAAAGAATCAGTAAAATACTGTTTAACATAATCTATCCATACGTGCCGACGGGATGACGGCGCTCTTGAGGAAGGGTAGTACATTGTAAAAAAAGTAGTGATAACAACCAGAAAGGAGGCTATCAGGCCGCAGATGCGGCCCGCATAGTATAGCAGCAGCCCTACAGGGGCCGCCAGCGGTTAAAAAATTACCGCTGACCAAGGGTTTAGCCCTGGGATGGCAAACAAACGCCGATGCCGCCCAGGCCGCAGTAGCCTTCAGGATTCTTGTACAGATACTGCTGATGGTCATCCTCGGCATAGTAAAACGGCAGCGCCGGCACCACTTCGGTGGTGATGGTGCGTTGATCGCCCGCCTCGTTCATGGCCTGCTGGAAACGCTTCAGACTGCTTTCGGCTGCGGTCTGCTGTTCCGGCGTCAGCGTATAAATTGCTGAGCGATACTGAGTGCCGACGTCGCCACCCTGACGCATGCCCTGCGCCGGATCGTGGTTCTCCCAGAACACCTGCAGCAGCTGCTTATAGCTGATGATTTTCGGATCGAATACCACCCGCACCACTTCAGTATGACCGGTCTGGCCGCTGCACACTTCGCGGTAGGTTGGGTTTGGCGTAAAACCGCCGCTGTAGCCTGCCGCCGTGCTGTATACGCCCTGCTGCTGCCAGAACAGGCGCTCCACACCCCAGAAGCATCCCATGGCGAAGATAGCCACTTCCATGCCTTCCGGCACCTGGGTCATTGAATGGTGAGTGACCACGTTGAGCGTGGCAACCGGCATGGGCGTCGTGCGGCCAGGCAGTGCGTTCGCCTTGTCGACGGTTTGTGTTTTATCAAAAAATGGCACCACGGTTGACTCCTGTTGTCACAGTAAGAATTGACCTAAGACACGGCAGTTCGGTTGTATCTAACCGCAACTTTGCCCACAATAAGCTACATATTCAGATTATGAATCAGATTAACGCAGTATTTAGAGCGCCAAAAGCTAAGAATGCGCCAGTTTACTGCGGCAGTAAAATCGTAATATGTCGCGTCTGGAATAAGGCTGAAAGGGCTGCCGTCTTGATAGCGCGGAGTATGCCCTGGCACCAGAGTGCGTGTTATAACAGGAAAGTAAAATAAATTAAGGAGAACGCGTGCCACGATACCGTGCCCTGTGCTTTTTGTGTGCGCTGCTCGCGACGCCTGCGGCGTTTTCGGCGAATGTGCGGCTGCAGGTTGAAGGACTTAGCGGGGAACTGGAAAAAAACGTCCGGGTACGCCTGTCTTCCATCACTCCGGAAGAGGTCGGTACTGATGGCCGTTTCCGCGCACGCGTGGATGAAGCTGTTCGTCAGGGGCTGAGAGCGCTTGGCTATTATCAGCCTACCATCGAATTTACGTTGGACGATCGGCCAGGGCTGGCGCGGCCAGTGCTGCACGCCAAGGTCAATCCGGGTGAACCGGTGCGCATTGCCGGGGCCAATATCGCGCTGGAAGGCGGTGCTAAAACCGATGAAGACTATCTGTCGTTGGTCAAAAAAGGCAAACCGACGATAGGTGAGATCCTTAATCACGGTAAATACGACAGTTTTAAAGGTTCACTGACCGGCCTGGCGCTGCGCAAAGGCTATTTCGATGCCGATATGACCAAAAGCCAGCTCGGCGTGGCGGAGGGTCTGCATAAGGCCTATTGGGACATCGACTTCGACAGCGGGCAGCGTTACCGCTTCGGCCAGGTGAAGTTTACCGGTTCGCAAATTCGTGAAGACTATCTGCAAAATCTGGTGCCCTTTCATCAGGGGGATTATTACACTTCGGAAGACCTGGCCGAACTGAACCGCCGTTTGTCCGCCACTAACTGGTTTAACTCGGTGGTGGTCTCCCCTGATTTCAAAGATGCCAAAGAGAACAAGATTTTGCCGCTAGATGCGTTGGTGTCACCACGCACTCGCAACACCATCGAAACCGGTGTCGGTTACTCCACCGACGTTGGCCCCCGCGTTAAAGGCACCTGGAAGAAGCCCTGGCTTAACGATCGCGGCCACAGTCTGGAAACCAGCGCCAGTATTTCGGCCCCGGAGCAGCAGCTCGATCTGACCTATAAGATCCCGTTGCTGAAGAATCCGCTGGAGCAGTATTACCTGCTGCAGGGCGGGCTCAAGAACGTCGATCTCAACGATACCAAGTCCGTAACCTCCAAAGTGGTGGCCTCGCGCAACTGGGATCTCTCCAGCGGCTGGCAGCGGGCTATTAACCTGACCTGGCGCTGGGATAACTTTACCCAGGGTAACGTCAGCAATACCACCATGCTGCTTTACCCTGGCGTCAGCCTCAACCGTACCCGCTCGCGCGGAGGTCTGATGCCGACCTGGGGCGATAGCCAACGCTACTCCATCGACGTTTCCGACACCACCTGGGGATCTGGCGTGGACTTCGCGCTGATGCAGGCGCAGAACGTCTGGATCCGCACCCTGGCCGATAAGCACCGGTTCGTGGCGCGCGGGCAGGTGGGGTGGATCGAAACCAACGACTTCGACAAAGTGCCGCCAGACCTGCGATTCTTTGCCGGTGGCGATCGCAGCATCCGTGGCTACAAGTACAAAGACATTTCCCCCCGCAACGATGACGGCAAGTTGACCGGTGCCTCCAAAATGCTGACTGGCTCGCTGGAATATCAATACAACGTGACCGGTAAATGGTGGGGGGCGATGTTCGTCGATTCCGGTGAAGCGGTGAACGATATCAAGCAGAGCAACTTCAAAACTGGCGCCGGTGTAGGTGTACGCTGGCAGTCGCCGGTAGGGCCAGTGAAGCTGGATATCGCCGCGCCCGTGGGGGACAAGGACACCCACGGGATGCAGTTCTACATCGGTTTGGGGCCTGAACTATGAGCCTGATAAAAAAGATTTGCTTTGGTTTCCTGATTGTCTTGCTGTTGCTGGTCGGGGCGGTGGCGTATTTGCTCGGTACCACCAGTGGTTTGCATATGACCCTCAACGCTGCCGCTCGATGGGTACCGGGGTTGGATATTGCCAGCGTGAGCGGTGGCTGGCGTGATCTGACGCTAAAAGGCGTGAAGTATCAGATGCCTGGCGTCACGGTGAATGCCGGACAATTCCATCTGTCACTCGATCTGGCCTGCTTTAAAAACAGTTCGCTGTGCGTCAATGCGCTGACCGCGCAGGACGTCGACGTGGTGGTGAAAACCAAAGAAATGACGCCGTCTGCGCCGGTGGAAGAGACCAGCGAGCCGACCACTAATCTGAGCACGCCGTACCCTATTACCTTGCGTATGCTGACGCTGAATAACGTTAAGGTCAGCGTAGACGACACGGCAATCTCTCTTGGTGAATTCCGTACCGGAGCGCAGTGGCAAGAGCGTGCGTTGACCTTGCTGCCTACCAAAATCAGCGGCCTGTTGATTGCACTGCCGAAAACCCCGCAAAACCCGTTGCCGGAGGCGATACAGCCGGCTGTCGAGGTCGCGAAAAAAGTGGGTGAACAGGTCGACAAGGCGGCGAAACCGGCACCGGTGCCGGAAGAGAAGCCGCTGGGCGAAACGTTGAAAGAGCTGTTCGCCAAGCCGCTGCTGCCGGATCTGCCGGAAATCCGCCTGCCGTTGGACATCACGGTTAAGGAGGTCAGCGGGGAACAACTGCGCTTGACCGGTGATACCGAGGTGTTGATTACCAGCCTGTTGCTGCAGGCCAGCACCCAGGATCAGCATATCAAGCTGGACAATTTCGATGTGAAATCCCCGCAGGGCACGTTGTCTGCGCAAGGGCAGGCGACGCTGACCGGCAGTTGGCCGGTGGAAATGGTGGCTAACAGCACGCTGAATATCGAGCCGCTGAAAGGGGAAAAGGTCAAACTGAACGTCGTCGGCGGGCTGCGCGAAGAACTTAAAGTGGCGCTGAACCTCTCCGGACCGGTCGGTGCGCAGCTTGATGTACAGACCCAATTGGCCGAAGTGGGTTTACCGCTGGCACTGACGCTACAAAGCAAACAGCTGAAATGGCCGCTGAGCGGCGAAGCTCAGTATCAGGTCAACGATTTCCGCCTGCGTTTCAATGGCAAGGCGACTGATTATGCCTTGTCGACCCGGGCCAATATCAAGGGGCAGGATCTCCCGCCGGCGGTGCTGACGCTGGACGGTAAAGGTAACGTCGAACAGTTCAAACTGGATCGCCTGCGGTTGGCGGCCTTGCAGGGCAATACCGATCTGACGGCGCTGGTGGACTGGAGCAAGGCCATCAGTTGGAATTCACAGCTGACGCTGAGCGGCATCAATACCGCCAAGCAGTGGCCGGAATGGCCGGCGAAGTTGGACGGTAAAATCACTACGCGTGGCAGCCTGCACGGCGGCAGTTGGCAATTGCAGGTGCCGGTGCTGCAGCTCGATGGTAACGTGAAGCAAAACAAAGTCACCGCACGTGGCACGCTTAGCGGCAATGCTGCCGGTCAGTGGAAAATCCCGGGCATCGATCTGACGCTGGGACGCAACCAACTGAACGTTAAGGGCCAACTGGACGAGAAAAGCTGGAACCTGGATGCGAATATTGACGCGCCACGTCTGGACGGCGCTCTGCCAGGGCTGGGCGGTACGGCGAAAGGCTTGCTGAAACTGCGGGGCAACCTGCAAGCGCCTCAGTTGCTGGCCGACCTGACCGCTTCCGGCCTGCAGTGGCAGGCGCTGCGCATCAACCGGGTGAAGATTGACGGCGACGTGCGTTCCAGCGATCAGATCCAGGGTCAGTTGGCGGTACGCGTTGAGCAACTTAAGCAGGATGCGCTGGATATCAGCCTGCTGACACTGGATGCCAAAGGCAGTGAGAAGCAGCATCAGCTGCAGTTGAAAATTGACGGCAAGCCGGTATCCGGTCAGTTGGCGCTGCAGGGCAGTTTCGATCGCCAACAGCAGCGCTGGCGCGGCAACCTGAACAATACCCGTTTCGATACCCCGGTGGGCGAATGGCGCTTAACTCGCGCCATTGCGCTGGATTACCTGAATACCGCGCAGAAAATCAGTATTGGACCGCACTGCTGGCAGAACCCGAACGCCGAACTGTGCGTACCCAAGACCATCGAAGCAGGCCAGAGTGGCCAGGCCAGCGTGGTGTTGAACCGCTTTGATCTGGCGATGATAAAACCTTTCCTCGGTCCGGAGACCGCTTTGAGTGGCGTGTTCACCGGACGTGCTGACGTAAGCTGGAAACCGGGCGGTGCGCTGCCGGACGCGAAAGTTTCCCTGGTGGGTAACGGCGTGAAGGTGGTTCAGCAAGTGCAGGGGAATGCACTGCCGATCGCCTTTGACCGGCTGAACCTTAATGCCGGCCTGTCCAACGGTCGTGCGCAGGCCGACTGGTTGATCAAGTTGACCAATAATGGCCAATTTGACGGTAACGTGCAGGTTGCCGATCCACAGGTACGACGCATTATCAGCGGCAACGTCAATATCACCAATATCTCGCTGGCGATGATCAATCCGGCGTTGATGAAGGGGGAGAAGGCCGCGGGCATGCTGAATGCCAATCTGCGCCTGGGTGGCAGTGCGCAGAAGCCTCTGGTTTATGGCCGGATGGCGTTGGATAAGGTTGATATAGATGGTCACTGGATGCCGTTTGATATGACGGACGGCCGCCTGGTGATGAACTTTGACGGCATGACCTCGACCATGGAAGGGCTGGTCAGCACCACGCGCGGACAGCTTAATCTGTCGGGCGATGCTGACTGGCGCGACATCAACGCCTGGCGCGCACGTATCGCCGCCAAGGGCGATAAGCTGCGGGTGACGGTGCCGCCGATGATCCGCATCGACGTTTCACCCGATCTGGTGTTTGAAGCCACGCCGCAGCTGTTCTCGCTCAATGGTTCGGTAGATATTCCGTGGGCGCGCATTACGGTGCAGGAGTTGCCGGAAAGTGCGGTGGGCGTCTCTTCCGACGAAGTGATGCTGGACGACCAACTGAAACCGATACAGCCGAAAACCGCAGGGATCCCGATCAACAGCAACCTGATGATCCACGTGGGTAACGATGTGCGGCTGGATGCCTTTGGCTTAAAAGCCCGCCTGAAGGGCGATCTGAAAGTAGTGCAGGACAAGAATGGCCTGGGCCTGAACGGCCAGATTGACATCCCTTCCGGTCGCTTCCATGCTTATGGTCAGGATTTGATCGTCCGCAAGGGCCAACTGATGTTCTCAGGGCCGCCGGATCAGCCGCTGCTGAATATTGAAGCCATTCGTAATCCTGAATCGACAGAAGACGACGTCACCGCTGGGGTACGCGTTACCGGGTTGGCGGATGCACCCAAGCTGGAAGTGTTCTCGGATCCGGCCAAATCTCAGCAGGAAGCGCTGTCTTATCTGTTGCGCGGGCAGGGATTGGGCAGTTCCGGCGCCGATGGTAATGCAATGACCTCAATGTTAATTGGGATGGGGGTTGCACAAAGTGGTCAACTTGTGGGTAAAATCGGCGAGGCGTTTGGCGTAAGCAATTTGGCCCTGGATACTCAGGGTGTCGGCGACAGTTCCCAGGTTGTCGTGAGCGGTTATGTTCTCCCAGGCTTACAAGTAAAATATGGGGTGGGTATTTTCGACTCGCTGGCTACGTTGACGTTGCGTTACCGCCTGATGCCTAAATTGTATCTGGAAGCGGTGTCTGGTCTCGACCAGGCATTAGATTTGCTCTATCAGTTTGAGTTTTAGCGATGCGAATAATTGTCTACGGCAGTTTACGACGCAAACAGGGAAACAGCCATTGGATGACCAACGCCCAATGGCTCGGCGAGCATGAGCTCGAAGGCTATCAGATTTATAATCTGGGCCATTACCCGGCGGCGATCCCTGGAGAGGGCACGGTACATTGCGAAGTGTACCGCATCAACTCATCGATTTTGGCTGAGCTGGACGAACTGAAAAGCAACACCAAGGACTATAAGCGCGAGCTGATTCAGACGCCTTATGGGAGTGCGTGGATCTACCTGTATAAACACAGTGTGGACGGTTACCCGCGAATTAACAGCGGCGACTGGCTGAAGCGTCTCGACGAAAAGTAAAAAAAAACACCGCTCACTGAGCGGTGTTTTTTTATCGGACGGCGGGCAAGAATTACTTCTTGGCGGCACGCTCGAAAGAAGCAACGATTTCAGCTTTGGCAGCGGCAGCATCTGCCCAGCCTTCCACTTTCACCCATTTGCCTTTTTCCAGATCTTTGTAGTGCTCGAAGAAGTGAGCGATCTGGGCGCGCAGCAGTTCCGGCAGGTCGTTCACGTCTTTGATGTGATCGTACTCTTTGGTCAGCTTGCTGTGAGGTACGGCAACCAGTTTCGCATCTTCGCCGGCTTCGTCGGACATCTTCAACACGCCAACCGGACGGCAGCGGATCACAGAACCAGGCTGCAGTGGGTATGGGGTTGGCACCAGCACGTCAACCGGGTCACCGTCCAGAGACAGGGTGTGGTTGATGTAACCGTAGTTGCACGGGTAGAACATCGCAGTGGACATGAAACGGTCAACGAACAGCGCACCGGTGTCCTTGTCGATTTCATATTTGATCGGATCGGCGTTTGCCGGGATTTCGATAACAACGTAGATGTCTTCCGGCAGGTCTTTGCCAGCAGGGACCAGGTTCAAGCTCATGTCGGTTTCCTTTAATCAAACCAGAAATGGAGTGGCGGCTATTATAGCGGACTCTTTTGCGATTTCCTGCCCTTTTCATCATCCCCGCCCCGGCGCAGAGCCATCCATCGAATTTCCAGATAAATCCTCCCACGGCGTTAAGTTTTCTCGAGGGTTGCCGATAACTTCATCAAATAATAATGAGTCGGCGAAGTCTGGCTCCGCGTTTTACCTCCTCTACGTAAGATCTCACTATTTCTGAAGCCGGGAAGAACTCATGCTAAAAAAGATTACGGTCAAGGCCGGGCTGATTGCCCTGTTGAGCCTGATGACGCTGCTGTTGATTATGGTCAGCACGATTGGCGTCAACGCGATTAACGAAGGATCGCGCTCGTTACACACCCTGAATCAAATCCTGGGGGAAGAGTTGGGGTCGCTGGCCAGCAGTTCCAACCTGACGCTGCGCGCCAGAACCGCTGCCTCACTGGCGGTACGGCAACGGGAAATCGGCCAGATTGAGGTTTCAGATGCTACGGTGGGCCGTATCTATGACTATCTTGCGCAATCGAAGCAGGAAATGGCGCGTTTTGTCAGCGTCGGCACTGTTACCGAACGTGGACGCGAGCTGTCCGGTCGTTTGCAAAACAGCTATCGCGCTTATCTGGAACAGGGCGTTGGGCCGATGGCCGATGCCATCAAGGCCGGCAAAGTTGATGATTACTACGACATTCAGGAAACAAAAATTTCCGCGTTGAGCATCGCTTTTGAAAAGGACCTCAGCGACTTCCGCAGCTTCGCCATGAAGATTGGCCAGCAGCGGGTGAATGAAGCGGAAAGCAATGCCAGCACTAAAATTACGCTGATCGTGATTGCCGGCCTGCTCAGTATTTTGCTGGCGCTACTGGCCTGGTTTGCACTGCGGGTGATTATCCTGCGTCCGCTCGATGAGTCAATCGCCCAGCTGGAACATATCGCCAGCGGTGACCTGACGCACCGTATCACCGGCGAAGGCGAGACCGAAATGGGCCGTCTGGTGCGTGCGATGCAGCGGATGCAGCAGGCCTTGGTCAGTTCGGTCAGCAAGGTGCGCGATGCCAGCAGCCAAATCGATACCGGTTCACGCGAACTGGCTGCCGGCAACCTGCATCTGGCGCAGCGTACCGAAGAATCAGCCGCTTCTCTGGAAGAAACCGCCGCCAGCATGGAACAGCTGACCTCGACGGTGAAGATGAACGCCGAGAACTGCGAACAGGCGAATCAACTGGCGCTGAGCGTATCCGATATTGCCAACCAAGGCAGTGAAGTGGTCAGTCAGGTCATGGACAAGATGCAGGCGATCACCGACAGCTCACGCCGCATTGCCGATATCATCAGCGTGATGGACGGCATTGCTTTCCAGACCAACATTCTGGCGTTGAATGCGGCGGTGGAAGCGGCACGTGCCGGTGAACAAGGGCGTGGTTTTGCCGTGGTGGCCGGTGAGGTTCGCAGCCTGGCTCAGCGCAGTGCGCAGTCAGCGAAAGAGATCAAAGGGTTGATTGAAGCGTCGCAGAATCGGGTGCAGGAAGGCGAACAAATGGCCGGTTCGGCGGCGAAAACCATGAACGGCATTACCGGTGAAGTGGGCCGGGTGACGGCGCTGATGCGGGAAATCTCTGCGGCTACGCGTGAGCAAAGCAGCGGTATTGAGCAGGTAAACCTGGCGGTGGCGCAGATGGATCAGGTGGCGCAACAGAATGCGGCCTTGGTCGAAGAGTCGGCGGCGGCGACGCGCTCGCTGGAGGATCAGGCGCAGTTGTTGGCGCAGAGCATGGCAGCGTTCAAATTATAATGCCGGGGACGGCGTGCCGTCCCCCACATCGAACTCGTTATTCGTCCGGGTTCTCAGCGATAAAGCGCTCTGCGTCTTCCACCATGGATTTGGTGCCGACGAAGAACGGTGCGCGCTGGTGCAGTTTCACCGGGGTAATGTCCAGAATACGGTTTTTACCGTCGCTGGCTTTACCGCCGGCCTGTTCCGCCAGGAACGCCATCGGGTTGCATTCATACAGCAGGCGCAGCTTGCCTTGCGGGTGGCTGGCGGTGCTTGGATAAATGTAGATGCCGCCTTTCAGCAGGTTGCGGTGGAAGTCGGCAACCAGTGAACCGATGTAGCGTGAGGTATAAGGGCGTTGCGTAGCTTCGTCCTGTTCCTGACAATATTTGATGTATTTCTTCACGCCGCGCGGGAACTTGATGTAGTTACCTTCGTTGATGGAATACATATTGCCGCTGGCCGGGAAGCGGACTTTCTCGTGGGAGAGGCAGAACACGCCCAGAGAAGGATCGTAGGTGAAGGCATGCACGCCATAACCGGTGGTGTACACCAGCATGGTGGATGAACCGTAAACCACGTAGCCTGCGGCGACCTGTGCGCTGCCTGGCTGCAGGAAGTCTTCTTCGGTCACTGGCGTACCGACCGGGGTAATGCGACGATAGATAGAGAAAATCGTACCGACCGAGACGTTGACATCGATGTTGGACGAACCGTCCAACGGATCCATCAGCACCACATACTTGGCATTTTCAGCCCGCTCGCCGTCGAATATCACGATTTCATCTTCTTCTTCAGAAGCGATACCCGCAACTTCACCGCGCGCTTTCAATGCTGCTTTCAGCTTTTCATTCGCGTACAGGTCCAGTTTCATCTGAACTTCGCCCTGTACATTGGAAACGCCGCTGGTGCCCAGAATATCCACCAGACCCGCTTTGTTGATATCGCGGTGGATGATTTTGGCGCCCAGTTTAATTGCAGAAAGTAGCGCAGTCAGCTCGCCGGTGGCGTGTGAGAAGTCGTGCTGTTTCTCGACGATAAATTCGCCTAACGTTTTCATGACACAATCCCTGAATCTACGGATGGGTAGCGGTTTGTTAACAAACCGCCAACGTATTCGCGAGCAGTGTAGCCCAAAGATGAACGCTATTCATAGGCAAATCCATTTCTTCTGGACGATTCTGAGCGTTAGAATGAGTCAACATTCGACGTACTCTATGAGAAAACTATGCGCATTCACATTCTTGGGATCTGTGGCACCTTTATGGGCGGGCTGGCGGTGCTGGCTCGTTCGCTAGGGCATGAGGTGACCGGCTCTGACGCTAATGTCTATCCGCCGATGAGCACGCTGCTGGAGAAGGAAGGGATCGACCTGATCCAGGGCTACGATCCTGCTCAATTGGATCCGGCGCCGGATCTGGTGATCATCGGTAACGCCATGACGCGGGGTAATCCTTGCGTTGAAGCGGTACTGGAACAGGGGATCCCTTACGTTTCCGGCCCGCAGTGGCTGCACGATTATGTGCTGCGCGATCGCTGGGTGCTGGCCGTGGCCGGCACGCACGGCAAGACCACTACCGCCGGTATGGCCACCTGGATCCTGGAAGCCTGCGGCTATCAACCGGGCTTCGTTATCGGTGGCGTTCCGGGCAACTTTGACGTTTCCGCGCGTCTGGGCGGTAGCCCGTTCTTTGTGATCGAAGCCGATGAGTATGACTGCGCCTTCTTCGACAAGCGTTCCAAGTTTGTACATTACAGCCCGCGTACGCTGATCATGAATAACCTGGAGTTCGATCACGCTGATATCTTCGACGATCTGAAAGCGATCCAGAAACAGTTCCACCATCTGGTGCGTCTGGTGCCGGGCAAGGGCAAGATCATTTTGCCTGATAACGACAACCACCTGAAACAGGTGATGGCGATGGGCTGTTGGAGTGAGCAAGAGCTGGTCGGGGAAGAGGGCGCATGGCGCGCTCAAAAATTAACGCCGGACGCCAGCCATTATGCGGTGTTCCTCGACGGCGAACAGGTGGGCGAAGTGCAGTGGTCGCTGGTGGGTGAACACAACATGCACAACGGTTTGATGGCCATTGCCGCCACGCGCCACGTTGGTGTGCTGCCAGCCGATGCCTGTCGCGCGCTCGGTGAGTTTATCAATGCTCGCCGCCGTCTGGAACTGCGCGGTGAAGCTCATGGCGTTACGGTGTATGACGATTTTGCCCATCACCCAACGGCGATCCTGGCGACCTTGGCCGCATTGCGCGGCAAGGTTGGCGGTACCGCGCGCATTTTGGCTGTGCTCGAGCCGCGCTCCAATACCATGAAAATGGGGATCAGCAAGAATGATTTGGCACCGTCTCTGGGCCGTGCCGATGAGGTCTTCCTGTTCCAACCGCACCATATCCCCTGGCAGGTGGCGGAAGTCGCGGAAGCCTGTGTACAGCCGGCCCACTGGAGCGCCGATCTCGACACGCTGGTGGACATGATCGTGAAAACGGCCCAGCCTGGCGACCACATTTTGGTGATGAGTAACGGCGGCTTCGGTGGGATCCATGACCGTCTGCTGGAGGCATTGGCCCACAAGTCAGAACCTAAAGTGACTTATTGATCGTCGATTCAGTGTGACTGAAGCAAAACTAAAAGGCCGCTTGCGGCCTTTTCTTTTGCCCATAAAAAAGCCCTCGCGAGCGAGGGCAACGGGGTTCGTCGGATAGGACGACGAAGTTTCTTCAAGGAATCAGTGCTTACGATAGAACTCGGCAGTGGCAGTGACGAGGGTAATCAGTTCGGTAAGCAGGGCTCCCTGAATTGTTATTTGTAGATTTCGGCTGTCGCGTGCCAATTGCCGTTTTCGTAGGCTTCGATCACGCGGTAGGCTTTAGCGCCTTGTTTATCGGCTTTGTCAGACAGGGCCTGGCGAATATCGGAAGGCGCGCCGGTGACGCCGCTGACGGTGATGGTACCGGCAGACTGGAGCGTATTGGCCTGGTCGTTAGTGATTAACGTCGCGGCGGAAGCGCCGAACGAAACGACAGACAGCAGGCTAAGTGCAGCGAGAGTGGTTTTCATGTTCATGATAGTGCGTCCTGTTGTGATAACCGCCTGGAAGGGCTTTTGCAGCGTTTTTGTACTTGAAGGCTGTTATCAGTGGTGCTCGGTACCAGAGTTATATTGCCCGTTGCCGGGTAACGCCTTGTACTTATTTGTAAATTTCTGCTGTCGCGTGGAAGTTACCTTCGTTGCGTGCTTCGATTACACGGTAAGCGGTCGCCCCTTTGGCATCGGCCTTTTCAGACAGTGCCTGACGGATATCTGAAGGTGCACCGGCAACGCCGCTGACGGTAATGGTGCCTGCAGATTGCATTTTTGCAGCCTGGTTTGCATCAACAGATTGTGCTGCAAATGCGCCGAAAGAAAGCATGGAGAGAACGCTCATAGTTGCGATGGTAGATTTAATTTTCATTATTTGACCTTTTCGTATTCTTTTATCAGTTCCAGTGAACTGTGATTTACGTCACGGAAATGAGTATACATCTAGTAACGCCAAAAATTAATAGTTCGCTAACAGTTTCTAGTGAAACTTTATTATGATGATCCTTATCTTTTATAACCAGATGGAATAAAAAGTGGTTATAAAACGATCTTTTGATGTTAAATTTATGTAATTTCAATAAGGTAAGTGCTTTTGACCAAAAGTGCGGAAGATCACAGTAGCTATCACTAGCTAAGCGGAAATGTCATTGAAATGTGTTGCGAAGAGAAAGAAACCTGGCGTTAAAAGTGGTAGGGGGAGGGGGAAAAGTAAGGATGGGGTTAAAGAAACGCTAACAAAACGCGACGGCTCGCCGCATTTTGTTAGCGTTATGCATCACAGCTCCTGTTCGAACAGGGTCAGGATGGCTTCGTACAGCTGGCGCGCGGTAAAGCTGCTGGCTGGGGTAACGAAAATGGTGTCGTCACCGGCGATGGTGCCGAGAATACCTTCGGATTTGCCCAGAGAATCCAGCAGGCGAGCAATGAGCTGCGCGGCGCCGGGGCTGGTGTGGATCACGACAACGGCATCGTTATGATCGACATCCAGCACCAGATTCTTCAGCGGGCTGGTAGTGGTCGGCACGCCGAGTTCAGCGGGAAGGCAATACACCATTTCCATTTTGGCATTGCGCGTACGCACCGCGCCGAACTTGGTCAGCATGCGCGATACTTTGGATTGGTTGATGTTTTCGAAGCCTTCTTCTTGCAGCGCCAAAACAATCTCGCCTTGAGAACTGAATTTTTCTTCTTTCAATAACGCTTTAAACGCCTTGATCAGATCTTCCTGCTTTGCGGGATTACGCATTTTGCACCGTGGAATGTTGACAATAGAAGTGATGATTATGCATATAAATGAATTTTTATGCAATAAAAGGACGCCCGGAAAAAATAACAATGCCCGGACAACGAGGAAAGGGCAGCATTTTAACAAAATCCGTACCCCATGAATATGCCCTTTCGGTGACCGAAAATGCCGCCCTCGGTGGTAAAGAAAATGTTATTAAAATGATGTTGTTCTGATGTTGTGTAAGGGTGTAATGTAACCGCCGGTTAACTTGCTCGTGAATAACCTCGCAGTATTTTTGATTAGTGTGCGCTATGCCCTTAATGCGTAAGCTATTTAATCTAAAATGAGCGCGACATCGGCTGTTTTATTGCGCCAGTTCTCAAACAGACTGTTAAGAGATTGTTTTTAAAGGTGTAATAATTTAAGGTCCGTAACCAACATATTCACGGCGCTTTATATATTTAAGATAATAAAGGAGTATAGGATGAAAGTTGCAGTTCTCGGTGCTGCTGGCGGTATCGGCCAGGCCCTCGCCCTTCTACTCAAAACCCAGCTTCCTTCAGGTTCTGAACTCTCTCTCTACGACATTGCCCCTGTTACCCCAGGCGTTGCCGTCGATTTAAGCCACATCCCAACCGCAGTGAAAATCAAAGGCTTCAGTGGCGAAGACGCTACGCCAGCTCTGCACGGTGCAGACGTGGTGCTGATTTCTGCAGGCGTTGCGCGTAAACCAGGTATGGATCGTTCAGATCTGTTCAACGTGAATGCAGGCATCGTGCGTAATCTGATCCAGCAAGTGGCAACCACCTGCCCGAAAGCCTGCATCGGCATTATCACCAACCCGGTCAACACCACCGTGGCTATCGCGGCAGAAGTGCTGAAGAAAGCCGGTGTTTATGACAAGAACAAACTGTTCGGCGTGACTTCGCTGGATATCATCCGTTCCAACACCTTTGTGGCTGAGCTGAAAGGCAAAAAACCTGAAGAGCTGAACGTACCGGTGATCGGCGGACACTCTGGCGTGACCATTTTGCCGCTGCTGTCGCAGATCCCTGGCGTGAGCTTTACCGATCAGGAAGTGGCCGATCTGACCAAACGTATCCAAAATGCGGGTACCGAAGTGGTTGAAGCCAAAGCCGGCGGCGGGTCTGCAACCCTGTCTATGGGCCAGGCGGCGGCGCGTTTCGGCCTGTCTCTGGTTCGTGCGCTGCAAGGCGAAAAAGGCGTGGTGGAATGTGCTTATGTGGAAGGCGATGGCAAATACGCTCGCTTCTTCGCGCAGCCGCTGGTGCTGGGTAAGAATGGCGTTGAAGAACGCAAAGACATCGGCACTCTGAGCGCGTTCGAACAGAAAGCGCTGGAAGACATGCTGGATGTTCTGCACAAAGATATCGAACTGGGCGAAAAGTTTATCAATAACTGATCATCCAGCAGTGCATGAGTATGCATAGGCCGCCGGACAACGTACCGGCGGTTTTTTTATGCCCGCAGCTAGGACCGAATACGGGCTTTTCGATCCAGTAAGTTATTGGTATGGGGATCGAAATAGCGGCTCGGCCAGATTTCTGCAGGGTGTATATCGAGCGTTTCGGCAATCAGCCATTCTCCTTTTGGCCAGGGACGCGACAGTGCGTTTGCCAGCGTTGATGAGCTAAGTCCTGCCTTGCGCGACACCGCCGCCAGTGTCGTTCCCTTCTTACGTAAAGCCGCAATGATATCCGCCGGATGCCAATCCTTATTCCTTGAGTTCATGTTTGCATTCCTTTTTTGATTAGCGAAAGTTCTGTTAGTGGTATAACTAACAGGTCAAGATTAATCGTTTGAACAACATGAAACGCTTATACGGAAACTAGGATACCACTAAATTTCTTAAAAAATATCCAATAAATTTCCTAAAAAAGATCTTCGCCTACTTTTGCCCAGAGAACATGGCCATGAAAAAAGAGTGGTTTGCCGCCAAGGAATTGACCGGCGTGGCAGGGTTACCTTCCTCACCACAGGGAATAAACTTGATGGCGCGTCGTGAAGGCTGGATCAGCCGCCGGCGCAAAGGCGTACAGGGAAAGGCGCTGGAGTATCACATTGACAGTTTGCCGACCGGTACGCGCAATTTACTGATCTTGAAAGAGGAACCGGCGCTGTATGAAGTTGAACGCAAGGATCCGCTGACGGTGTGGATTGAGTATTACTACCACCTGACGGAGAGCGAACGCGAAAAGATGTTGGCTTTCCTGATGCGAGAAGGGATTGGTGGCCTACTGGCGCGTGTCTTTCCGGGGAAATGAACAGACCCGCATCGCGGGTCTGTGGAAACTGCAGGGCGTTTATTATTTCTTAAAAATCGCGTTGAACTGCAAGATGGGCTAATCCTTCCAGCGCGGCACGGTGGGCAGACTCCGGTAGCACCTGCAGTGCGGCAATCGCCTTGTCGGCCTCTTCCTCAGCGCGTTGGCGGGTATATTCCAGCGAGCCGCATTGCTCCATGGCCTGTAAAACCGGCTCCAGCAAATGACGGCCGTTGCCCTGTTCAATCGCGCCGCGGATCATGGCTTTCTGCTCGCCTTCACTATTATGCATGGCATGCAGCAAGGGCAGCGTCGGTTTGCCCTCGTTAAGATCGTCACCGGTATTCTTACCCAGGGTGCTGCCGTCGGCGCTGTAATCGAGCAGGTCGTCGATCAGCTGGAAGGCGGTGCCGAGATAGCGGCCGTAATCCTGCAGCGCTTTTTCTTCTGCCTCGCTGGCGTCCGAAAGGATCGCCGAAGATTGTGCCGCCGCTTCGAACAGGCGTGCGGTTTTGCTGTAGATCACCCGCATGTAGCTTTCTTCGGTAATGTTCGGATCGTTCACGTTCATTAACTGCAGCACTTCACCTTCGGCAATCACATTGACCGCCTCGGACATCAGCGCCAATACACGGAGCGATTCCAGGCTGGTCATCATCTGGAAAGCCCGCGTATAGATGAAGTCGCCAACCAATACGCTGGCGGCATTGCCGAAGGCAGCATTGGCAGTGGCCTTGCCGCGACGCATATCGGATTCATCCACCACATCATCATGCAGCAGGGTTGCGGTATGAATGAATTCGATCAGCGCAGCGACGGTAATGTGTTTATCACCCTGATAATGCAATGCCCGCGCCGCCAGAACGGCGATCATCGGGCGGATGCGTTTACCGCCACCACTGATAATGTAATAGCCAAGCTGATTGATGAGCGTGACATCGGAATTCAGCTGTTCGAGAATTGTTGCGTTCACGGCCGCCATATCTTGCGCGGTTAACTCGGTAATTTGCTCTAGGTTCATTGTATTTTTTTCAGCTGTGTTTCTCTTCACCGCGTTGAGATCGCTGCTCACATCGGTACATGGCGGTAACTGTCCTACTGATTGTACTTGAAAAACGCCTCAGATAAACGCCATGAAAGAAACTGTGCTTTTTTTCTTCTTTTTTCTACTTCTGGTCTTATTCTGCTCTTGTCATATGCTGGATTATTGCGTAGAATTCGCGCCCTATTGTGAATATTTATAGCGCGCTCTGTACTGAACAGTTGGGCACGCGGAAAGCGGAGTTTTATATGTACGCGGTTTTCCAAAGTGGTGGTAAACAACACCGAGTAAGCGAAGGTCAAACCGTTCGCTTGGAAAAGCTGGACATCGCAACTGGTGAAGCTGTTGAGTTTGACCAGATTCTGATGATTGCTAATGGCGAAGATATCAAAATCGGCGTTCCTTTCGTCGATGGCGGTAAGATCAAAGCTGAAGTCGTTGCTCACGGTCGTGGCGAGAAAATTAAGATTGTTAAGTTTCGTCGTCGTAAGCACCATCGTAAGCAGCAGGGCCACCGTCAGTGGTTCACTGACGTTAAAATCACCGGCATCAGCGCTTAAGTTAGGGGAGCAGATTAATGGCACACAAAAAGGCTGGCGGCTCGACTCGTAACGGTCGCGATTCAGAAGCTAAACGTCTGGGCGTTAAACGCTTTGGCGGCGAAGCAGTACTGGCAGGCAGCATCATCGTTCGTCAGCGCGGCACTAAATTCCACGCTGGTACCAACGTGGGTTGCGGCAAAGACCACACTCTGTTTGCTTTGAAAGACGGTAAAGTCAAATTCGAAGTTAAAGGCCCGAGCAATCGTAAATTCATCAGCATCGAAGCTGAATAATTTTTCGAGCCTTACGAAATAGATGTAAGCCCCGCAACTCGTTGCGGGGCTTTTTACATTTATGGGCTGCTTGTGAATCGGCCCGTCAGCGCTGGCAAAAGGTAAGATGGAAACGAAACAGCAGGTCGGAATTGGCATTTTCCTGGCGGTAACTACGGCAGTTTGCTGGGGTGCATTGCCGATTGCGATGAAAGAAGTGCTGGTAGTGATGGAGCCGTTTACCGTCGTTTGGTATCGATTTACCATCGCGGCGCTGGGGCTGGGGATCATTTTGGCCGTGCGCGGCAGATTGCCGCCGGTGACCATGTTCCGTCAACCACGCTGGCTGCTGATTTTGGCCATCGCCACCGCGGGCCTGCTGGGGAATTTTATCTTCTTCAGCTCTTCGTTGCAGTACCTTAGCCCGACCGCATCGCAGGTCATCGGCCAGCTGTCGCCGGTCGGTATGATGTTTGCCAGCGTGCTGGTTTTAAAAGAGCGGATGCGCATCACCCAGGTGATTGGCGCACTGATGCTGATTTGCGGGCTGCTGTTGTTCTTCAATGTCAGCCTGATTGAGATTTTCACCCGCCTGACGGATTACACCTTGGGGGTGCTGTTGGGCGTGTGTGCGGCGATGGTCTGGGTGACTTATGGCGTGGCGCAGAAAGTGTTGCTACGTCGATTAGCCTCGCCGCAAATTCTGGTAATGTTGTACACTTTATGTGCGATCGCGCTATTCCCTCTGGCCAAGCCTGAGGTGATTTTCCAGCTCAGCGGCTGGCAATTAGCCTGTTTGCTGTTCTGTGGCGCCAACACGCTGATTGGCTATGGTGCGCTAGCGGAAGCCATGGCGCGCTGGCAGGCGGCGCAGGTGAGTGCGTTAATCACGCTGACCCCGCTGTTTACCCTGCTGTTTTCAGATTTGTTGGCGCTGGCCTGGCCACACGTATTCGCCGCCCCGACATTGAATGTTGTCGGTTATGTCGGCGCTTTCGTCGTGGTAGCGGGCGCCATGTTTTCCGCAATTGGTCACCGTTGGTGGCCGCGACGGGCAGAAACCCGCCTGGTTGCTCCTTTGAAGCAGCCCGGTGAATGATTTACGGAGACGGTAAATGAAGTTTGTAGATGAAGCAGCGATTTTGGTCGTTGCAGGTGACGGTGGTAATGGTTGCGTCAGCTTCCGCCGCGAAAAGTATATCCCGAACGGCGGCCCTGATGGCGGTGACGGCGGCGATGGCGGCGACGTCTATCTGTTGGCGGACGAAAACCTCAACACGCTGATCGACTACCGCTTTGAGAAATCTTTCCGTGCTGAACGTGGCCAGAACGGCCAAAGCCGTGACTGTACCGGCAAGCGTGGCAAAGATATCACCATCAAGGTACCGGTCGGTACCCGCGTGCAGGATCAGGGCACCGGTGAGATCCTCGGTGACATGACTCGCCATGAACAACGTCTGATGGTGGCGAAGGGCGGTTGGCACGGTTTGGGCAACACCCGTTTTAAATCATCAGTTAACCGTGCGCCGCGCCAGAAAACGCTGGGCACCGCCGGTGAAGCACGTGACATCTTGCTGGAGCTGTTGCTGCTGGCCGATGTTGGCATGCTTGGCCTGCCAAACGCCGGCAAATCCACCTTCATTCGTGCTGTGTCCGCCGCTAAGCCGAAAGTGGCCGACTATCCATTTACCACTCTGGTCCCAAGCCTGGGCGTGGTACGTATGGATCACGAACAGAGCTTCGTTATTGCCGACATTCCTGGCTTGATCGAAGGGGCTTCCGACGGTGCTGGCCTGGGTATTCGCTTCCTGAAGCACCTGGAGCGTTGCCGCGTTCTGCTGCACCTGGTGGATATCGCACCTATCGATGAATCCGATCCGGTAGAAAACGCCAAAGTCATTATCAACGAGTTGAATCAATACAGCGAAAATCTGGCGCAGAAGCCACGCTGGCTGGTTTTCAACAAGGTTGACCTGATAGGTGAGGAAGAAGCTGCCGAGCGCGCCAAGGCGATTGCAGAAGGCATGGGCTGGGAAGGCAAGTACTACATGATCTCCGCGGTGAATCGCGAAGGCGTGAATGCGCTGTGCTGGGACGTGATGAAGTTCATCAACACCCAACCGAAAGCCATGGCTATCGAAGAAAGCGCACCGGAGAAAGTCGAGTTCATGTGGGATGATTACCACCGTGAACAGATCGCTGAAGTGGAAGCTGAAGCAGAAGACGATTGGGATGATGACTGGGACGAAGATGACGACGAAGGCGTCGAAATCATTTACCAGAAATAATCTTGCGAAGAAAAGGGCTCAGTTAAAAACTGGGCCCTTTTTTATTGGCATTATTTTTTCAGGACATTCTCAGGTAACCAGCATTGTGCATTCAGCCCGTGGGTATCCTGACGATTTTCCAGAGTCAGACGGCCCTGATGCAGTTGCACTATGCGGGTGACGATGTTCAGTCCCAGTCCGCTGCCGCCATAGCGTTGATCCATACGGCGGAATGCCTGAGTGAGCTCACCTTCCATTTGTTCTTTGATTCCCGGGCCTTCATCCGTCACCTGCAACTGATAGCCGGGTTTCTGCTGTGTTAGCTGCACCTGAATGCTGCTGCCTTCCGGGCTGTAGCGGTGAGCATTTTCTACCAGATTACGCAGCAACAGGCGAAGCAGGACCGGATCGCCATGCATCGGGGCCGCCGCCGGGAGCTGCCATTGCAGTTTTTGTCCGCGCTGGCGGGTCAGCTCCTCAAGTTCTTCTTGTAGCGGCAGGATCACGTCACTCACCCAATCGAAACGCTGATAGTGGCCGCTGGCAAAGTCTTGTCCGGCGCGTGCGAGCATCAACAGCTGTTCGACGGTATGCATCAGTTGATCGATGCGGTTGATCAACGGCTTACTTTGCGGGACCCCCTGTTTTTCCATTAACTCCAGATGCAGTCGTATCCCCGCCAGTGGCGTTCGTAACTCATGTGCGGCATCTGCGGTGAACAGTCGTTCTTGTTGAATGGTGTTATCCAACCGTGAGAACAGTTGGTTGAGTGTGGTGGTGACCGCCATAATTTCGAGGCTGTCTCCGCTGAGCGGCAGAGGAGTCAGGTTATCGGCGGAACGTTTCTCCAACCGTTGCTGCAGCTGATTGAGCGGGCGAATAATCCAACTGATAGCCCAGAATGAGGCCAGCAGGGTGACGATCATCATGATCAGCGAAGGGGCGAGCAGTGAGGCTATCGCCTCGGCGATTTCCGTGTCGACACGCTCGGTACGCACCTTGGCCGACAGGGTTTCATCCACCAGGAAACTGATTTGCTCCTGGCTTTCATGCCAGAGCCAAAAGGCGCTGATTAACTGGGTGACCAATAGGATCAGCGCCAGCATCAACAACAGACGACGGCGCATGCTGATCATGATGAGGGTTCCAGACGATAGCCAATGCCACGAACGGTACGGATGCGGTCCTTGCCCAATTTACGACGCAGGTTATGGATATGCACTTCCAGCGTGTTGGAGCCTAAATCATCCTGCCAGGTATAGAGATCCTGCTGCAACAGCTCGCGATTAACCGTTTGACCGGCGCGCATCATCAGGCGGGAGAGGATGGCGAATTCTTTCGGCGTCACCTCCACCGGCTGTTGCTGAACATAAACCTGCTGGCTGGAGAGATTGAGCTGGAGATCGTCCAACTGAATAAGATTGTCGCTGTGGCCCTGATAGCGGCGGATCAGGGCGCGCACGCGCGCCTGTAGTTCAACTAACGCGAAGGGCTTGACCAGGTAATCGTCAGCACCGGCATCCAGCCCGTCGACCCGGTCTTCCAGTGCGTCACGGGCGGTCAAAATCAGCACCGGCAGGTCGACTTGCTGGCGGCGCCACTGCCGCAGCAGGCTGGCGCCATCCATGTCGGGCAAGCCCAGATCGAGGATAATCATGCTGTATTGGCTGGTGATGAGCAGAGCATTGGCCTCCGCTGCCGTGGCGGCGCAGTCACAGGCATAGCCTTCCCCGGCTAATGCCAGTGCCAACCCTTGTTGCAGCAGCTCATCGTCTTCCACAATCAGCAGTTTCATCATAACCCTCAGTTATTCTGATAAATATCCCGATACAGGCGGCTTTCGAAACGCACCAGTGGTGCTCGACGCTGCTTTTGATCTTCCGGTGGTACGGCATAGCCTGACAGATACTGTACGAAGGCAAAACGCTGGCCGCTGGCGGTAGTGATAAATCCGGCCAGGTTATATACGCCCTGCAGCGCACCGGTTTTGGCGGAAACTTTACCGTCGACACCGGCTTCGTGCAGCCCGCCACGGTAGCGCAGCGTTCCGTCGTAACCGGACAGCGGCAGCATCGAAATAAAGTTCAGCTCGCTGTCATGCTGCGCAATGTATTGCAGCGCCTGCATCATGGTCGCCGGAGCCAGCAGGTTATGGCGTGAAAGGCCTGAGCCGTCTACCACGATGCTGTTGCCCAAATCCACGCCAGCCTTCTGACGCAGCACCTGACGCACGGCGTCAGCGCCGGCACGCCAGGTACCTGGAACGCCAAAACGTTCATGACCGATGGTGCGGAAGACGGTATCGGCAATCATGTTGTCCGATTTCTTCAGCATGATTTTCAGCAATTCGTGCAGCGGCGCTGATTGAGTCTGGGCGATCACCGTGCCTTTCAGGCCCGGCTGCGTCTGGCGCTTCAGGTGTCCGTCGATCTGGATACCGGCCTGGGTCAGCTCATCTTTCAGGATCGCCCCGGCATAGCTGGCACCATCCTGAATGGCGAAGGCCAGCGGCAGGGGATCGCTGCGTTGGGTCAGGCAACCGGTTAGGGTAAAGCGGTTCAATTCGCCCGGCACCACATCCAGCTCGCAGTATTGGGCATCCGCGGACCCTTTCGCCAACGTGCGAACCTGGCTAAACATATTGACCGGATAATAGGAGGCCACGCGAATAAAGGCCATATCGCCCGGATTGGGGGCGCTGTACAGCGACACCGAGAAACAGTTGCGGTCGACTATCGCCGCCGCTGGCGGTGCGCTGAAACACTGCGTCAGGTCGTTCCACGGCCAGCCGGGGGCTTTGTCATGGCTGGCGAATACCGAGGTATCGATCAGCACATCGCCGGTAATCTGGCGCACGCCCTGTTTTTTCAGGATCGCCACCATGTTGCGCAGGCTCTGGCGCTTAAAGGTCGGATCGCCGCCAAAGCGGGCAATCAGGTTGCCGCGCAGCACGCCGTCGCTGATGTCGCCCTGGCTCTCCAGCGTGGTGGTGAAGCGATAGTCTGGGCCGAGCTGCAACAAGGCAGCTAAAGCGGTCAGTACTTTTTGGGTACTGGCCGGCAACGCCATTTGCTGAGAGTGATAATCGATGGTCGGAGCGCTAGCGCCGATCTTCTGAACTACCAGGGCAAGGTTGGCCCCATCAGGCAAATATTGTGTGTAATCTTCAACCGGGGCCGCATTCGCATTCAGAACAAATGCGCAAGCCAATGCACTGACAATTCGTGAAAAACGCATAATCTCGGGATAACAGCTGGATAACGTGCCGTCATACTACGGTGCATTCAGGGAAAAAGTAAACGATGACCCTCAAGGAACTCTAGGCTAAAATGCGTATCAAAATGCAAAATCGATCCTGACTTGGGCAAGGGTTCCGAGTCAGGCTTCTTTTGTTTATCGCCTGGAGGCGGGGGGCACGTACCCACCGTTTTTTCATACGAACACGTCAGGATGACGGCTATTTGAACAGGAAAGATTTAGAGGTATTTATACTATGAAACAGATTCCGATGACCTTGTTTGGCGCTGAAAAACTGCGCGAAGAACTCGAATATTTGAAAGGCGTGCGCCGTCCGAAAATCATTGCGGACATCGCTGACGCCCGTGAACACGGCGATTTGAAAGAAAACGCAGAGTACCATGCGGCGCGTGAGCAGCAGGGATTCTGTGAAGGACGTATCCAGGAAATTGAAGCCAAGCTGTCGAACGCGCAGGTGATCGATATCACCAAGATGCCAAACAATGGCCGCGTGATTTTTGGCGCCACCGTATCGGTGCTGAACCTGGATAGCGAAGAAGAAGTGACCTACCGTATCGTTGGCGACGACGAAGCTGATTTCAAGAAAAATCTGATTTCTGTCAATTCGCCTATGGCACGTGGCCTGATCGGCAAAGAACAAGATGATGTGGTTGTGATAAAAACCCCGGGTGGCGATGTCGATTATGAGATCTTGAAGGTTGAATATCTCTGATCACCTTCCAATCGTGCAGAAAATCGCCAGGGTTTTGTAAAGAAAGGAAAAAGGCCGCGTGCGGCCTTTTATCTGAATCAGGTGCATGGCACCTTTTCGTTAACCCAATGCTTATTAACGCGGTAGACTGATCTTGCGCTCTTTAGACGGGCGGTAAAGAATAAGCGTACTACCGATGACTTGCACATTGCAGGCACCCGTTTCGCGCACGATAGCGTCGGCGATCAGGGTTTTGGTTTCGCGATCTTCAGCAGCGATTTTTACCTTGATCAGCTCATGATGCTCCAGAGCCTGTTCAATTTCAGCCAGCACCCCTTCGGTGAGACCGTTATTACCCAGCATGACAACCGGTTTTAACGGATGCGCCAGGCCTTTCAGGTGCTGTTTTTGTTTATTATTCAGATTCATTGTCTTTTTTGCTTAAGTTGGGATTGAAAACGGTACATTCTACCGCCATCTCATGTATATCACCAAATCGGTCTTCATCGGTGTGAGTCTACATGAGCTGCGAACCTGACATTAAGACTCTTTTTATGATAGTTGGAAAACGAGATGGCTAATAAAAAGCGTTCTGCTAGCTCCAGTCGCTGGTTACAAGAACACTTTAGCGATAAATATGTGCAACAGGCGCAGAAAAAAGGGCTACGTTCGCGCGCCTGGTTTAAACTTGATGAAATACAGCAGAGTGACAAACTGTTTAAACCTGGTATGACCGTAGTAGATTTAGGTGCGGCGCCGGGCGGTTGGTCGCAGTATGTCGTGACCCAGATTGGCGGTTCCGGCCGCATCATCGCCTGTGATATTTTGCCAATGGATCCTATCGTTGGCGTCGATTTCCTTCAGGGCGATTTTCGTGATGAACTGGTGCTCAAGGCTCTGTTGGAACGTGTAGGTGAAAGTAAGGTTCAGGTGGTCATGTCTGACATGGCCCCGAATATGAGTGGCACTCCGGCCGTCGATATTCCAAGATCGATGTATCTGGTGGAATTAGCACTGGGAATGTGTCGTGATGTCCTCGCACCAGGCGGAAGTTTCCTGGTGAAGGTGTTCCAGGGAGATGGCTTTGACGAGTACCTACGGGAAATTCGCTCCCTGTTTACGAAGGTTAAGATTCGTAAGCCAGACGCTTCCCGCGCACGTTCGCGCGAAGTGTACATTGTAGCGACAGGGCGCAAGCTGTAGTACCCTAACGCTGTTTGTTAACACAGTTGTAATATGAGGTTAATCCCTTGAGTGACATGGCGAAAAACCTAATTCTCTGGTTAGTCATCGCGGTAGTGTTGATGTCTGTATTCCAGAGCTTTGGGCCCAGCGAGTCGAATGGCCGTAGGGTGGATTACTCTACCTTCATGTCCGAACTGACCCAAGATCAGGTTCGCGAAGCGCGAATCAATGGACGTGAAATTAACGTTACCAAGAAAGACAGTAACAAATACACGACCTACATCCCTGTCAACGATCCTAAGTTGCTGGATACGTTGTTGACCAAGAATGTGAAAGTGGTTGGTGAACCGCCTGAAGAGCCGAGTTTGCTGGCTTCTATCTTTATTTCATGGTTCCCGATGCTGTTGCTGATCGGGGTCTGGATCTTCTTCATGCGTCAAATGCAGGGCGGCGGCGGCAAGGGCGCGATGTCCTTCGGCAAGAGCAAGGCCCGCATGCTGACCGAAGACCAGATCAAAACCACTTTTGCTGACGTTGCCGGCTGTGACGAAGCGAAAGACGAAGTAAGCGAACTGGTGGAATACCTGCGCGAGCCGAGCCGTTTCCAGAAGCTGGGCGGCAAGATCCCGAAAGGCGTGCTGATGGTTGGCCCGCCGGGGACAGGTAAAACCCTGCTGGCGAAAGCTATCGCCGGTGAGGCGAAAGTGCCGTTCTTCACCATTTCCGGTTCTGACTTCGTGGAAATGTTTGTGGGTGTCGGTGCTTCCCGTGTCCGTGACATGTTCGAGCAGGCGAAGAAAGCGGCACCGTGCATCATCTTTATCGATGAAATCGATGCCGTCGGTCGCCAACGTGGTGCCGGCCTGGGCGGCGGTCATGACGAACGTGAACAGACGCTGAACCAGATGCTGGTTGAGATGGACGGCTTTGAAGGCAACGAAGGTATCATCGTTATCGCTGCGACTAACCGTCCAGACGTGCTTGACCCGGCATTGCTGCGTCCAGGCCGTTTCGACCGCCAGGTTGTGGTGGGCTTGCCGGACGTGCGTGGCCGTGAGCAGATCCTGAAAGTGCATTCACGCCGCGTGCCACTGGCACCCGATGTTGATGCATCTGTACTGGCTCGTGGTACGCCGGGCTTCTCCGGTGCTGACCTGGCCAACCTGGTTAACGAAGCTGCGCTGTTTGCCGCGCGTGGCAACAAACGTGTTGTGTCGATGGTGGAGTTCGAAAAAGCCAAAGACAAGATCATGATGGGTGCAGAACGTCGCTCCATGGTGATGACCGAAGCGCAGAAAGAGTCGACCGCGTATCACGAAGCTGGCCACGCCATTATTGGTCGCCTGGTTCCTGAGCACGATCCGGTGCATAAGGTCACGATTATCCCTCGTGGCCGTGCGTTGGGTGTGACCTTCTTCCTGCCGGAAGGGGATGCGATCAGCGCCAGCCGTCAGAAGCTGGAAAGCCAAATCTCTACTCTGTACGGCGGCCGTCTGGCTGAAGAGATCATTTACGGACCGGAAAAAGTCTCTACCGGTGCCTCGAACGACATTAAAGTGGCGACCTCGATTGCCCGCAACATGGTGACCCAGTGGGGCTTCTCCGAGAAGCTGGGGCCATTGCTGTATGCGGAAGAAGAGGGCGAAGTGTTCCTGGGCCGTTCAGTGGCCAAGGCGAAGCACATGTCGGACGAAACCGCGCGCATTATCGACCAGGAAGTTAAATCCCTGATTGAACGTAACTATGTGCGAGCGCGTTCGCTGTTGATGGAAAACATGGACATCCTGCATTCAATGAAGGACGCCCTGATGAAGTACGAAACCATCGACGCGCCGCAGATTGACGATTTGATGAACCGCAAAGACGTGCGTCCGCCAGCGGGTTGGGACGATGTGGGCAAGGGCAGCAATTCCGACAACGGTGGCACACCAAAAGCCCCGACGCCGGTTGATGAACCGCGCACACCAAACCCAGGCAATACCATGTCTGAACAGCTAGACAAGTAACTTTGGCTGTGTAATAACATCGAACCCCGGCATGCCGGGGTTTTTTATTGCCCGGCGGGCAGTGAACCAGGCAACAGTAAGGTGGATTAGCAATGCAGTTAACCGTGCGAGACATGACTCTCGATCTTTCCCATCCGCGGGTGATGGGGATCCTCAACGTGACCCCGGATTCTTTTTCTGACGGCGGCCAACACAACCAGCTTAATCAGGCTTTGCTGCACGCGCATGCGCTGATTTCGGCCGGTGCGACCATGATTGATGTGGGCGGCGAGTCGACAAGACCGGGAGCGGCTGAGGTCAGCGAAGACGAAGAGATCGCGCGCGTAGTCCCCGTCGTTGAAGCCATTGCCCGGCGTTTTGAAGTTTTTATCTCGGTAGATACTTCGAAAGCGGGGGTGATCCGCGAGTCGGCTCAGGCCGGTGCGCACCTGATCAACGACGTTCGCTCATTGCAGGAGCCGGGCGCATTGGCCGCTGCGGCGGAAAGCGGGTTGCCAGTGTGCCTGATGCACATGCAGGGTGAGCCACGAACCATGCAGCAGGCACCGCACTACGACGATCTTATTGGCGATGTGAACGCCTTTTTTCAGCATCATATTGAACGCTGTAATGCCGCCGGTATTACAAATCAGAAATTGCTGCTCGACCCCGGGTTCGGTTTCGGTAAGAATTTAGCGCACAATTATCAGCTTCTGGCCAGATTGTCTGAGTTTCATCACTTCGGCCTGCCGCTTTTGGTGGGAATGTCGCGTAAGTCGATGATTGGGCAACTGCTGAATGTCCCTCCTGATCAGCGGGTTATCGGCAGCGTAGCCTGCGCGGTTATCGCCGCCATGCAGGGAGCGCAGATTGTCAGAGTGCATGACGTTAAAGAAACCGTCGAGGCGATGCGTGTCGTCGAGGCAACCATTTCAGCTAAGGGATGATAGAGACATGAGCGAGCGCAAATATTTTGGTACCGACGGCATTCGTGGCAAGGTCGGTGATAGCCCTATTACCCCAGATTTCGTTCTGAAGCTGGGTTGGGCGGCGGGCAAGGTGCTGGCACGCCACGGTTCTCGTAAAATTATTATCGGCAAAGATACCCGTATCTCAGGTTACATGCTAGAGTCGGCATTGGAAGCCGGTCTTGCCGCGGCGGGGCTGTCTGCTTCCTTCACGGGGCCTATGCCGACGCCGGCGGTAGCCTATCTGACGCGTACCTTCCGTGCGGAAGCAGGTATTGTGATCTCCGCTTCTCATAACCCGTTTTACGACAACGGCATTAAATTCTTCTCCATTGATGGCGCGAAGCTGCCGGATCATGTGGAAGAAGCCATTGAAGCTGAAATGGAAAAACCGCTGACCTGCGTAGAATCTTCCGAACTGGGTAAAGCGAGCCGGATCATTGATGCTGCCGGCCGTTACATCGAATTCTGTAAAGGCACCTTCCCGAGCGAACTGAGCCTGAAAGGCCTGAAAATTGTGGTGGACTGCGCCAACGGCGCGACCTATCACATTGCGCCGAGCGTGCTGCGTGAACTGGGTGCCACGGTGATTGCCATCGGCGTTGAACCGGATGGCATGAACATCAATGAAAAATGCGGTGCAACAGACGTTCGCCAACTGCAAGAGCGCGTGCTGCTGGAAAAAGCGCACGTCGGTCTGGCATTTGACGGTGACGGTGACCGGGTGATGATGGTTGATCACCTTGGTCACAAGGTCGACGGCGACCAGATCCTTTATATCATCGCCCGCGAAGGGTTGCGTCAGGGCCAACTGCGCGGTGGCGCGGTTGGCACGCTGATGAGCAACATGGGGCTCGAACTGGCACTTAAGCAACTGGGCATTCCCTTCGCTCGCGCCAAAGTCGGCGATCGCTATGTACTGGAGAAGCTGCAGGAACTGGGATGGCGCATTGGTGCGGAGAACTCCGGCCATGTAATCCTGCTGGATAAAACTACCACCGGTGACGGCATCGTTGCCGGTCTGCAGGTACTGACGGCGATGGTCCGCAACAACATGAGCCTGCACGACCTGTGCAGCGGCATGAAATTACTGCCGCAGATCCTGGTCAACGTGCGTTTTGTCGGCGAGCACAACCCGCTTGAATCGGAAGAGGTGCGTAAAATCACCGAGCAGGTCGAGGCTGAACTGGCCGGCCGCGGCCGCGTGCTGCTACGTAAATCCGGTACCGAGCCGCTGATCCGCGTGATGGTGGAAGGCGAGGACGAGCAGCAAGTGACGGCATTGGCACATCGCATTGCCGACGCAGTGAAATCTGCGGGCTAACGCTTTTTTGATCGGTCCGGGGGCAACCGCTGCCCTCGGAAATCACAGCCTGCGAATTTTATTGGCGTTTTTTTCCGCAAACGCGCCGGTGGCTGCAAATTGCCCTTGCGTGGTTTGGCGCCTTTGGTTAGTATTCACACCCGCTTCAGTGGGCAGTTTGATATAACGCCTGCGACTTCTTAATAGAATTAGAAGCCTTTGGGGTGTGAAGCATTTGGCACGCGGTGAAGCCGCAAGGATACGGGTACAACTATGTACGAAGCTCTTCTGGTAATTTTCCTGCTGATCTCAATCGGGCTGGTTGCTCTGATTATGCTGCAGCAAGGTAAAGGCGCTGATATGGGAGCCTCATTCGGAGCAGGTGCTTCTGGCACATTGTTCGGTTCGAGCGGTTCCGGTAACTTCATGACCCGCATGACGGCTGTGCTGGCGACGCTGTTCTTCGTCATCAGTCTGATCCTGGGCAACCTGAGCACCAACCAGAGCAAGAAAGGCAGCGAGTGGGAAAACCTGGGTCAGCCAGTGAAAACTGAGCAGACTACCGCGCCGGCAGCACCAACCAAGCCGAGCAGCGATATCCCGCAGTAAGCAGCACGCAGTAACAGAGTTTGAAAACGGTTGTTATTACCTCATTAAAATAACGGCCGTTAGCAGTAAGAATCAGTACCGAGGTGGTGGAATTGGTAGACACGCTACCTTGAGGTGGTAGTGCCCTAACGGGCTTGTGGGTTCGAGTCCCATCCTCGGTACCAAATCCCAGAGATAACTTGCAATTTTGCGATTATCGGCGTAATATTTGCCACGTTTTCGGACGCGGGGTGGAGCAGCCTGGTAGCTCGTCGGGCTCATAACCCGAAGGTCGTCGGTTCAAATCCGGCCCCCGCAACCACTTTCCTTTAAGTGTTTATTTTCAAATACACTTTTCGATTGAATTCCGCTTTTCTCGATCAACATTTGAAAATGACACTTGTTAGAAAGTTGCACCGAAGCCGCTTAGCGGCAAACAGGGTCCAGTTGCATAAAGCCCCGAATTTTCGGGGTTTTTTGTTATTTGGCAACAGAATCACTGGGCTATTAGGCCCTTTTTTTATGTCTTGGGGGTGGGCTTGTCCACATTAGAGCAAAAATTAACAGAGATGCTTTCGGCACCGGTAGAAGCGTTGGGCTTTGAACTTGTAGGCATCGAATTTATTCGTGCGCGCCAATCGACGCTCCGTATCTATATTGACAGTGAAAACGGCATCAATGTTGACGATTGCGCTGATGTCAGCCACCAGGTCAGCGCTGTATTGGACGTCGAAGAGCCAATCACAGTCGCTTACAACTTGGAAGTCTCCTCTCCTGGCCTTGATCGCCCGATGTTCACCGCCGAACACTATACTCGTTTCCTCGGTGATGAAGTCAGCTTGGTCCTGCGCATGGCCGTACAGAACCGTCGCAAATGGCAGGGCATTATCAAGTCTGTCGATGGCGAGATGATCACGGTTACTGTGGAAGGGAAAGATGAAGTGTTCGCGCTGAGCAATATCCAGAAAGCGAACCTGGTACCCCACTTTTAAAGTTTGGATGAGGCAACTAGGATGAATAAAGAGATTCTGGCTGTTGTTGAAGCTGTTTCCAATGAAAAATCCCTTCCGCGTGAGAAGATTTTCGAAGCGCTGGAAACCGCATTAGCCACCGCCACCAAGAAAAAATACGAGCAGGAAATTGAAGTTCGCGTCAGCATTGACCGCAAAACTGGCGATTTCGATACCTTCCGCCGTTGGGTCGCCGTAGATGAAGTGACTCAGCCAACGCGTGAAATCACGCTGGAAGCTGCGCAGTATGAAGAGCCAGGCATCGAGCTGGGCGGTTACATCGAAGATCAGATTGAATCTGTGACCTTCGACCGTATCACCACTCAAACCGCGAAACAGGTTATCGTACAGAAAGTACGTGAAGCCGAGCGCGCTATGGTCGTTGATGCTTTCCGTCAGCACGAAGGTGAAATCGTCACCGGCGTGGTGAAGAAAGTTAACCGTGACAGCATTGCGCTGGATCTGGGCAGCAACGCCGAAGCGGTAATCGGCCGTGAAGACATGCTGCCGCGCGAAAACTTCCGTCCAGGCGACCGCATCCGCGGCATCCTGTACGCCGTTCGTCCCGAAGCCCGTGGTGCCCAGCTGTTCGTCAGCCGCTCCAGCGCTGAGATGCTGAAAGAACTGTTCCGCATCGAAGTACCGGAAATCGGCGAAGAAGTGATTGAAATTAAAGCGGCAGCCCGCGATCCAGGCTCCCGTGCGAAAATTGCAGTGAAAACCAACGACAAACGCATCGACCCGGTCGGCGCTTGCGTAGGTATGCGCGGTGCGCGCGTTCAGGCCGTTTCGAGCGAGCTCGGCGGTGAACGTATCGACATCATCCTGTGGGATGATAACCCTGCGCAGTTCGTCATCAACGCCATGGCGCCGGCAGACGTTGCCTCGATCGTGGTTGATGAAGATAATTGCACTATGGATATCGCCGTTGAAGCCAGCAATCTGGCACAGGCGATCGGCCGTAATGGCCAAAACGTGCGTTTGGCATCCCAGCTGTTAAAACAACACCGTGACGACGACCGTTGGGAACTGAACGTGATGACGGCGGACGATCTGCAGGCCAAGCACCAGGCCGAAGCTCATGCCGCCATTGATACCTTCACCAAGTATCTTGATATCGACGAAGATTTCGCCACCGTACTGGTTGAAGAAGGCTTCTCTACGCTGGAAGAATTGGCTTACGTGCCAATCAAAGAGCTGCTGGAAATCGACGGTCTGGATGAAGATATGGTTGAAGCGTTGCGCGATCGCGCCAAAGCTGCATTGACCACGCTGGCCCTGGCCCAAGAAGAAAGCCTGGGCGACCAAAAACCTGCTGACGATTTGCTCAACCTTCCGGGTCTTGAGCGCAGCATGGCCTTTAAACTGGCCGCGCGTGGGGTTTGTACGCTGGAAGATCTTGCCGAGCAGGGTGTTGACGATCTGGCTGATATTGAAGGGCTTAGCGATGAGCAAGCCGGCGAGCTGATTATGGCCGCACGTAATATCTGTTGGTTTGGCGACAACGCGTAATAAACTGTAGCAGGAAGGAACAGCATGACGACAGATGTAACCGTAAAATCGCTGGCAGCAGAGATTCAGACTCCAGTTGATCGCCTGGTACAGCAGTTTGCTGATGCAGGGATCAACAAGTCTGAGACAGACTCTGTAACCCAACATGAGAAAGAAGCCTTACTGGCGCACCTGAACCGTGAACACGGTAGCGCGCCTGGTAAGCTCACGTTGCAGCGCAAAACGCGCAGCACCTTGAATATTCCGAGCACCGGCGGTAAAAGTAAATCGGTGCAAATTGAGGTCCGCAAGAAACGCACTTATGTAAATCGCGATACGCCAGAAGCCCAACAGGCTGAAGCGGCAGAGCAGGCACAGCGTGAAGCGGAAGAGCAGGCACAGCGCGAAGCGGAAGAGCTAGCGAAACGCGAAGCAGAAGCGAAGCGCGCAGCCGAAGAGCAAGCCAAACGTGAGGCCGCGGAGATTGCTAAGCGTAATTCAGCGGAAAAAGAAAAAGTGACGAATCAACATACCGACGAAATGACCAAGCCAGCTCAGGCAGAAAAAGCACGCCGTGAAGCCGAAGCCGCTGAACTGAAACGTAAAGCGGAAGAGGAAGTACGCCGTAAGGTCGAAGAAGACGCCAAACGCGTAGCGGAAGAAGCTCGCCGCATGGCAGAAGAGAACGGTGAGAAGTGGGCCGAAGCTGAAGCAGCAAGCGCTGCGGTTGAAACAGCCGATTACCACGTGACTACCTCTCAGCACGCCCGTGCCGCTGAAGACGAAAACGACGCTAAAGTTGAAGGCGAACGCCGCAGCCGCACCCGTGGCGGTAAAGCGACCAAGCAGAAGAAAGGCAACAAGCTTTCCGAGTCTAAAGCAGACCGTGAAGAAGCGCGCGCTGTTACCCGTGGCGGTAAAGGCAAGCGTAAGCCAAGCACTCTGCAGCAAGGCTTCAACAAGCCGGCTCAGGTGGTTAACCGCGACGTTATTATCGGCGAAACCATCACCGTAGCCGAACTGGCTAACAAAATGGCGGTTAAAGGCTCTCAGGTCATCAAAGCGATGATGAAGCTGGGCGCAATGGCCACCATCAACCAGGTCATCGATCAGGAAACCGCGCAGCTGGTTGCCGAAGAGATGGGCCACAAAGTTATCCTGCGTCGTGAGAACGAGCTGGAAGAAGCGCTGATGAGCGATCGTGATACCGGTGCAGCGGCTGAGCCACGTGCGCCAGTTGTGACCATCATGGGCCACGTCGACCACGGTAAAACTTCTTTGCTGGACTACATCCGCTCCACCAAGGTGGCAGCAGGCGAGGCCGGCGGTATTACCCAGCATATCGGTGCTTACCACGTAGAAACCGACAACGGCATGATCACCTTCCTGGATACCCCAGGCCACGCAGCCTTTACTTCAATGCGTGCCCGTGGTGCTCAGGCGACTGACATCGTTGTTCTGGTTGTTGCTGCCGACGACGGCGTGATGCCGCAAACCATCGAAGCTATCCAGCATGCGAAAGCAGCGCAGGTACCGTTGGTGGTTGCAGTGAACAAAATTGACAAGCCGGAAGCCGATCCGGATCGCGTTAAGCAAGAACTGTCCCAGTACGGCGTTATGCCGGAAGAGTGGGGCGGCGAAGCTCAGTTCGTTCACGTATCTGCGAAAGCCGGTACCGGTATCGACGAACTGCTGAACGCTATCCTGCTGCAGTCCGAAGTTCTCGAACTGAAAGCAGTACGCAGCGGCATGGCCAGCGGCGTAGTTATCGAATCCTTCCTGGATAAAGGTCGTGGTCCGGTTGCTACCGTGTTGGTACAGGAAGGTACGCTGAACAAAGGCGATATCGTTCTGTGTGGCTTCGAATACGGCCGCGTGCGTGCGATGCGTGACGAACTGGGTCGCGAAGTGACCTCTGCGGGTCCTTCTATTCCGGTTGAGATCCTGGGCCTGTCCAGCGTTCCTGCCGCCGGTGATGAAGCGACCGTTGTGCGTGACGAGAAGAAAGCGCGTGAAGTTGCGCTGTACCGTCAAGGCAAGTTCCGCGAAGTTAAACTGGCGCGTCAGCAGAAATCCAAACTGGAAAACATGTTTGCGAACATGACCGACGGTGAAGTTTCTGAGCTGAACATCGTACTGAAATCCGACGTACAGGGTTCTTGTGAAGCCATCATGGATTCACTGTTGAAACTCTCTACCGACGAAGTGAAAGTGAAGATTGTTGGTTCTGGCGTAGGTGGTATCACTGAAACCGACGCAACGCTGGCAGCCGCTTCCAACGCCATCATCCTGGGCTTCAACGTCCGTGCCGACGCTTCTGCGCGCCGCGTGATTGAAGCAGAAAGCCTGGATCTGCGTTACTACTCCGTGATCTATAACTTGATCGACGAAGTGAAGCAGGCGATGAGCGGTATGTTGGCGCCTGAGTACAAGCAGCAGATCATCGGTCTGGCCGAAGTGCGTGACGTGTTCAAATCACCTAAATTCGGTGCTATTGCCGGTTGTATGGTTACCGAAGGTAACATCAAGCGTCACAACCCAATCCGCGTTCTGCGCGACAACGTGGTTATCTATGAAGGCGAGCTGGAATCCCTGCGCCGCTTCAAAGATGACGTTAACGAAGTCCGTAACGGCATGGAATGTGGTATCGGCGTTAAGAACTACAACGACGTGCGCGTCGGCGACATGATCGAAGTCTTCGAAATCATCGAGATCCAACGTACCATCGCTTAACGCTAGCACATCTGCTTAAGTCTTTTCTGGGGGGCCTTGTGCCCCCCGATTTGTCTGGAGAATCCATAATGGCAAAAGAATTCAGCCGCGGTCAGCGCGTGGCACAAGAGATGCAAAAAGAGATTGCTATCATTCTGCAGCGTGAAGTCAAAGATCCGCGTATCGGCATGGCTACCGTTTCTGGTGTAGAAGTTTCTCGCGATTTGGCCTATGCCAAAGTTTATGTCACCTTCCTGAACGTGTTGACCGAAAACCCGGATCCGGAACTGGTGCCAAACGGTATCAAAGCGCTGCAAGACGCTTCGGGCTACATCCGCACATTGCTGGGCAAAGCCATGCGTCTGCGTGTAGTACCTGAGCTGACCTTCGCTTACGACAACTCTCTGGTTGAAGGCATGCGCATGTCCAACCTGGTGACTAACGTAGTGAAGAACGACGCCGAACGCCGTTCCGCATCAGGCGATGACGAGGAGGCTTAATGAGTCGCCCTCGTCGCCGCGGCCGTGATATCCACGGCGTCCTGTTGCTGGACAAACCGCAGGGCCTGTCGTCTAACGACGCCCTGCAAAAAGTAAAACGCCTCTATAACGCTAACCGCGCGGGACACACCGGCGCGCTCGACCCGCTGGCGACCGGCATGCTGCCGATTTGCCTCGGTGAGGCGACCAAGTTCTCACAGTTCCTGCTCGACTCCGACAAACGCTATCGCGTTATTGCTCGACTGGGTCAGCGCACCGATACTTCGGACGCCGACGGCCAGATTGTGCAGGAACGTCCGGTGAACTTCACCCAGGCGCAGCTCGATGCGGCGCTGGACAGCTTCCGCGGCGATATCAAGCAGGTGCCTTCGATGTATTCGGCGCTGAAGTACCAGGGCAAGAAACTCTATGAGTATGCTCGTCAAGGTATCGAAGTTCCGCGCGAAGCACGCAGCATCACCGTTTACGATCTGCAGTTTATCCGCTGGGAAGGGGACGAACTGGAGCTGGAAATTCACTGTTCGAAAGGCACCTACATCCGCACCATTACCGACGACCTCGGTGAGCTGCTGGGGTGTGGCGCACACGTGATCTACCTGCGTCGTCTGCAGGTGGCGACCTATCCGATTGAAAGGATGGTCACGCTGGAACAGCTGAACGAATTGCTGGAGCAGGCACAGGCACAGGAAGTCGCGCCAGGCGAGCTGCTCGATCCTCTGCTGATGCCGATGGACAGCCCGGTGGAGAACTACCCGGAAGTGAATTTGCTGCCGGTAGTCGCGGGATACGTTAAGCAGGGGCAGCCCGTACAGGTTGCCGGTGCGCCGGCCTCGGGCATGGTTCGTATCACCGAAGGTGAAGAGCGTAAATTTATCGGCGTGGGCGATATTGCCGATGACGGTCGTGTGGCGCCGCGCCGCCTGGTCGTCGAATATTTCGACTGAGGGCAGAAAACGCACTGCCTTGCGATCGCACTGCGCTAAGGGTAGAATGGCGCAGCTTATGCATTGGGTTGCTGAATTAGAGATCGGCGCCTGTATTTATTATCTATAATCTGGAGTATTACAATGTCTCTAAGTGTTGAAGCTAAAGCTAAAATCGTAGCTGATTTCGGTCGTGGTACTAACGACAGCGGTTCTTCCGAAGTTCAGGTTGCCCTGTTGACTGCGCAGATCAACCATCTGCAAGGCCACTTCTCAGAGCACAAAAAAGATCACCACAGCCGTCGTGGTCTGCTGCGTATGGTTTCTCAGCGTCGTAAGCTGCTGGACTACCTGAAGCGTAAAGATGTAGCACGTTACACCAGCCTGATCGAGCGTCTGGGTCTGCGTCGCTAATCTAGCGAGTTTCAGTGGAAAGGGGCCTATTTGGGCCCCTTTCTTCTAGGAAGCATAAGCAAATCAGGTTAATGTATTACTGATGTTTCCAAACAGGATCTTCCATTACAGAGGTTCGCGCGGCTAATGAGAGGCTTTATCTCAGGCTTGAGATAAGGATTGTCATTAGTCGCGAGGATGTAGTGAGAAGGCAAATCGAGTCAATGGCGTGTCGAGTCGTCAATACGATTGCGCGCCTAATCTAAGGATATAATTTTGCTGACACCGATCATTCGCAAATTCCAGTATGGCCAGCATACCGTCACTATCGAGACCGGTATGATGGCTCGTCAAGCCACCGCCGCCGTGATGGTGAGCATGGATGACACCGCCGTATTCGTTACCGTAGTTGGCCAGAAAAAAGCCAAACCAGGCCAGAGCTTCTTCCCACTGACCGTTAACTACCAGGAGCGTACCTACGCTGCTGGTCGTATCCCGGGCAGCTTCTTCCGTCGTGAAGGCCGTCCGAGCGAAGGCGAAACGCTGACTTCCCGTCTGATTGACCGTCCGATCCGTCCACTGTTCCCGGACAGCTTCCTGAATGAAGTTCAGGTGATCGCGACCGTTGTTTCCGTAAACCCGCAGGTTAACCCGGATATCGTTGCGATGATCGGTGCCTCTGCAGCCCTGAGCCTGTCCGGTATTCCGTTCAATGGCCCAATCGGTGCCGCTCGCGTGGGTTACATCAACAGCCAGTACGTGCTGAACCCAACGACTGACGAGCTGAAAGAAAGCAGCCTGGACTTGGTGGTTGCCGGTACCGCAGGCGCAGTGCTGATGGTTGAATCCGAAGCTGACGTTCTGAGCGAAGATCAAATGCTGGGCGCGGTGGTCTTTGGCCACGAGCAACAGCAGATCGTTATCGAGAACATCAATTCCCTGGTTGCCGAAGCCGGCAAGCCTAAGTGGGATTGGCAGGCACCTGCAGTCAACGAAGCGCTGCACGCGCGCGTTGCAGAACTGGCAGAAGGCCGCCTGGGCGACGCTTATCACATCACCGAAAAACAAGAGCGTTACGCTCAGGTAGATGCGATCAAGAACAGCGTTGTTGAAACCCTGTTGGCACAGGACGAAACCCTGGACGCGTCTGAAATTCAGGACATCCTGGGCAGCGTTGAGAAAAACGTCGTTCGTAGCCGCGTGCTGCGTGGCGAGCCGCGTATCGACGGCCGTGAAAAAGACATGATCCGTGGCCTGGACGTGCGCACCGGCGTACTGCCGCGTACCCACGGTTCCGCACTGTTCACTCGTGGTGAAACTCAGGCTCTGGTTACTGCAACTCTGGGTACCGCACGTGATGCGCAGAACCTGGATGAGCTGATGGGCGAGAAGACCGACAGCTTCCTGTTCCACTACAACTTCCCTCCGTACTCCGTTGGTGAGACCGGGATGGTAGGTTCGCCTAAACGTCGTGAAATTGGTCACGGTCGCCTGGCGAAACGCGGCGTATTGGCTATGATGCCTAAAGCAGAAGATTTCCCGTACACGGTGCGTGTGGTTTCCGAAATCACCGAATCCAACGGTTCTTCATCTATGGCTTCAGTCTGTGGCGCTTCTCTGGCGCTGATGGACGCTGGTGTGCCAATCAAAGCCGCCGTTGCGGGTATCGCAATGGGCCTGGTGAAAGAACAAGACAACTTTGTGGTTCTGTCCGACATTCTGGGTGACGAAGATCACCTGGGCGACATGGACTTCAAAGTAGCGGGTAGCCGTGACGGTATCACCGCACTGCAGATGGACATTAAAATTGAAGGTATCACCCGCGAAATCATGCAGGTTGCACTGAACCAGGCCAAGGGCGCGCGTCTGCACATCCTGGGCGTAATGGAACAGGCTATCAGCACTCCGCGCGGCGATATCTCTCAGTTCGCACCACGTATTCACACTATCCGAATCAACCCGGACAAGATCAAAGACGTGATTGGTAAAGGCGGCTCTGTCATCCGTGCGTTGACCGAAGAGACCGGCACTACCATCGAAATCGAAGATGATGGTACAGTGAAAATCGCTGCTACCGACGGTGAGAAAGCGAAATTCGCTATTCGCCGCATCGAAGAGATCACTGCCGAGATCGAAGTGGGCCGTATTTACCAGGGTAAAGTTACCCGTATCGTTGATTTCGGCGCATTCGTGGCGATCGGTGGTGGTAAAGAAGGTCTGGTGCACATCTCTCAAATCGCAGACAAGCGCGTTGAGAAAGTGACCGACTATCTGCAGATGGGTCAGGAAGTACCGGTTAAGGTACTGGAAGTTGACCGTCAGGGCCGCGTGCGTCTGAGCATTAAAGAAGCGACCGCACCAGAAGCAGGTTCACCTGCGCCTGAAGCAGAATAACTGTATAGATAGATTTACAGCTCCCGGCCATGGGGTTGGGAGCTGTTCGTATCGCGCGGGTAGGATGCTTGCGTATTAGCAAACGGATGAAAGGATGTTCATCCAATGTTTGTCTTCGGGAGTGGGAAATGAAGCCTTTCTTGCGCTGGTGTTACGTTGCGACAGCACTCATGCTGGCAGGATGCAGCAACCATGATTGGCGTAAAGACGAAGTTTTGGCGATCCCGTTGCAGCCAACTCTGCAACAGGAAGTGATCCTGGCGCGCATGGAACAAATACTTGCCAGCCGGGCACTGACGGACGATGAGCGTGCGCAGCTTTTATATGAGCGCGGTGTGCTGTATGATAGCCTTGGGCTACGTGCACTGGCGCGCAATGATTTCTCGCAAGCGCTGGCGATACGTCCTGATATGCCAGAAGTTTTCAACTACCTGGGCATTTACTTAACGCAGGCAGGCAATTTTGATGCTGCCTATGAAGCGTTTGATTCTGTACTAGAGCTTGATCCAACTTACAATTACGCGCGTTTAAACCGGGGCATCGCACTGTATTATGGCGGCCGCTTCCCGTTGGCGCAGGATGATCTGCAGGCGTTTTATCAAGACGACCCAAACGATCCCTTCCGTTCGTTGTGGCTTTATCTGGTGGAAAGAGAAATCGATCCCAAGAAGGCTGACGTAGCGCTCCAGCAGCGTTATGACAAAGCGAACCGAGGGCAATGGGGATGGAATATTGTCGAATTCTACCTGGGCAACATCAGTGAAAAAACGCTGATGGAAAGGCTCAAGGCAGATGCAACGGATAACACTTCGCTCGCTGAGCATCTCAGTGAAACTGACTTCTATTTAGGTAAGCATTACCTAAGTCTGGGGGACAAGGACACCGCTTCGGCGCTGTTCAAACTGACGGTCGCTAACAACGTTCATAACTTCGTTGAGCACCGCTATGCATTGTTGGAATTGGCGCTGTTAGGCCAAGAACAAGACGACCTATCGGAATCGGACCAGCAATAGCTGACGAACAACTATCAGCCTGATATACATTGGTTTTTTGCCAAAGTTATCGTCTTAACGGGCGAGGGCTTTTTTGTTCGTTTTATAATCTAATTTGAGCCGGTTCACACTTTTCAATGAAAATGACTGAAAATTTTCTCGACGAGTTATGTAGACTGGCTGCCATTATTAATGAGGCACGTGTACATGACTACTGAGCTTGAAACCTCTTTTGCTGACCTGGGGCTGTCTGCTCCGATCATTTCTGCCCTGACCGATCTGGGCTATGAAAAACCTTCACCGATCCAGGCTGAGTGTATTCCTCACCTGTTGAACGGCCGTGATGTGCTGGGCATGGCACAGACCGGTAGTGGTAAAACTGCAGCATTCTCGCTGCCACTGCTGCACAACCTTGACGCTTCCCTGAAAGCACCTCAGATTCTGGTGCTGGCACCGACCCGCGAACTGGCGGTTCAGGTTGCTGAAGCGATGACTGATTTCTCCAAACACATGCATGGCGTTAACGTCGTGGCCCTGTATGGCGGCCAGCGTTATGACGTGCAGCTGCGCGCTCTGCGTCAGGGCCCGCAAATCGTAGTAGGGACTCCAGGCCGTCTGCTGGACCACCTGAAGCGTGGCACCCTGAACCTCTCTAACCTGAGCGGTCTGGTGCTGGATGAAGCCGACGAAATGCTGCGCATGGGCTTTATCGAAGACGTAGAAACCATCATGGCAGAGATCCCGGCTGAACATCAGACCGCGCTGTTCTCCGCAACCATGCCGGAAGCGATCCGTCGCATTACCCGCCGCTTTATGAAAGAGCCGCAGGAAGTGCGCATCCAATCCAGCATCACTACCCGTCCGGACATCAGCCAGAGCTACTGGACTGTGCACGGCATGCGTAAAAACGAAGCGCTGGTGCGTTTCCTGGAAGCGGAAGACTTTGATGCGGCGATTATCTTCGTTCGTACCAAAAACGCGACCCTGGAAGTGGCTGAAGCGCTGGAGCGCAGCGGTTACAGCAGCGCAGCACTGAACGGCGACATGAACCAGGCACTGCGTGAGCAGACCCTGGAGCGCCTGAAAGATGGTCGTCTGGATATCCTGATCGCAACCGACGTTGCTGCTCGTGGCCTGGACGTTGAGCGTATCAGCCTGGTGGTAAACTATGATATCCCTATGGATTCAGAGTCTTACGTTCACCGTATCGGCCGTACCGGCCGTGCTGGTCGTGCCGGCCGTGCGCTGCTGTTCGTAGAAAACCGCGAACGTCGCCTGCTGCGCAACATCGAACGCACCATGAAGCTGACCATTCCAGAAGTTGAGCTGCCAAACGCAGAACTGCTGGGTGAGCGTCGTCTGGCCAAGTTCGCCGCTAAAGTACAGCAACAGCTGGAAAGCAGCGATCTGGACATGTACCGCGCACTGCTGGCTAAACTGCAGCCGGAAGAAGAGCTGGAAATGGAAACACTGGCCGCAGCACTGCTGAAAATGGCACAGGGCGAACGTCCTCTGATCTTGCCACCGGATCCCGTGTTCAAACCACGTCAGCGTCGTGAATTCAACGACCGTGACGATCGCGGTAGCGACCGTCGTCGTGACGCACGTCCAGACAGCCGTGATGGTGGCGCAGATCGCCCACGTCGCGAGCGTCGTGACGTTGGCGAAATGCAGCTGTACCGCATTGAAGTGGGCCGTGATGACGGCGTTGAAGTTCGTCATATCGTTGGCGCGATCGCTAACGAAGGTGACATCAGCAGCCGTTACATCGGTAACATCAAGCTGTTTGCTGGTCACTCGACCATCGAACTGCCAAAAGGCATGCCGGGCGAGATCCTGTCTCACTTCACCCGTACTCGTATCCTGAACAAGCCGATGAACATGCAACTGCTGGGCGATGCACAGCCGCATGAACGTCGTGAGCGTCGCGAAGGCGGTGCTGGTGCAGGTAACGGCGAGCGTCGTGGCGGTGGTCGTCCATTCAACGGCGAACGTCGTGAAGGGGCAAACCCAGGCCGTCGTTCTTTCGGTGATCGTCGTGAAGGCGGTGCTGCTGCACCTGCTGGCAACGGTGGCGAACGTCGTGGCGGTAACTTCAACCGTGACGGCCAACGCGCCCCACGTCGTGATGACGCCGCTCCGGCTGCACCACGTCGCCGTTTCGGTGATGCATAACATCTGATTTGACCGCTTGCGGTTAATCGGACTAAGAAACCAGCCTTCGGGCTGGTTTTTTTATGCCTGAAATTCACCGTTAAATGGCAGAAAATGGCGTATCATTTATAAGGTTTTTTCTTATGGATACTACGCACGGGAGATGCCATGAGTTGGCAGCAGTTCAAGTCTCAATACCTGGTGCGCTTTTGGGCACCTTTACCCGCGGTGATTGCCGCAGGGATCCTCTCTACCTACTACTTTGGTTTGACCGGTACCTTCTGGGCGGTAACCGGGGAATTTACCCGCTGGGGTGGCCATGTATTGCAGTGGTTCGGCCTGCACCCTGAGCAATGGGGCTACTTCAAGGTTATCGGCCTTGAGGGCACGCCGCTGCAGCGCATCGACGGCAGGATGATCATCGGCATGTTCGCTGGCTGTATCGCTGCCGCACTGTGGGCCAATAACATCAAGCTGCGCCAGCCACAGCACCGCATTCGCATTGTGCAGGCGCTGTTGGGCGGCATTATCGCCGGCTTCGGTGCCCGTCTGGCGATGGGCTGCAACCTGGCGGCGTTCTTTACCGGTATTCCTCAGTTCTCGCTGCACGCCTGGTTCTTCGCACTGGCGACCGCTGCTGGCTCCTACTTTGGCGCCAAATTTACCCTGTTGCCGATGTTCCGCATCCCGGTGAAATTACAGAAGGTAAAAGCCGCCGCCCCGTTGACGCAAAAGCCGGAGCAGGCGCGCCGCCGCTTCCGTTTGGGCATGGTGATTTTCTGTCTGTCGGTAGCCTGGTCACTTTGGACGCTGTTCGATGCGCCGAAGCTGGGTATCGCCATGCTGTTCGGTATCGGTTTTGGCCTGCTGATTGAGCGTGCGCAGATCTGCTTCACCTCAGCCTTCCGCGATTTATGGATCACCGGGCGTACCCACATGGCGAAAGCGATCATTATCGGCATGGCGGTGAGCGCCATCGGCATTTTCAGCTATGTGCAGTTGGGTGTCGCGCCGAAAATCATGTGGGCCGGCCCCAATGCGGTTCTGGGCGGCCTGCTGTTTGGTTTCGGCATCGTGCTGGCCGGCGGCTGTGAAACCGGCTGGATGTACCGTGCGGTGGAAGGACAGGTGCACTATTGGTGGGTGGGGCTGGGTAACATCATCGGCGCGACCCTGCTGGCTTACTACTGGGATGACCTGGCCCCGGCGCTGGCCACAGATTACGACAAGATCAACCTGCTGGATACTTTCGGGCCGATCGGCGGCCTGCTGGTGACCTACCTGCTGCTGGCATTGGCGTTTGCCGCCATGCTGTGGTGGGAGAAACGTTTTTTCCGCGCCAAACCCGATGCGCAGGTGGTTAATTTGAGGAGTGTGTCATGAAGCAAGCGGCGATAGTGCCAGATTATCGGTTGGATATGCTGGGTGAACCTTGTCCGTATCCGGCAGTGGCCACGCTGGAGGCGATGCCGCAGTTGAAGCCGGGCGAGATACTGGAAGTGATCAGCGACTGCCCGCAGTCGATCAACAACATTCCACTCGACGCGCGGAATCACGGTTACAAAGTGTTGGATATTCAGCAGGACGGGCCAACCATCCGCTATCTTATCCAGCGTTAACCGGCGTGGGGCAGCAGTGTGCTGCCCCATTTTTGCAAGGTGGGCGTGAAGGGAAATGATTGCCCTGCGGCCCGCCGTTGACTTACCCTTTCGCCAGCGTGTCTTTTACTCCGGCGACAATCTCAAACGAATGCAACCGTGCCTGATGGTCAAAGATCTGGCCGTTAACCATGATCTCATCCGCACCGGTTTCGTTGAGCAACGTTTGCAGCCCGTGACGCACGGTATTTTCGTTACCGATGATCGACATGCGCAGTGCCTGATCAACCCCGTACTGTTCCCCGGCGGTCCATAGCGCGTGGATATTGTCCACCGGCGCCGGCAGTGGGCCTGGCGAACCACGACGCAGGTTGATGAACTGCTGTTGCATCGACGTAAACAGGAAGCGCGCATCCGCATCGCTGTCGGCGGCCACCACGTTGACGCACACCATCGCATGCGGCTGCTGGCACTGCTCGGAAGCTTTGAAGTTATCACGATACAACTTCAGCGCCTGGAACAGCATCTCCGGTGCAAAGTGAGAGGCGAAGGCGAACGGCAGGCCGAGCTGTGCCGCCAACTGCGCGCTGTACAAACTGGAACCGAGCAGCCAGAGAGGGACATGCAATCCTTGGCCGGGTACCGCTTGTACCGGCTGGCCCGGTTGTGCATCGCAGAAGTAATGTTGCAGTTCCTGCACGTCGCGGGGGAAGTTATCCACCTCGCCGGACAGATGGCGGCGCAGTGCCATCATGGTGCGTTGATCGGTACCGGGTGCACGGCCGAGGCCCAAATCGATACGCCCGGGGTACAAAGACTCCAGCGTACCGAACTGCTCGGCGATCACCAGCGGCGCATGGTTAGGCAGCATCACGCCACCGGAACCAAGGCGAATGCTTTGGGTACCGGCGGCCAGATAACCCAGCAGTACCGAGGTGGCGGCACTGCCGATGCCGGTCATGTTGTGATGCTCTGCCAACCAATAGCGTTGATAACCCCATTTTTCGGCATGTTGTGCTAAATCTAAAGAAGCGTGAAACGCATCACGTGGTTTGGCCCCTTGTGGGATAGGGGATAAATCCAGTACCGAAACCGGTACCGCAGTTTTTTCAGTCATGGCATCGTCCATCAAAAGGTGATCGCTTAAAGGGCGATTGCAGAAGTCTGCAAACTACAAAGCATAATGTGCTTTTAGTGTTAAAAGCATAATCCAATTTATAGTTATAAAAGAGGATATATGTGCTCGGAATATCCTTATGAGTAAAATGGTTTTTTTGGGAGTTTATTGAGATATGGACATGATGATTTCACCTGCCGCTTATTGCTCAGGGAGCTGAGAGAATGAAAAAAAAGACGTTGTTTACCCTACTGTTGATGGTGGTGGCGATCGCCATGGCGATATTGTTCCGCGCGCATAATCAGGATTTGTTGTTGCAGGGCGAAGTGGATGCGCCTGAGGTGATTGTGGCTTCCAAGGCTAAGGGACGAGTGATTGAACGTCTGGTGGAGCGTGGGGACGACGTGCAGGCAGGGCAAGTGATGATTCATCTCGACAGCCCGGAACTGATGGCGCAACTGCGTTCCGCGCAGGCGTCGCGCGATGAGGCCAAAGCGCAGCTCGAGCAGTCGCTGCACGGCACGCGTGAAGAAAGCATCCGCAACCTGCGCGCCAACCTGGCGCAGTCCGAAGCGCAATATCGCAACGCGCAAAACGACTACAACCGCAACCTGAGCGTGGCCGGTAAAGGTTATATTTCGAAATCTGAATTGGACGCTTCACGCCGCGCGCGCGATACCGCTTTCCAACAGGTGCAGGCGGCTAAAGCCAACCTGGACGAAGGGATTAACGGCGACCGTGTCGAATTACGGCAACAGTACGCTGCGGCACTGCGAGCAGCGGAAGAAAACTTGCTGCAGGTGAAAGCCCAGACGGACGACTTGCAGGTATTAGCTCCGGTGACCGGCGAAGTTGGGCCAATACCGGCAGAAGTGGGCGAGTTGTTGAATGCGGGTAGCCCATTGCTGACGCTGATCCGCATACCGGACGCTTATTTCGTGTTTAACCTGCGTGAAGATATTTTGGCTCACGTGCGGAAGGGCGACAAAGTCCAGATGCGGGTACCGGCACTGAAGGACAAAATGATCGAGGCGGAAGTGCGTTATATCGCCCCGCTGGGCGACTACGCCACCAAACGCGCCACCCGAGCTACCGGTGACTTCGATCTGAAAACGTTTGAAGTGCGCCTGTATCCGTCACAGCCGGTAGACGGCCTGCGCCCAGGGATGAGCAGCTTATGGCTATGGAAAGAGTAAGGGCCGGCTGGCGCTGCTTCAGTCATGCGTTTGGCAACGAGTGTCGGCTTGCCTTCCGCAGCCCGGTGGTGCATTGGCTGAGCTGGATCTTCCCGCTGATCCTGTTTGGTCTGATCAGCAGTAACTTTTCGGAAGGGACCTTGCTCGATCTGCCGGTGTCGGTAGTGGACAGCGATCACAGCCCGCTATCCAAATCGCTGACGCGCCGTCTGGATGCCGGTTCGCACGCCCACGTCGAGGCTTACCCCGGTGGGCTGCAAGAATCGCTGCATCGCCTGCGTAGCGCGCAGGATTACGCGCTGCTGTATGTGCCGCCGGATTTTGAGGCCAACGCGCTGGCTGGCAAACAGCCGAGCGTGGTGATGTACTACAATGCGCTGTTTTACGGTGCGGGGCTGTATTCCACCCAGGACTTCAGCGGCCTGATGACCGAAATCAACGCCAGCTACCGCAGCATCATCGCCGGCGAGATGGGCAAAACACTGCCGCCCCTGGCGGACGTGACGCTTTCCTACGGCAGTTTATTCAACGCCAGCGGCAGCTATATTTATTATCAACAGTTTGCCGCCACCATCCACCTGCTGCAGCTGTTCGTAGTGACCTGCATGATTTACGTGTTGGCACGCAGTAAATCCTTGTTGAAGGCGCGGCCGTTCAGCCTGGCGCTGCTCGGCAAGTTGGCGCCGTACACCTTATGCTTCACCAGCTTGCTGATGGTTGAAATTGCCGCGCTGGTGGGCATTTTTGACGCCCGCGTCAGCGGCAATCCGCTGTTCATGCTGATGATTGGTTTCTTCTACGTGATGGCGGCGCAGAGCATTGGCCTGCTGCTGTTTACCTTTACCAGCAGCACCATCACCGCCTACAGCCTGATCGCCATTTTGGTGAGTATTGCGCTGACTTTTTCGGGCATGGCGGTGCCGGAACTGTCGATGCCGCTGCCGGCGCGCATTATTTCTAATATTGAGCCGTTAACTCATGCGTTGTACGCCATGTTTGACGTATTCCTGCGGCAAGTCCCTGCCAGCGCCATCTTCAGCGTCTGTGCGTTGCTGTCGATTTATCCGCTGGTGACCGCACTGCTGGTGCGTAACCGGCTGTTGGCGCGGCTGTTAAAAGAAGGGGGGGCAGGATGAAACTTTATTGGCAAACCTTCGTCCGGGTGCTGCTCGGCATGCTGGAGCGGCCGATGTGGCTGATGTTGATCCTGTCGTTGTGCGTCATGAGCATGGTCTATGCCAACCGCACGGTATGGGATCTGCCGGTGGGCGTCATCGATCAGGACCACAGCACCGCCAGTCGCCAGCTGATCCGTCAACTGGACGCCACCTCCAAAATCGCTATTGAAACCTACGACAGTCTTGAGCAGGCGCAGCGGGATCTTGGCTGGCGCAAGCTGTTCGCGGTGATCATCATGCCGGTGGATCTGGAGAAGAAGATCCTGAGCGGCCAGAATATCGTGGTGCCGGTGTATGGCGATGCGACCAACCGCCTGGCCAACGGGCAGATCCAGCAGGATGTGGTGGCGGCTTATCAGCAGTTGCTGACCCAGTACAACAACGGCCTGCTGTTACGCAGCGGTTTCAGCGAACGCCAGGCGCAGGTGATCCTGACGCCGATCGTCGGGCAGACGCTAGATGTGTTCAACCCGGGCATCAGCTTTGCGGCGATCATCTTCCCCGGCCTGCTGGTGATGCTGTTGCAGCACTCGCTGTTGATTGCCTGCGTGCGCGTCAGCATTGCCATGAAGAGCATGCCCGGGGGTAAAGCGCCGCTGGCGGCGCATCTGGGGGGGCTGACGGCGTTGCTGCCGATCTGGCTGTTCCTGTCGATCGTGCTGTTTGTGCTGTGGCCATGGGTGCTGGGCTACCGGCAAACGGCGGGCATTGCGGAAATTCTGCTGCTGACCTTCCCGTTCTTACTGGCGGTGCTGGGGTTGGGCAAGCTGGTGACCGAGTGCCTGCGCAGCGTCGAAATGATCTACCTGACGCTGGCGTTTATTACGACGCCGATATTTTATCTTTCGGGCACCATCTGGCCGCTGCAGGCGATGCCGGGCTGGGTGCGGGCGATTTCCTACAGCATTCCCTCCACCTGGGCAACCAAGGCCGTTGCGGGGGTTAACCAGATGGGGTTGTCGCTGAACGAAGTGTGGGGGGACGTGGCGATGCTGCTGGTGCTGGGGATTGTTTACACCCTGTTGGGCTTCGGCGTAGGTTTCGTACGTAACAGCGTCGCGCTGCGCAGTATGTTCCGCAAACGGCAGGTTAATTAACGTTCCACCAAGGGAGCCCCACCATTTCCTTGACCCTTAACAAGGTGGACAGACGCGCTGTCTCGCATAATCACGTCCGTGAATTTTCTTACTGGTGTGATTGTATGGCTTACCAACTGAACCTGAACTGGCCCGAGTTTTTAGAGAAGTATTGGCAGAAAAAACCTGTTGTTTTGAAAAATGCCTTCCCGAATTTTGTCGATCCTATCACGCCAGACGAACTGGCGGGGCTGGCGATGGAGCAGGAGGTTGACAGCCGTCTGGTGAGCAACGCAGAGGGAAAATGGCAGGCCAGCAACGGTCCGTTTGAACATTTCGATGACCTTGGTGAAACGGGGTGGTCACTGCTGGCGCAGGCGGTTAACCACTGGCATGCGCCCTCAGCCGAGCTGGTGCGCCCGTTTCGCGCCTTGCCGGACTGGCGCCTGGATGATCTGATGATCTCCTTCTCGGTGCCGGGAGGCGGTGTGGGTCCGCATATCGACAACTACGATGTGTTCATCATTCAGGGGATGGGCCGCCGTCGCTGGCGCGTAGGCGATGCCTTGCCGATGCGTCAGTTCTGCCCGCACCCGGCGCTGCTGCACGTTGATCCGTTCGAGCCGATCATTGATGAAGAATTGGAACCGGGCGACATTCTGTACATCCCGCCAGGCTTCCCACATGACGGCTTTACCCACGAAACGGCGTTCAACTATTCAGTGGGCTTCCGTGGGCCAAACGGCCGCGACTTGATCAGCAGCTTTGCTGATTACGCGCTGGAAAAAGATCTGGGTGGTGCGCATTACAGCGATCCTGATTTAACCCTGCGTGAACATCCGGGCCGGGTTGAAGAATATGAGCTTGAGCGCCTGCGCTCAATGATGTTCGAAATGATCGGCCAACCGGAAGACTTTAAGCAGTGGTTTGGCCGTTTTGCCACTACGCCACGTCATGAGCTGGATATCGCTATGGCGGAACCCCCTTATGAAGCGGAAGAGGTACTGAATGCGCTGATGGGCGGTGAAACCCTGACTCGCCTGAGCGGCCTGCGTGTGCTGCAGGTCGGCGACAGCTTCTTCATCAACAGCGAGCGTCTGAACACCGTGGACGATCGTGTGGCCGATGCGCTGTGTCGTTATACCGAGTTGGGCCAGCCGGAGCTGGGTGATGCGTTGCAAAATCCGGCCTTTGTGGCTGAGCTGACCGAACTGATCAATCAGGGATACTGGTTCTTCAAAGAGTAGTTGTCGCTGTTGGCTGACTTGCCGGGTGGCGCTACGCCTACCCGGCAGTTTTGTATTTTCTCAACGAATTAAGACACCAATTCCAGCCCCGCGACCCGGCGCCAGTAGCCGTTGCAGTCGGCTTGATCGGTGAGCGTTAACGGCTGCGCACCCTGCTCGTTGGCACGGAAACGTTCGACCAGAGCCAACGTCTCCGTGCTCTGCGGCGACAGGCGCACGATGTCTACCAATCCCTGCATACCGCTCAATTCGTTACCCAGGTTATAACAGTAGCCGCTCATGGTCTGAATACCGTTGAGCACGAACACCTGTTGCTGTTCTTGGGAACGCATCATGCGGCCCTGCGGGTATTTGATGCAGCAGGTTTCGCATTCGTCCTTGGCGCGGTCTTCAGACCGTGCGGTGAAGCAGCGTGCCGAATAGGCCAGCGGCAGGTGGCCGTAGCTCAGCACTTCCACTTCAAACTGCTGGCGGAAGCCCAGTTCCTCGCATTGAGCCAACAGTTTGGCCAGCCAGTCGCGTGACAGCTCGACCGGCATACACCAGCGGGTCATGCCCTGGCGGTGCAGCAGACGCAGGGTGTAGGCGTTGTAGCAATTCAGCGCGTGACCGGCGACGAACGGCAGGCCACGTTCCGCGGCCATGTTCACCGTGCCCAGATCGTTGGCTTCTATCAGGAATTCGCCGTTTTCCACATAACGCTTCAGTTCGTTCAGCTCGGACGGCGCCTGTAACAGTGCCAGGGTAGAGATCACCACCTGCTTGCCGCTGCGGGCTATCTCTTGCGCCAGCGCCAGCCAGTCTCCCACCTTCATTTCGCGCCGTTTGGTGCAGACGCTTTCACCGAGATAAATAATCTCCGCGCTGCTGTTTACCGCCTGCTGATAAAAACTCTCGACCTCGGTTTTTGGCCAGTAGTACAGCACTGGGCCTAATGCGTATTTCATGCGTCCTCCTGCTACTGCCATTTGCGGTGATAGGCACCGAGGGTGGTTTGGGTGCCTTCGGACATCGAGCCGAGCGCCTCCATCCAGCCGGCCTCGGCCTGATAAGCGGCCGGATCGGCCTGGCAGCGGTCGATGGCCTGACGCCACACGCGGGCAACCTGGCTAACATAGGCCGGGCTACGCTGACGGCCTTCAATCTTCACCGAAGCGATATTGGCAGCCAGCAGTTCCGGCAGCAGTTCCAGCGTATTGAGGCTGGTGGGCTCTTCCAGCGCGTGGTAGCGCACGTCATCCACCAGATAGCGGCCCTTGCACAGCGTCGGGTAACCGGCATTTTCATCGTCCCGGTAGCGGTCGATCAGCACGCCGTTCAGGCGTGACTCCATACCCTGAGCCGTTTGCTGCCAGCGTACGTAGCGCGCCGGCGAACAGGCACCGACGGTATTGGGGGATTCGCCGGTCAGGTAAGAGGAGAGGTAGCAACGCCCCTCGGCCATGATGCACAGGCTGCCGAAGGCGAAGACCTCCAGCGGTACAGGGCTGGTACGCGCCAGCTGTTTAACCTGGTGCATCGACAGCACGCGCGGCAGCACCACCCGCCCGACGTCGAAATGGCGTTGGTAGAAGCGAATTGCCTCTTCGTTAGTGGCAGAAGCCTGCACCGACACGTGGCGCTCCAACTGCGGGTAACGTTCGGCGGCGTATTCCAGCATCGCCAAATCGGCGAGGATCAGCACGTCGGCACCCAACTGCGCCGCCATGTCTACCGCCCGCTGCCAGCGGGCATAGCCGTCCGGGTGGGCGAAGGTGTTGATGGCGATGTGCAGCTTGCGGTTGTGGCGATGGACGTACTCGACCGCTTCCTGCAGCTTTTTCTCGGTAAAGTTGAGGCCGGCAAAGTGGCGCGCGTTGGTATCATCTTTCAGGCCGATGTACACGGCGTCAGCGCCGTTATCCACCGCAGCCTTCAGGGCCGGCAGGTTACCGGCGGGACAAAGCAGCTCCATAGATTTATCCTGACTCAGCATGCACCCATGGCGGATGCGGGCTGTCACAATGTTTACCGGTGACCGTTTTTAACCGGCAAACGCTAATCGGGAGGCAATTTTAGTGAAAGCGCGCTGAACAGGCTTTGATTTGAGGCAGCTTCTGGCGTATTGATAAAGCTGGCGGCGAAATGCACTATTTGTTGATATAGAGCGCTTCTGCCGTGCGCCACTGTGGCAAAATAGTGCATCTGTGTTGAAAGGAGTGAACGACAGTGTTGGAACAATTACGAGCGCGCATTGTGCGCCAGGGGCCGTCGCTGCTGCGAGTACCGCTAAAATTCACGCCGTTTGCTTTGCAGCGCCAGCTTCTGGAACAGGTGCTGGGCTGGCAGTTCCGCCAGGCGTTGGCGGATGGCGATTTGGAATTTCTCGAATCGCGCTGGTTAAAGATCGAAGTCCGCGATCTGGCGCTACACTGGTTTATGACGGTAGAAAACGGCAAGCTGGTTGTCAGCCAACATGCCGAGGCTGATGTCAGCTTCAGCGGCGACGCCAACGATCTGATTCTTATCGCAGCGCGTAAGCAAGATCCCGATACGCTGTTCTTTCAGCGTCGGCTGCAGATTGAAGGGGACACCGAATTGGGCCTGTATGTAAAAAATCTGATGGACGCCATCGAGTTGGAAGCCATGCCTGCGCCATTGCGCCTGGGCCTGCTGCAACTGGCTGAATTTGTCGAAGCAGGGCTGCAGGAGGGCACGGTGCAAACTTCCCGTGTGCCGGTATCATGCTAATCCGCGTAGAAATTCCGGTAGATGCCGCAGGGATCGACGCGCTGTTGCGTCGTGCCTTTGGGCGTGACGACGAGGCCGATCTGGTGCAGCAACTGCGCGAAGATGGCCTGCTGACGCTGGGCATTGTCGCCACCGACGACGAAGGCGGCGTGGTAGGTTATGCGGCGTTCAGTCCGGTGGACGTGGCCGGGGAGGATCGCCAATGGGTCGGTCTGGCACCGCTGGCGGTGGACGAAAGCCTGCGTCGCCAAGGGCTGGGTGAAAAACTGATCTACGAAGGATTGGATTCGCTCAATGAGTTCAGCTATGCCGCAGTAGTGGTGCTGGGCGATCCCGCTTATTACGCCCGCTTTGGCTTTAAACCGGCTGCCGCCTACGGGCTGCAGTGCCGTTGGCCGGGCAGCGAAGCCGCCTTCCAGGTGTATCCGCTGGCGGAAAATGCTCTGGATGATGCGCGCGGGGCGGTGGAGTTTTCCGAGCCGTTTAACCGGTTTTAATCTCAGCGTCCGGCAGTAAATGATCCAAAGTAAGAGGCGGGTGATTCACCAGCCTCTCTTTTTGCGTTTTGCTCAGTTGCTTCACCCGGTATTCCAGCCTTAGCGCTTTAGAACGATCCCCTGCCAGGCAGTGAAACGCCAACACCAGCTCGCCTTTGCCCCGCAGTGCCTTTGCACCTTTGCCAGCCTGATGCTGCGCCAGACGTCGTTCGACGTCGGTAGTAATGCCGGTATACAGCATGCCATTAGGCAGACGCAGCATGTAAAGGTGCCAGGGGGAGAGGGTATCGGTCATGAATAAGCAGCAACTTCGGTGGTCAGGGTGGGAATATGATGGCATGTTCGCCGTCGTAATCCCACCCTGTCCGCCTGCGGATGATTACGATTAGCCTTTTTTGCCCGCCATTTCAAAGCGAGGTGAAACGAGGCCGTACAGCGTCCAGCCGAGGAAAGTGGCGATGGCACCCCACATCATGGCCTCTTCACCGGAACTGTAGAGCGCATAGAAGCTGTAAAGCGCGCCAATGCCGGCAATGATGTTGGCGATCCGCGCTTTTTTCTCCGGCACTTTCGCCACCTTCTGAATAATGATCAGCGCCGCCATCGACAAGATGTAGGGGATAATATTGGTCACCACGGCCAGGTTAACCAGCACGTTGAACTGCTTGTTCAACGAGGGGCTGATGGTCATCAGCGACAGTACGCTCTGGATAACGACGATGGTCAGCATGCCTTTGACCGGGGCGTCCGCCTTGCTGAGTTTCGAGAAGATTTTAGGGAAGAAACCGCTGTCGGCGGAAGATTTGAATACCTGAGCGATGGTGAACTGCCACCCCAGCAGCGACCCGACGCAGGAAATGATCATCAGTGCCATGATGATCTTGCCGACCGTTGGGTTGAACATATGGGAAAACGCCAGCCCAAACGGCGCGGTGGAATTGGCCAGGTCCATATTCGGTACTATACCGGCGATCACGTTGGTCGAAACGATATAGATCACTGCGGCGCTAAGCGTGCCGCCCAATACGGCGATCGGCACATTACGTTCTGGGTTCTCCACCACATCGGTATTGGCACAGGCGGATTCGAGGCCCAGGAAAGCCCATAGGGTCATGGAAATCGAAGCGCCAATGGCTTCAAAAGTTGGCACCTGATGCGGGTTCCACGCGGCGACGTAAGCGCTGCCGCTGAACCAGTGCCAGCCGATGATCGAAATCCCGACCACCGGGATGATGACGCCCCAAACGGTGATGCCGCTGATCCTGCCGGTAATGCGAGCGCCGCCGAAGTTGGCGACCGTGGCTAACCACAGCACACCAATGGTGGCGATACAGATCCCTAACGGGCTCAGGTTGGCGCCAAACAGCTCGGTACCGTAGCCCACGGCGGAAATGGCGATGGCGATATTGGCGATCAGTAACGAAACGCCGTAGGTATAGTTCGCCATAAAGTTGCCCGATTTGCCGAAAGCATATTCAGCATACCCCCCCATACCGCCGGATTTACGGCTGAACATCCCGCATTTGGCGAAGGCATAGGCCAGCGCCATTGAACCAACCGCAGTGACCAACCAGGAAACAATAGAAATTGTACCCACCTCGGCCAATTTGGTCGGCAGCATAATTATGCCGGACCCCATCATGTTGACGGCCGTCAGGATCGTTAACTGCACAACCCCCATTTTATTATTAGACTTACTCATGATCATTCTCTCTTTTATGATGCGATCTGGGCGGTGAATAATATTCACCGCCTTGTGAGGTCATTAATTACTCATGACGTAGCCGTAAGCGCGATTCCAGCCATCTTCATCTTGTTGGATATAAACACCCTGCAATTCCGGTGCGAAACCAGGAAGTAAATTAATGCCTTCCTCCAATGCCAGGAAATAACGCTGTGCAGCGCCACCCCATATTTCTCCAGGGACGACACATAAAACACCCGGAGGGTAAGGTAGTGCACCCTCTGCCGCAATACGGCCCTCAGCCTTGGCCAATGAAACCAATTCGATATTGCCGCGGACAAATTCTGTATTGGCATCTTGCGGGTTCATGGCGACACGAGGGAAATAATTTTTGCGGAACATCTCTTTTTGCAGTTCTTTAACGTCGTAACTGACATAGAGATCGTGCATTTCTTGGCAAAGTTGACGCAGGGTATAATTCTTGTAGCGTTGCTCATTGCTTTTATATACCGCGGGCAGGACTTCACTGAGTAATGAATCCTGCTCGATGTGTTTTTCAAAGCGGGCAATCAGCGCCACCAGATGCTGCATTTTGGCGATGTCTTCGGCCGGCGTGAGCAGGAACAGGATCGAGTTGAGATCGCATTTTTCCGGTACTATGCCGTTTTCGCGCAGATAGTTGGCCAAAATGGTCGCCGGAATGCCGAAGTCACTGTAGTTACCGCTCGTCGTGTCTATGCCCGGCGTGGTGAGCAACAGCTTGCACGGGTCGACAAAATACTGCGATTCCGCATAGCCTTCAAAGGCATGCCACTTCTCGCCTGGCACAAAGTTGAAGAAGCGCAAATCGTTGGCCATTGTCTCGGTGTCATAAGACTGCCAGGGCTTGCCGTCGATCTGGTCTGGAACAAAAGGTTTGATTAACTGGCAGGTCTCCAGCAGCATTTTACGGGCTTCAATCCCTACGCGAACGCACTCCTTCCACAGGCGCTGACCGCTTTTCCCTTCATGCATTTTGGCATTGACGTCCAGAGCGGCAAACAGCGGATAGAACGGGCTGGTGGAAGCATGCAGCATAAAAGCGTTATTAAAGCGTTTATGGTTGCAATAGCGACTTTGGCCTTTGATATGTTTGTCTTTTTTATGGATTTGTGAGGTTTGCGAGAAGCCGGCCTGCTGTTTGTGAACGGACTGGGTCACAATGATCCCCGGGTCGTTTTCATTCAGTTCAAGCAGTAAAGGCGAGCAATCTTTCATCATTGGGATGAATTGTTCGTAGCCCACCCAGGCGGAGTCAAACAGGATGTAATCGCACAGGTGCCCAATCTTGTCGACCACCTGGCGAGCGTTGTAAATGGTGCCGTCGTAGGTGCCTAACTGGATGATTGCCAGACGGAAAGGTCGGGCTTCATTGGCACGTTCCGGCGCCACTTCGCGGATTTGCTGACGTAAATAACGTTCATCGAAGCAGTGCGCATCAATACCGCCGATAAAGCCAAATGGGTTGCGGGCGGTCTCCAGATACACCGGCGTTGCACCAGCTTGAATCAGAGCGCCATGGTGATTGGATTTATGGTTATTACGGTCGAACAACACTAAATCGCCGCGTGTTAACAGGGCGTTGGTCGCAACTTTGTTTGATGCCGAGGTCCCATTCAGCACGAAATAGGTCTTATCGGCGTTAAAGACCTTGGCTGCGTGTTGCTGCGCGGCACAGGGTGCCCCCTCGTGGATCAATAAGTCGCCCAGTTTGACGTCCGCGTTGCACATATCGGAACGGAACAGCGTCTCGCCATAGAAATCAAAGAACTGATGTCCGGCCGGATGTTTACGGAAGAATTCACCGCCCTGATGGCCCGGACAGGCAAAGGTGGCGTTACCCATTTCGACATACTGCGTCAGCGTGTTGAAGAACGGTGGCAGCAGATCTTTTTCATATTTTACCGCCGCGGCCTCCAACTGCTTGCCGTAGAACTGGGTGTTTTTCCCGCAGAGTTCAAATACCCCGTGCAGCGCCGGTAATACGGCATTGTCCAACTCTTCTTCGCAGCAAACCGCCACAAACAGCGGGATGTTCAACCCGATCTCTTCGAGATGCGTCACCATGCCCTTCGTAACGTCCTCAACGGACAGCACAATGGCGGCGACATCATTGAAATCGCTCTGATGTACATCGACAATTTCACGTTCTGTTTCAAAGCAGCCCAGTGTTTTTTCATTAGCGGCAATTTTTAACTTTTTCATTTTCTCATTCTTCAGACAAAGGTATTCCACCGGCAAATAATTAAATCTGCCGTTAATACCTTATTAAAATAAAGGTGTACGAGAACCTGGCATGCCGGAAGGCATTCCTGAGTTCACTCTATTATTTTGTGATGACGTTCTTATCCCATGAAGATGAATTACGATGTTTTCCGCTGCGTAAGCAACAGCAGTTTATCTCTGTTGAACAGAGTGAAAAATAAGTCGTAATGATGTCTTGCGTTCGGAATAAGGACGAACGAGGAGGGAGGTTATCTGAAGTTAAAGAAAGCGAAGCTAAAGCAACTACGATGAGCCATCATCATAATATGGGTTGTGCGCCTGATATGCGCCATTTTTCTGTTGTTGTTTTCCATTTCTAATCCACCTTTGTGAGTGAAAAGATGGCGCTATTTTAACGCAGGCCTGAGCAAAATATGTGACATGCATCACGCATATACACCTTCAAGTAAATAACTATTCACTGGTTATGCATTGAGTTGCATAAGAATACCTCTAAAGAGTGATTATGCATGTAAATAGATTGATAACAAATAGCCCTTTCTGCCACCTGATTTTTTCTATGTGGGAGAAATAGCAAAAAAAATTGCGTTTAAGAGGGGCGTATAATGCGTAATTGAAGTGAGTTTGTTTTTATTATGTTATAAGTCCATACAATGATATTTTGTATATAAATTCACTTTATCTGGGTTTTTATTCCTTTTTGATTTTTGACGACATTGTTGTTATTTGTGACCCGCCTCAACAACACGGGTTAAGATGAAACAAGATAACGGGGAGAATTCACAGTGACTATGACCGATGAGCATCAACCTATCGCACAGTTTCTCAGCAAGCAGCACGTACTGACGCTGTGCGCGGGAAACGGCATGGATATGTGGTGCGCCAATTGTTTCTACGTGTTTGACGCCGAGCGGATGGCGCTGTGGTTGATGACCGAAACCCACACCCGTCACGGTGAGCTGATGCTGCAAAATGCCAGCGTGGTGGGCACCATAGCGCCGAAACCGAAGACCATCGCCTTGATCCGCGGCATTCAGTATCGGGCGCAAGCGACGATGCTGAACGGTGAGCAGGAGGCGTTGGCACGGGCACGTTACTGCAAGCGTTTCCCGATAGCCAAGATGATGAAGGCGCCGGTCTGGCAGTTGGATCTGCAGGAGGTGAAGATGACTGACAACACCCTCGGTTTCGGTAAAAAGCTTCACTGGGCGCGGGTCTGAATACCGCAAACTATACTTTTCAGCATCATCAATCAGCGGGAGGGCATATGGCAAGGGTATTCATTGTCGGGGCAACTGGGTTGGTGGGTAATGCACTGTTGCATCTGCTGCAGCGTGATCCGCAGGTCACGGCGATCGTGGCGCCAACGCGCAAACCATTGCCGCCGAACGAAAAATTAGAGAACCCGGTAGGGGATGATTTGTTCGCACTGCTGACTGAATGTGAACAGCCGGTCGATATGGTGTTTTGCTGCCTGGGGACGACCCGCCGCGAAGCCGGTAGCGACGCTAATTTCCATTATGTCGATTACACCCTGGTGGTGGAAAGTGCGCTGACTGGCCGTCGGTTAGGGGCGCAGCATTGTCTGGCCGTCAGTGCGCTAGGCGCGAACAGGCGCTCTACGTTCCTCTATAACCGCACCAAAGGGGAAATGGAGCAGGCGCTGCGTGAACAGAATTGGCCGCGCCTGACGCTGGTGCGGCCATCCATGCTACTGGGGTCACGGCCCTCGCCGCGCTTGCTGGAGCGCCTCACCGCGCCGCTGTTTAAATTGCTGCCCGGCAAATGGCGAGCGGTGAGTGCCAAAGACGTGGCGCAAACCCTGCTGGAACAGGCGTTCAGCCCTGGCCCTGGCAACGGCGTTAGGGTGCTGGAATCCGATCGGCTGCATTGTTACCGCAGTGCACGCTGAGATTATCGAACGCCAGCTCCAGGCCAGGCGGCAGTTCATTGTCCGTCAGCCACAAATCGAGATGATGGCTGATGTGCGTCAATAGGGTACGGCCTGGTTGCAAGCGTTGCTGAATTTCATGCGCACGGGTCAAATCGTTGTGGTTACGCGGTGCCTGCGGCTGAGGGGGCAGGCTGCAATCGAGCACCAGCAAATCCAACGGCACTCCGCGTAGAAAAGCGTCGGTATCGGGCGGCAGACCGACGGTATCGGTCAGGTAGGCGAGCGATGCCCCAGCGGCCTGGATCAGATAGCCCAGCGTGATTTTTGAATGCTGCAGCGGCAACGGTGTGATGCGCAGCCCGCCCAGTTCAAGGGGTTCGAAGGGGGTTAACGGCGGTTGAAACGCCAGAATACCAGGGTGTTTGAACAGGTCATCGCAGCCCTGCTCGTCTGCCGGACCATAGACCGGAATAAAATTTCCGCACCCCCAACGCAAAGGAAATAACCCCTGTACGTGATCCATGTGGTAATGTGTCAGTAAAAAACGTTGAATTTCCCCCGCCGAAAAACGCCGTTCCAACGACGGTAATCCCGCATCCAGCAAGGTCGTTTCCCCCTGAAATTTGAGCATGGCGCTGCACGGTCGTCGCCGAAACGCCGGCTCGCGCCTCGCCCGCTGACAGACCAGACAATCACAGCCAAACACCGGGATCTGTTGCGCGCCACCGGTGCCGAGAAACGTCAGTTGCATGTCGTCACTCCCGATTATAAATACTTCTCCGCGAAGGCATGGATATCACGGAAATCCGCCAACCGCTGTTGCAGCGTCTGGTGGTCCCAGTGCCACCACTGGCTGCGCTCAATGCGTTCGATCAGGGCGTCGTCGAAACGCATGCCGATCTTTTTGGCCGCTACGCCGGCGACAATCTCATAGGGGGAGACATCTTTGGTGACGACGGCCGCGCTGCCGATAACGGCACCGTTGCCGATGCTGACGCCGGGCATGACGATGGCGTTATGACCGATCCAGACGTCGTGGCCGATAGTCACATGCTGTTCGCGCCGCCAGTCGAAGAACGCTTCGTCGTCTTCTCCCAGGTCATACTCTGAAGCGCGGTAGGTGAAATGGTGTTGGGCGATACGCTGGTAACTGGGGTGATTGCCAGGATTAATGCGTGCATAAGAGGCAATTGACACGAATTTGCCGATGGTGGCGTAAAAAATCTGGTTGTGTCCGGCGGTATAGGAGTAGTCACCCATCTCCACCTCTTCCAGAATCGCATCGTCGGCCAGATGTACATATTGGCCTAAGCGACTGCGGTTAAGCGTCACGTTGTTACCGATTTTCTGCTGTGCAGCATCGTTCATGGCACGGCATCCTGTGGTTGTTTTGCCAAAGAGGGCAACAGCGCCAACAGCGCCGCCAGCGTGTCATCAAGGTTGCCGTCGTTATCCAACCGTCGGCAACCGGCAGGGAGTTTTTCCTGGTACTCTGCCGCTCGCGCCAATCGTTGTTCGATCTGCTCGGCATTTTCGCGTCCGCGGTTTTGCAGCCGCTGGCGGAGAATATGCGTACTGACCTGTAGGCAAACCGGCAGCAGCTGTGCGCCATAACGCTGCTGCGCCTGCAATAAGTGAGCGCGCGAGCCGTTGACCACCACATCGATCCCCTGCAGCAACCAAAGATCCACTTCGATCCCAAAAGCGTAATGATGCTGGTGCGCGTGCCAGTCGAGGGCGAACAGGCCTTTGGCGCGGCGGCGCAAAAATTCGGGTTCACTGAGCGCAATATGGTTCTCGCAGCCGGCGTCTGCCGGCCGGGTGATATAACGGTGCGCCACCAGCGGCGCACTGTCGGCATGGGCGCGCAGGGCGGCCAGCAGGCTGTCTTTCCCGGCCCCGGAAGGCCCCATCAGATAGATAAGCTGTGCCATCAGAACACCTGCTTGCCCTGGCGCCACACGTTCTGCACGTAGATATGCTCGCCGTGCGGCCGCGCCAGTACCAAATCTGCCCGTAATCCTTCGGCGATGGTCCCGCGATCCTGCAAGTCCAGCGCTTTCGCCGGGTTGCGGGTGATCATCTGCACCGCCTGCGGCAAGCCGTAGCCGTTGCGCTCGTCGGCCGCGATACGAAATGCCGCATCCAGCAGGCTGGCCGGGTAATAATCGGAAGACAGAATATCCAACACCCCCAACGCCGCCAGATGGTGCGCTGCCACGTTGCCGGAGTGGGAACCGCCGCGCACGATATTCGGCGCCCCCATCAGCACCTGTAATCCTTGCTGATGCGAGGCCAGGGCTGCGGCTTCGGTGGTGGGGAATTCAGCAATGGCGCTGCCCAGCACACAGGACTCGGCTACGTGTTCGGCGGTCGCGTCGTCGTGGCTGGCAAGAGAGATCTTGCGTGCCCGGCAGTGAGCGGCGATCGCTTCGCGGTTTGGCGTGGCCCAGCGAGCGGAAAGCCCGATTTGCTGTTCCTCAAAGTCGCTCATCTGCTGGTCATTGAGGTTGTATTTGCCCTGATAATATTCGCGGTATTTTTCTCGCGATGCGAACTGGCGCTGACCCGGGGAATGGTCCATCAACGACACCAGAGACACGCCCGGCTTGTCCATCAGCTGTTCGAACAACGGCAGGGTGCTGTCGTGCGGCAATTCGCAGCGCAGGTGCAACCGGTGTTCGGCGCGATTTACCCCCGCACGCTGGCTGTGGATCACCGCGTCGATCATTTTTTGCAGGTTCTCCAGCCGGTGACCGCCGTCGCGTACGTCGCCAATGGCCACTGCGTCCAGCACGGTGGTGATGCCATTGGCCACCATCAATGCATCATGGCTGCTCATGGCCGAATGGGCCGGCCAGTCGACGTTGGGGCGCGGGGTGAAAAACTTGTCCAGGTTGTCGGTGTGTAATTCAATCAGGCCAGGCAGCAACCAGCCGCCTTCACCGTTCAGTGCCTGGGGTAACTGACTCGGCGTATCGGCAAAACTGCGGATCGTGCCGTCGCTGATCTCCAGCGATCCTTCGACAACCTGATCTTCCAGCACCAGCTTCACGTTATTGATGATCATCAGAGGATCTCCAGCGCCTGTGGCGCCTGCATGTCATATAACCGGTCGGCGACCTGCTGACGGACGCCCTCATCATGAAAAATGCCGACTATAGCCGCGCCGCGCCGTTTGGCCTGTTCGATCAAGGCGACCACTGCCGCGCTGTTGCGGCTGTCGAGTGACGCCGTGGGTTCGTCCAGCAGCAAAATCGGATAATCGACAATAAAGCCGCGCGCAATGTTCACCCGCTGTTGCTCGCCGCCGGAGAAGGTCGAAGGCGCCAACTGCCACAGACGCTGCGGCACATTGAGCTGGTTAAGCAAGGTTTCGGCGCGTTCACGGCATTCGGCGCGATCGGCACCCTGTTCCAGTAACGGCTGCATCACGACGTCCAGCGCGCTGATACGGGGGATCACTCGCAGGAACTGGCTGACCCAGCCAAGGGTATGACGGCGAACCGCCAGGATTTGGCGCGCTTCGGCCTGCACCATGTCCAGCCATTCCCCCTGATGGTTGACCCAGATATGGCCGCTGTCGGGCAGATAGTTGGCATACAGCGAGCGCAGCAGGGTTGATTTTCCGCTGCCGGAATGGCCGTGCAGCACCACACACTCGCCGCTGCTGACCGTCATGTTGGCGTCGTGCAACACCGGCAGCCGCGTGCCGTGCTGCTGGTGGAGCACAAAGGTTTTGCTGAGGTGTTCAACCCGGATTTGAATAGTCATCTGTTATTACCTTGAGTTACGACAGCACCGAAGAAACCAGCAGTTGGGTATAAGGATGGTGCGGATCGTCCAGCACCCGGTCGGTCAGGCCGCTTTCCACCACCTCGCCCTGTTTCATCACCAGCAAGCGGTGCGCCAGCAGGCGCGCCACGCCGAGATCGTGGGTGACGATCACCGCTGCCAACTGCATTTCCACCACCAAAGTGCGCAGCAGATCGAGCAGCCGCGCCTGCACCGAAACGTCCAGACCACCGGTGGGTTCGTCCATAAACACCAGCTTCGGGTGGGTCACCAGATTGCGGGCGATCTGCAAGCGTTGCTGCATACCGCCGGAAAAGGTGGTCGGCAGATCGTCAAGGCGCGACAGCGGGATCTCAACGTCTTCCAGCCACTGCCCGGCCTGACGGCGGATGTCGCCATAGTGGCGCTGGCCGATGGCCATCAGCCGTTCGCCGATGTTGCCGCCGGCGGAAACCTTGGGCCGCAGCCCGTCGAGCGGGTGCTGATGCACTACGCCCCAGTCGGTGCGCAGCAGGCGGCGGCGATCGCTTTCCGCCATCGCATATAAATCATGCTGTTGCCCGGCCTGCGGACGGTAGAAGATCTGCCCCTGCTGCGGCGCCAGCCGCGCAGAGATCGACTTCAGCAGGGTGGTTTTGCCGGAGCCGGATTCGCCGACGATGCCCAGCACTTCACCGGGGTAGATATCGAAAGACACATCGCTAAAGCCTTTGCCCGGCGCGTACAGGTGGGTCAGGTTAGCCACCGACAGCAGCGGCGTGGTGCTCAGAGGGGTGGAAGTCATCAGTGCTGCGCCTCTTGCGAAGGTTGCGCCAGTTGCTGCTGGCAGTAATCGGTATCGGAGCAGACGAACATGCGGTTGCCCTGGTCGTCGAGCACCACCTCGTCCAGATAACTGTGGCGCGAGCCGCACAGCGCGCAGGGCTCGTCCCACTGCTGTACGCTGAACGGATGATCGTCGAAGTCCAGGCTCTCCACTTTGGTAAAGGGTGGCAGGGCATAGATACGTTTCTCGCGTCCGGCCCCAAACAGCTGCAGCGCCGGCATCATGTGCATTTTCGGGTTATCGAATTTGGGGATCGGCGACGGATCCATCACGTAGCGGTCATTGACCTTCACCGGATAGGCGTAGGTGGTGGCGATGTGGCCGTAGCGCGCGATGTCTTCGTACAGCTTTACCTGCATCACGCCATACTCTTCCAGCGCATGCATTTTGCGGGTCTCGGTTTCTCGCGGTTCGATAAAGCGCAGCGGCTCAGGGATCGGCACCTGATAAATCAGGATCTGGTCTTCGCGCAGCGCAGTTTCCGGAATGCGGTGACGGGTCTGGATCAGCGTAGCCTCGGGCGTGCGTTCGGTGGTGGCGACCCCGGCGACGCGCTGGAAGAAGCGGCGAATCGACACGGCGTTGGTGGTGTCGTCGGCGCCCTGATCAATCACCTTCAGCACGTCGGCACGGCCAATTACGCTGGCGGTCAACTGAATGCCGCCGGTGCCCCAGCCGTAGGGCATCGGCATTTCACGGCCGCCGAACGGCACCTGATAACCGGGGATGGCGATTGCCTTCAAAATGGCGCGACGGATCATGCGCTTGGTTTGCTCGTCCAGGTAGCCCAGGTTGTAGCCGGTTAATACTTCACTCATTGCGGGCCTCCTGACGCTCGCTAAATTCCTGGCGTAGACGCTTAAGCAGTTCCAGCTCTGCCTGGAAATCGACGTAGTGCGGCAATTTAAGGTGGGAAACAAAGCCGGCGGCTTCGACGTTATCGGCATGGGCCAGCACGAACTCTTCGTCCTGCGCCGGACTGGCGATGCCTTCGTCGTACTCGGGGCTTTGCAGTGCACGGTCTACCAGCGCCATTGCCATCGCCTTGCGTTCGGCCCGGCCAAACACCAGACCATAGCCGCGGGTGAAATGCGGCGGCTGGTCAACCGGATCGATAAAACCGTTAACCATCTCGCATTCGGTTAGCAGGATTTCGCCGATATCAATGGTGAAACCCAGCTCTTCTGGCGTGATCTCCACTGAAACATAGCCGGTGCGGATCTCGCCGGCGAACGGGTGGGTACGGCCGTAGCCACGTTGGGTGGAGTAGCTCAGCGCCAGTAAAAAACCTTCGTCACCGCGCACCAATTGCTGCAGACGCGCTGAGCGTGAGCAGGGGTAAACCGGAGGATTACGGGTGATATCGTCCGGTATGCTGCCGTCGTCCCGCTCCGCCAATGCCAGCTGTTGCTGACTGAGCAGATCAAACACGTGGGCACAGTTTTCCGGCAAGGGTTCGTCCGCCTGTGGTGCGCGGGGGGCTTCTCCTTCCGCCAGCAACGCGAAATCCAACAGCCGGTGGGTGTAATCGTAGGTTGGCCCCAGCACCTGTCCGCCGGGCAAATCCTTATAAACTGCCGAGATGCGGCGCTCCAGTCGCATATTTTCTGTCGTCAGCGGTTCGCCGATCGCCAGGCGCGGCAGAGTGGTACGGTAGGCGCGCAGCAGGAAAATGGCCTCGACCAGATCGCCGCTCGCTTGCTTGATGGCCAGCGCCGCCAGCTCAGGATCGTAGATGCCGCCCTCGGTCATGACCCTGTCCACGGCCAGGCCCAGCTGCTGCTCAATCTGCAGTGCGCTCAGTTCCGCCACGCTGTCATCACCGCGCCGCAGCTGTTCTTGTAACTGATGGGCGGCCTCAATGGCTTTTTCGCCCCCTTTAACGGCAACGTACATCAGCACACCTCCACGTGGGTGGTTCGCGGTAACGCCAACAGGCATTCGCCGCAGGTCAGCAGGAAATCCAGCCCCAGCGGGAAGCGCTGCGGGCGGTTAAGCAGGTAATCCAGCAGCACCGGCGGCAGCTGCGGTGAAATAATTCGTTGATGTTCGATGCCTGGCCCGGTCAGGCGCAGGGCGGTGCCTTGTTCCAGGCTAGCTAACTGCACAATCACCGTAGCGCTGAACTCGGGGGAAATTTCGCTGCCGTGCGGCAATGCCTGTAAATCGGTCGCCTGCAGTTGGCTATCGAACAGGGCGAAACACACCTCTTCGGCGCGCTCGGCCAGCGGTGCGCCGCTGTGGAAGCGAATGTTTGTTAGCGCTTGCTCACTTTTTAGCTCAGGACTCAGCTGGATCGGAGTTTCCTGATCCGCCAGGGTCAGCAAGGCTGCGGTACTGGCGGCATTCAGCCTGTCCCAGGTCGGGCTACCTTGCAGCGTGACCACATGCCCAGGCTCGCTTAACGCCTTAAGAATTAAACGGAAAGTTTGCTGAGATTGGTCGATCGGCTGGGTAAAACCTGTCAGTAGGCTCATGATTAATCCCCTCGCACCAGCGTAAAGAAGTCCACCCGGCTGGAGGCGACGGCCCTTGCACGCAGCTGACGTTGCTCGTGTTGCAGCGCGGCCAGCGGCTCTATCAGCTGTTGTTGCAGCAATTCGGCCTGCTCCGGCAGTTGCAGCAGGGCATCCAGCAGCGCGCAGAGTTCGGCATGCGCCTTATCGCGCCCGGCGATATAGCTGTAGCCATAGCCGCCGTTTTCGAGCTGGACCACCGCACGGGTGACGGTCATGTCGCCCAAGACGAAGCGGCGACCGGTGGCGCCCATGCGCCCCTGCAACTGCGCCAGGCCAATCTCCGGTGCACGGATGCTCTGGTAGCGCGGGTTGATATTCAGCGCCTGCCAGTGGCTGCGCAACTGGGCCGGCTGGCTGTGCGCCAGTACCGACATCCAGCGTTGTCTCGGCTGTAAGGCTTGCATTTAGTGCTCCATCGTCAGTTCAATCATGTCGGCGCGCGCCAGGCTGACGGAGTATTCCGCCACGTTGTCGCTGCCGGTGCAGACGTTCAGGGTGCGCACGCACAGCAGCGGCGCCTGGGTGGCAATTTCCAGCATCCGGCTCTCTTTGGCCTGGGCCCGGCGCGCACTGATGCGTGTCTGGCTGCGGGTCAGCGGCTGGTGGATGTTTGATTCGATAAATTCGTGCAGCGAACCGCTGTGGAACTGCTGTAGCGCCGGCCACCAGTCCAGATCGGGCAGATAGTGGTCGATCAGGCTCATCGGTACGCCGTTAACCCGGCGCAAAGTGCGAAGGTGGATCACCGTTTCACCTTCTTCCCGTGACAACGCGCTGGCAACATGCCCATTGCACGGGCGTAGTACAGCGAGTAAGCGCTCACTGGTGGGGTGGCTTCCCTGCTCGAACAGGTTCTGACTGAAACGGGTATTGGCATGCAGCGGGTAGTCGTAGGGGCGCATCAACACCAGAATGCCGATCCCTTGCCGGCGTTGCAGCCAGCCGCGCTCCACCAATTGATCGACTGCACGACGCAGGGTATGGCGATTGACCTGATAGCGTTCCGCCAATTGCTGCTCGGAAGGCAGGTAGTCGCCACAGCGGTATTGGGTGCGCAGCTCTTGTTCCAGCTGCGCGGCGATTTGCTGGTAGCGGGTGGGGAAACTGGTCGGATGTCTAGATAAGTCCATCATAATAAAAAACCTCGGTGGCCATAACGACATAAAAAATATGCGGTTTATTGGCATGTCTTACAGTGCTTACCCTGCGGCTTGAAAGACGACGGGTAGGTCCCGTGGTGAAGTTGGCATCATCTTGCAGGCGTCAGATGACAATCGCGTTACGCGTCGGTGGCGAACAGATGAACTATTTTGGACAGGCAGATGATGCGCAGGGGGCCGCTGCGCGCTAAGCTGACGCTATTGATGATTGAACCGAGTTAATCTAAGCCCATGCCACATCCCCTGACTGCAACTGAACACCGCGCGCGCCCTTGGCCGTGGTGGAAACCGGCGCTGTTTCTGCTGGTGGTGGCCATCGGCCTCTACTACGTCAAATGGCAGCCTTATTACGGCAAGGCCTTTCTGGCGGCGGACACGCATTCCATCGGCAAATCGATACTGGTCAACGACGACAGCAGCCCGTGGCTGGCGGCCTGGCACTATGCGCTGGTCTATTTCACGGCGGTATGGAAGGCGGCGGTGCTCGGTGTGGTGTTGGGCTCATTGGTGCAGGTGCTGATCCCACGCGATTGGTTGATGCGCACGCTCGGTCATCCGCGTTTTTCCGGTACCTTGCTGGGCGCGGTGATCGCACTGCCGGGCATGATGTGTACCTGTTGTGCCGCGCCGGTAGTCGCCGGATTACGGCGTCAGTCGGTGTCCAGCGGGGCAGCGATGGCGTTCTGGCTGAGTAACCCGGTGCTGAATCCGGCCACGCTGATTTTTATGGGCTTTGTGCTCGGTTGGCAGTTTGCCGCAATCCGGCTGGTGGCTGGGGTGATCATGGTGCTGGGCATCGCCTGGCTGGTGCAGCGTGCCACTGCCAGGGATCCGCAGCCGGCGGCTTTGCAAACGCCGCTGCTGCCGCTGGATAAAGCTGACGAAAAGCCATTTTTCGGCCGCTGGCTCAAGGCGCTGTGGTCGCTGTTTTGGTCCATCATACCTGTCTACATTCTTGCAGTGTTGGCGCTAGGGGCCGCGCGCGTTTGGCTGTTCCCGCATGCCGATGGGGCGATAGATAATAGTGTGTTGTGGATTATTGGCCTGGCGATCGCCGGTTGCCTGTTCGTGATACCGACGGCGGCGGAAATCCCGATTGTGCAGACTCTAATGCTGGCGGGTATGGGCGCCGGCCCGGCGCTGGCGCTGTTGATGACCCTGCCGGCGGTCAGCCTGCCTTCGTTGCTGATGCTGAACAAAGCCTTCTCTGCCAAGGCACTGTGCCTGACAGCGCTGTTGGTTGCGCTGTGTGGGATCGTCACGGGCGTGGTAGGAATGGGGTTGGTATAAATTGTTTAATAAATAGTCTTTCATTCGTATTTGCGTTGTCACAAATGTGCTAACGTTGGCAGGTTTTCAGTTGTTAAATATTGAGCGAATGCAGGAGTATCAAGATGGAAAGTCGTATCCAGTTTCGCATTGAGGATGAGACTAAACGTTTGGCGCAGAAAGCCGCAGAAGCCAAGGGGATCACTTTGAGTGAGGCGTGTCGACGTTTGGCTGAGCAAATGGCGGATGAGCAACGGGCCACTGAGCAACATGAAAATTGGTTGAAAGAAAAGGTTGATGCCGCTTTTGCCCGTTTGCATGAAGGAAGTGCGGTCTATCTTGACCAGCAACAGGTTGATGAAAGCATGGATGCCTTTAAGGCAAAAGTCCGAGCGAAATACGACCGAAAATAAGGATCGTTATGCGTGTCGAATGGGATGAAGAAGCGCTACGGGACAGGGAACGTATTTTTGATTTTCTCTATCCTTTTAATCCACAGGCTGCTGAGCAGGCTGATGCTGAGATTGATAAGGCAGTGAAGCGCCTGTTGGATTACCCTGAACTCGGTAAAATTTGGTACAGACAGGCGCGTAAGTTATTGGTCAGCCAGGCTTCGTTATTAGTTTTATACGTTGTTGTCGACGACGTGATTAAGGTTTTAGCCGTTGCTCATCAACGAGAGAAATTCCCCGACATAGAGAACTAACGCAGCTTATGCACCACCTGATTAGCGCTGCCGCGCCAAATCAGCGCCGGATCTTTTAAGTCCTGCACAAACTTTCCGTCAATCAACACGTTAATCCTGTCCACTATCTGCATTTGTTGCGCATCTAGCTCCGCCAGCCGGTAGCCGGTCCACAGCCAGATATCCTTGCCGGGGCATTCGGCGCGCACCCGTTTTACCAGTTGCAGCACCGCCGCGACGTTGGCGGGGTGCAGGGGATCGCCACCGGACAGCGACAGCCCCTGGCGCGGAATGCGCGTATCGTTCAGGTCGGCAATCAACCGGTCTTCCATCGTCTGGGTAAACGGCTGGCCGGAGTTGAGCCGCCAGGTACTTTTGTTGTAGCAGCCGGGGCACTGGTGCACGCAGCCGGCAACAAACAGCGTGCAGCGGGTGCCGGGGCCGTTGACGACATCAATGGGGTAATACTGGTGATAATTCATGTGAGGTCTGCCCATCTGGCTATTTTACTTGCCATTTTCCCCTCGGGCAGTGCTCTGAATACTCACGTACTGCGTGTACGCTCCGTTTCTTCCGCGCTGGCCGAGGGTAAATTGGCGGCGACAATCACGCCCGATGAACAGACTTATGCTCAGCAGGCTTGACGATCTTTGCTTCAGTCGATCTGCCCGTTCCCCAGGTGTTTCACCCGGCGTTTCACCTCTTCTTGCTTGCCGGCATTGAACGGCCTGGCGTCTGGGCTGCCGAGATAACCGCACACCCGGCGGGTGACGGAGACCTTGGATGGCTCGTGGTTACCGCATTTCGGGCAGGTGAAGCCCTTGCTGGTGCAAGAGAATTCTCCGGTAAAACCGCACTCGTAGCATTCATCGATGGGCGTGTTGGTGCCGTAATAGGGCACGCGGCTGTAGCTGTAATCCCACACGTCTTCGAGCGCTTTCAGGTTGTGCTGCAGGTTCGGGTATTCGCCGTAACAGATGAAGCCGCCGTTGGCCAATGGCGGATAGGGGGCTTCAAAATCCAGCTTGTCGTAAGGATTGACCTTTTTCTCTACGTCGAGGTGGAAGCTGTTGGTGTAATAGCCTTTGTCGGTCACGCCAGACACCACGCCGAAATCGGCGGTATCGAGCCGGCAGAAGCGATCGCACAGGTTTTCGCTTGGCGTGCTGTACAGGCTAAAGCCGTAACCGGTCTCGGCTTTCCAACTTTCCGTGGCGGCCCGCAGGTGCGCAACGATGGCGATCGCCTTGGCGCGCAGCGTTTCATCGTCGTATACGTGTTGTTCGTTGCCGAACAGGGCGTTGATGGTTTCATGCAGACCGATGTAACCCAGCGAAATAGAGGCGCGGCCATTCTTGAAGATCTCGGCAATGTTGTCGTCTGCCTTCAGTCGTACGCCGCAGGCGCCTTCCATATACAAAATAGGGGCCACGCGTGCCTTGATACCTTCCAACCGGGCAATGCGCGTCATCAGCGCTTTTTTCGCCAGCAGCAAGCGCTGATCCAGCAGATGCCAGAAGCGGCTTTCATCGCCCATGGCCTCCAGCGCAATACGCGGCAGGTTCAGGCTGATCACGCCGATATTGTTGCGACCATCGTGTACCAGCTCGCCCTCTTCTTCGTAAGTGCCGAGGAAGCTGCGGCAGCCCATCGGCGTTTTGAATGAGCCGGTGACTTTCACCACCTGATCGTAATTGAGTATGTCTGGATACATGCGTTTGCTGGCGCACTCCAACGCTAACTGCTTGATGTCGTAATTCGGATCGCCGTACTGATGATTCAGGCCGTCGCGGATGGCGAACACCAGTTTAGGGAATACCGCCGTTTTACGGTTTTTGCCCAGCCCGGCAATGCGGTTACTCAGGATAGAACGTTGGATCAATCGTGATTCCCAAGAGGTCCCCAGCCCGAAACCGAAGGTGACGAACGGCGTCTGGCCATTGGCGGTGTGCAGGGTGTTGACCTCGTATTCCAGCGACTGGAAGGCGTCGTAACACTCTTTTTCGGTGCGCGCCATGGCGTAACCTTGCGCGTCAGGGATCTGCCACTGTTCGGCGACCTGCTGGTGTTTGTTAAAGCTTTCGGTGACGAACGGCGCCAGGATCTCGTCGATACGGTTAATGGTGGTGCCGCCATAAATATGGCTGGCCACCTGCGCGATGATTTGCGCGGTCACTGCGGTAGCGGTGGAGATCGACTTCGGGGGTTCAATCTCGGCGTTACCCATCTTGAAGCCGTTGGTCAGCATGCCCTTCAGGTCGATCAGCATGCAGTTGAACATCGGGAAGAATGGCGAGTAGTCGAGATCGTGGTAGTGGATCTCGCCTCGCTCATGGGCCAGCACTACGTCACGCGGCAGAATGTGCTGCTTGGCATAGTGCTTGGCGACGATCCCGGCCAGCAGATCGCGCTGGGTGGGGATCACCTTACTGTCTTTATTGGCGTTTTCATTGAGCAATGCCACGTTGCTTTGCTCGACCAGGCCGCGGATCTCCTGGTTCAACCGTCCACGCAGTTCACGCGCGACGTCGCGATCGTGACGGTACTCAATATAGGCCCGCGCCAGCTGCTTGTATTCGCCGGCCATAAGCTGGTTTTCCACTGCCCGCTGGATTTCATGGATATCGACGCGCGGCTGCTGCGATATCTGTTGAGCGACTACGCGGGCGACGGTTGCGCAGTAGTCCGCATCGACGATCCCCACGGCCAGCGCGGCCCGCTCGATCGCTTGCCCAATACGTGCCTCGTCAAAAGGTACCTGACAACCGTCCCGTTTAATCACTACTGGTTTCACGTTGTTACTCCTTGTTCCCCGAGGGAGCGTTGATACCCTGCCTTGCAGATTTCAGCCTGAAAGCTAGCGGATATCGGTATGATTTCAGCTTATCCACAGGGCCATGCCGCAGCACGCAAGGGCTGAGGCGATGTGTGGATGATTTTGTGGATAACTACTATATATAGTTGCTGTCGTTTCTTAATGCACTATATATAGATGTTGATGGGGTTCTTTTGACGTAGGACAAAGAAAATGAAAGAGCGCGCGTAAGCTGTACAGACGTTAATTTTGGCCTGAATGCTCAGGCCGGACGAGAGTGGAAATGTTCGAGCAGGAACTCAACCCAGACGCGCACTCGCGGGGGCAGATCGGCCGAGGCATAGTACAACCACAGTTGGGTTGGCTGCGGCCAGCATTCTGCCAGCACCGGCAGCAGGGTACCCTGCGCAAAGTGATGCTCCGCATACCAACGCGCCAGACAGACGATGCCCAGGCCGGCCAGCGCCGCATCCAGTAACATCTCCGGCCGACTGGCCACCAGGCGACCATGCAGTTCCAGCGTTTTGGCTTCGCCATGTCGATGCAACGGCCATTTTACGCTGCGGCCGGTGGCCGGGTTACGGTGCAGCAGACAATTATGTTGCAGCAGATCGTCAGGATCCTGCGGCGTGCCGTGCTGCGCAAGATAGCCGGGCGAGGCCGCCAGAACCATCTGCATCGGATACAGTGGCCGCGCTACCAGCCGGCTGTCGGGATCGACCCGGCTGCCGATGCCGACGTCAAATCCTTCGCCCACCAGATTGACCACGCGGGCATCCAGTGAGAGATCGAGATCGATCTGCGGATAACGTTCCAGGAATTGCGGGATCAACGGCATCAGGATCTGGCGGCCGAAGCCGGGGATCATGCTGACGCGCACCGTGCCGGAAGGTGCCTGCTGCGCGCTACCGGCAGTTTCCAGCGTGGCGGACAGCGCCTGCCATAGCGGTGCGATTTGCTGCAACAGCGCCTTACCTTCGTCGGTGAGCACCACATTGTGGGTATTACGCTGGAACAACCGCAGCGCCAGTTTTTCTTCCAGCACGCGAATATTTTTACTGATTGCCGCCGGGGTGACGCCCAGTTGGCGCGCGGCGGCGGAGAAATTCTGTGCCTGGGCGGCCGCGAGAAAGGCTGGCAGCAGGCGGTGCACGTCAAAGGGCAGCGACATAGTGGTTGATACTTTCAGTTGAAATTGAAGTGACGATTCACAGCCTACACCCGCGGCGCTGGAAATGGAAAAATGCGTTATCAAATCTTCATCAAGGATCCTTTATGTCGCGTATTTTAGTGTTGGCCGCCCACCGTTTTCCCGACGAATCACGCATCAACAAAGCGTTGATCGAAGCGCTTCGTCCTTTGCATAACGTCACTGTCCACGAACTGATGCGTGCTTACCCGGACTATCAAATCGACGTGGCGCGTGAGCAAGAGCTGCTGCAAAACCATGATGCGGTGGTGATGCTGTTCCCATTCTATTGGTACAGCTCACCAGCGATTCTCAGCGAGTGGCAGGATGCGGTATTAACCCACGGTTTCGCCTACGGCAGTGAAGGTACCCAACTGCATGGCAAGCCCTTGCAACTGGTGGTCACCACCGGCGGCAATCAGCAGGCCTATACGGCGGAAGGGTATAACCGCTATCCGGTCGAGGATTTGCTGCGTCCGTTCCATGCGATGGCCAACCTGACCGGCATGGATTATCTGCCGCCGCATCTGGTGCAGGGCGTCTTTGATATGAGCGATGAGCGTCTGGCGCAAGAGGCCACCAGAGTGGTGGCTCTGTTGAAAAAAGAGTAGGGCGCAGCCTGAGGCCGCGCCCTGGGGGGTTAGTCCTCTAACAACCACCACACCGCTTCGAACGGGCGCAGGGTGATAGCCTGCGGTTGCGTAGGCGCATCGGCGTAATTGCTCATCAGCGGACGCCACAACGCTGAAGGTTCCACGCCTTCCGCCTGCCAGGGCAGCGGTTCACGGCTGAGGTTGGCCGCCACCAGCAGGCGTTGGCCGTTCCAGCGGCGCTGGTAGCACCACAGCGCCGGATGGTTGGGCGCCAGATCCTGATAGTCACCGTGGGTCAACAGCGGATACTGCTTGCGCAGGGTGATTAACTGACGGTAGGCGTAAAACACCGAGTCCAGATCGGCCAGTGCCGCTTCAGCATTGATTTGCGGGTAGTTTTCCGCACAGCCAATCCACGGGGTTCCCTGGGTGAAACCGGCGTTGGGCGCGGCACTCCACTGCATTGGCGTGCGGCCGTTATCGCGCGATTTAGTGGCCAGGATCGCCAGCAATTCGGCGTCACTTTTGCCCTGGGAGCTCAGCTCGGCGTACATGTTCAGGCTTTCCACATCGCGGTACTGCCCGATGGTGCTAAAGCCGGGATTGGTCATGCCGAGCTCTTCGCCCTGATAAATATAAGGCGTGCCCTGCATGCCGTGCAGCACCATCGCCAGCATTTTGGCGGCCGGTACTCGCAGTTCGCCTTCATCGCCGAAGCGCGAAACGATGCGCGGCTGATCGTGGTTACACCAGAACAGCGCATTCCAGGCCTGGTTGTGCATGCCCTGCTGCCAGTGGCGGAAAATCTGTTTCAGTTCAATGTAATCCGGCGCCGCCAGCGTCCATTTCTCGCCGCCGGCATAGTCCACTTTCAGATGATGGAAGTTGAAAGTCATCGACAACTCTTCACCGCTTTGCGCAGCGTACTGCCGGCAATGCTCCAGGGTGGTGGAGGACATTTCGCCCACGGTCATCAAGCCGCGCGGCTGGAACACGTCGCGGCTCATCTCCTGCAGGAACTCATGAATACGCGGCCCGTCGGTATAGAAACGGCGACCGTCACCCTGAGGATCGGACGGGAAATCCTGCTGCTTGGAAACCAGGTTAATCACGTCGAGGCGCAGGCCGTCGACACCTTTGTCGGCCCAGAACTGGCACACTTTCTTCAACTCTTCGCGGACCGGCGGGTGTTCCCAGTTGAGATCGGCCTGCTCGGTGGCAAACAGATGCAGGTAATACTGGCCGCTGTCGGCATGCCACTGCCAGGCATTACCGCCAAATTTGGAACGCCAGTTGTTCGGCGGGGTATCACCTTCGCCATCGCGCCAGACGTAGAACTGGCGGAAGGGGCTGTTCGGTTCTTGCGAAGCTTTGAACCACGGGTGCTCGGTTGAAGTGTGGTTGAACACCATATCCATCACGATGCGGATGCTGCGCTGGTGGGCGGCGGCAATCAGTCGGTCGAAATCCTCCATGGTACCGTAGGCCGGATCGATGGCGCAGTAGTCCGCCACGTCATAACCGTTATCCACCTGTGGGGAGACATAAACCGGCGTCAGCCAGATCGCATCGACGCCCAGCTCCTGCAGATAGTCCAGCCGCTGGGTCACACCGGCCAGATCGCCGTAGCCGTTACCGGTGCTGTCCTGAAAACTCTTCGGGTAGATTTGGTAGATGACGCCGTTTTGCCACCAGGGGATTGGATTGCTCATAGTCATACCTTTAAATCGTGACAACGGGCCCGGCATGCCAGGCCCCTACATTTTAATCAGACCGGCAGCTCACCGCGGCTGGCTTTGCGTTTGTAAACCATCATAGTCAGGACCAGCGGGATAATCACCGCCACCAGGATCGCCACCGTGTAAATCATCCAGAACTGAGGTTTGATCGACAGGATGCCTGGCAAACCGCCGACGCCGATGCCGTTGGCCATCACGCCGTCCAGGCCGCAGATCAGCCCGGCGAAGGCAGAGCCGATCATCGCGCACAGCATAGGGAAACGGTATTTCAGGTTGATCCCGTACATTGCCGGTTCGGTGACGCCAAGGTAGGCGGAGATTGCCGCCGGGACCGAGATTTCACGTTCGTTGGCCTTGCGGCTGACGATGATGATACCCAACACCGCAGATGCCTGCGCAATGTTGGACAGAGCAATCAGTGGCCAAACCGGCGTGCCGCCCATGCTTTGGATCATCTGCATATCGATGGCCAGCGTGGTCTGATGTACGCCGGTGATCACCAGCGGGGCATACAGGAAACCAAACAGCGCGGCCCCAATCGGCGCGAAGCTACCGGTCATGACGGCTTTCACCGCCCAGGCTACGCCATCGCCAATCATACGGCCGAATGGGCCGATAAAGGCGTGCGCCAGGAACACCGCCAGCAGCAGAGAAACGACCGGCACTACCACCAGATACAGGTAATCCGGCACGATCTTTTTCAAACGGGTTTCAATCCAGCCCAGTGCCATACCGGCCAGCATGGACGGGATCACCTGCGCCTGATAGCCGACTTTCTGGATGGTGAACCAGCCGAAGTTCCACACTTCCGGGATCTGCTGGCCGAGCTGATAGGAGTTCATCAACTGCGGCGACACCAGCGTGACGCCCAGCACGATGCCAAGCACCGGCGTGCCGCCCATTTTTTTCACCGTTGACCAACAGATGGCGACCGGCAGGAACATGAAGATGGCTTCACCGAGCAGCCACAGGAAGTCGTAAATGGTTTTCCACGCCGGGTGCATTTGCGCCAGCGTTTGGCCGCCGGACATCGGGATGTCGCCGATCACGTTGCGGAAGCCGAGGATTAAACCGCCGCTGATCAGCGCCGGCAGCAGCGGGAAGAAGATTTCGGCGAAGTGGGAGATAGCGCGCTCGCTCCAGGTCATGTTCTGGCGCGCCGCCACCTTGGCCTGCTCTTTATCGGCCTCGTTGACGCCGGTGGTGGCAATCAACGCCTGATAATAATCGCCGACCTCCGGGCCAATCACTACCTGGAACTGCCCGGCATTGGTGAAGCAGCCTTTGACCATTGGCAGCTCTTCGATTTCTTTTGGTTTGGCAAGACTTGTGTCGTTGAGAACGAAACGCAGCCTGGTAATGCAATGGCTGACGGTGGCGATATTCTCGCGCCCGCCCACCAGCACAATCAGGCGATCGATATCCTGCTGTTTTACTTTGCCCATTATTAGATACCTTTCTTGGTATGAGACTGCCGCAGAGGTGTTGTTGGAGTGATGATCAAAGCTTAGTCATTTCGCTTTTTTTATGGAATGGGAACGTTCCCGGTTTGGGGCGAGGATCACAAAACGATAAAAAAATGACCACTTGTTGAACAGGGGAAATTTGAGAGCAGGCTGAAACATTCCGTAATATTATCTTGAACTGACGCAATGGCGGTTATACTGTTAGCCTTAACAATCAATGATTTGATTCAATTCAGCGGCACTCACGCCTGTGTTTTCAAAACCAATACGCTATTCGAGTGCTATTACCACGGACTTTTTTCAAGGAAGAATGATGACTTTGACATTGCCTCGACTGCTTATTGTCTTTACCGCGCTGCTCCTGAGCGCCTGTACCAGTCAAAAAAGTAGCCCGGAACGCCACGCTAAACATGCGGTTTATCAGTTGGCACGTGAAGATTTCTCCCCCGAAATGCGAACCCAAATTCCAGACTCGATAAAAGCGTCTATTCCGTTCTTCGACCAGTTCTACAAGATGGGGAAAGCCGATCGGGCCAAGGGCTTAACGCAGCAACAGGCACAGCAGCAGGAAGCCTATTTCCGCAGCCCAGAATTCCTCAGTGACATGGGAAAGAAAGGGCAATTTATCAATCAGCAATATTCAGTGGATAACCCGCAAAAACAACGCCAGATATTGCTGGATTCCGCCGTGGCCACCTACTGGGATGGTTACGAAGGGCGGCCTTGAAGACTGCCTACAAATGATGCAATAAACCCGCCGTCAGGCGAGTTTGCTTGGCACGATGATCTGGCGGAGGCCTTGTTCGCCGCTGAGCTGGCCCAGCAGCTGTTGCGCAGCCTGCAGTCCGGCGCTGCCGTAGCCGAGATCGACCGAGAACGTTTCGGGGAACAAGAAGTTAAGCAACGGGGTGTTACCGATGCCGCACACCTGCAGCGGCGCAATATGCTGCTGTTGCAGGTATTTGATGGCGCCAAGGGCGATGGTGTCGGAGGCGCACACCAGCGCGGTGGTCTGTGGTTCGATGGCTGAGGCAGCCAGCTGGAAGCCGCTCTGATAACTCAATTCACCCAAGGCCACATGGGGGGAAATCCCCCGTTGGCGGCAGGCGTCCAGATAGGCCTGGTGACGGCGCAAACCGGTGGTGGCATCCGACAGTTGCACCCCCAAATAACTGATATGGCGATGCCCCTGCTGGTGCAGGCGTTCCATCAGCAGCCGTACGGCGCCGTCGTCGTCGTAGCACACCGAGGAAAAACCGTCGTATTCCCGCGCCAGCACCACCATCTTTTCTTGCCATGGGCTGAGCATGGCCGCCGTCAGGCCGGTGAAGCCAAACAGGATCACCCCGTCGACGTTGCGCTGTTGAAGGACATGCAGATGCTCTTCCACCAGCCGGGTTTCAAACTGGCTTTCCATCACGATAGGGTCGAAACCGTGCTGATACAGCAGCGGCAGCATGGTGCGTACCGCCTGGTTTTCTGACGGTGAATCGAGACGGGAAACGATGATGCCGACCACTTTATCGCTCTGGCCGCGCATGGCGCGCGCCGATTTGGACGGGGTAAACCCCTGCTGACGGATCACCGCTTCCACCCGTTCGCGGGTTTGCGCGCTCACGCTGCCTTCGTTGTTCAGCACGCGTGATACGGTGGATTTGCCTACGCCGCTCAGGCGTGCGATGTCCTTGATGGTCAGCCGGTTTTGCATGGTTTACTTTTCGTTGAGGTTAAAAGGCGTAGACTGGCGGCCTACGCTGAATGCCCGTCAGCATAGCTTATTTTCCGCAACGGATCTTGACGCTATGCAGGGATTTATGTGCTGCGCTGAACGGCCGCTCTTGTCGTTCGATCTTTTCATTTACCGGAGGTTATCACCCGTATGGATCCCGATCCGACCCCGTTAGACACCCACTCGGTGATCCGGTAAAACCTGCTCGCTTTGCGCTGCTGTTTTACCGGTGAAGTAAACGGTAACCGGTAGCGCACGCCCGTCGTTCGCTCCTGCTGCTTTTAAAAAAACAGGATCTGCCCCGGCAGAGGCTTTTTGGCACATCCAAAAGCCCGGTTGGGAGCGATCCCGCGTTCACCCGCTGCCGGGAGGCAATGGGCGACGAGGTGCAAAATAATGAAACTGAAAAATATTCCCCGTCAGCTGTTGGGCATGCTCAGCCGCAATTTACCGCGCCGTTTGGTGCACCGCGATAGCCTGTTGGACAGCCTTAGCGGCAAAGCGCAAGGGTTGCCCGCCGGATTGGCACAGCAGCGGCTGGAATGCGCCGCTGCCGACGTCACCGATCTGTATCTGCGTTTTCACAGCCACCCGGAAGGCATTACTGCCCATGAGGCTGAGCGGGTGCGCGAACGCTGCGGCGAGAACGTCATCGACGATCAGCAAAAAGAAGCCTGGTGGCAGCACCTGTGGCACTGCTATCGCAACCCGTTCAACCTGCTGCTGACCGCGCTTGGCATGATCTCTTACGCGACGGAAGATCTGACTGGCGCACTGGTGATCGCACTGATGGTGGTGATCTCCACGTTGTTGAACTTCATTCAGGAAGCGCGATCCAATCGGGCGGCGGACGCGCTGAAGGCGATGGTCAGCAACACCGCCACGGTGATCCGCAGCGACGCATTGTCCGGGAAAAGCGAACATCTTGAACTGCCGATCTCTCAACTGGTGCCGGGTGACATCATCAAACTGGCGGCAGGGGATATGATCCCGGCGGATCTGCGCGTGCTGTCGGCCAAGGATCTGTTTATCAGCCAGGCGGCGTTGACCGGCGAATCTCTGCCGGTAGAGAAAATCGCCGAGCTGCGCGAACAGGCAGAAGATCCGTTGGAGTGCCAGAACCTGTGCTTTATGGGCACCAACGTGGTCAGCGGCACCGCGCTGGCGATGGTGATCGGTACCGGCGGCGGCACCTACTTTGGCCAGTTGGCGCAGCGGGTCATCAGCCAGGATGAACAGCCGAACGCCTTCCAGACCGGCATCAGCAGGGTCAGCTGGCTGCTGATCCGTTTTATGCTGGTGATGACGCCGATCGTTTTGTTGATCAACGGCTACACCAAGGGTGACTGGTGGGAAGCGGCGCTGTTCGCGCTGTCGGTAGCGGTGGGGTTGACCCCGGAAATGCTGCCGATGATCGTCACTTCAACGCTGGCCAGAGGGGCAGTGAAACTGTCCAGGCAGAAAGTGATCGTCAAACGTCTGGATGCTATCCAAAACTTTGGCGCCATGGATGTTTTGTGCACTGATAAAACCGGCACCCTGACCCAGGATAAAATCGTGCTGGAGCGCCACACCGACGTGTTCGGTGCCGCCAGCGATCGCGTGCTGCATTACGCCTGGCTGAACAGCTTCTACCAGACCGGCTTGAAAAACCTGCTCGACGTGGCGGTGCTGAGCTGCGCGGAACAAAACCAACAGCCGGATGCGTTGCAGCATTACCGTAAAGTGGATGAGATCCCGTTTGATTTTGAACGGCGCCGTATGTCGGTGGTGGTGGCCAAAGACGCGCAATATCACGAACTGATCTGCAAGGGCGCGCTGGAAGAGATGCTGGCGATTTGCAGCCATGTGCGGCAGGAAGATGAGGTGATCCCGCTCAACGAAGCGCTGCTGGCGCGCATTCGGCGCATCACCGACGATCTCAACCAGCAAGGGTTGCGCGTAGTGGCGGTGGCCAACAAGATCTTGCCGGCCCAGGCCCATGAATACAGCGTGGCCGACGAATCGGATTTGATCCTCGAGGGCTACGTGGCCTTCCTCGATCCGCCTAAAGAGAGCACGGCGCCGGCGTTGGCGGCGCTGAAAAACAGCGGTGTCACGGTGAAGATCCTTACCGGTGACAATGAGCTGGTGGCGGCGAAGGTGTGCAAAGACGTCGGGCTGGCGGCGGATCACGTATTGCGCGGCAGTGAAATCGAACAGATGAACGACGAACAGCTGGCGCAGGCTGCGGCGCGTACCACGGTGTTCGCCAAGCTGACGCCGCTGCATAAGGAACGCATCGTCAAGCTATTGCGCCAGCAGGGCCACGTGGTCGGCTTTATGGGGGACGGCATCAACGATGCGCCCGCTCTGCGTGCGGCGGATATCGGTATTTCGGTGGACTCCGCCGTGGATATCGCCAAGGAAGCGGCGGACATCATCCTGCTGGAAAAAAGCCTGATGGTGCTGGAGCAGGGGGTCATCGAGGGACGCCGTACTTTTGCCAACATGCTCAAGTACATCAAGATGACCGCCAGCTCCAATTTCGGCAACGTTTTCAGCGTGCTGATTGCCAGCGCCTTTTTGCCTTTCCTGCCGATGTTGCCGCTGCACCTGTTGATCCAGAACCTGATGTATGACATTTCACAGATCGCCATTCCGTTCGACAATGTCGACGACGATCAGATTACTCAGCCGCAACGCTGGAACTCCGGCGATATTGGACGCTTTATGGTGTTTTTCGGGCCGATCAGCTCGATCTTCGACGTGCTGACCTTCAGCCTGATGTGGTGGGTTTTCAAGGCCAATACGCCTGAAATGCAGACGCTGTTCCAGTCCGGCTGGTTCGTGGAAGGCCTGCTGTCGCAAACGCTGATTGTGCATATGATCCGCACGCGCAAAATACCGTTTATCCAGAGCCGTCCTTCATGGCCGCTGTGCATGATGACCCTGCTGGTCATCGTTACCGGCATCGGCCTGACCTTCTCGCCGTTGGCCGGATTCTTGCAGCTACAGGCATTGCCGCTCGGCTACTTCCCGTGGCTGGTGCTGATCCTGACCGGCTATATGGTGCTTACCCAGTGCGTGAAAGGCTGGTTTGTGCGCCGTTACGGCTGGCAGTAATCGCTGCGCCCCTCTTTCGCCTGGAAGAGGGGCATCTGTGATCCAACCCGGCTTTTCACCCTTGTCGTTGGACATCTGTCCTGTGCTCAGTCTTTATTTACAGCTTAGCTGTCTTCCCCTTTGCCTTTCAAACTACCGCGTTGTTGGCTGCACGTCCTCACCCTAGTCACTTAGCAAATCTAAGCTCCCAGGGATTCAGACGCTTGCTGCCTGGCGGTAATTTGAAATTCGTTGGGGGAGCAATTGATATTTTTTCCTCTGAGGAATTTCTGATGCACAGAACTTTGCGTTATACGCTACTGGCTTCATCGTTATTGCTTTCCCTGGGCGCGCTGGCGCAGCCGGCCGGCGATCTGCCGCTAATGCCCTGGCCGCAGCAGGTTGAACTGACTCAGCCGGCGGGCAAGCTGGTGCTGGATCACCGTTTGTCGATTAGCCTGCAGGGGGACGATCTGGACGATGCGCTGCAGCGCTGGCGCCAACGTATTGAGCTGCAAACCGGCTGGACACTGGTGCCGCAGGCCGAAAAAGCCACGGGCGTGGTCATCAAGGTGAATATCAAAGATAAGGTGGCGGCGCAGCCGCTGCCGGGGAGCGATGAAAGCTATAAATTGACGGTGACGCCGCAGGGGGTAACGCTGGCAGCCAATACCCGTTTCGGCGCGTTGCGCGGCATGGAAACCCTGCTGCAATTGGTGCAGATCGACGGGCAGAACACCTTCCTGCCGTTGGTGAGCATTACCGACGTACCGCGTTTCCCGTGGCGCGGTGTGCTGCTGGATTCGGCACGTCATTTCCTGCCGTTGGCGGACATTCTGCGTCAGCTCGACGGCATGGCGGCGGCCAAACTCAACGTGTTCCACTGGCACCTGACCGACGATCAGGGCTGGCGCTTTGCCTCCGAGCGCTATCCTAAACTGCAACAGCAGGCCAGCGACGGCCAGTTCTACACACGCGAACAGATGCAACAGGTAGTGGCTTACGCTAGCGCGCGCGGTATCCGGGTCGTACCTGAAATCGATCTGCCTGGCCATGCTTCCAGCATCGCCGTGGCCTACCCGGAATTGATGAGCGCGCCGGGCCCGTATTCGATGGAGCGCAAGTGGGGTGTGCATCTGCCGACGCTGGATCCGACCCGCGATGAAGTTTATCGGTTTGTTGACGCCATCATTGGCGAACTGGCTGCGATCTTCCCCGATCCTTATTTGCATATTGGCGGTGATGAGGTTGATGCCAGCCAGTGGAAGCAATCCAAAACCATTCAGGCCTTTATGCAGCAGCACCAGTTGGCGGACACCCATGCGCTGCAGGCCTACTTCAATCAGAAGCTGGAGAAAATCCTCGAACAGCATCAGCGTCAGATGGTGGGTTGGGATGAGATCTATCATCCGTCGCTGCCGCGCAGCATTGTCATCCAGTCCTGGCAGGGGCAGGACTCGCTCGGCGCCAGCGCACAGGACGGTTACCAGGGCATTCTGTCTACCGGTTTTTACCTCGATCAACCGCAAAGCGCGGCCTATCACTATCGCAATGAGATCCTGCCGCAGCCGCTGGGCGTCGACACCGAGGTGCAGCCGGATGAAAAGGCGCAAAGCTGGCAGTTCAGCATGCCGCGGCTGAAGGGCAGCGCGGTAGAAGGCAGTTTTACCCTGATTGAAGGCAAGCAGGGCTGGCGGGGTTTTATCGATTTCAACGGTAAATCGCGCCGTGCGCTGCACGATATCGTCTGGCGTTCTCCGCAGCAGGTGAGCTTCCGGCTCGACAGCTGGATGGGGGATACCCGCCCGGTATTTACCCTGAGCCAGGACCAGCTCAGCGGCTATACGCTGGTGGGCAACGTGCGTTACCCGACCAGCGGCAGCAAGCTGACGGCGATCCCGGTGGGCAAGATGCCGGTGGTGCCGGAGACGAAGCAGCAGGCCAATATTCTCGGCGGTGAGGCGGCGCTGTGGGCGGAAAACATCAGGGCGCCGATCCTCGATCTCAAACTCTGGCCGCGTGGGTTCGCGGTGGCGGAGCGCTTGTGGTCTGCGCAGGACGTGACCGATGAAAATAATATGTACCGCAGGCTGGCGGCAGTCGATGCCTGGTCGGTGGTGTCGGTGGGGTTGCAACAGCATGCGGAAACCGCACGCGAGTTCACCCGGTTGGCAAACAGCGTGACGATAGCACCGCTGCAAACCCTGGCCGAAGCGGTGGAGCCGGGCCAGTACTACACTCGACAGCATCTGAAATTCAAAGCCGGTAACTATCACCAGTTCGAACCGCTGAACCGTTTTGCCGATGCACTGCCGGCGGAAAGCAACGCGGTGCGCGAGATGGGCATGCAGGTTGCGGCGTTAGTGAAGGACCGCAACGATCGTGCTGCAGCGCAGGCGTTGCGCGAACGTTTACAACGCTGGCAGCTCAATACCGCACCGGTAAAAACGGTGATTGCCGGTAACCGGCTGATGCAGGATCTGGCACCGGTGGCGCAGGATGTCGGCGCGCTGTCCACGCTGGGGCTGATGCTGTTGGAGCGTTATCAACAGGGCAAACCGCTGAGCAAGGCAGAAGCGACCCAGATACAGCAGCAATTGGACGCGGCGGCGCAGATACGCGACGAAGTGGTGATTGCGGCGGTCTATCCGCTGGAAGCGCTTTTGCGCGCCAGCGCTATCGAATGAGGTAAGTCAGCATATGTAGGGGCTCAGCATGCTGAGCCCTCAAAACCTACAGTTGCAACGGCGGCAACTGTTTGAAAATACTGACCAGCCCTTCGCCCCAGCCTTTACGGATGGCGCTAAAATGCGGGTGATCTTCGGTGATACGGTACTGCTGCGCACTGCTAAAGCTGTCGCGCGGGTAGATCATCACGTCGAGCGGCAGGCCGACCGACAGGTTGCTGCGCAGCGTCGAATCCAGAGAGATCAGCGCGCACTGCATCGCCTGTTCCAGCGGGGTGTCGTAGGTCAGTACCCGATCGATAATCGGTTTGCCGTATTTGCTTTCGCCAATCTGGAAATAGGGCGTATCGCGGGTGGCCTCGATAAAATTACCCTGCGGATAAATATGGAAAAGCCGCATCTCTTCACCGCTGATCTGGCCGCCGAGCAGCAGGCTGCAGCTGAAATCGGTCGTGCTGCCGCTTTGCTGGGCTTCGCTGTCGCGTTGGATCACTTCCCGCACCGTTTCGCCCACCAGCGTGGCGGCTTCGTACATGCTCGGTGCGTTCAGCAGGTTCAGGCGTTCGGGATCTTTGCTGCGGCGCTGTAGCAGGCTGATGATGCTCTGAGTGGTCGCCAGGTTGCCGGCGCTTTGCAACACCAGCATGCGTTCACCGTCCTGCTGAAACACGTGCAGTTTGCGGAAGGTGGAAATATGATCCACGCCGGCATTGGTGCGCGAATCGGAAGCAAAGACCAGCCCGGAAGACAAGCGCATGGCCACACAATAGGTCATACCACAATCCCTCAAAACGATACTGGCACGCCGCCAACCGCCAGCGTGCCGTAAACCTTGGTTTTCGGCAAGAGGCTACTGGCCGGTTGGCATCATCTGCACTTCGGCGATGGTCTGCATGTTCTCGCAGCCGCCGCCGAGCCGCATCCCGCGTACCGGGCAGGCGTCGAGATAGTCGATGCCTACCGCCAGCTTAAGGTGTTGATTCGGCAGGCGGGTATTGTTGGTGACGTCAAAGCTGTGCCAGCGGTCGTCGACCCAGGCCTCGGCCCAGGCGTGGGTGGCGACGTGGGCCGAGTCCTCGCTATAAAGATAACCGCTGACATAGCGCGCCGGAATGTTCAGGCTGCGGCAGCAGGCCAAAAATACGTGGGTATGATCCTGACAGACGCCGGTGCCAGTTGCGAATGCCTGGGCCGCGCTGTCGGTGACACTCGTTGATCCTGGGGTGTACGGCATTTTGAGCAGCAGCTCGCCCATCAGATTTTCTAGCCCGTCCAGCACCGCCTGCGGTTGGTAGTAGCGCAGGGCGAAGGCCTGGATCGCGCTGTCGGGTTGGGTCAGCGGGCTGTGGCGCAGGAAGACCAGCGGCGACAAATGCCCCATCACCTGATCTTCGGCACCGTCTTCAATTTCCACCACGCCGTGGGCCTGAATGCTGATGGCCTGGTGCGGGTGATCCAGCGTCAGCACGTGCAGCACGTTGCCGAAGGCATCGGTGGTGCACACGGCCTCTTCCGGCAGCGTCAACTGCCATGAAATGATGCGCTGATGCTCCGAATCCTGCGGCGTCAGGCGCAGATACTGAGTGCTGCGCTGCACCTGCTGGGCATAGGTATAGTGGGTGTTGTGCTCAATGTTCAGTTTCATTGCGCCTCCAGATAAGTGTGATGGATGCTCTCCGCGATGCCGCCAATCTGGCCGAGAAACGCGTCCAGCCAGTCGTTCAACCCGACCTTGTTCAGATCTTTCATGCTGCTAAAGCGCAGCTCGGCGTGCAGCGTATGCGCCAGCCGGCGCGGCTGATTGGCACTGTTGCCGCCAATTTGCTCCAGCTGTTGCACCAGATCGCCGACGCAGGCCAGCAAGGAGCGGGGGATTTCATTACGCAGGATCATCAGTTCGGCAATGGTGTCCCGACTGAGCTGCTGCTTGTAGATGCTGTGGTAGGCTTCGCGTGCGCTCACTGCCCGCAACAGCGTGTCCATGCGGTAATATTCGCGCACCGGGTCGCCGTCGCTGTCCATCAGCGAGTTCTTGACCCCTAACAGACGGGCAGTGCTGTCTGCGCGCTCCAGCAGGGTGCCGAGACGGATAAAGCACATGGCGTCGCTGCGCAGCAAGGTACCGAACATCGCGCCGCGAAACAGGTGAGAACGTTCCTTCACCCAGTCGAAAAAGCCATCCGCGCCCACCGCTCCTATGCCCTGACGGCGGATCAGCTTCATTTCGATCCAGGTGGCGTTGATGCATTCCCAGACCTCGGAAGACAGGCTGCCGCGCACCGCATGGGCGTTGTTCCAGCCCATTTGCAGACAGCTGTAAATGCTGCTGTGGTTGCGGCTGTCGAGCGCAAAAAAGCTCACCAGATTGGCCATCGTCAGGTCAGGATAGGCGGCGGCATACAGCTGTCCGGTACTGGTCAGATTGAGCGGCACCTGCAGATCCTGATCCTCACTGTCGCGGATCGGCATCATCGACAGCTTGTTGGTGACGTCGAGCACCCGGGCGATGCTTTCCGCCCGCTCCAGATAGCGGGCCATCCAATAGAGTTCACTGGCAGTTCGGCTCAGCATGCGTCGTCCTCCAACACCCAGGTATCCTTGGTTCCCCCGCCTTGCGACGAGTTGACCACCAGTGAGCCTTGCGCCAGCGCCACGCGCGTCAGGCCGCCTGGCACCAGGCGGATTTCCGCGCCGCTGAGGGCGAACGGCCGTAAATCGATATGCCGCGGCGCCAGGCCGTCGTTGACGAAGGTCGGGCAGGTCGACAGCGCCAGCGTGTTTTGCGCAATGTAGTTATGCGGCTTGGCCAGCAGCAGGCTGCGGAAGTGAGCGATTTCGTCTTTGGTCGCCGCCGGGCCGATCAGCATGCCGTAGCCGCCGGCACCGTGCACCTCTTTCACCACCATCTGTTCCAGGTTCGCCAGCACGTACGACAGTTCATTCTTGTGGCGGCATTGCCAGGTGGGCACGTTATTGAGGATCGGCTCTTCCTGCAGGTAGAAACGCACCATGTCCGGCACGTACGGATAAATTGACTTGTCGTCGGCCACGCCGGTGCCGATGGCGTTGGCCAGCACCACGTTGCCGGCGCGGTATACCGACAGCAGGCCCGGCACGCCGAGCATCGAATCCGGGCGGAACGCCAACGGATCGAGGAAGGCGTCGTCCACCCGGCGGTAGATCACATCCACCTTGCAAGGCCCGGCGGTGGTGCGCATAAAGACCGCCCCGTCCTTGACGAACAGGTCGGCGCTTTCCACCAGCTCAACCCCCATCTGCTGCGCCAGGAAGCTGTGTTCGAAGTAGGCGCTGTTGAAGCGGCCCGGCGTCAGCACCACCACGGTAGGATCGTTGATCGGCGAGCTTTCACGCAGGGTTTGCAGCAGGTGCGACGGGTAGCGCTCCACCGGCGCGATGCGTTGCTGAGCGAACAGCTCCGGGTACAGGCGCATCATCATTTTGCGGTTTTCAAGCATATAGGAAACGCCGGACGGGGTGCGCAGGTTGTCTTCCAGCACGTAATACTGGCCGTCACCGTTGCGCACCATATCCACGCCAACGATGTGCGCGTAAATATTGCGGTGCAGATCGACCCCTTGCATGCATGGTTGATATTGATCGTTGGCCAGCACCTGTTCCGCCGGAATGATCCCGGCTTTCAGAATGTGTTGTTGATGGTAAATATCGTGCAGAAAGGCGTTAAGCGCCTGTACGCGCTGGCGGATACCGCGATCGAGCATCGCCCACTCGCTGGCGGGTATGATGCGCGGTACGCTGTCGAACGGAATCAAGCGCTCAGCGCCATCATCCTCACCATAAACGTTAAAGGTAATCCCCACCCGGTGAAACAGCAGTGCAGCCTCTTCCCTCTTGCGTTGAATGGCCTTTTGGTCAGCCTGTTGCAGCCAATGCCAGTAAGCCTCGTAGTGACCCCGGTGCTTACCCTCAGCCAGAAGCATCTCATCAAAAAACGGTGAAGCAGACAGATCGATATTTAGCATCATCACCTCGTCGACATTGCAGGCTGTATACAGAACCAGCATAAAATGTGCCAAGGTGATAAAGGGGCGAAAATGGCGCGAAAACGCCGGCTCGCGGCAGTAAATGGCCCGCTTTGGGTGCAACCAAAGCGGGCGCTGCCTTAAAACGGGGCAAAACCGCGGCGCGTGCCTCAGTAACAAAATACGGGGATTGTTTCTTCAGCGAAGGCATAAAAAGATAGGGGGGAAACCGAGAAAATATATCTAACAGATTCATTTTTAAAAGCATTCAAGGGAAGGGTAATGCCACATGATTTTAATGTTCAGGCGCTGGGACGTGCCGCGTTGGCTACCGCCAATGAAATTTTTGCTGCCGCTACCTATAACATTCGGGTGCAAATGCTGACTGCTGAAGATTTGGAATGGTGCATTGTGCAGACGCGTCGGCATAGTTCGAGCGAATATTATTAAAGCCTCGGAAGTGTTTAGACTATCTGCGGCGACTCACCTCAAGAGCTAATTTATAAATAGAATAAGCTGACTTCAGGACAGTATCAATGATTTAATGTAAAGCCTTGCTCTGTTTTTTATCTCCTGTATACCAATTATAGATATTAATCAAAATGGAGAGGAAAGATCTAACCCCAAGAAAAGTGAATATTATAATTAGGATTTGTATGTAATTAATTTCTTTAGGAATAAATACAATCTGCGATAAATTAATAAGAAGTATGGTAAACACACCGCTAACACCTGATAGTACAGCACTTTTAATAACATATGTATGCATGCAAAAGACTCTAAAAATAATTTAACATAGTACTATCCCAAACATCTTTGTCAAAGCAATGTTTGGGATATTTTTATCACTCAAGGGACGGATGAATTTCAAATAAAAATTGTAGTTTCATCCTGATTATTGGCTTTATCTTATATTAATTACCAACGGCATTGACCATTTACACTGTTGGCGTTGCTGTTCCCACCCAAAGCACCACGATTATTATTACCACCATTATTTGCGCATGTTACGGCAGTAGACACTCCAAAACCTACCGCACCACCAAGAACTCCCCAAGGCCCTCCAGGTATTCCTAGTGAAGCACCTAGGATTGCATTCGTTCCTACTTGGTTGGCGCACGTATTTGGCGCACCACCATTACTGCTGCCACCACTACGTCCGCCGCGGTTTCTACCGCCATTGTCAACACGATCGCCGCCGTTATTACCCTGGCCACCAGAAACATGATTGAGCATAGATGGATCAATAACTTTCATAAACAACTCCTTGTAATGATGTAATTGATACTCTGTAAATTAATGTAAAGCAACTTATTAATAGCTCTTTTTTTAACCGGTTTCAAGACGTTTCGTTAAATAAATTCATATCAAAACAATATTGAAATAATACATGTGTCTAGCATACTTCAAGTTGCATGGGCGTCGGCTTGTAACTGTTTCATAGTAGGCTATGTCTCTGGCGAATCTTAGACTTTCAGTATACATGTAACTCGAATTATTGATGGTATAGATTGATTAAGTCTTTACTGAGGAATTAAATAATAAATATCATTAAGTTAAAAAAACACAATAATCATAGCGCCTTAAGTTAAACGACTGTTTAATTTTATTAAAACATATCCGAAAGCAGGGTTTTCAGGTGCTAATTCTAATTAGTAGAGCATGTGCTTTTCGATAAAGGTATCAGGGCCTTATCAAATAACTCAATCGAGCGGGAGAAACCGCTTGTTTTGCGAGCCAGTTACTTAATAAAGTATAGGCCAGCATACCGTCTGTTTTGGTGTTATACATATACCAGAGCCAGCGCTGCAGGGATCTGCGACCAACGAAGCTCCAATTAAGAGATATCATAATGCGAATGCGTAATGCTCAACAAACGGTCAACCTGTTTTATCTTGTTTTTAACCTGTGCTGAGCCGGGAAGGTCGCTCCGATACTCGCCAGCGAGAGTTATGTGTCATTGGTCAAAGCTACGCTGGCGTTGAGAAGAGCACTTTGACGATATTGTTGAAATAGCGTCATCAGAGTACCCCAGGAAAACCTCTAGAATAGTGCACGAACAGACATAGAGGTATTTTTTGGTTTATTTATAATATAAATCAGTAGATTACAACACTTTATGCTTGTCTTTTTTCTGGGGGATACTCAGCCCCTCTGATGTTGATTAGATTGACTTAAATTAACAAGGAAGGTGACCCGTGTTTCGCCAGGAAGCGATTGATAATCAGAAAATGAAATGGCGCGGTCGGGCGCTACTGCTACCCGGGATCCCTTTTTGGATTATGGCAACATTGTGCCTCTGCTTTATTGTTACCTTCCTGACATTTGTCATCATCGGTACCTATACCCGCCGGGTTAATGTTACCGGTGAAATTACCACTTATCCCCGGGCGGCCAACGTTTATTCGACCGTCCAGGGTGTAGTGGTCAGGCAATTCGTTACCGAAGGGCAGATCATTAAGGCCAGCGCGCCTATCTATCAGATCGACGTCAGCAAAAGCACCCGCAGTGGTGTGGTCAGTGTCAATCAGCGCAGAGATATCGATGGCCAGCTGGCGCGCATTGCACAAATTATTGAGCGGCTGGAAAGCAGCAAGAAAAACACGCTCGAGATGCTGGAGAAACAAAAGACGCAGTATAACGCCGCTTTCTTGCGCTCCACCGATATTATCCGGCGTGCCCAGGTAGGGATCCGGATCATGAAAGAGAATATGGAAAATTACCGGCATTATCAAACCCAGGGGCTCATCAACAAGGATCAGTTGACCAACCAGGTAGCGTTGTATTACCAGCAGCAAAATAACCTTCTGGGGCTGTCAGGACAAAACGAACAAAATGCCCTGCAGATCACCGCACTGGAGAGCCAGATCCAAACCCAGGCGGCCGGATTCGACAACCAGATTTATCAGATGGAGCTCCAGCGTTACGAGCTGCAAAAAGAGTTGATCAACATCGATGCCGGCGGGGCGATCATTGTCCGCGCGCTGGCAGACGGCCGTGTTGATTCGCTGAGTGTCACGGTCGGACAAATGGTCAACGTTGGTGACAGCCTACTGCAGATCATACCGCACCAGATAGACCATTACTCCCTGGTAATGTGGGTTCCCAATGACGCCATTCCCTACATCACCACAGGAGATCGAGTCAACGTACGTTATGAAGCCTTTCCAGCAGAGAAGTTCGGTCAGTTCGCTGGCACCATCTCTGTCATCTCCAAGGCCCCGGCCTCACCACAGGAAATGCTGACTTACCAAGGTGCCCCAAAAAGCGCGCTGACCACCGCCGTTCCGTACTACAAGGTGATCGTCCTGCCAGAAAAACAGACCATTATGTATGGCGGTAAACGTCTGAGCTTGGAAAACGGCATGAAAGCGCAAAGCACGTTGTTTCTTGAGAAAAGGAAAGTTTATCAATGGATGTTGTCCCCGTTCTACGATATGAAACATAGCGCTGCGGGGCCGGTCAATGAGTAAATCCCCCTTTAAGAATTTGCTCAGCCAGTTGGACATGCATCTGCATCAACGCGTTCCGTTAGTCCATCAAACCGAATCCTCCGAGTGCGGCTTGGCTTGCTTGGCGATGATCTGCGGCCACTATGGCAAAAATGTCGATCTGATTGCGCTGCGCCAGCAGTTTAACCTGTCGGCGCGTGGCACCACGTTGTCCGGGCTGACCGGTATTGCCGAGCAATTGGGGCTGGCCTCACGCCCTCTTTCACTCGATATCGACGAGCTTGGTGCGCTAAAAATGCCGTGCATACTGCACTGGGAGTTCAACCATTTTGTGGTGCTGGTGAGCATCAGGCGTAACCGTGTGGTGCTGCATGATCCGGCTCAGGGGCGGCGGACCCTGAGCTGGACAGATGTGTCGCGAAGCTTCACAGGTGTGGCACTCGAAGCTTGGCCCGGTACTGAATTCGAGGCACATACCGTACGTAACAGACTCAGCCTTGGCACGCTGATGGGGAGTGTATACGGCCTCAAGGGGACGCTCGGCAAGATTTTTTGTCTGTCACTGGTGATTGAAACCATTAATCTGGTGATGCCGGTCGGCACACAACTGCTGATGGATCATGCGATCCCAGCCGGGGACCGTGGTCTGCTGACCTTGATTTGTGTGGGGTTGTTGTTCTTTATCCTGCTGCGGGCGGCAGTCAGCATGGTGCGGGCCTGGTCCTCACTGATTATGACAACCCTGATCAACGTACAGTGGCAATCCGGGCTGTTCAATCATCTGTTGCGACTGCCGCTGGGCTATTTTGAACGGCGAAAACTGGGGGACATTCAGTCGCGCTTCGGCTCGCTGGATGCACTACGCAGCACCTTCACGGCCAGTATCGTCGGCGCTATCATGGATAGTATCATGGTGATCGGCGTATTGGTGATGATGATTCTGTACGGTGGTTGGTTGACCTGGATCGTGATGGCCTTCACCACCCTGTATGTACTACTGCGTTTGCTGACCTACGGTTATTACCGGCAACTGTCTGAGGAGTCGTTAGTCAGAAATGCCCGCGCCGGCTCGTATTTTATGGAGACACTGTACGGCATCGCCACAGTCAAAATGCAGGGGATGGCAGAACGACGGAGTGCCCACTGGCTCAACCTCGAAATCGATACCATCAATACAGGTATCCGGGTGACAAGGATGGACATGCTATTTGGAGGCATCAACACCTTTGTTGCTGCCTGCGACCAGGTAGTTATCCTGTGGCTGGGTACCAGTTTGGTAATCGACAACCAGATGACCATCGGCATGTTTGTCGCGTTCGGTGCCTTCCGGGGACAGTTCTCCGACCGTATCAGCTCGTTGACCAACTTTTTATTACAGTTACGTATGATGAGCCTGCACAACGAACGCATTGCCGATATTGCCCTGCACCCACGGGAGAACCGCAAGCCTGACCTCCCTTATGAGGCCAGACTGCAGCCGATTGCGTTGACAACTCGCGCATTAAGCTATCGCTATGACAACCAGTCGCCAGTCATTTTTAGTGAATTGGATATCACTATCCAACCGGGAGAAAGTGTGGCCATCGTGGGGCCCTCCGGCGCGGGGAAGACCACGCTGATGAAGGTACTGTGTGGGCTTTTTACGCCAGACAATGGGAAGGTTGAGGTGAATGGTATTGATATTCAGCAACTGGGGGTTAACAACTATCACAAGATGATCGCCTGTGTGATGCAGGACGACAAGCTATTCTCCGGCTCAATCCGGGAAAATATTTGTGGCTTCGCGGACGACGTGGATGAAGACTGGATGCAGGAGTGTGCACGAGCTAGCTATCTGCATGAGGTTATCATACGCATGCCGATGGGGTATGAAACGCTGATCGGCGAATTGGGTGAAGGGTTGTCTGGCGGCCAAAAGCAACGACTGTTCATCGCCAGAGCTATTTACAAAAAACCCGGGCTCCTGTTCATGGATGAGGCGACCAGTGCGCTGGACAAGGAGAGCGAGGATGTAGTGAATCAGGCGATCAAGGGGCTCAGCATTACTCGGGTCATCATTGCTCACCGTGAAACGACTATAGCATCGGCAGACCGCGTGATTTATTTGGATTTAACATAGGACTAGATGATAATGAATAATAGATCGAGAAAAAGTCCGAAACTGGCATTCGCCTGTTTTTCTATGTTTTTACTTATGGTTGGATTAACTTTTTATCCTATTATCATTCCGGATAAAGTTGCACTCGTAGAGTCTGGCCTCTTACTTCCCATCCTATACACTATCGAGTTTTTTGTTATTACCCCACTGTATGTTATTTACTTTAGAAAACTAAATGATATGGGGTTAGGGCATTTTAGTTTTCGTCAGTTTTTGGTTTTTCTTTTCTTGATCCTGCTTGTTCAACTAGCGGGAGCCTATATTTTGGGTATCCAGAAAGCAGAACCCTGGATAGTAGAGCAGAAGTCCGTCAGAGGGGGCCTGTTTTGGCTGAATTTTCTCATGTTAGTTTTCATCGTTCCGATTTATGAGGAACTAGTGTTCAGAGGGTGTTTGCTTACAGCACTTCTCACATTTTGTAGAGGAAACATTTATATCGCATCGTTGGTTACCTCTGTCATTTTTGCTATGTTACATACACAATACACTGATATCAGAGCATTAATTATTCTTTTTCTTGTTTCAATCATCTTAATTTCTGTACGAATAATATCAAGAGGGGTGATGATGCCGGTATTGTTACACATGACAATGAATGGCTGCGTTATTGGGCTGGCTTATTACTTAATGTGATTTATCATTGTTTGTAGGGGTATATACCCTAAATAATTCGAGTTGCTTGTAGGCGGCAACTGAGTGAATCCCCAGGAGCTTACTCAAGATCGTTCCTGGGGTGAGTGACAAATCTGCCGGGAGCAGATTTTGCAGCAGCCCCGTAAGGGGTGAGGCCCAAGGATGGGCCGAATAGTGCAGCCAACACCCAAGCAGCTTGAAGTATGGCGGATATAATCTAAAAAGCACCAGTGATGGGCGATGGCATCGTGAGTACAACAGAAATCAAAGACCTTAAACTACAACGCTCAGACGACCTGCTGAAAGGAATATAGGGGGGAATATGGTCATTAAAACCACGGATCGGTTTATAGCGAAAACTGACGCCTATGAACTGCAGGTATACAAAACCGAGGGGGAAAGGCTGACGGCGGTAAAAGCCTATACTTCTGAGGAGATTAACCGCCTGACCCCCCGAGGAATGCCGATTAGCGCTTCACGTGAAGAAGTGGTGGCGGTTTTGAAACAGGCCGCAAAAAGTATTAAGGCTCAATCTTCTCCGATAAGTGAGGCCGCGGGCGCTGTTCGCCGAGTCAACAAATAAAAACGGCCAGCCTGGGCTGACCGTTGGGCGCGAGGTCGCGGTATTAGCGACGAACGGCGATGGCTTCGATTTCGATTTTCACGTCTTTCGGCAGACGGGCCACTTCAACGCAGGAACGGGCCGGGAACGGCGCGCTGTGCTCGGTGAAGAAAGCTTCATAAGCGGCGTTAACGGTAGCGAAGTCGTTCAGATCTTTCACGAAAACCGTGGTTTTCACGATGTCGGCCACTTTCAGGCCGGCGGCTTCAACGATCGCTTTAACGTTTTCCAGCGACTGGCGAGCCTGAGCGGCAACGTCGTCGGCAACGGCGCCGGTTTTCGGATCGACCGGGATCTGGCCGGAAGTGATGATCATGCTGCCCAGATCAACGCCCTGCACGTAAGGACCAATGGCTGCCGGGGCGAGTTCAGTGCTGATGTTACGTGACATTTTTTCTCCTGATATACCCTTCGTCTTTCAAATCGCAGCGCGGTGGGCTGCGTGGCTCTCCGTAGCGTCGGGCCCGGTATTCGGTGCCCCTACGGGGTTCCCATTATAGGCAGTCACCGGGAGAATAACAGCCTCATCTCCCGGCAGCCGGCCGAACTCAGTCCGCCTGCAAGACCACCTGATGCTCGAACTCTTTTTCGCAGTAGCGGCATTTCAGGTGTACGTCGCCGTCGCGGGATTTCACGCTAAAGCTGGAAGACACCGGTTCGCTGCGGCTGATGCAGTTGCTGTTCGGGCAGGTCAGCACGCCGTCGATGTGATCCGGCAGGCTGAGGGTCAGCTTGCGTACCACTTCATAATTGTCGATGCGGTTAACCGTGGCTTTCGGCGCGTACATGGCCAGTTGGTTGGCCTGTTGCTCCGTCAGGAAGGTGTTTTCGATTTTGATCAGGTCTTTACGGCCCAGCTCGTTGGAAGGCAGGTTCAGGCCGATGGTGATGCGCTGGTCGGTGGCGGTCAGCTTGAACAGCGTCAGCAGCTTAAACCCGATCTGTGCCGGAATATGGTCAATCACCGTGCCGCACTTGATCGCTTCTACCTGCAGTTTGTTATCGTGAGTCATGACGGTTCCCCCTTAAAGAGCCAAATCTGCGTTTAAAACCAGCGCCAGCAGCGCCTGACGGGCAAAAATGCCGTTACCCGCCTGCTGGAAATAGTAGGCGTACGGCGTTTTGTCCACGTCGGTAGTGATTTCGTCAATACGTGGCAGCGGGTGCAGCACCTTGAGGTTGGCGCGTGCGCCGGCCAGATCCGCTGCGCGCAGAACGAACTGCGCCTTCACGTTGGCGTATTCGGAAGGATCCAGACGCTCTTTCTGCACCCGGGTCATGTAGAGAATATCCAGCTCGGGGACCACTTCTTCAATGCTGCTGTGCAGGCTGAACTCGATGCCTTTCTCTTCCAGCATTTGCAGGATATAGGCCGGCATTGCCAGCGCGTCCGGCGCGATGAAGAAGAAGCGGTTGCCTTCAAACTTGGCCAGCGCCTGCGCCAGTGAGTGCACGGTGCGGCCGTATTTCAGGTCGCCAACCATGGCGATATTGATGTTGTTCAGGCGGCCCTGGGTTTCCTGAATGGTGAACAGGTCGAGCAGCGTCTGGGTCGGGTGCTGGTTGGCGCCGTCACCGGCGTTGAGCACCGGGATACCGCCGGAAAATTCGGTCGCCAGGCGCGCCGCGCCTTCCTGCGGATGACGCATGACGATGGCGTCGACGTAGGTGCCAATCACCGAGATGGTGTCGGCCAGCGTTTCGCCTTTCTTGCCGAGCGAGGTGTTGCTGCCGTCGGCAAAACCCACTACCGAAGCACCCAGACGGTGCATCGAGGTTTCAAACGACAGGCGGGTACGGGTCGAGGCTTCAAAGAAGCAGCTGGCGATCACCTTGTGTTTTAGCAGCTCGGGTTGCGGATTGGCTTTCAGGCTGGCGGCGGTGCGCAGCACCAGCTCCAGATCCTCGCGGCTGAGATCGTTAATAGAGATGATATGTTTGTGATACAGCGGGTTGGCCATTTTTCACTCTCCTCGACTCGTGCCCGTGGCGCGGGGCTTTGAACAGATTTTTCAGGCAAAAAAAAGCCCCTCAACGAGGGGCTTGAAACGATCGGTTTAGCAACAGGAGAAACAACGGCAGTTGGCTGCCGATTGGCAGTCGGTTTTGTCGGTTGTGGCTAACAAAACAAACGTCGTTTTTCATGCTTTCTCCTGGCAAATTGTCGCGCATTATACTCGCGCCTTTGTTCACTGCAAGCGCTAAAACGCCGATTTTTGTCATTTCGCAATCGATTGGCTGGTGGCCTTTAGCCGCATGGCAGAAAATTTATCTTCAGTGGGCTCGGCGCAGCAAAATCACCAGAACGAAAACACCGCCCAGCCCGGCGGTAATGATCCCGATGGGCAGCTCTTGGGGGGCGGTGATGACGCGGCTCAGTAGATCGCCGGCAGAGAGCAATATGGCCCCTAACACCCCGACCAACGGCAGCAGACGCCGGTGACGTACGCCGGTAAAAGGGCGCGCCAGATGGGGAACCATTAAGCCGACAAACCCTATCACCCCAGTCAATGCCACCAGTAGTGCCGTCGCCAACGAACAGCAAAGAAACACTTCCGTGCGCAAACGGCGGGTGTTGATGCCCAGCGTGCCGGCGGTCTGTTCGCCCGCCAGTAAGCCGTCCAGCGATCGCCAGCGCAAGGCAATCAATACCACCAGCAACAGCAGCGCTATCAAGGCAAAAATCACATTATCCCAGCGGGCCAGCCCCAGCCCGCCCAGCGTCCAGAATAGTACGCTGCTGGCGGTACGCTGATCGCCGGAAAAAACCAGATAGTTGGTGAAGGCCCCGAATAAAAAAGAGACCGCCAGCCCGCAGATAATCAGCTTTTCGGTGCCTTTTTGCGATTGAGTCATAAAAATAACCAGCACCACGGCAGCAGAGAGCATGCCACCGGCAAAGGAAGACACCGGTAACGTCCAGGCCCCGAGGCTATCACCGAGACGGGTCATCACCAGCACCACGCCGGCGGAGGCGCCAGAGGAGAGGCCAAACAGAAAGGGATCGGCCAAATCGTTGCGGGTTGTGGTTTGCAACAGTGCGCCGACCAACGCCAGGCCAGCCCCCGCCAGTAGCCCAAGCAAGGTGCGTGGCAAACGCAGTTCCAGCACGATGCTCTTGATCATGGGGGGCACATCACCCGGGACGATGCCCAGCGCGCTTAACACCTGGGCAAGAGAGAGCGACACGCTGCCTTGGGCGACATTGGCGAAGATTAACCCTGCCAATAACAGCGGGGCGAGGGTCCAGGCCAGCCTGAAACGTATTTTTTCCGACATCAGCTAACAGCGGCAGGATAAAGGGCCTGAGCCAGTTTGTGGATCGCCTCAATATTGACCGGCCCCGGTGTTAACGCCTGGTATTTCAATTTCAAATAGCGGTGATGAACCACTGCCGGGGTTTGCTTCATCAGGGGGTGTTGTTCAAGGAAAAGCTGCCGCGCATCGATGCTGTCGGTGGGCTCAGCCTGATAGTCCACCAGAATGATAAATTCAGGCTCTGTCGCCGCCACGCTTTCCCAATTGGTGTTCACCCAGCTGGTGTTCAGGGTATCCATCACGTTTGTTGCCCCAGCGGCTTCAATAATCGCCGTCGGCATGGCGTAGGCCCCGCTGGTGTAGGGCTTTTCTTCGCCGGAATCATAAAGGAACACCCTGACGGGTTTTTGCGTCGCAATTTTGCGATGGATATCTGCCACCTGCCGTTGCCAGCCTGCGACCAGCTTTTCCGCCTGTTCCTGTTTACCAAAGACTTTGCCGAGCCTGATCATATCGTCGTAGAGCAAATCCATACTGGCCCGCGGCCGATGGTTGTCGACGTGGATGCAGCTTTCACTCAACACCAGCGTTTTGATATTGAATTTTGCCAGCGCTTGCGGGGTCACTTCCCCACGAAGACCATAATTCCAGCCGGCGAAGAACAGGTCTGGACTGGCGGCGAGAAGGTTTTCGATCGTCGGGTATTTGGCGGCCAGTTCAGGAATGGTTCCCTGCTGCTGCGTGAATTCAGGGATGTTTTTGTACCAGCCGGAGATCCCTGTCACGCCGACGATAGAAGGCTGGAGCTGCAGGGCAAAGGCCATTTGCGACATATTGATATCTTGAATAATGGCACGCTGTGGCGGGCGTTCAAAGGTCAGGGGCTGGCCGCAGTTGTCCACCGTAACCGGGAAACCAGAGGCCCCGGCGCTTGCCGCGGTGAATGCCAGTAACGCGGCGAGGGTTAACTTTTTCACATCGACTCCAGATTCATTGCACCGAAAGGCTATTGATTGGGCATTACCGTCGGTTGTCTGGCCTGGCGTCAGTGGGGCGTAGGAAGGTCATCCCACTCGGGTAACCCCGTGGGCAAAACGGCAAAACCGAAGTCAATAACCCGGTTTATTGGAAACGGGGGCAACATACCTGAATAATTCGTATGACAAATATAGTTAGATCAAACAATTGTCGATTGTGGCGAATATCGCGGGGATTATGTCGGTAAAGCCTCGAAGAAACGCACAGCTTCGCCGCTTTCCGGATGACGAACCTGCAGCGTTCTCATGCCAAACACCTGTTGCAGGTGCGCCGATTCCAGCACCGTTTCAGGGCGGCCATAACAAAGGATTTTCCCTTTATTGATGATCATCACCTTATCGGAAAAGGGTTGCACCAGCTCGAGATCGTGCAGCACTTTTATCGTGGCTATCTTTTTTTCATGGATCAGCGACAGCAGTTGATGTCGGGCCAGCGGATCGAGATGGTTAGTGGGTTCATCAAGCAATAACAGCACCGGCTGCTGCGCCAATGCTCTGGCGAACCCGGCGCGCTGGCGTTCACCGCCTGAAAGCTTGCCCAGCGGGTTATGTTGCAGGTGGCCGATACCCACCTCCTCCATCGCTTTTGCAACTATCAGCGCGTGTTGAGATGGCGAATGATCGGCCAGCCAGGGCAGTCGTCCCAGCGCCACATACTCGCTAACTTTAAGCCGTAAATCCGCATCATCGTGCTGGCTCAGCAAGGCGATAGCGCGGGCGCGTTGCTGGGGTTTTAAGCTGGCTAGGGGCTTTCCCTGAAAGAGAATTTCGCCTTCGGTCGGCTTGAGCTCACAGGTCAGTAGCCGCAATAGCGTGGATTTCCCACTGCCGTTCGGGCCGATAATGGTAACGGATTCACCGGGTTGAATACTGAAGCTGGCCCGATCAATTCGCGGGGCTTTCCCTGGGGTCGCCAGAGAAAGATTCTGCACCGACAGCAGGCTGTCGGTGGGCAGGCTGGTCATGAAATATCCTTTTCCGAGCTCAGAAAAATGTCTCAATGGTTTCTATAACGTTGTAATTATCATCAATCACCAACAGCGTCTTCCATTTATCGAAGGTCAGGCAGGGGTGAGAGGTGGCAAACACCAGTATATCTCCAACCTGCACCGGGAAGTCTGCCGGGCAGCTTAACATGGCGTGCTGGTCCATAATCCCCTGGGTGGTCAACTGCTGGACGCCGCTGTCTTGCCGAATCCCATTGCGGTAATGGGCGATCGGCTGCGGTAATCCGGCGTCGAAAGCCGCGTCTCGCTTGCCAAAATTGACGATAACCCGGCCCGGCTCCGGCACCGACTGTACCAGCGCTATCAATTCCAATGCCGAGGTTAGCTCCCCCGCCAGATCGCAGGCGTAGCTATCGCGGGCCAGCACCGCATTTTGCGCGTCCTGATAAATTCCCCGATCGTGGGTGATGTAACAGCCGGGGCGGATCACCCGACGGCAGTTTTCCGGCAGCGACTCTTCACCCCAAACGCGGCAAACCACGTCATACCAGGAAGAGCCCGCACCGGTGAGGATTGCTTCTTCACCGCTGAGCAGACGTTGCCGGTGCAGTTCACGCAGCAAGCCGGCGGCGTCACGCAGGAACCGTTCGATTTTACTCTGGGCGTCGTCGCCGTGCATCACGCCTTCATACAGCTCGATACCCTGCAAGCGCAGCCCTGGCAGCCCGGCGATATCCTGCGCCAGTTGCTCGGCTTGTGCCACGCTACGGCAGCCGCAGCGGCCACCGGGCACGCCCAGCTCTAACAGGACATCCAGAGTTTGCCCATGCTGGCTGAAAAACGCCGAGAGGGCTTGCGCATTGCTCAGGCTGTCGATGCAGCAAAGGAAAAGGGTGGAGGGATGTTGCGCTTTCAATTCGGCAACGAGTCGCATATTGGCCTTGCCGACCAGTTGGTTGGCCATCAGCACCCGGGGTACGCCCGCCTCCATTGCCACCTTCGCCTGCCAGGCGGAACCGACGCCCACCGCCCAGGCGCCCTGGGCTACCTGACGCTGGAAGATCCAGGGGGTCATGGTGGTTTTACCGTGCGGGGCCAGCGAGACGCCGCGTGCATCGGCATAGTTTTGCATCCAGGCGATATTGTTTTCCAGGCTGCTGAGCTTGATCACCGCGGCCGGCAGGCAGACATCTTCGTTAAGCAGGTTTGCCGGCGCAGACGGGTCACTGCGCAGCACGGCGGCCTTATGGGTAACGGTGAAATCTTTTTGGTATTTCATAACATTATCCTTTGGGTGATCTATCTTTTTTAAATTGGGGTATCTTGATTTATTGCTTTGATTTTAATTGGATTTAAATGTTATTTTTTGATTTTTTGGTACAAAGTATCATTTTCAACGCTGATTTTTGTGTAGTCTTCCACTGTTTTCTTGCATTGTAAATGACAAAATTTAATCACTATGGGGTGAGGCGATGGGTGTGGATATCGACATTATCTCGCGCATTACAGAGCTTTTTATTGAGCTGAGCAGCGCCGAAAAACGTATCGCGCAATTCATTCTGGACGAGGCGGACGCGGTGACCGCTTTGCCGATTGCCGAGCTGGCCCGACAGGCCAACGTCAGCCAGGCCTCGATCACGCGCTTCGCCAAAACGCTGGGCTGCCGTGACGTGCGTGACCTTAAGGTCAAGCTGGCGCAGTCGTTGGCGGTGGGGCAACGGTTTATCCATGAAGAACCGGACCTGGAAGGGATCCAGGGGATTTACGAAACCATCATCAATGTCCTGACGATTAACCGCCGGACGATCGATGAGCCGGCGCTGGCCAAAGCGGTGGAGTGGCTCAGCGACGCGCGACAAATTCTGGCTATCGGCATGGGGGGCGGTTCGACCATTTGTACCGCTGAGGTACAGCACCGCCTGTTTCGGCTCGGGCTGCCGGTGACCGCGCAAAGCGACGGTTTGCTGGTGCGCATGATGGCGGCGGCGGTGGCCAGGCAGGATGTGGTGGTGGCGCTGTCGCTGGGCGGCTACACGCAGGAAGTGGTGGAAAGCGCGGCGATTGCTCGCCAGTACGGGGCCAAAGTGGTGGCCATCACGCCGGCAGGAACGCCGCTGGCGGCGCAGGCCGACGTGCTGTTGGCGCTGGTGGTGCGGGAAAATGATTACATCTATAAACCCAGTACTTCGCGCTACGCCATGTTGGCGATGGTCGACGTGCTGGCGACGGCGCTGGCCATGGCGAATAAACGCCAGTCCCGGGACCGTCTTCGTCGCATCAAGCTGGCGCTGGACAGTCACCGTGGAGGAGAAGATCGGCAGCCGCTGGGGGACTGAGTCGCTGCCCCAAGACACTAACCTGAGGATGATGATTCATGCGGTATCAGTATCTGATTAAAAATGTCACGGTGATCGACGGCAGCGGCGGGCCGCAATACCGTGCCGATGTGGCGGTGAAAGACGATCGGATTGCGGCGATCGCACCCGCCATAGAGGCTGAAGCCGAGGTGGTGATCGACGGCCGGGGGCGGGTGCTGTCGCCGGGGTTTATCGACGTACATACTCACGACGACACCAACGTGATCCGCATGCCCGAGATGCTGCCGAAGATATCTCAGGGGGTGACAACGGTGATTGTCGGCAACTGCGGCATCAGCGCTGCCGGGGCGGTGATCAAAACCAGCGTGCCCGACCCGATGAACCTGCTGGGGGAAAAAGCGCATTTCGTTTACCCCACGATTGCTGATTATCGTCAGCAGGTCGAGGCCGTGACGCCGGCGGTGAATGTGGCGACGCTGATCGGACACACCACGTTGCGCAGTAACCAGATGGACGACCTGTTTCGCCCGGCTAATGCCGAGGAAATCTGCGCCATGCGTGAGCAGCTGCGTGCCGCGTTGCAACAGGGCGCTTTGGGTCTGAGTACCGGCCTGGCGTATGCCTCGGCGTTCTCTGCCCCCACGGAAGAGGTGATGGCATTGGCGGAAGAGCTGGCGGGTGAGCAGGGGATTTACACCACTCACCTGCGTTCTGAATTTGAGCCCATACTCGAGGCAATGGAGGAGGCATTCCACATTGGCCGCCATGGCCGGGTGCCGGTGGTGATTTCGCACCACAAATGCGCCGGGGCCAAAAACTGGGGCCGCACGCAGGAAACGCTCAAGCTGTTCGACAGGGTGCGCCAGACGCAGGACGTGTCCTGCGACTGTTACCCTTATTCCGCCAGTTCATCGACGCTGGATTTAAAACAGATCACCGATGAGTTCGATATCGTCATCACCTGGTCCGAACCGCACCCGGAGATGGCGGGGCAATCCTTGCGGGACATCGCCGGGGCCTGGTCAATGAGCCTGCATGAGGCCGGCAAACGGCTGATGCCGGCGGGGGCGATTTATTACAACATGGACGAGCAGGATGTGCGCCGGGTATTGCGCTATCCGCTGACCATGGTGGGATCGGATGGCCTGCCGAACGATCCGATGCCGCACCCGCGCCTGTGGGGCGCTTTTCCCCGCGTGCTGGGCCACTACAGCCGCGATGAAGGTTTGTTCCCGCTCACGGTGGCGGTGCACAAAATGAGCGGTATGTCGGCGGCGCGTTATCAACTGCCGCAGCGTGGGCTGATCAAAACAGGGTACTACGCCGATCTGGTATTGTTTGACGCATTGAAAGTGAAAGACAGCGCGACGTTCAGCCAACCGCAGCAACCCGCTGCAGGGATCGACGCGGTGTGGGTGAACGGCGTACTGAGTTATCAACATCAGGCCGTGACCGGCCTGCGCGCCGGGCGGTTTTTGTGCCGTCAGGGCAACACAATCGACAGGAGCAAGGCATGACGATCAAAAGATACGGCATTGACGGCGGAACCGGGACCGGTGGACAGCATCTGCCCTTTTCCCGCGCGGTAGAAGCCGGTGGCTGGTTGTACATTTCCGGCCAAACGCCGATGAAAGACGGTGAAGTGGTGGAGGGGGGGATTATCGATCAGTCTCGCCTGGCGATCCAAAACTGCCTGGATATTATGGCGGAAGCGGGATATGGCCTGGAAGACGTGGTGCACGTTAAGGTCATTCTGACCGATGCGCGTTACTTCCAGTCATTCAATAAAGTCTTTCGCGAGTTCTTTGCCGCTCATCCCCCGGCACGGATTTGCGCGGTCGCCGATCTGGTGGTGGATTGCAAGGTTGAAGTGGATATCACCTGCTATAACGCCGCACGTATTCCCCGCTAGAGCGCTTGCCGATTAAAGGGGGGTGAAGCCACCCTCAGACCGCTGATTAACCCGCATAATGGCTAAACCGGTTGGGGTCGAACATGTTCGACCCGATTTAACCGATTGATTATGCGATAGGACGCAGCATGCAACGTCCTTACTACGAAACTTTGGAGCACTTTGCCAGTGGCCTTAGGGGGAAAATTTCCCTTAATCATCATTTCACCAGGCGGTGGAGCTCCGCGGCGCGAGTCAGTTATTTGCTGACGCGATCGTAGTAGACCATGTCGGCGTTCAGACCCTGCTGATAGCCTTTGACGTTATCGCGCAGCACCACTTCGGTTTTCGCCTGATCGATAAAGACATACGGCGAACTGCGTTGCAGTTCTTGCTGCATGGCAGTGTACAGCGCGGTGCGCTTGGCGGGATCGGCTTCGGCCACCGCCGCCAGCGTTTGCTGGTTCAACTGTGGGATCTGCCAGCCGTTGAGGCCTGCGACCGTGCTGGTCTTGCCGTCGTTATAGGCGAAGGCGCTGGCATTGGAGTGGGCGTCGAAATAGTCCGGGATCCACAGACGGATCGCCGCCTGATGCTGTCGGGCGCGTACCCGCGAATAAACCTGGCTGCCGGCGGCCGGCAACAGTTCCACCTTCACGCCGCCTTCGGCAAAGCTGGCCTGCAACGCCTGAGCAATAGTAATAAACGGCGGTTTGTTCTCGACGTCCAGCGTCAGCGAGGCATTGGTGATACCGGCCTTGGCCAGAATGGCCTTGGCTTTGGCCGGATCGAAACTGAACGGATTGTCTTTCAGCGCGCCCGGCAAGCCGACCGGCAGGAAGCTCTGGTGCACAAAATACTGGCCCTTCAGCAGGTCTTTAGTGATGCCCTGATAGTCGATCAGATAGCGCGCCGCTTCCCAGAACGCCGGGTTTTTCAACAGCGGATTGGCGGTATTGCCGGTGTTGAACACCAGGTAATTCTGCTCGGCAGAGGGGATTTCCAGCACCTTCACGCCCGGCTGATTTTTCAGCGCCACGGTTTGGTCCGGGCCCAGTTCGCGCGCCACATCTGCGTCACCTTGCTGGATCAACAGGCGGCGAGTGGCGGAGTCCGGCACGCTTTTAATGATGATGCTTTTCAGTAGCGGCTTGCTGCCCGGCGACGTCGGGTTGGCGTCCAGCACAATCGCCTGATGCGGTTGATAGACGCGCATTTTAAACGGCCCGCTGCCGGCGGAGTGCATTTTCAGCCAGGCATTGCCGTAGTCGCCGTCTTTGGCGTTAGGCTGTACCGCCTTGCTGTCGACGATCGAGGCGATCGGCGTGGAGAGAATATTCAGCGCCACTGCAGGACTGACGTTCGCCGTCCAGCTCAGTTGCAGGCTGTGGTCGTCGATTTTTTTCAGCTGTGCGTCGATGTTGTCCGGCTGCCAGCCGAGAACGTTGAGGATAAACGCCGGTGACTTGTTCATCTTCACCGCGCGGCTAAAGGAAAAGATCACGTCATCGGCAGTCAGCGGGTTGCCGGAGGCGAAGGTCGCCTGCGGACGCAGTTTGATGGTCAGGGTTTTGGCCGCGGCGTTGCCCTGCCAGCTTTCCGCCAGCACCGGTTCCACTTTCGCCGGATCGTCGCGATCCGCCTGCACCAGCCGCTGATACAGGCTTGGGACGGTCTGGATACTCGACAGCTCGTTGGCCTCCGCCGGATCCAGGCTGACGATATCGTCGAGCGATTGCACGACCACCAGCGTATTGGGCGGGGTGGCGGCCAGCGCGGAGGAGGACAGGGCGGCAAGCATTAATAGCGGCAGGACTTTGGCTTTCATCGATGTTTTCCCTTGAATGTACGGCAAGAAATTATTGTTATCGTTTGTTTTCACGGCGTTTTCGCCGCCAGAATGCCACGGTAGAGTCTTTGTCGGCGGCTGACAAAGGCCAATCGGCTATTTGATATGCTTAAAATATATTAGACGGAAAAGGCGGGAGGGGGACGCAGCGTGCTGGATCACTGTGCCCCGGCAATGCAGATTAAAACGTTTCGCTCAGGGTGGCGACCATCACCGCCTTGATGGTGTGCAGGCGGTTCTCGGCCTGATCGAACACCACGCTGTGTGCAGATTCGAACACTTCATCGGTGACTTCCATGCCGCCGTGCAGCCCGTATTGTTCGGCCATTTGCTTACCGAGCGTGGTCTGGTCGTCGTGAAACGCCGGCAGGCAGTGCAGGAATTTGACGTTCGGGTTACCGGTCAGTTTCACCATCGCCATATTGACCTGATAAGGCTTCAGCAGCGCGATACGCTCCTGCCAGGTTTCTTTCGGCTCGCCCATCGATACCCACACGTCGGTATACAGAAAGTCCGCGTCCTTCACCCCTTCGGCAATGTCTTCGGTCAGGGTGATCTTGGCGCCGGTCTGTTTTGCCAATGCCTGGCACTCTGCCACCAGCTCCGGCTGTGGCCAGCAGGCCTTCGGCGCCACCAGTCGCAGGTCCATGCCCGCCAGGGCGGCAGCTTCCAGCAGGGTGTTGCCCATGTTGTTGCGGGTGTCGCCAAGGTAGGCGAGCTTCACCTCGCTCAGCGGCTTGCCCGGTAGGTGCTCCTGTACGGTCAGCAGATCCGCCAGCAACTGGGTCGGATGGAACTCGTTGGTCAACCCGTTCCACACCGGTACGCCGGCATGGTTGGCCAGGGTTTCCACCAGCGCCTGACCATAACCGCGGTATTGAATACCGTCATACATCCGGCCCAGCACCCGGGCGGTGTCTTTCATCGACTCTTTATGGCCGATCTGGCTGCCGCTTGGGCCCAGATAGGTGACCTGAGCACCCTGATCGAAAGCGGCAACTTCGAAAGAGCATCGGGTACGGGTCGAGTCTTTTTCGAAGATGAGCGCAATGTTTTTGCCCTGCAGGTGGCGTTTTTCCTGGCCTTTCCGCTTGGCCTGCTTTAACTCGGCCGAAAGCTGCAGCAGCGCCTGAAGCTCCGCCGGGGTGAAATCCATTAACCTTAGGAAGTGACGTTTGTAGAACGGGTTTATGCTACTCATTGCCGTGTATCCTGATTGTTGTTATTGAATTAAAATTCACTTTATATGTATGAATATTCAATTTCAACCCCGTGGGAGAAATCTTTAACGTTTATCGTGGAAGCAATGCCGACGGTGTGTGAAAATAGAAGGAATACAGGCCATTTGACTTGAGGATATAGGCATGGCAAACCGCGAACAGCTAGAAGAACAACGTGAAGAGACCCGCCTGATCATCGAAGAACTGCTGGAAGACGGCAGCGATCCGGAAGCGCTCTACACTATCGAACACCACCTTTCTGCTGAGAAGTTTGAAGTGCTGGAGCAGGCCGCCGTTGAAGCCTTCAAGTTGGGCTACGAAGTGACCGACGCCGAAGAGCTGGAAGTGGAAGACGGTACCCTGGTGATGTGCTGTGACGTGATCAGCGAAATCGGTCTCAACGCCGAGCTGATCGACACTCAGGTAGAGCAGTTGGTGGCGTTGGCGGCACGTTGCGGCGTCAACTACGACGGTTGGGGCACCTACTTTGAAGATCCGAACGGCGAAGAAGGTGACTTCATCGACGAAGACGACGACGGTAAACGCCATTAATTAATCTTGTGGGCCGGCGCTCGCCGGCCCCGCCTATCCCGCCGTTTTTCAAGCCGCAGCGCTAACTGTAACTTGAAATGCACAGGGCAGTTGAAGCAGATGAAATACCAATCCCTGTTAGCCCCCATTTTAAACTTCCTGCACTGCGAAACCCCAGACGCCTGGATCGACGCCGCCCGTCGTCCGGAAAACCTGCCGCTGTTGCTGACCGACCATATGGTGTGCGAGCTGAAAGCGGCGCAAACCGGCATGTGGCTAATCCGCCGTTACGTGGCAGACAAGGAGAGCGGCGATGCCTTGTTGGCGCTGCTAAGGCCTTATGAAGCGTTTCTGCATGAAGCGCAGGGCGTGCCGGAAGCCTTGTTCCAGCAAAACAATTTCACCCGCAAGATCTTGCCTAAGAACGGCTCGGCCTACGGCCAGGATCTGGCGGACAAGATGGTGTTGCTGATCAAAGAAGAGTTGCATCACTTCTCGCAGGTGCTGGAGATCATGCTGGCGCGGCAGATCCCGTATAAGAAGATCACCGCCAGCCGCTATGCCAAAGGCATGATCCGCGAGATCCGCACCCACGATCCGGCCACGCTGATTGATAAGCTGATTTGCGGTGCCTATATCGAAGCCCGCTCCTGCGAGCGCTTTGCCCGGTTGGCACCGCATCTGGACGACGAGTTAAACCGTTTCTACGTTTCGCTGCTGCGCTCCGAAGCGCGCCACTATCAGGATTACCTGCAGCTTGCCGAACAGATAGCCGGTGGCGACATCAGTGAGCGGGTGGCCCATTTCGGCCGCATTGAAGCAGAGCTTATCCAAACGCCGGACAGCGAGTTCCGCTTCCACAGCGGCGTGCCCGCCTTCGCCTGATAGCCGGGCGCCCGCGCAACTCAGTTACGCCGGTGCGCCCAGCAGCAAATCCACCGCTTTTTCCGCCAGCATAATGGTCGGCGCATTGGTATTGCCGCTGGTGACCTGCGGCATCACCGAGCAGTCGATCACCCGCAGTCGCTCAAAACCGTGCACCCGCAGTTGCAGATCGGTCACCGAGTCCTGCGGCGATTGGCCCATGCGGCAACTGCCTACCGGGTGATACACCGTCTTGCAGAAGTTGCGCACAAACTCCTCCAACTGGGCGTCATCGTTCAACCACGCCGGCTGCGGCATCAGCAGATCTTTGATCAGCGGCTTGAGGGCCGCGGTTTGCAGGAAGCGCAGGCCGAATTTCACCGCGCGCACGCTGCCGGCCAGATCTTCCGGATGGCCGAGGTAATTGGCGTGCAGCTTCACCGGATCGCGCGGATCGCGGCTGCGCAGCAGGACTTCCCCTCGCGCCTTGGGCTGCAGATAACCGACCTTGAGCGTGAAACCGTGGATATTGGGCAGTGGTTCGCCGGGCACGTCGTCCCAGCTGTCGAGCATCGGCAGGAAGTGGATTTGCACGTCGGGCCGGCCGTCACCCTGGCTGTCGGTGAAGGCGGCGCCTTCCAGTACGTTGGAGCTCAGCACGCCACTGCGAAACGCCAGCCATTCGGTGCCGTGGCGTAGCGCCTGCAGCCCGCGATCGGCACCGTAGAGGCTGATCGGTTGCCGGGTGCTGACGTTGATCGACATATGCAGGTGATCGTGGAAGTTCTTGCCCACCGGCAGATCGGCGAGCGGGGTTATGCCCAACTGTTGCAGATGTTCGCGTGGCCCAATGCCTGACAGCATCAGGATCTTCGGCGATCCTACCGCGCCGGCGCTGAGGATCACTTCCTTTGCCGCATGCGCGGTGACTTCGGCACCGCCGTTTTGGCTATACACCACGCCGGTGGCGATGTTGTTGTCCAATACCACGCGGTGCACCAGCGCATTCAGTTTCACCACCAGACGTTGGTCGTTGCGCACCGCTTTCAGGTAGGTGCGTGCAGTGCTGGCGCGCTCGCCGTTATGGGTGGTGGTCTGGTAGAAGCCGACGCCGTGCTGGCTGTCGCCGTTGAAATCGTTGCGGTAGGGCAGGTCCAGCTCCTGGCCGGCGCGGATAAACGCCATGCTAAGCGGGTGTCGGTAGCGGTTCTCGCTGACCGGCAGCAGGCCCTCACCGCCGTGATAGGCGTTGGACAGGCTCTCGTTGGCCTCGGCACGTTTGAAATAGGGCAGCACGTCCTGATAGCCCCAGCCGACGCAGCCGTAACGTTCGGCCCACTCGTCGTAATCCTGCCGCTGGCCACGAATATAGATCATGCCGTTGACCGAGCTGCTGCCGCCCAACACCTTGCCCTGGGCGATCTGCATGCGGCGGTTGTTGGCGTGCGGCTCGGGTTCGGTTTCGTAGGGCCAGCTTTTTTTGGCGATGATTTTCGCCACGCCGGCCGGCATCTTGATGAATAAATTATTGTCGTCGCCACCGGCTTCCAGCAGTAACACCCGCGCCTGAGTGCGGCGGATCAACTGCGCTGCCAGTACGCAGCCGGCGGAACCTGCGCCGACAATGATGTAATCAAAAGCGTTTTCCGACATGACTGCTCCCTGTGCGATTACGGCATGAGCCTGTCATGGCAGAGTATCGCAAGCGGGCGGCAGGTCAATTTCAAATCGTTAATTTGTTAATGAATATCACATAAATTGTTTTTAATTTTTATCAAACAATTGATTTTAATATATAAAAAATAAAATGTTCATATTAATATTTTTTGTGGTTTGCGTGGCTGTGACGATGCCGCAGCAAAAAATACGCGGTGATAAATATCCGGCGCATTGTTTCTAAACGGAATATTAAATATGAGATTTATCCGAGCGGGAAAGAGGATGTCAGCACAAAAATGCTGCTATATGATGAGCCACTCTGTGGTTGGATAAGATATTAAGAAATATGGACATTTCGATTAATAAATCTAATTATTTAAAAGGGATTGCCATCATATTGATGCTGATCCATCACCTGTTTGCCTACCCGATCCGAATTAGCCCGGATATCCCGGTCTATCATATTGTTAACAGCGTTGATCTTGAAATGTATCTTGGTCTGTTCGGCAAGATTTGCGTTTCGATGTTTCTGTTTCTGTCCGGTTACGGTTTTGCGCTGAAAAAAGAAGTGTCGTTTCACTATATCTGGGGAAAGCTGAAGAATTTATATATCAGCTATTGGATAGTGTTATTTATCTTTGTCCCTATCGGCATTTTCTTCTTTCCCGGAGAAAGGTATAGCCTTTCCCTGCCGCTGTTTCTCGAAAACCTGATTGGCATTAAATCCACGTATAACAGCGAGTGGTGGTTCTTCAAACTCTATGTGCTGTACGTGCTTTCTCTGCCGCTGTTGTCGCGGCTGAATATCTACCCTTTACTGGGGCTGCTGGTTCTGGCGGCGCTGTGCGGCAGAGGGCTGCAGTATTTCGCCTGGGCGCCTGAAATCTTGATCGAATATTGCACCTGGCTACTGCCTTTCGGCTTTGGCATGGTGTTTGGCCGCAGCAAGCAAATGCCAGCGGACTTCTGGCTGTCGAAGCTGATTGTTACCCTGAGCCGCACCCATCCGCTGATCTTGCTGATGGTGACGGTGGCGGTGTTTATCGTCGCCCATAATCCGGGGCTGCTGCTGGTGACGCCGCTGTTTATCATCGCGATGATGAAAACCGCAGACGGGCTGGGCAGCACGGTGAATCGTGCGGTGGGCGAGCTGGGCAAGCATTCGATGTACATGTGGCTGACCCACAGCTTCTACTGCTATTACTTCACTCAAAAGCTGATTTTTGCGCCACGCTATACGCTGCTGATCCTGCTGCTGCTGATTGTGGTGTCCTACCTGACCAGCCTGGTGCTGAGCCGGATTGAGCTGGCGATCAAGGGCAGGGTAACGGCCTAGGGAGGCTGAATGCTGCGCCCGTGATGACCGCGGGCGCAGCAGCAAGATTAAAGCGTTTTCAGCATGGTGACTTCGCAGTCGACGTGGCCGGTGGTGCCCATGGCGTGGTCGATATGTTCGAAGCCCAGATGCTCGTACAGGCCGATGGCCTGCGTCAGGCTGGCGGTGGTTTCCAAATAACAACAGCGGAAGCCCTGTTGACGGGCAAACTCCAGTGCCTGCAGCGCCAGGCGTTTTGCCAGGCCCTGGCCGCGCAAAATCGGCAGGAAATACATTTTCTGTAATTCGCAAATATCGTCGTCACCGCCCTGCAGCGGGGCCACGCCGCCACCGCCGGCAATCCGGCCATCGACTTCTATCACCCAATAAGCGCTGCGTGGCAGGCTGTAGAGCTGATACAAGACGTCCAGATTGGGGTCGGAAACGGTATAGCCTTTGTCCGCCGTCAGGCCGTGCTCGGCAGAGACTTCGCGAATGACATTAGCAATAGCGGCATTGTCGTCAGCCGTTATTGGGCGCACCAGAAGACGTACTGGGGTTGCTGTTGTCATAGTTACACTCGCCATAAAAAGAACCCGAAGGGTTCCGGAATATCGTTTTTTGTGCAGACAAAAACGCGCCGAGTTTATATCTCGGCGGCGTCCATGCAGCTTTAATATCTTGTAATAACATCTATACCCTTCATCTTTCAAGCTGCAGATGTGTTGGCTGCGTTTTCTTACCCCAGTCACTTACTTATGTAAGCTCCTGGGGCTTCGCTCACTTGCCGCCTTCCTGCATCTCGAAATCTATTGGGTATTTATATGGCTGATGCAACGGCGATAAAAAAACAGCGGGGAAATCCCCGCTGTTTATCAACTGTTGCAGTGAACCGAAAGATTACAGCGCGGCGATGGTCGCCTGCTGTTCCTGCAGCTTCACTTTACCTTCTTTGCAGGCTGCCAGACGTTCGCGCTCTTTGGCGACCACGGCTTCCGGCGCGCGCGCTACAAATCCTTCGTTGGCCAGCTTGCCTTCGATTGAGGCGATTTCTGCATCCAGCTTGCCCATCTCTTTCGACAGACGCGCGATTTCGGCGTCTTTATCGATAAAGCCGGCCATAGGGATCAGCAGCTCGGCGCCGTCCACCAGTTTGGTGACCGATACCGGGCCTTTGTCACCCGCAGGCAGCAGGGCGATAGACTCCAGACGCGCCAGACGCTCGATAAAGCTCTGGTTCTCCTGCACGCGACGCTGAGCGTCGGCACTGCAGTTGCGCAGCAGCACTTCCAGCTGTTTGCTCGGAGCGATATTCATCTCGGCGCGGATGTTACGCACCGCGGTGATCGCCTGCTTGATCCATTCCAGATCGTTCAGCGCCTGCGCGTCTTCCAACGCGGCGTCGTACTCTGGGAAGGGTTGCAGCATGATGGTGTCTGCGGTTTCGCCGGTCAGGGTTTTCACGCGCTGCCAGATGGTTTCGGTAATGAACGGGATCACCGGGTGCGCCAGGCGCAGCAGGGCTTCCAGCACGGTGATCAGCGTGTGGCGGGTGCCGCGCTGTTCCGCTTCGCTGCCGTTGCTTACGACCGGTTTGGTCAGCTCCAGGTACCAGTCACAGAACTGGTTCCAGGTGAATTCGTACAGGATGTTGGCGGCCAGATCGAAGCGATAGGTGTCCAGCGCTTCGCGGTAAGCCTTCACCGTACGGTTGAATTCGGCCAGGATCCAGCGGTCCGCCAGCGACAGTACTTTCTCGCCGCCGTTGAAGCCGCAGTCCTGACCTTCCGCGTTCATCAGCACGAAGCGGCTGGCGTTCCACAGCTTGTTACAGAAGTTGCGGTAGCCTTCCAGGCGCTTCATGTCCCAGTTGATGTCACGGCCGGTAGAGGCCAGCGCCGCCAGGGTGAAGCGCAGGGCGTCGGTGCCGTGCGGCTCGATGCCGTTCGGGAACTGCTTCTCGGTGCGCTTGCGGATTTTCTCCGCCAGCTGCGGCTGCATCATGTTGCCGGTGCGTTTTTCCAGCAGGTCTTCCAGCGAGATGCCGTCAACCATGTCCAGCGGGTCGATCACGTTGCCTTTCGACTTGGACATCTTCTGCCCTTCGTCGTCGCGGATCAGACCGGTCATGTAGACCGTCTTGAACGGAACCTGCGGCTTGCCGTTTTCGTCCTTCATGAAGTGCATGGTCAGCATGATCATGCGCGCAATCCAGAAGAAGATGATGTCGAAGCCGCTGACCATCACGCTGGTCGGGTGGAAGGTTTTCAGCGCGTCGGTCTGCTCTGGCCAGCCCAGGGTAGAGAAGGTCCACAGGCCGGAAGAGAACCAGGTGTCCAGCACGTCTTCGTCCTGAGTCAGCACCACATCGGCGCCCAGGTTGTTTTCGCTGCGCACTTCTTCTTCGCTGCGGCCCACGTAGACTTTGCCGTTCACATCGTACCAGGCCGGGATACGGTGACCCCACCACAGCTGACGAGAGATACACCAGTCCTGAATGTCGCGCATCCAGCTGAAGTACATGTTTTCGTACTGCTTCGGCACGAACTGAATTTCGCCTTGCTCAACCGCTTCCACCGCCACTTTCGCCAGCGGGGCGGTACGTACGTACCATTGGTCGGTCAGCATGGGTTCGATCACCACGCCGCCGCGGTCGCCGTAAGGCACCGTCAGGTCGTGCGGTTTGATCTCGTCGAGCAGGCCCAATTCGTCAAAGGCGGCAACCACCGCTTTACGCGCCGCGAAACGCTCCAGGCCACGGAACTGGGCCGGGATTTCGTTGCAGTAATCGGTGCAGATTTCGCCGAGGGTGTTGAACACTTCCGCTTCCTGGCGGATATCGCCGTCGAAAGTCAGGATGTTGATCATCGGCAGGCCGTGACGTTTACCGACTTCGTAGTCGTTAAAGTCATGCGCCGGGGTGATTTTCACGCAGCCGGTGCCTTTTTCCATATCGGCGTGCTCGTCACCGACGATGCGGATGCGACGGTCCACCAGCGGCAGAATGATTTCTTTGCCGATCAAATCTTTGTAGCGCGGGTCTTCCGGGTTTACCGCTACGCCGGTATCTCCGAGCACGGTTTCCGGACGGGTGGTGGCGACCACCAGGTAATCTTTGCCTTCGGCGGTTTTGGCGCCGTCAGCCAGCGGATAGCGCAGGTGCCACATGGAGCCTTTGGACTCGCGGTTTTCCACTTCCAGATCGGAGATGGCGGTGCGCAGTTTCGGATCCCAGTTCACCAGGCGTTTGCCGCGGTAGATCAGATCTTCTTTGTGCAGACGGACAAACACTTCGCGTACCGCGTTGGACAGGCCTTCGTCCATGGTGAAGCGCTCGCGCTCCCAGTCCACGGAGTTGCCCAGGCGACGCATCTGGCGGGTGATGGTGCCGCCGGATTCCGCTTTCCACTGCCAGATTTTGTCGATGAACGCGTCGCGGCCATAGTCATGGCGAGTTTTGTTTTCTTCTGCGGCGATCTTGCGCTCAACCACCATCTGTGTGGCGATACCGGCATGGTCGGTACCGGCCTGCCACAGGGTGTTTTTACCCTGCATGCGCTGGTAACGGATCATGGTGTCCATGATGGTCTGCTGGAAAGCGTGACCCATGTGCAGGCTGCCGGTGACGTTCGGCGGCGGGATCATGATGCAGAAGCTTTCCTGGCTGGTATCACCGTTTGGCTTGAAATAACCCTGGTTTTCCCAGTGATCGTACAGCTTCTGTTCGATCTCTTTCGGGTCGTATGCGGTATCGAGATGACTGTTTGTCTTTTCCATTTTATATCGTTGTTCAGTGAGTTGGCGGCGTTGCCGTGGTCAAATGGAAGCCGACGCTGCGATAGGCTTTATATCGGTCGCGCGCCAACTGTTTTAAGGTGTCTTCGTAAGGGACGAAGTCTACCACTTCATGGAAAGCAGTAGCAAAATCTGCAAACTGCGGCAGCAGGGCGATCAGCAGATCGCGCGGTGAGTTGCCGCGTTTGCCGGGCCAACACAGCTCGACCGGGGCACCGTAGTGTGGCCCTTCGCCGGCCAAGTTGTGCGGCACGAACTGGTGCGGATCGCGCTGCCACAGCGCTTCGTCCAACCGCTGGGCCTGTTCCTGGCTTTCGCAGGCGATCAACACCCGCTTGCCGGAGCGCCAGCGTTCGGCGGCAACGGCGCAGGCCACGGCCTCATGCGCGCTGAGCGCACCTGCCGGTTCCGCATGTTCAATTAAATAGAACGTAGCCTGTTTCATATAACCCCTTCATCTTTCAAGCTGCAGCCGTGTTGGCTACCCTCCCTCACCCCAGTCACTTACCCGTGTAAGCTCCTGGGGATTCTCTCGGTTGCCGCCTTGCTGCAACTCGAAAGCTATTGGGTTTATAAAATTGTGCAGCATTACTAAAAACACAAGGGTACAGCATGCTGTACCCTTGGGGATTATACCTGAATTACCGCTCAGATTTAATCGTCGCCGTTCAGCCCCGCGCGATTGAGCAGGAACTGCGCCAGCATCGCTACCGGACGGCCGGTTGCGCCTTTGGCCTTGCCGGAACGCCAGGCGGTGCCGGCGATATCCAGGTGCGCCCAGCTGTACTTGCGGGTAAAGCGCGACAGGAAGCAGGCTGCGGTGATAGCCCCGCCCGGACGGCCGCCAATGTTTGCCATATCGGCAAAATTGGAGTCCAGCTGCTCATAGTACTCGTCGGACATCGGCAAGCGCCACGCGCGGTCACCGGCCTGTTCGGACGCGCCGATCAGTTCGTGTGCCAGCGGGTTGTGGTTCGACATCAGGCCGGTGATGTGGTGGCCCAGCGCGATCACGCAGGCGCCGGTCAGGGTAGCAACGTCAATCACCAGCTCCGGATCGAAACGCTCAACGTAGGTCAGGGTGTCGCACAGCACCAGGCGGCCTTCGGCGTCGGTGTTCAACACCTCGACGGTCTGGCCGGACATGGTGGTCAGCACGTCACCCGGACGATAAGCGCTGCCGCCCGGCATGTTTTCACAGCCAGCCAGTACGCCGATCACGTTCAGCGGCAGGTTCAGTTCCGCCACCACGCGCATCACGCCGTACACGGTGGCAGCGCCACACATGTCGTACTTCATCTCGTCCATGCTGTCGGCAGGTTTGATCGAGATGCCGCCGGAGTCGAAGGTCAGCCCTTTACCCACCAGCACAATCGGCTTGGCGTCCGGGTTCGGGTTGCCTTTATATTCCATCACCGACATCAGCGATTCGTTCTGCGACCCTGCGCCAACCGCCAGATAGGCGTTCATCCCCAGCTCTTTCATCTGCTGTTCGCCGATGACGCGGGTGGTGATGTTGGTGCTGAAGGCGTCCGCCAGTTGACGAGCCTGAGAGGCCAGGTAGCCGGCGTTACAGATGTTCGGCGGCATATTGCCGAGATCTTTCGCTGCCTTGATACCGGAAGAGACGGCCAGACCGTGCTGGATAGCGCGTTCGCCGCTGGTGAGCTCACGGCGGGTCGGCACGTTGAACACCATTTTGCGCAGCGGACGGCGTGGCTCCACTTTATTGCTTTTCAGCTGATCGAAGGTGTAGAGCGTTTCTTTTGCGGTTTCCACCGCCTGACGCACCTTCCAGTAAGTGTTGCGGCCTTTCACGTGCAGCTCGGTCAGGAAGCAGACCGCTTCCATGGAGCCGGTATCGTTAAGGGTATTGATGGTTTTTTGAATCACCTGTTTGTACTGGCGTTCATCGAGCTCGCGCTCTTTGCCACAGCCAATCAACAGGATGCGTTCGGAGAGAATGTTAGGCACATGGTGCAGCAGTAACGTCTGCCCGACTTTACCTTCCAGTTCGCCACGGCGCAGCAAAGCGCTGATATAACCATCACTGATTTTGTCGAGTTGTTCTGCGATAGGGGACAAGCGGCGCGGTTCGAAAACGCCGACTACAATACAGGCACTGCGCTGTTTTTCCGGGCTACCGCTTTTTACACTGAACTCCATGCACTCTCCTGAATCTTAAAGACAAAGGCAGGCGCTACGGCTAGAATAACGTACTCCGTAACGATCTCCCGCCATTGAGTTAACTAACTATGTTAACCTGAACGGCGTAAATTGCTCTGTTTTGGCGACTATAAGTAAGTTCCTATAGGACACCCAAATGCTAGATGTTGTAATACTATTTTAGCTGTGTTGGTTGCCATATGATGAGAATAAATGGCGGATTAGCGATGAAACTATCGATTTTCCTGCAAAAAGACAAGTTTTCACAGGCGTAATAAGCGTGATCATCATAAGATATCTGGTACGGGAAACGCTAAAGAGCCAAATCGCGATCCTTTTCATCCTGCTTCTGATCTTCTTTTGTCAGAACCTGGTCAAGGTGTTAGGCGATGCGGTGGACGGCGATGTCCCGACAAATTTAGTCCTTTCATTGCTCGCATTGGGTGTGCCGAAGATGGCGCAGCTAATCCTGCCGTTAAGCCTGTTTCTCGGCTTATTGATGACGCTTGGGCGGCTGTATACCGACAGCGAAATCACCGTGATGCATGCCTGCGGGCTGGGTAAACGCACCTTGATTATCGCCGCGATGGTGCTGGCGCTGATCACCTCTGCCGTGGCGGCGGTCAACGTGTTCTGGGCCGGGCCCATGGCCTCGCGCTATCAGGACGTGGTGATCAGTGAAGCCAAAGCCAACCCCAGCATCGCCGGGCTGGCGGAAGGGCAGTTCAAACCTTCGCAAGACGGCAACGCGGTGCTGTTTATCGGCAACGTAAAAGGCAGCACTTTCAACGACGTGTTCCTGGCGCAACTGCGGCCGAACGGCAACCAACGCCCATCCGTGGTGGTGGCTGAGCATGGCCAGATCAACCAGATGAAAGACGGTTCGCAGGTGGTGACGCTGGACAAGGGCACCCGCTTCGAAGGCACCGCGCTGCTGCGTGACTTCCGCATTACCGATTTCAACGACTATAAAGCCGTGGTCGGCCACCGCACGGTCGCCGTGGACGGCAACCAGGCCGAGCAGATGTCGATGCAGACGCTGCTGGAGTCTGACGACCCGGACGCGCGCGCCGAGTTCCACTGGCGCCTGACGCTGGTGCTTTCCGTGGTGATCATGGCGCTGTTGGTGGTACCGCTTAGCGTGGTCAACCCACGCCAGGGCCGCGTGCTGAGCATGCTGCCGGCCATCCTGCTGTATTTGATTTTCTTCCTGCTGCAGACGTCGCTGCGTTCCAACGGCGGCAAGGGCAAACTGGACCCGATGATATGGCTTTGGGTGGTCAACGCGGCGTACTTTGCGATCGCGCTGGCGCTAAACCTGTGGGATACGGTGCCGATGCGTAAGCTGCGCGCACGCCTGAGAGGAGCGGCCTGATGTTTGGCGTTTTAGACCGATATATCGGTAAGACGATTTTCAACACCATCATCATGACGTTGTTCATGCTGGTGTCGCTTTCCGGCATCATCAAGTTCGTCGACCAGCTGCGTAAAGTGGGCCAGGGCGAGTACACGGCGCTGAGCGCCGGGATGTTTACCCTGCTGAGCGTACCGAAAGACATCGAGATCTTCTTCCCGATGGCGGCGCTGCTGGGCGCACTGCTCGGGCTGGGGCAACTGGCGACGCGCAGTGAACTGGTGGTGATGCAGGCTTCCGGCTTTACCCGCATGCAGATCGCCGGCTCGGTGATGAAAACCGCTATCCCGCTGGTGCTGTTGACCATGGCGATTGGCGAGTGGGTGGCACCGCAGGGCGACCAGATGGCGCGCAACTACCGCGCGCAGCAGATGTACGGCGGCTCGCTGCTTTCCACCAAAAACGGCCTGTGGGCGAAGGACGGCAACGACTTCATCTACATCGAGCGCGTGGCGGGCGAGAAAGAGCTTTCCGGCGTCAACATCTACCACTTCAACGACCAGCGCAGGCTGGAGACGGTGCGCTATGCCGCCACCGCCAGCTTTGAAGACGGCGTGTGGAAGCTTTCGCAGGTGGATACCTCCGACCTGACCAATGAAAAGCAGGTGACCGGCACCCAGACGCTGACAGGCGAATGGAAAACCAACCTGACCCCGGACAAACTGGGCGTGGTAGCGCTGGACCCAACCTCGCTTTCGATCAGCGGCCTGCACAACTACGTGAAGTACCTGAAACAGAGTGGCCAGGAAGCCAACCGCTACCAGCTGAACATGTGGAGCAAAGTGTTCTCGCCGCTTTCCGTCGCGGTGATGATGCTGATGGCGCTGTCGTTCATCTTCGGGCCGCTGCGCAGTGTGCCGATGGGCGTGCGTGTGGTGACCGGTATCAGCTTCGGCTTCTTGTTCTACGTGCTGGACCAGATATTCGGCCCGCTGAGCCTGGTGTACAACATGCCGCCGGTACTGGGCGCGTTGCTGCCAAGCATGCTGTTCCTGCTGATCAGCGTGTATATGCTGCTAAAACGCAAGTAGCGGCACGACAGACGATTTAAAAAGGCGTAGCCATGCGGTTACGCCTTTTTTGTTTCTGGGAACTCTGCAGCGCGCAGCTGATGATATCGCTACGCACAGTGCACATTATCGTCGATATCATCCGTAGGGGCGCCGCACGCCGCGCCCGTGCTGTTTGCCACAGTTATCCCCGATGTCTTCCGTAGGGGCGCCGCATGCTGCGCCCTTGCCGTTTGCCACAGTTATCCCCAATCGACACGCCTTACTTTGCCCAAAAAACGAACCCAATGTGACCCCGGCGACGATTTTTTCAGCACTTAACTCATTGAACAACGGATAAGTGTTGCACGTGGATCGCTGAAAGGTATAATGCACCCGTTTTCCGCATACTACTTGCAGTGCCGAAGTGGCGAAATCGGTAGACGCAGTTGATTCAAAATCAACCGTAGAGATACGTGCCGGTTCGAGTCCGGCCTTCGGCACCATACAAAGTTTTTTTCAAGTCTACTAACGTCTACTTTAGTCCATAAAAACAGTAAGTTAAGCAGAGTTTTGGCTTTTCTTAGTCTGTCCACGTCTACTTACTTCTATCCACATATACCAACGAATGATGGTATAACTGGTGGTATCTTCGGTTCGATTGATTTTGATACCAACAGCGGAGGTATCAACTGATGGCACTCACTGATATCAAAGTTAGGACTACCAAGCCCTCCGACAAACCTTTCAAACTCACAGATGGGCAGGGTATGCACCTGCTGATCAACCCCAATGGTTCAAAATACTGGCGACTCCAATACCGTTTCGGGGGCAAACAGAAAGTTTTAGCATTGGGTGTTTATCCAGTGGTCTCTCTTGGTGAAGCCCGCAGGAAGCGAGATGAAGCCAAAAAGTTGGTATCTGATGGTATCGATCCTTCTGAGAAGAAAAAAGCAGATAAGATTGAGCAAAGCGAAGCCTTGACATTCGAGGCTGTCGCAAGGGACTGGCATACTGCCTGTAAAAGGAAATGGTCTGATTCCCACAGCGAGAGAGTTCTAAAAAGCATGGAAGATGGTCTCTTTACTACTATTGGTAAAAGAAAAATATCCGAGCTTAATACCAGAGATCTTCTTGCCCCTATCAAGGCTGTTGAAGCTTCCGGGCGACTGGAAGTTGCTTCCCGACTACAGCAAAGAACGACGGCAGTAATGCGATATGCTGTCCAGAACGGGCTGATAGATTACAACCCTGCTCAGGAGATGGCAGGAGCTATTGCTGTAGCCAAAAGAATCCACAGGCCAGCTTTGCCATTCGAACGATTTTCAGAACTCTTAGAACGAATTGATAACTTCAAAGGTAGGAAACTCACGAAGTTAGCCGTAAAGCTGACATTGCTCATTTTTATCCGTTCCAGTGAACTCCGATTCGCAAGATGGTCGGAGATCGACTTTGAAAATGCGATGTGGACTATCCCTGGAGAACGCGAGCCATTGCCAGGAGTCAAACATTCCCATCGAGGCTCAAAAATGAAGACCCCACACCTCGTGCCGTTAAGTCGTCAGGCCTTAGAACTTCTAAAAGCAATCAGAGAAATCAGCGGTGAATGCGACCTTGTATTCATTGGCGATCATGATTTCAGAAAACCTATGAGCGAAAACACAGTGAACAAGGCGCTCAGGTCGATGGGTTATGACACAACCGTTGAGGTATGTGGGCATGGTTTTAGAGCGATGGCTTGTAGTGCTTTGATCGAGTCAGGAAAGTGGTCGAGAGATGCTGTTGAGAGGCAGATGAGCCATCAGGAGCGGAACTCCGTTCGTGCCGCATACATTCATAAAGCTGAGCATTTGGACGAGCGTAGGTTGATGTTGCAGTGGTGGGCTGATTATCTTGATGAAACAACTAAGAGAAGAATTGCACCTTTCGATTTTAATAACTAACTGATTTTAATTAATAAAATGGCGTGCTCAATAAAAAATTGAGGTGCTATTTTTTATTTTCGATTTATGTGCTATTACGAAGTAAAATTTTTTACAACGGAGTGGCATTAATGAAATCTTGGGTAAAAATGAATAGTTGGACATCAGAAGACACCAAAGCAGTGAAAACATGGTTTGATTTGGATAGATATCGAGAGTTTGAAAACATTTCAATTAATATGCTTTACCATGAAATATGGGCGAGGACATATTTCTTCAAACCAGTAATAGAAGAAGGAATGCATAAAACAGTATTGAAAAATTATATGCAGATATTAGAAGGTAATCCTTTTCTCATCAAAGAGAAAGACTTGAATTATATGGATGCTGAAAATAAACTTTATCAACCGCCATACTTTTTTATAACCACGGTAGATCGAATAGCTAATATCAGTTTTGCTTGTATGAAAAAGGCTTTATTCATAAGAGCTAATTCAGAACAATATAAGATTGATTCCACTATTGAGAACGAATACATATCCGAAAAAATCCCTGAACAGTTTCCTACTACAATTATGTTAGAAATCGATCTTGCGGCTGGAAATGATGATGAGATAGCAGAGGCACTGCGAATATCATTACCACAATGGCGAAAAGTTAAGGGTGTAAAACCTGCACCGCTTGATGCAGTAAGATTTGGTTATGGGACAATAAAAAAGTTAATGAGCTATAGAATAATACCAATGCTTGATTTACTTGCTTGGTCAGAAAGAAAAAAAGTGCTTCTGTCAGATGATAGAATATCACGATTGATTTATAGAGATGAAGATGACGATAAGGTAATTAGACAAGGGTATCATATTAGAGATGCAGACCGACCTTTAGCTATGAAAGTAGTAGAAAATGATTTTTTACGCCAATTCTACTTTTTTATAAATAAAAACAGACATATTAAAGAGATGAGCGTTTATGATGTAATGAAAATTACAGACACCGATTGATTATGTTGTAATGGTTGATAAATATATTTTAAGAAAGATTTTACTGGAAATAGACTATTTTAATGATTTGAAATGCAGTAACGTTTATGCGAGATATGACAATTTTTTTCACGGTATGATTGTGCTATTATATAACAGTGAATATTATGATGGATTATCCAATGGCGCTAAGTATCGATAATATAAGAGTTTTTTCAAGGGTGTTCAGCCGCCCAGTTTTCGAGGCTTTAGCCAAGGGAAGAGAACCGTCTAATGTCTTGGATTTTGTGTCTTTCTCTGATGAAATGAAGCAGGATGGGCAACCATTACATACATTTTTTAGTGAATGTTATAAAGAGTTATCCAGGAATTATAGAAATGAGTATGTTTACAAAACAGAAGTAGCAAATCGAATAGTTTTTGGGAGGCATAGTCCCCGGACCTCATCATTATTAAGTGAGCTTCATGTCGGAAAGTCTATTGTTGATATTGCAATTTTTAACGGAACATCTACAGCGTATGAAATTAAAACGGAATATGACACCCCGCGTAGATTGCAAACTCAAACCCCAGATTATTTAAAAGCATTCGATAAAGTTTATGTGGTTACTCATCCAAATTTATCTGAAAAATATGCTGAGATTGTTCCAGATAAAGTTGGTGTTATTGCATTAAATAATAGAGGTAGCCTTAAGATAGTTAAAAATGCTGAGTCAAACTTAGCTAATGTTGATATATTATATATTTTTCGTATGCTGAAAAGAAGTGAATACCTTCCAGCAATAGAAAAATTCATTGGCGAGAAGATCAATTTACCCAACGGGCTTATTTATGCATTCTGCGAGGATATATTTAAAAAAATTCCTCAGGATTTAGCTCACAATATTTACATTAATGCAATGAGAGGCAGAACGACAAGTGATGATATTGTAAGCTTTGTTAATTGCCTTCCTAGTTGCCTTCGTGTGTTGGGAATGTCATCTGCTTTATCAAGTGTTCAACGTAAAAAGATCCTCACGGTTTTGGGGATAGTGTAGAGATGCTTAACTTTATGTGATCATTGTTCTCTCTGGAGGGAGTCATATGTATAGTCCATATCTATATGGTCGTGGTTCTGAGCTGTTAGCGCTAAGAGAATTGGCAGCAAGTTGTACTAATGCTGAGTTGTTTATACCGATAATTGAACCTGTGCTAACCAAAACCGATAAACTTATACGTTGTTTAGAGATACTTTCAGAGAAAAACAAGAGGGTCATGTTAGTCATCAATCCAAAACAACATGAGTTTAGTAAAGATATAGAGGCTCGAAGAAAATTTGTAGCAACGATTAAAAATAATTTAGATAAATGTAAAACGCTTATCCCCACCCTTATAGTTGACTCAAGTGTAGCAATTGAAACCCTTAATGGTTTCTTAAAAGCATTTGAAGGTTCAAATGTTGCTTTAATATACAACAAGCCAAGTATTAGCGATGTGGAATTTTCCAAGTTAACAAAATTAAAATTTATTGAATTTCATATCACTATTGATGGTAATGTTACCGATTTTCAATTTAATGAAATCCCTAAAAATAAACTTATTGAAGTGAAAGATAACTTCGTCAAATTAGATAAGAATGCAGATTACTCTGGTCAAGAAGTTTTCACGGATAAACATAAAAAAATTGGTAAAACAGTATTAGGTATCGGTGATTTCACTATAGTCGGGAAAAAACTTGAGATTGGTGGTGGCAAGGCTGGTGCCGTTGCATCTCATTTAATTTATAAACATCCTGCAAGCGGTGATATATGGATAGAACATTTTGTTTCGAATGACACTGATAGAGACATTGGCGACGTAGCGTCAAAATTCTTACAAATGACAGATAAAATTGAAAAGGAAGTTAGAACAAGGGCCACAGAGTACGGCTCTAATAAAGCATTAGAAAAATATAACGAGCATTATAAAAGCAGAACGTTTCCCGGTTTGGGGAAAAATAAAGAATACCAGATTAGACACCACATACAGCACATAATTGATGTAATATCAGGAAAAATCTGACAGTAAAGAGGCTATTCTATAGCCTCTTTTTAGTTTTGTTTAGAGCTTTTTTGTTATGAATTTTGGATTCGATTATATTTTTTTCTCTTTTAGCAGTGTGTATGTTATTTAATGTAATGGATTTTTTTGTCAGATCTTGATAGTTCTCTGTGAATATATTTTCAGATATAGCAAATGAATTATCTTCCTGTTTTGTTAATATTTCTTTGCCGAGCATATAACTAATTAAAGAGGTTATTTCATCTGGTATTATCGTTGTTCGTTCAATTATATCATCAAATAGAAGTTGTAAGAAATCAAGATATTCTCTTGGCGTTAGATTACATAGGTATTTATCATAGAATTCATAACTACCAAGTTTGATTAATTCACTTCTGAAAAGATGTTCATTACTATAATAATACACTCTAACGTGGTCTATGTTCCCTTTTATATCAATCATTTTTGGGTCCTTAATAATTATTGTTATAATAAAATAACATGTCAAAACTATTATGCAATAGAATTAAGAAGGTTTTTATTATAAAAATAGATTTTTCAATCTAACTCCTTATTGAAGAAAAAACATAATTAGAGGCTGTCTTAATACGCAATTGAACAGATAGTTATCTTCTCTAAGCTCAAATCTAGTGAGTAAAGGTTTTCGATCTTGTGAAAATTTAGGTGAATGAAAGAACTGTTTTCTACCTGTAGCCTATTGATGTGAGGGTTTCGGATGTTATGAAACTCTCAGATTCTGAGTGATATGAATCTCCAGAAACTCATAGTTTCGAACCAGGGATGGCTCTGGTGTTCGTAATCTCGCTTCATCCATTCGAAATTCATTTGTACTGTATCCCTGTAGAAACAACAGAGGACATACATATGGAAAATCAAGCTCGTCTCATCCGTTTACCAGAAGTCATGAAGAAAACTGGATTTGGTAAAGCGTGGATCTATCGTCTTATCAGCCAAAATAGGTTTCCACAGCCAGTAAAGATCGGTGTTCGTGCTACCGCTTTTGTCGAAAGCGAAATCGATGAATGGATTCAATTAATTATCGAAAATTCAAGAAAGCATGTCGCTTAACAAAAATGCTGCTTCATCGATTTTTAACTTTTGATAATGCATTAAGAAAAAGAAATTTACAGATGTTGTGAGTTTACGTATTGGGTTTGAAAACAACGAGGCTTTGTAAAGTTTGCATCTGAAAAAAAGAATATATTTGACGTAATTCTTTACCTTTTTTCTGGCAGAGCTTTTGCTATAAGACTTAGAGATAGTTTTCTTAATATCGGGTATGGATACTGCTAACTAGCCGTACCTGTTTATTTGACGTCAAATAAATTTTTTCAAACCATTAATATATATACCAAATAAACTAAAGTCATTGTAAAAAATTTGAATTATTTTGAATTGGAATATATTTAATAAGTGAGAGTGATATTAATTTGTAAAGAATGAGGTCAAAATGGGATATAAAGTAAAGAAATTCATCATGAGTAATGGGGAGCGAGGATGCCTGATCCTTGATAAAAATAGTAATCTACCAGCTTACTATCAAAATCTATTTCTTACTACAGACATAAGAAATAGAGGCGCAACCGCCTCAACTATGGAAATAGTTGCAACTAACTTACTAATTTTTAGTAATTTCTTAGATAGTAGGAAAATTAATATAGTTGAGAGAATTGAGCTTAAAAAGTATCTCAGCGTTGCAGAAATAGATGATCTGGTAAGATATGCGAAACAAAGATTCGATAGACAAAAAATTATAAATATAAAATCAGCAAGTAATAGGTTTATTGCGAAGAGAACCTTTAGTTATAGAATACATGTTTTTTCACGCTACCTTAAGTGGTTATGTGGATTAGTTCATTCGTCAAAGGGGATTCATGCAAAGTATGAAGTAGACGTATTTATTGAAAGTATCAGAGCACATATTCCAAGAAACAGTTCATTGAATATGAATGAAATATCTGAAAAATCGTTAAATGAAGAAGAGATCAAAGTGCTTTTCCGTCTATTGGAAATTGGTGGGATTGAAAACCCTTTCCATAAGGAAGTACAGGTCAGGAACAGACTAATATTTACCTTGCTCTTAAATTTAGGTTTAAGGGCTGGAGAGTTGCTCAATCTTAAAATAGATGATTTTGATCTCAGAGACAACACTTTAAGTGTAGTCAGAAGACATGATTCAAAAGAAGATGGAAGATCTTATCAACCATTAGTAAAGACTGGAGAAAGGGTTATTCCGTTATCTGATGAGTTAGCCTGTGAAATTTTTGATTACATAAGCAATAGCAGAGAAAAAATGACAAAAAGGAAAAAGCATAATTTCTTATTGGTGGCTCATTGCACCGGAAAAAACGCAGGAGAACCCTTAAGCATTTCAGCTTATGAGAAGGTGATATCAACACTGAAACGAGCAAGTCCAGAGCTATATAATCTTTCAGGCCATAGGTTAAGGCACTCTTGGAACTATATGTATTCTAAAGGAATAGAAGGTGCTGAATTAGAATATAGTAGAAGGAAAGATTTAAGGAATTATCTAATGGGTTGGTCAAAGGATTCAATAATGTGTGATAGATACAACTATAAATATATATCGCAACAAGAGAAGAATGTCGTCCTAAAGGTCTATAAATCAGTAAGTAAAATAATTAGTGGAGTTTAGTATGGAAAACAAATGTATTGAAAGTGAGCAAATCTTTTTTGCTAAGATGAATAGGTATAGTTTCAAACTGTCAGATAAGAAATGGCAACTGGATAAAGAAAACTGCGTATACCCTCATAAAGTTGTAGATAGAATGCCTACAAAAATGAAACTTAGCTACTTAAAAACATTGGCTTACTATGCATCTGAATATAGTTCTTTTTATATTCAAAGCATTAACAATCTATTTTATAAGTGGTTTGGTGCGATGACTATCGATACTATTGATGATAAGGCCATATATCAATTGAATGTTTATTTAGGTTCAGCGAGAAACTACAAGCTAAACATAGTTAAGGCCTTCATCACTAAATGGAAAAAACTCAATTACCCTGGAGTAGAAGCGACTGCCCTTAGAATGTTGGAGAAAATAAAAATCATTCCAAACCAAACAGGAGAGGCAGTTAAAAGACGAGATCCAAATAAAGGACCTTTAACTGAAACGGAACTAAATTATATCCTTAACTCTGTTAGCAAATGTTATCTTCAGAAGAAAATTCAACGCTTCTTATATTGTTATATTCTTCTGTTGGCAATAACAGGAAGAAGGCCATTACAATTAATCTCTCTAAAAGCTAAGGATCTCATTAAAAATGAGAAAGGGTATTTTTTAAATGTACCAAAAGTAAAACAAAGGAAATCATTCAGAAATGAATTTAACATGGTAATGATAGAAAAGTTCTTATATGACAGCTTATCAATGCTAATTAATGAAAATCAGGTGTTTGTAGAAGATAAATTTAGTGTTGGGATTAATAACTATAGAGGCGAATTGCCAATCTTCATGGATTTAGACAAGATTACGGAAATAAAAAGAATTGAGTGTTTTCTATCTGATTTAACAACAGATTTTTTCCATATGAAAAATTCAGTCATGTCAAAGCTATTAAAACGCTTTCCTTCAAAATTTGATGTTAGATCAGAAAGGACTAACAGCTATATAGAGCTTAATGCCAGAAGATTCAGATATACATTAGGGAGTCGACTGGCTAATGAAGGAGCCTCAATTGAGGTGATTGCTAAAGCGTTAGATCATAAATCAGCAAACTCTTCTATGATTTATATAAAAAATAATCCTGACAGTGTTTATGATCTTGATAAGAAACTAAGTGCATTTTTTAAACCCTTATCCCATATACTTATGGGCGTAGAGATTGAAGAAAACAAGAACTTTTTTATCAAGTATGTTTTAGATTCATTTTTATTATTAGAAGATACGAAAGAGGAATTTAAATGTTTATCTTGTAAAAAATTCAACCCCTGGAGAACATAATGAACAATATATTTATTTTTGAACCAAGTAATAAAAACAACCCACACTATAATGTTATTAAGTTCATCGAGTTTTGTAAGGATACCATTTCTAATAATAATTTAACAATTTCCTGGGAAAGCAATAAATGGAAAGGTTTATATAGATTTACTAAGTTTAACTTAAAAAACAACCTCAGCAGCAAGGAATGCTTAGATGATAGTTTTATTAATTTTGCTAAAGCATATATGTTGCATGTGCATTCATTCAATAGATCTAAGACGAAACACTCAACATTATCAATGTTGAAGATTGTAGAATTCGTTTTACTGAAAATCAATATGGAAGCTAATGTAAGTTATTGCAACAATTCAGTTTTTGATGAATGCATAAGAATTGTCTCTGAAAAGTATTCTAAAGCACACGCATTTGCTATTGGAAAAGAACTTGAGAAATTGAGTTCTTTTTTAAGTGATAATAGGATGACTAACTCATCTTATTTATTTTGGGTAAATCCAATTAGGTATAGGATTACTCAGTCTTGGACTGGTTATGATTCTTCACTTGAAGGCCATCCTAGATTGCCTGATATCAAATCAGTTATTGCGATTGCTAAGATTTTTTCAAAGCGGGATGAACAATTATCTTCAAGAGATATATTTACTACATCTGTGCTTGCTTTACTTATGTGCGCACCGAGTAGGATATCAGAAATTTTAGCTTTGCCAGCGGATTGTGAAATTACAGAATGTGATGGAAAGGGCATTCAAAGATACGGTTTGAGATTTTTTTCAGCAAAAGGGTATGAAGGTAATATAAAATGGATTCCAACTCTAATGATACCTGTAGCTAAAAAGGCAATTAGCAGATTAAAAGAATTATCAAGTCAAGGGAGGTTATTGGCTGCTGAAATTCAAAAAAATCACTCTAATTCAACGATGGGAACCCTTAAAGAGAGTATACCTCAAGATTTCCCTTGGTATGATAGAGAGAAGAAAATTGAATATTCTAATGCGCTTTGCTTGTTAACTGAAGGACAGTTAAATCAAAACAAAAAGAAAATATTAGATAAGTTATTCAGACCTACAATGAGTTTTTTTAAAACTGACATTGTTGATTCTGATTATATAAAAGGACATTTTAATATCTTTAAAAGACATGGTTATATAAATGAAGATGGTAGCCCATATTTGCTGAGAACACATCAACTGAGGCATCTTCTCAACACATTTGCTCAAATAAATGGTATGGATGAATTTAGTATTGCTCGCTGGTCTGGACGTAAGCTTATTTCTCAAAATGTTTCTTATGACCACAGATCGCATCTTCAAATGTCTAAAGCGATAAGAGAACAAAAGTTATCAGTGTGTGTTAATGAGCACAGAAAAAAGGATATTCCAGTGGTGGATCTTAACGAGTTTGATTCACTTAGTAGTGGTGCAGTACTTGTATCAAAACATGGCTACTGCAAGCACTCATATGCGTTTAAGCCGTGTGAACATTATCCGATTGAGAATTCTGGTTTAGATAACGAAACGATTTCAAACATTCACGATAAAATTTTAAAAAGAACACTGTATGATAAAAATGATGGGAACATAAATGCTGATAGATGGTATGAATTCCATAAGAGAATAAAAAAAGGAGAATAAATGGCTAAGCATATAAATGGTTATCATGAGAAGAAGATTGTAGATGTTATTAACACATGGTCTATAGATGAAAAACTAACTTGGGATGCTTTGTGCGACAGGTTAGTAAGGATTATTGGGAAAAGACCATCAAGACAATCCTTAAGTAGTCATGTAAGGATTGCAGAAAGCTTCAGTGTGAAAAAAGCCACTATCAAATCTGGTACAATACACACTGTAAAACCTGCTAATTTAAAAGTGGCTTCTCAACGAATTAGAAGACTTGAAGCAGAAAATGAAGCTTTGAAGGCATTAAATGAACGCTATTTAGAGCAGTTCAAAGTATGGCTTTATAATGCTCATCTTAAACAAATAACGATTGAAGAACTTAATAATCCGTTACCTGCAAAATACCTTTAATAGAATTGATAGGTTTTAGCTATTGACATGGTAAAATATTATGTTATTTATTTTGTTGTCAGGACGACAAAATTTAACTATTGCAAGGATGCATATTATGGATAAAACAAATATTAACTTAATGGAAAGGTATCTACTTCTGCTTGATCGATTCGTTGATAAACTCGCTGAATCAGGTTTCTCAGAGCAACGAATTATAGAACAATCATATCTTTTTTGTGCAGGATTTTATATCAAATACCAAAGTGGTATCGAAAAAATGACCTTCTCCAACAGGGAGGTTGTTTTAACCTTTCTGCTACTTTCATATTATAGTCATATAAATAAACTGGATGATAATTTGATCAACAAAGAGCGTATGAAAAATGTATGTTCTTCATTGATTAACTTTATAGTCAGTAATGGTAGCCGAACAGAGAAAGTCTATGCTAATGAGAAAAGGAAATATGAGGCTTCGACCCTAAAAAGATCGTTATCCATCAAAGAGAAGAAAAGAAAATATGGATTGTGATTATTTTAAAAGCCCGTAGTAGGGATCTACGGGCTAACTCTTTGTTGCTTATTATTTTTTATTTTTTTACTAAATCGATAAGATTTGTGATTTCATGATCAAATCTAGCGCTTCTTCTTTTAATCCATTTGATACAAACGAAGCTTCCGATCCTTGATAGGAAATATGTGAGCCACATATACTTGTGCTCATCCCACACATATCCATCTTTAAAGCCCCAAGGCAATGTGAGAAATGAAATAAGTGCAGCAGCACAAAGTAAAATGAAAACAATAGAGAATAGTTTCGAAACAGGCATTGCTCTGTAATACGATGCTGTAGAAGCATTATGGAACAGCATTGTCAGAAAAGCGGGGATGACAACTTTTTTCCTGTTTAAGTTTACTTCATGTTCTCCCGTGTTCTTATTAACGATAAGTGCATCTTTATACACGTTATACGAACCATCCTCACTATACTGGCGAAGCTCGTATTTATAAATAGTGTGTGAACTTCTGAAGGGGATACCATAGTCGGAAATCTGCTTCTCATCCCCAGCGTCGGTTTTTACCCAGATCTGATTATTGCTTGGGTTGGAATTAATGACAGTGCCAGAGAAAGTCTTAACAAACGTGTAAGTTTCACCAAACAGATCAAACTTTGGGGCTGTAATCTCGGCTTTCCGACGATCAGAAAGACCAACGTTGACTTCTTCATTGCGGCGTTTCGTGGTGGAGATGCTCATACAAGTTCCTTTGTGTTAGATGTTAAATTCATATTCGATGTATGAAGAAATCAGGGACTACAGATGAGATGGTATCTGCCATTTCAAAACCTGCATGTTAGTTGAATACGTAAATAGGCTAGTTAAATCAGGCTGTTATATTCTTTGGTGTGAAATCACATTTTGACTGGGTTTACAGGAAAGGCAAATCACTTGTACCGATCGATTAAAGATTAATGATAGATTTAGCCTATTAACTATAGAATATCGATCGATATAAACGATCGATTCATTGACCTGTACCTATCAAAAAAGCTTGCCAGCCCTACATTGAAAGCGAAGCTCTGTGCGATTTATGTGGTGTTTCATTGGCAGTTTTAGGGGTGATGATGTTATCTCTATCATTCTCACGCCAGTGATGGTTTTGTGTTTTCGAGTGCGTTTAAGGGGGGGGATTTTGAGGTTTTTCAACATACGATAAATTACATCGAGGTAGGGGATGTATTCCAACCACCTGAACGCTGACACTGCATAGCTTCGCTTGGGCGCTACTTTTAACGTTTCGGTTGCTATCGCTTCTTTGTTAGTTGCAACAGCTTCTGGGAGAAGCGCTTCGACAGAAGCGATAGAGTATTCGTCCTGACCAGCAGCTCGTTTATCGAGGATAAGTGCTTCTATGCGGCGGTTAACGTATTCTGTCGTAGTTTCAGGAGCATCTATAGTTATGGCCATATCATGAGTTGCACTAACAGATGTTTCTCTGACAGATGATTTCAGTTTAAACAGGAAAGCATTATCACGTTCCTGTTGGTAGTCGATTCTGCTTTGCAAGGCAGACCAGGAATACCCTTTTCCCAATTGAGATGCTTTGAAAGCAATCCCGTTGTATTCGAATGAGAAGCCGTTCATGCGTCCAGTAGAGGCAATGTTAGGGATTGGCCTGATATTTTGTGCCACAAGCTGTTGCACGAAGTCGGTAATCGATTGCCTGGTATCAAGCAGTTCGTTAAGGGCGTTTTGGATGATTCCTTTTGGGCATAGCTCACCAGTTCTCTTTTCTATCATCATCTCATTACGGGATTTTTTGAGCTTCGGTTTAGGTGAGGGCGCAGCTGGAGATGCTTTCGGTCCTTTGGTTCTTGTTAGCTGGTAGTCTTGTTCAAGATCCTGGATGATACGCGTGCTGATAAGGTTCTCATTTTTACCTAAGTAGAGCTTCCCCGAACTGAGTTCGATGCGACTGGCGATGATATGGATGTGCTGGCCGGCCGCATCATCATGGAGGACATAGCATCTGAGGTGCGTTTCAGAGAAGCCCATTCGGGACATGTAATCATCAGCAATCGCTGACCACTGAGCATCTGTCAGCGCTTCGTTTTTCGGCAAGCGAAGCGAATTGTGCCAGACGGGTTTAGCAAGATCCGGGCGAAGCGCTTTAGCCGCATTGAATTCTGCAATCAACTCTCCGGCATTGCTTCCATCCATATTGCCACCAATTACTAATGGGGGAGTTTTATGATGCGAAGCTGGCCTCAATGCATAAAACACTACGCCAGCGAAGTTCTTACCTCGCTTTATCTTCTGCATCCCCTTCATGGGAAGCTCTCCACAGGTCAGCGGTAATTAAATGCAAGCGAAGCTCTGAGACCTGGCGCTTTACGGCGAAGAGTTCAGTTTGCGTCAGAGGGCTTTCATAGCTCTTGCTATCAAGATGAGCCACAAGCTTGTTTAGCTTCTGCGAAATCTCACCAAGGGTTTTCCAGGCTTCAAAATTGATGGCTGGAACGACAGCAGGAAGTTTATTAAGTAAAGATAAGCGAAGCCACTCGCCTTTACGATGACGGCCTCGTTTCTCATTGAGAAGCGTTAGCTCTTCATCATTTAATCTGACACTGACGCAATGAGAACGGAGCTGGTTGTGTGAGAGCTTCGCTTCGTTAACGCTTCCATTACGGAAATGCTTACTTACAACGATCTTATTAAAAGTATTACTTTCGACCATATGAACTCCTTTTCATATAATTAAATAAAAGCATATTCCTTATGCTTAATTTATTTATATGATAGATGCGAATAATGTCAATGTAGTGTCTTGATTTTGCTTTTAATTTTTTTTTCAACCGAAGGGCGGAAAAAACAAGGGGAACTCGAAGAAGCAGCGTAGCGCTTCGTAGAGTTAGCCCTTGCTTAATTTATACTATTGACAAATTGCCCAAGTTTTATATAAATGAATAATTATAAATAGAGGAGGATGTATGAAATTTAAAATGTGTGTAAATGAAAATGGTGTTTATCATGAAGCTTTCGATTTTTGGGATAATGCCATATTAAAAGCCTTGTTTGAATATGATAGGCTAATAGAGTTAGGAATTATTGAAGCAAAAGTTAATGAAGAGGAATTTTGCGAAATTATCACTTTTCTATCTATAAGTCCGCATGTTGTTTCAAGTTTGCCAAATTCAAGTTTTTATCTTAATTCTATGAGTTCAGATGATGTTCCTCCTATTACATTAGAACGAATAAGGCTGGTAGTTAGCCAGCCTATCAGTAATTTTATACATCATGGGTTAGTTTTAGGTAATGATGGATCTTGCCAGTGAATTGAACTTGTTTCGTTTATTTAAAGTGTTAACATAATATGCTCCATCAAAATTAATCACTTTCTCAAATAAGGTTTTTTCATAAGATCCATTACTTGTTTTTTCAATGATACACAAAGTAACTGATTCCTCAGTGTATTCTGTTGATAATGTATGGTCATATAGATAGAACGATATATTTGAATTAAGTGAATTATTTTGGGGGATTATACTAAAGTTGGTTTTTCCAAAGTTAGAATTACTTTGAAATGTAAATAATTTTGATTTGATTTTTATTTTGTTATAAATGTCGGAGTTTATTTTGCAAGAAGACAAATCTTGAGATTTCACAACATATAAAAATGCAACAGGTAAGTTGAATAGATTAATTGAATGATAATAATAACCCTGGCATGATTCAAAATCCTTAAGCATTTGTCTCAATACTTTTTCACTAAATAGTATGCCAGTTGCTAATTCGAGATGATAGATTAACAAAGCAAAATGATTTCTTATTGCATCCTTTATTATATCATTTGTTGCATGATTTAATGGTCGTTTGATTTTTTCATCAAAGTTCGTAGGATTCGCCAAAGAACAATTCTCATAGGAATTTTGATCATAGTTGGCTAAATCAGTAACATTATATTTACAATGTTTTGCATAGAGGGTGTTGCTTTTCGTTTGTGGGACTATCCTATTCACTAAAATAACGGGATTATGACAAGCTGGACATAATGCAAATGCCTGTGTCTTGCCATTTATCTCTTGCAAATATGGATGCTCTTTATTTGTTTCTTTATCATACTTAGGTTTTGTTAATGGATAAGCATATCCTTTACTTTTTTTTAGACTGAATACATTCATTATCTTCTCGCTTTAATTTAGAGTTGGAATTTTTTGAAAATATTCTTTATACTATCTTCTATCCCGTGTCTTTTTATTTCATACGCAATAAACGGATATCTTTTTTCAATAAAATGCATATCTACATGTCCGTCTATCAAATCCATAATTATACCTAATCTATTATCTACCAAGCCTTCATCTGCATTAAGTTTTAAAACTTTTATTGTATTTTCTACTTTTACTTTAATGTCAGGGTCAAGGTTTTCACCAGCTTTAACGAGACAACTTGGAAAATCTAAAACAAACCATCCTGGTTTAATAGTAAAAGGATCGCAAATATCGTCTGCACTACCTTTGTATTGATTAATTTTATCCAAACATAATCTATAATTACTCCATTCATAAGCAAGTTTAGGATATTTACTCTTTGGTAAGAAATGATCAACTGCACCTGGTGCTGTTGGTAATGATATACAACTATAAGCACAAATGGCTTTATATGAAGAATGTAAGCTATGGGCCGCTTTTTTCCAAAAATCCCTACCTGAGAAGTCTTTAGAAGAGGGATTAGGTTTGCTTATAAGAAAAGCAGCACCTTTTTGACGGACATTCTTATCAAAATCTTCTGGTTCAGGCATTAATTTTAGAGGTATCATATGTCGAATCCATTCTTTTCAGCAAACATCATCCACCGTGGCCAAAACCGATCAGAAGCAGATAGATACTTACGTAATCTTAAAGTGATCTGTTCAATTGAACGAATACTTGGATCTGAAGATTCTTGTAATTTTTTTGCATCTTCTATAGCCGATTCTCCTTCTTGAGAACGAGCTTGACGAAGTTCAAATATCGGCGACATTAACCATGAAGAGATGTCTCCGTACTTTATAAAATCTAACTCCTCTAAGGTTATAAGACCATACTCGTCAAGTTGTAAATGGAAAAGACTATCTGTTTCATCGTTAAATACTTCCTCTGAAGATGCCATTACTAAAGGTGAGTGGGTTGCTATAATAAATTGTATTTTTAATTCGTTCGAAAATACTTTATTTAGTTCGATTAAAGAAGGTAAAAATGCTCTTTGCCATTTTGGATGCAAATGGGCTTCTAATTCATCTACAAGTACAACCATGTTATTCTGGGGAGGGATATTCATCATTTTTGAAATAACTTGATGCTCATTCCATGCCCAAACGATCATGTATGCTAATGCAACAATCCTTCTTACCCCAGCAGACGCATTTGTTATAGGTATTTCACCGTAAGGGTGTACGAGTGTAGGTATGATTCTAGGGTCATCAGGTATCCTTACAGGTTTTCCAGGGACTAAAATACCCAAATCAGGTGGGGATAGTTTTTTCAATACATTTTGGAAATGTATGAAATGTTGGCTATTTTTGTCGTTTTGCCACGTAATCCAATCTCTAATGAGTCCTTCTAATATACCACTCTGACCATTCCATATTTCTAAACTTGTAAATATAGCTTTTTCTTTATCGTTTTTAGAGGGCTGTGATGAATATTTTCTTGCTGGGTCCCAGACGGCAAAAGAACCGTCAACCTTACCATATACAATTAGACCAGGTATAGTTGGACGATCATTTTGCGTCGGCCAGCAAAAGTTTTCCCAGTCATAATTTACTGTGTTTTCTGTTTTAAAGTTTTCATTACCTTTAATCGAATAAGTTAAACTTATCCTGTCTCCACGCAGTCGAGGATCTGGATAGGCTTCTCGATCTGTCCATGTATTGGTTAATGCCCACCAGGCTGACTCTAAAATAAATGACTTACCGAGACCATTATCCCCTGTTATAATATTCAAACGTACCTTAGGTTCTATAGAAAGGTTTTTAGCGGGACCTATGTTTTCAATAGATAAAAGTGATAGCGTGCCACCATTTTCTGGTTCTGAATCTGGCGGCAAAGGCAGTTTTCCTTTAATTTTATTCCAAGTGATACATTCGTTTAAAAGTAAATTTTCAATTGAAGTACCTTGGTCTTCAAATAATAAATTTAATTCTTCATCTGTAATGTTAAAGTCAGAAACAAAAAGGGCTTTAATATCTTGATATGAGGTTTTCTCATTAAAATTATTGTATTTATATATCCATATGCATAACGAGAGTAATGGAATCTTATTCTTTTTTATGGATTGATGAGATGAAAGGTAAGTAAGATAATTATTTCCCCATCCCCAATATTGAGTGTTTTTTTCATGAATAAATGCATCAATAAAGGAACGAGTATTTATTGACTGTAAGCCAGATGAAGCATAATCATTCTTAAGCCAATTACTGATTGATTTAAATGGCTGATAATAGAAATCAGATTCAGGCGAAATTTTGTGTGTTTTTTCTAAGAAATTTTTGTTTTCAGCATCTAAAGGGAATTTTATGCTGCTTCCCACAGGTAGTTTGTTCATCTTACAAACTAAAAAAGTTATCCCAAAAAAGGGATGAACTTTTTTAAGGTTATGTATTGCCTGTAGCACGGCATCTTGGCTAAAATACATGTTCAAATGTTCTCCATATTTAATGCAGAATATTCGCAAAACTCAGGGTTAAGATCTATACCAATCGATGAATACCCCATCTGTGCCGCTACCCTGCAAGTTGTTCCGCTACCCAAAAATGGGTCCAATACGGTACCATTAGGCTTACAGCCAATTTTTAGACATCTCTCGACTAAAGCATCCGGGTATGGTGCTGTATCAAGCCCCCCCCCGCTTTTCGGTCTTGCTGGTATAGTCCACATATCCTCTTCGACTTTTTGTTCTATCAATTCTTGTTTGTTAAAATAATATTTTCTGCTTTTAACAAACATGAACACATACTCATAGCTTCGGCTTGGTCTGTCTTTAACCGATTCAGGCAGACATTTTTCTCTATGCCAAATGATTGAACTACGAATAACCCATCCACGAGTAGCCATTTCAATAGCTACTCGCCATGGAATTCCAATCATAGATTTTCTTTGTAAACCAATACCCATTCCACCACTTTTATCTACAGCTCTAAGACCGAAACGGCGTTTATTACTTTTTCTATCTTTACCTTGTGATTGACCTTTTCCAGAATAATATGTATCACCAATATTCATAAACAAAGTCCCTTCAGGATTGAGGGCTTCTTTCACATTGTCCATAACATCAGCAATAGCATTGACGTACTCTTGCACTGAATCTTCCAAACCAATTTGACCATCAACACCATAGTCTCTAAGCCAAAAATAGGGAGGTGATGTTATTGCACAATCAACACTATCTTTTGGAAGGTCTTTTATGATCTGGGATGAATCTCCATTATATATTTCCCATTTCGCTCCAGTTGAAGATAATCCTTCCCAATGCTTTCTTAAATTTACGATGTTTTCTGTTGATTCAGTTTCAGTATTGTCGAAGTTCAACTCTATATTTTTAGTCATTTAAATTATCTTTTGAAATACTGTTAGAATTAGATTGGTGGAATTGTGGTAAGAATTGAATTAACTGTTTTGATTTGACTTTCGCTTCATTTAAATCAAAATGTAATTGTAATTCCATCCAATATTCAGGAGGTGTTTGAAAGAAATGAGCTAATCTCAATGCTGTATCACCTGTAATCGATCTGGTACCCTTTATAATTGTAGTGATTCTGTTTTTGGGAACACCTATCTTCCTTGCTAATTCCGAAGCACTTAATCCACATTCTTCAAGCTTACATAATAGTAACTTTCCAGGATGCTCAATTTTCATTTCAGAATCCTATAGATATTTTCGCTAATATAGTATAATAACAGTGTTACGTCAAGCGTAACTTCAGTTGCTTATAAAACACACACTTGTCATATAATATGATAGATTAAAAAAACATGATATTTAATGAGCGATATTCAAAAAGTGTTCTTAAACTAAAAAATTCACAGTTCTGCATTTGATGATAGCAAATAAAGAGTTTTTAACTTCATTATTCTATCGGAATTAGATAATCCATCAATGTTTTTTCATTAGTTTTTAAACTATGGAAACTAATATTTCCTGTTCGCGGGAATTGAATCCATCAACTTCATGATTCCATACGACATTATTTTTCATGTTAAAACTATGTCTCATCCTTTTCTTTAACTTTTCTCGCCATTTCAATAATTTCTTTCAGATATTGCAAATGATTTACAATATTCTTAAGTGCTAATGCTCCGAGTGATAACCCTAAAAGAAAAGCTAATCCAAACACAATTAATGTATTTGCAGTGCCAGAATTGAAAAGCCCTTTTGATATGGCATCACCCAATCTATTTAATCCACCAAAACCTTGAGCTGTAGAGTATGCTAATCCAATTATTGATAAAACAGCAGTCTTCTCTCCAAAGAAATCATTTACTCTTGACTTCAATCGTTGTATCTTTAGATTCAACCAATCTATTGAATAGTTCAACTCAGCCAACGAGTATGGCAGCAGTTTTTGTATGTTCTGTTCATCATTGTCAATTTCACAAATTAGATCATTAAAAATTTCCTTTTTAAAATTCAACATGAATTTTAAAGCTGGAATAATAGGTGTGAATAGATATACCATACCAGAAATAGAATTGATAATATATAAACAGAATGCGGGTAAAATAAATGGTTCTTTTGGAAGGCTAAAGATCTTATAAGTAGCTATCATTATAACCATTAGTACAAGAGAGAAGAAAGATATAAGAAATGAATATACTTGAGTCTTTCTAAGTAAGTTACTTTTTTTATTTATTTGATTATAAGGAGCATAAGAATTCATTTTGCTTATTGTTTTTACAATTTGATTTGCTCTATACATTATTTATAATTCCGTTGCTAAACTATTGCTTAGGGCCATTGATTAAAGCATGTATAGATTTTACACTATCAATCCGAAATGACTAATACAGTCTGTTCGATTATCACCAATCGGGTCTGATGGTATCAATGATGGGATCATGCCTGACGTGGTAATTTTTAATCTCTTAAGATCATAAGGATAATTGCGATGTTCGAGTCCGGCCTTCGGCACCAAATATGCAAAATCAGACGTCAATAGACGTCTTTTTTTATGCCTAAAATCCGCGCCACACAAGGCCTCCTGCGATTTTCCTCTCAACTGAACTCAATCTAACTTACCCCATATCAACATGCTCGTGAGTATACTAGTGAGTATATTTGTCGATTCGATATTGCTTGTATACTCTGACCTGCTCCCCGTTGATTAATACACCGCGATGTTAGTAATGTCTTCATAAGCCACATGAGGACACCCCCATGAAG
>OFLL01000017.1_pt1 | contig 177870 bp, 150 predicted proteins | sample 1540861 | NCBI WGS metagenome assembly OFLL01 (sample SAMEA4413039, study PRJEB24355) | metagenome | biome: human; feature: gut; material: faeces | place: United Kingdom | collected 2010 | reverse complement strand
ATAAACTTTATCCATACAGATCAGATAATCGTCTTTTCCTTGCTCGACCGGGGTATCTTTATTCTTACCGATATTAATCCCCAGAATACCGCCGAAATGGGATTTCTTAACGTTTTCAACCAGATTATCCACGCCCTGGTTATTAAAGCCCATTCGGTTGATCAGGCCTTCCGCTTCCACGATGCGGAACAGACGCGGTTTATCATTGCCCGACTGCGGGCGTGGCGTCACGGTGCCAACTTCGACAAAGCCAAAGCCCATGGCACCAAATGCGTCGATGCACTCGCCGTCTTTATCCAGGCCGGCGGCCAAACCCAAAGGATTTTTAAAAGAGAGCCCCATGCAGCTTACTGGCTTGGTCGGCACAGACTGGCGAATAACAAATTCTAACGGGGTGCCGGTGACGCGGCGGAGCTGATGAAAAGTCAATTCATGCGCACGCTCGGGATCGAGCTGGAACAACGCTTTTCTGATGAGGGGGTAGTACATGTACTCTCCTGATTTCCCGGTTGCAAACCGGGGGCGTATTATCCGGTATCCCTTGGCCAATTGGAATTGATTAAAAGCAAAAAAAGCGTTTTTAACGCAATCGTTTCCCCTGACGGGGAGCCAATGCCCCGCCAATCCGCATTTACGCATATCAAAATCAAAAAATGAGATTTAAGTAACCCGCCCCTTTGCTGATAGGTTTAAAACACTTATCGACGACTTTTTTAATTAAACCTAACTTTTAGTTATAAGGAGTGGTAATGCGCGTTATATCACTGTCCGGCAGCCCTCGCATCCCATCACGTTCAGCGGCCCTGCTTTCCTTGAGTAAAAATTGGTTGCAGCAGCAAGGCGTAGAAGTGATCTCCTACACCCTGCACGACTTTGATGCAGAAGACTTGCTGTACGCCAATTTCAATAGCCCGGCGATAAAAGCCTTTACCGAGCAACTGGCTTTGGCCGACGGCCTGTTGGTCTCTACGCCGGTGTATAAGGCCTCGTTTTCCGGTGCGCTGAAAACCCTGCTGGATCTGCTGCCGGAGCGAGCGCTTGACCATAAGGTGGTGTTACCCCTGGCCACCGGCGGTTCTATTGGTCATATGTTGGCAGTGGACTATGCCCTTAAGCCGGTGTTGGCGGCATTGAAAGCTCAGGAAGTGCTGCATGGGGTGTTCGCCGACGACAGCCAGGTGGTGTTGAGCGGTGAAGATATCACGCTGTCCGACGGGCTGGCATCGCGGTTGGAAGAAGCCCTGGAAAGCTTCTACCTGGCACTCGGTCGCCGTAAACCGCCCCAGGCAAAACTCTCCCCGTCTCTGTTTGCACGTCAAACCGCCTGACAGCACGCTCTATATAAGGAAAGAGAATGACGCGACTTTCATCACTTGGCCGTTGGCTTGGCACTGGCGCTTTGGCCGGCATCATCTCACTGGCGTGGATCAATTCCGCCAGCGCACAGGATCCGGCGCAGTTTCGTATCGGTTATCAAAAAGGATCGGTCAGTCTGGTACTGGCAAAATCACACCGCCTGCTGGAACAGCGTTTCCCCACCACCAAAATCAGTTGGATCGAATTCCCTGCAGGCCCGCAGATGCTTGAGGCTTTGAACGTCGGCAGTATCGATCTGGGCAGCACCGGCGATATTCCGCCGATCTTTGCCCAGGCCGCCGGGGCGGATCTGCTGTATGTCGGCGTAGAGCCACCTAAACCCAAGGCGGAAGTGATCCTGGTGCCGGAAAATAGCCCGATCAAAACCGTCGCTGATTTGAAAGGCCACAAGGTCGCCTTCCAGAAAGGCTCCAGTTCCCACAACCTGCTGCTGCGTTCGCTGCAAAAAGCCGGACTGAAATTCACCGATATCCAACCGGTTTACCTGACGCCGGCAGATGCCCGCGCCGCATTCCAGCAGGGCAACGTCGATGCCTGGACCATTTGGGACCCGTACTATTCCGCAGCCTTGTTGCAGGGCGGCGTGCGGGTGCTGGGTGATGGCACCGATTTGAATCAAACCGGCTCCTTCTATCTGGCGGTGCGCACTTATACCGAAGCTAACGGGCCGTTTATTCAGCAGGTGCTCGATGAGTTGACCAAAGCGGATGCGCTGACCCAAAGCGACCGGGCGCAAAGCGTCACGCTGCTGGCGAACGCCATGGGGCTGCCGGAAAAAGTGATCTCGTCTTATTTGGATCACCGCCCACCGACCGCCATCAAACCGCTGGACGCACGCACCATTGCCGCCCAGCAGCAAACCGCCGATCTGTTTTACGCCAACCGTCTGGTGCCCGTGAAGGTTGATATCTCGCAACGCATCTGGCGCCCGAGCGCACAATAATTTTGGAGAATAGACGATGAGCCTGAACGTATTCTGGTTTTTACCAACCCATGGCGACGGCCACTATCTCGGCAGCACTGAAGGCGCGCGTAGCGTCGATTACGGCTATTTGCAGCAAATTGCCCAAGCGGCCGATCGGCTAGGGTTCGGCGGCGTGTTGATCCCCACCGGCCGTTCTTGTGAAGACTCCTGGCTCGTGGCCGCATCGTTAATTCCTGTTACTCAGCGGCTGAAATTCCTGGTGGCTTTGCGCCCCGGCATAATTTCGCCCACCCTGGCGGCTCGCCAGGCGGCGACGCTGGATCGTCTTTCCAATGGTCGAGCGTTGTTCAACCTGGTTACCGGCGGCGATCCCGAGGAGCTGGCGGCGGAAGGGCTGCATCTGAATCACGAAGAACGTTACGAGGCTTCGGCAGAGTTCACCCACGTTTGGCGAAAGGTGCTGGAAGGGGAAACCGTCGATTTCGATGGCAAGCATATTCAGGTGAAGGGGGCAAAGCTGCTGTACCCGCCGGTGCAACAACCGCGTCCGCCGCTGTATTTCGGCGGATCCTCTGCCGCTGCGCAGGATCTGGCCGCCGAACAGGTTGAAATGTACCTCACATGGGGAGAACCCCCGGCGCAGGTGAAAGAAAAAATTGCCGAGGTCCGCGCCAAAGCGGCGGCTAAAGGTCGCAAGGTGCGCTTCGGTATTCGCCTGCACGTGATCGTGCGTGAAACTACCGAAGAAGCCTGGCGTGCAGCAGACCGACTGATTGCCAATCTGGATGAAAAAACCATCGCCGATGCACAAAAGGCATTTGCCCGCTTTGACTCTGTAGGGCAACGACGCATGGCAGCGCTGCACGGCGGCAAAAAAGACAATCTGGAGATCAGCCCCAATCTGTGGGCCGGGGTGGGCTTGGTCCGTGGCGGGGCCGGTACTGCCCTGGTCGGCGACGGCCCGACGGTGGCGGCGCGCATGCAGGAATATGCCGATCTGGGCATCGATACCTTTATCCTGTCCGGCTACCCGCATCTGGAAGAGGCCTATCGCGTCGGCGAACTGCTGTTCCCCCATCTTGACCTGGTGGAAAACCAAATCCCCACGCAGCGCAAACCGGTCAAGGCCCAGGGAGAAGTGGTGGCCAATATCTATATTCCGCAAAAAGCGTCGCAAAGCTGAGGAGCCCCCTTATGACTAAGGGTACACAACGCATATTGCACCGGCTGGCCCCCTGGGCATTGCCGGTAGCGCTGGTGGTTATCTGGCAAATCTCCGTCGAGGCGGGTTGGCTGTCGAACCGTATTCTGCCGGCGCCGAGCGCGGTCGTCACCGCCTTCTGGACGCTAACCAAAAGCGGCGAATTGTGGCAACACCTGACGATCAGCAGTTGGCGCGCACTGATCGGTTTTAGCATCGGCGGCAGCATTGGGCTGGTGCTGGGCTTTATCACCGGTTTGTCACGTTGGGGTGAGCGCCTGTTGGACAGCTCCGTGCAGATGATCCGCAACGTGCCGCATCTGGCGCTGATCCCGCTGGTGATCCTGTGGTTCGGCATCGATGAATCCGCCAAGATTTTTCTGGTGGCGTTAGGCACGCTGTTCCCCATTTATTTGAATACCTATCACGGTATCAAGAATATCGATCACGGCCTGCTTGAAATGGCGCGCAGCTACGGCCTGAGCGGTTTCCAGCTCTTTGCTCAGGTGGTTTTGCCGGGCGCTCTGCCGTCGATTATGGTCGGCGTTCGTTTCGCGTTGGGCTTTATGTGGCTGACGCTGATCGTGGCCGAAACCATTTCCGCCAATTCGGGTATCGGTTATCTGGCGATGAACGCACGTGAATTCTTGCAGACCGACGTGGTGGTGGTGGCGATTGTGCTTTATGCCCTGCTCGGCAAGCTGGCGGACGTCAGCGCACAGTTGCTGGAACGCGTCTGGTTGCGCTGGCACCCGGCCTATCAACTGAAACAAGGAGAAGCGCTATGACGACTCCCGCTCGAATTCCCCAAGGGACGCCGGTCACGCTCGAGTCCATTGCCAAGCGCTACGGTAACCGCACCGTGCTGGACAATATTCAATTGCGCATCAGCGCGGGACAGTTTGTCGCCGTGGTCGGCCGCAGTGGCTGCGGTAAAAGCACGCTGCTGCGTCTAATGGCAGGACTGGAAAAAGCCACCAGCGGCGCCTTGCTGAGCGGGAATGCGCCCCTTGCCAGCGCCAGAGACGATACCCGCTTAATGTTTCAGGACGCCCGCCTGCTACCGTGGAAAAAGGTGATCGACAATGTGGGCCTTGGCCTGCGCGGTAACTGGCGTGCCGATGCGTTGCAAGCGCTGGAAGCCGTCGGGCTGGCCGACCGCGCCAACGAGTGGCCAGCGGCCTTGTCCGGAGGACAAAAACAACGAGTGGCTCTGGCACGTGCGCTGATCCACCGTCCACGCCTGTTGCTGTTGGACGAACCTTTGGGGGCGCTCGACGCCTTGACGCGGATTGAAATGCAGGGATTGATTGAAGGGTTGTGGCAACAGCACGGTTTCACCGTATTGCTGGTGACGCATGACGTCAGTGAAGCCATTGCGTTGGCGGATCGCGTCATTTTGATTGAGGAAGGCCGTATCGGCCTGGATCTGACCGTCGACCTGCCGCGCCCACGACGCAAAGGGTCAGTCAAACTGGCAGAGTTGGAGGCCGAGGTGCTGGACAGAGTATTGTCTCCGCCCTCCCCCTTAAGCCAGGCCACACGCCGCGCAGCAAATTAAAAAAGGGACGGCATGCCGTCCCTTCCTAGACTTACGCGTCGAGCGCCTTGGTGATTTTCTCGAACAGGTCGCCGGACAAATTCTCCAGCCCTTTCAACTGTTCAAGCGCTTTGCGCATTAATGCCTGACGTGAAGCATCATAGCGTTTCAAGCGGATCAAAGGTTCGATCAGGCGAGCAGCAATCTGCGGGTTGCGCTGGTTCAAATCGCTGAGGATTTCCACCAGGAACTGATAGCCACTGCCATCCGCCGCATGGAACGCCGCCGGGTTGGCAGAAGCAAAGCCCCCAATCAATGAGCGCGTGCGGTTTGGATTGCTCAGGCTGAATGAACGGTGTTTCAGCAACCCACGCACTTTGGTCAGCACGTCCGCCGCCGGGCTGGTCGCCTGCAGCACAAACCACTTGTCCATCACCAGACCATCCTGGTGCCAGCGTTCGTCAAAGGCCGCCAACAGCGCGTCGCGGCAAGGCAATTGCGCCGCCACCGCAGCGGCCAGAGCCGCCAGCGAATCGGTCATATTATCCGCCTGGCGATACTGCTCCGTCACCAATCGGTCGGCCAGCGCTTCATCGCCAAAGGCCAGGTAACCCAGGCACACGTTGCGCAGCGCACGTTTCGCGATGTCAGCATGTTCAACCCGGTAGCCGTCGGTCTTGTTAGCGTGATAAACCGCCAGCCACTCATCGGCCATTTCCTTCGCCAGACAGCGGACGATCGCTTCGTGCACCACGGCGATCGCTTCAGGATCGATAGTGGCAAACAGCTCGGCAATTTCACTTTCTGAAGGCAACGTCAGGATCTGTGCAGCCAACGCCGGATCCAACTTCTCGTCCAACAATACGGCGCGGAACGCATCAACAACGTGCAGCGGCAGCGACAACGGCTGTTGTTGCTGATGTTTGGCCACGTTCAGTTTGATGTAGGTCGCCAGCAGGCTCTGTGCCGCATCCCAACGGGCAAACTCATTGCGAGCATGCTGCATCAGGAAGGTCAATTGCTGATCGCTGTACGGATAATCCAGTTTAACCGGTGCAGAGAACTCACGTAGCAGGGACGGTACCGGCTTGTGCGCCACGCCATCAAACACGAAGGTCTGTTCCGCTTCGGTGACGTTAAGCACGTTATTGATCGGCGAGCCGTTTCTCTGCAGGGCAATCACGTTGCCTTGTGCATCGTACAATTCAATATCCAGCGGGATGTGCAGCGGCAGTTTTTCCGGCTGATCGGCGGTCGGCGCGGTTTTCTGGCTGACGTGCAGACGGTACTGGTGGTGCTCGGCGTCGTATTCATCACGAACCGTCAGTAACGGCGTACCAGACTGGCTGTACCAGCGGCGGAACAGCGACAGGTCAACGTTGGACGCATCTTCCATCGCCTGAACGAAATCGTCACAGGTCGCCGCACTGCCGTCATGACGCTCGAAGTACAGCTGAATCCCCTTCTGGAACTGTTCTTCTCCCAGCAGCGTATGCATCATGCGGATCACTTCAGAACCTTTCTCGTACACCGTCAGGGTGTAAAAGTTGTTCATTTCGATCACTTTGTCCGGACGAATAGCATGCGCCATTGGGCTGGCATCTTCGGCGAACTGCGCACCGCGCATAACGCGCACGTTATCGATACGGTTGACCGGACGTGAGCCCAAATCGGAGCTGAACTCCTGATCGCGGAATACCGTCAGCCCTTCCTTCAGGCTGAGCTGGAACCAGTCACGACAGGTCACGCGGTTGCCGGTCCAGTTGTGGAAATATTCGTGGCCGATCACCGCCTCGATATTCAGGTAATCCTTGTCGGTGGCGGTTTCGGCTTTCGCCAGCACGTATTTGGAGTTAAAAATATTTAACCCTTTGTTCTCCATCGCGCCCATATTGAAGAAGTCGACCGCGACGATCATATAAATGTCGAGATCGTACTCCAGGCCAAAACGGGTTTCGTCCCATTTCATCGAGTTCTTCAGCGAGGTCATTGCCCAATCGGCGCGATCCAGGTTGCCGCGGTCAACGAACAGCTCCAGCGCCACTTCGCGACCGGAACGGGTGGTAAAGCTGTCGCGCAGCACGTCGAAATCACCCGCCACCAGCGCAAACAGATAACAGGGTTTTGGGAAAGGATCTTGCCACTGCACCCAGTGACGCCCATCTTCCAGTTCGCCCTGCCCCACGCGGTTGCCGTTTGACAACAGGAACGGGTAACGCGCCTTGTCGGCCACGATGCGAGTGGTAAACCGCGCCAGCACGTCCGGGCGGTCGAGATAATAAGTAATGTGGCGGAAGCCTTCAGCTTCACATTGGGTACACAGCGCTTCGCCGGACAGATACAGTCCTTCCAGCGCGGTGTTTTTGGCCGGGTGGATATCATTGACAATAGTCATGGTAAATTGTGCTGGCAATTGCTCGATAACCAGTTTGTTATCCTGCAACTGATAGACTGTCCACGGCTGACCGTCGATCTCAATACTCACCAGCGTCAGGTCTTCACCGTTCAGCACCAGCGCCGCATCGGCAGCGCCCTGGCGTTTGATTTTGCTGACGGCAGTGACACGAGTGCTCTCTGCATCCAACTCAAAATTCAGGTCAATATCAGTGATGGTGTAATCTGGCGCGCGATAATCGTGGCGATACTTCGCCTGTGGCTGTTGTGTCATAAAAACCCTTTGACGTCTCAGTGAGTTACAGGTGCCAGGCTTTCATCATTCGCCTATTTCGCCGTCGGAAAAGAGCAGAAATTTCGATGAGCCTGATTGTAAATAAACTGTATCACAGCTACAAAAAAAACCCAGAGAGACCAGGCCACAGGAGCGGAGAAATCGGAGGTGGATCGTAATCCTGTCGAAGAATTGCCCACGCCATCAGGTTCCTTCACCTGATGCGGCATCAAAATCAGCATTAAATGCTAAAGATACCCTGCGAGGCTGCACGTTTTCCAGATGAGAACATCGGCGTCAAAAGTGCGAACTTACCCTATCTCACGGGGCAGCCTTCCCTGCTCAACGGCACTTTGCAGGCAATCTTCCCCTATTGGGTATAGCCAAGACAGGCCGGGAGACTCAGTGATATAATTAGCGGATCGGGCTCAAGGACGCGTAGTGCATATGAAAGTAAAATATCTGATCTATTTTTTTACCTTTGCCCTGATGTCCTCATTTGCCCTGTTTATTTCCGATGAGTTGTCGGAAGCCGACACCGAGTATCGCGACAACCAACTCAATCTATACAAAATTACCCGAGCCAAAGAGATTTCAGAGGCTTTTCAGGCCACATTATTGGCACATCGCCTTAAACGTTTAAGCCTGATCGACCCACGTATCACCCCACATCAGTGGCAAGACGCGGATCGCGTAGCGCGGGAGAAAATCGCCCACTTCCGACCGCACATCGACAGCGAAATCTCGCAACGACTCGGCATCAGGCAAAAAATTGCCGCGCTTTCCATGCTCAATCTGATGGAACAATTGCTCAATAATGACAACCTGCAGCTTTCGCAGGTGACCGAAGCCAACGCCAATCTGTTCAATATCAATAGCGCTTACTATATTTCCCAGGCCAGTAAAAGTTACTACCGCTATAGTTACGATAACCGCATGGTCGATGCCGATTCATTTATGTTTCTTGAGGCAGTGCGATTAAATAACCGGCTGAACATGTCGTTGACGGAACTCATCGATCAGATTATTGACGTCAATACTAATCGACTGGCGCGCAAAGACGCTTATCTGAAAGCAATTCAGCTCACCGGCGTATTGAATGCGTTGAGTACTCGGCTGATTTTTATGAAACTTACCTATAACGACGTGAAAACTACTGCACTGGTGAATGAGATCCTGGGGCAGTTGTCAGCTCAGCAGATCAAAATCATTACCGAAGGATTATATACCGCCGTAAACACGCATACCGCCTACCCTACAGACGCTATTTATCCCTATGTTAAAAACCTGAGTGAGCTCTCACAACGGCTCTATCAGCGCAGTTTCGAAATGGAGACCGCCGCCTCGCAGAGCAAGATTTATGACAGCCAAACCGCCATTGACGGCATGATTTCGCTGGCGGGTCTGATTGCGCTATTTATCTTCCTGCCTACGCTGGTTTACTGTTCAAATATCAGCCGCTGGCTGACGAAAACGCATAATAATATTTTGCGCTTGTCCCACGGCGATATGAATATCGCTCGCAACGAAGTGTTCTACGGCCAGGAGTTGATAGCCATCAGCGACGCTATCAAACAGCTTAAACAGTACCAGTTGGAAAAGGTAACGCTGGAAAATGAGAAACACCTGCTGATTAAAGAGCTGGAAGCCTCCTCCTATCTCGATCCTCTCACCAATATCTATAACCGGCGCAAATTCTTCCTGGAGTGCGAATCGCTGGCTGCCGGCAGCTACCCACTCGCTTTTTGTCTGATCGACATTGATAATTTCAAAAGCCTCAATGACACCTACGGCCATCACGTAGGCGACCTGGTGCTGGTGGCATTTGGCAAGCTGCTGCAAAGCACCTTCCGCTCCAGCGACATTTTCTGTCGCTACGGTGGTGAAGAATTTGCCGTGATCCTCGGTAACTGTACGCTGGAAAATGCACAGGAAGTGATGTCCAAGCTACGCGAGCGTACGCACCAGTTCAGCCTGACACTAACCGATGGGCAAAACGTCCGCTTCACCACCAGTTGCGGCATTGCCCAGGTCCGCGATATCCGCTTGTTGCCGGCAGCAATCAAACAGGCGGATGAAGCGCTCTATTTTTGCAAGAAAAATGGCAAAGACCGGATAGGCATTCATACCCAGAACGGTTTTATCTGAATTGTTGTTTAAAATAATTAACATTATAATTTTTATGACTAATTAGGCTAAGTCATTCACCTTACAGACTTATCTGACTTTTCTGTCGGTATCCTGATGGCAAGCAGAGATAAAGGCACGTTTAATCCTCGACCGGCTCCGATGAATTGTGGTGTGATGCAGCTTCAATAACAGGATAATCCGGGTATACTCCCCCCACTTTTTTATGATTATCCGGATTTGGACACGCGCCTGACGAGGATGCAGTAACGCGATATGACTCAATACGCCTCCCCGATTTTGACATCACTGCTTGATACTGATGCTTATAAGCTTCATATGCAGCAAGCAGTGTTCCATCGCTATCCTGCTATCAGCGTGGCGGCGGAATTCCGCTGCCGCGGTGACGAGCTGCTTGGCGAATATGCCGACGAGATCCGTGCCCAGATCGCACTGATGAGCCAACTGGCGCTAACAGACGCTGAGTTCAACTATCTTTCCGGGTTGCCTTTCTTCCGCGAGGATTACCTGAACTGGCTGCGCGAGTTTCGTTACGATCCGCAACAGGTTCAGATCGAAGATCATGCGGGCAAATTGCACATCCGCATTGCCGGTCCCTGGCGTGAAGTGATCATGTGGGAAGTCCCACTGCTGGCAGTGATCAGTGAGGTGGTGCACCGTCACCGCTCCCCGGAAGTCACGCCTGAGATGGCAGTCGCTCATCTGCGCAGCAAACTCGAGCATTTTAAAGCCATGAGCGCTGACGTGGACATTTCTCGCTTCAAACTGATGGACTTCGGCACCCGCCGTCGTTTCTCGCAGAGTGTGCAGCAGGCGATTGTCAGCACCTTGAAAGACGAATTTCCTTATCTGGTCGGCACCAGCAACTACGATCTGGCCCACCAGCTTGCTCTGGCGCCCGTGGGTACTCAGGCTCATGAATGGTTCCAGGCGCACCAGCAAATCAGCCCGGTGTTGGCCAACAGCCAACGTGCAGCTTTGCAAGCCTGGCTGGATGAATATCCGGAACAGCTCGGCATCGCGCTGACCGACTGCATCACCATGGACGCCTTCCTGCGTGATTTCGGTCCGCAGTTCGCCCAGCGTTATCAGGGCCTGCGCCATGATTCGGGTGATCCGTTCGAATGGGGCGAGAAAGCCATTGCGCATTATCAGAAGCTCGGCATCGACCCGATGAGCAAAACGCTGGTGTTCTCCGACAATCTGGATCTGGACAAGGCGATGGCGCTCTATCGCCGTTTCTACCAACGCGTCAATCTGGTGTTCGGCATAGGTACACGTCTGACCTGCGATATCCCGGGGGTTAAACCGCTGAACATCGTGATCAAGCTGGTCGAATGCAAAGGCAAGCCGGTGGCTAAACTGTCCGACAGCCCGGGCAAAACCATCTGCCAGGATCAGGCCTTTGTGAAAGCGTTACGCAAGGCCTTCGATTTACCGCTGGTGAAGAAAGCCAGCTAAGCCACACCGCCCTGCCAACGCGAAAAAGCCGGCTGAAGACCTCACGCCGGCTTTTTTCTTCTTTATAAGAGACTTCGCCGTGCTCCCTTTTCGCCCAGAGCCAAGAAATGTTGCTCCAATCCGGCGATTTCTGCTTGTGCTCTGCACCGCGGCAAGTAACATAGCAACATCCCCATATTCTTGGGTTGTAAGCTATTTCTAAACCAAATTATTAAGAGAGAAATCTATGAGCGTAGTGCCTGTAGTCGACGTACTGCAAGGCCGTGCTGCGGTTGACAGTGAAGTCACCGTGCGCGGTTGGGTGCGTACCCGGAGAGATTCTAAAGCTGGTATCTCCTTCCTGGCCGTCTATGACGGTTCCTGCTTTGATCCGTTACAGGCCGTCGTTAATAATTCTCTGCCGAATTATCAGGATGAAGTGTTACATCTGACCACCGGTTGCTCGATTGAAGTGACAGGCAAAGTGGTCGCCTCTCCAGGCGAAGGTCAGAGTTTCGAACTGCAAGCGACTGAGATTAAAGTGGTCGGTTGGGTTGACGATCCGGACACGTACCCGATGGCGGCCAAACGCCACAGCATCGAATATCTGCGCGAAGTGGCGCACCTGCGCCCACGTACCAACCTGATCGGTGCCGTTGCCCGTGTTCGCCATACCCTGGCGCAGGCTATTCACCGCTTCTATCACGAGAATGGTTTCTTCTGGGTTTCCACCCCGCTGATCACCGCTTCCGATACCGAAGGCGCCGGCGAAATGTTCCGCGTTTCCACGCTGGATCTGGAAAACCTGCCACGTACCGATAAAGGCGCTGTCGATTTCAGCCAGGACTTTTTCGGTAAAGAAGCGTTCCTGACCGTTTCCGGCCAGTTGAACGGCGAAACCTACGCCTGTGCGTTGTCGAAAATTTACACCTTCGGCCCGACTTTCCGCGCCGAAAACTCCAACACCAGCCGTCACCTGGCCGAGTTTTGGATGATCGAACCGGAAGTCGCCTTTGCTGACCTCGAGGATATCGCGGAACTGGCAGAGAAAATGCTGAAGTATGTGTTCCAGGCCGTATTGAACGAGCGTATGGATGACATGCAGTTCTTCGCAGAACGCGTAGACAAAGATGCGATTGACCGCCTGAAGCGTTTTGTTTCTTCCGACTTCGCTCAGGTTGATTACACCGAAGCGGTGGAAATTCTGATCGCCTCTGGCCAGACTTTCGAGAACCCGGTTTCCTGGGGTATCGATCTGTCTTCCGAGCATGAGCGTTATCTGGCCGAGAAACACTTCAAAGCGCCGGTGGTGGTGAAAAACTACCCGAAAGACATCAAAGCTTTCTATATGCGTATGAACGACGACGGTAAAACCGTTGCGGCGATGGACGTGTTGGCCCCAGGCATCGGCGAGATCATCGGCGGTGCTCAGCGTGAAGAACGTCTGGACGTGCTGGATCAGCGTCTGGATGCCATGGGCCTGAATAAAGAAGATTATTGGTGGTATCGTGACCTGCGTCGTTACGGCACCGTGCCACACGCCGGCTTCGGTTTAGGTTTTGAGCGTTTAATCGCCTATGTCACCGGTGTGCAAAACGTGCGCGACGTAATTCCGTTCCCTCGCACACCACGTAATGCAACCTTTTAATTAATCAGATAATACATTTTCTAATTAATTTAGTTACAAAACCAAGGCCAGCTTAGCTGGCCTTTCGCATTTTTTAATATTGACCTGCGTCACAAAGTTCCCTCAAAATTACATCTTGTTACAAATACTTTCTTTTTGAAACCTCATTGGGACATTGGTAGCATTTTCGTTCTAGATTAACCCGCCCGTGAATGGAACACTGCGTGCAGACACAGGACGACACCAATCTATCAACAATAGTTCCACAAGAATTATTGGCGGCAGTGGCAAAGGTGTCCGAATAACACCAATGAGGGTAATATAATGATGAAGCGCAATATTCTTGCAGTGGTAATCCCAGCTCTGTTAGCCGCTGGTGCAGCTAACGCTGCTGAAATCTACAACAAAGACGGCAACAAACTGGATCTGTACGGTAAAGTTGACGGTCTGCACTACTTCTCAGACGACAAAGGCAATGATGGCGATCAGTCCTATGTTCGTTTCGGCTTCAAAGGTGAAACCCAGATTACTGACCAACTGACCGGTTACGGCCAGTGGGAATACAACGTTCAGGCTAACCACTCTGAATCTCAAGGCACCGAAGGCACCAAGACTCGTCTGGGCTTCGCTGGTCTGAAATTTGCTGACTACGGTTCATTCGACTACGGCCGTAACTACGGCGTACTGTACGACGTAGAAGGCTGGACAGATATGCTGCCAGAGTTCGGTGGCGATACTTACACCATTACCGACAACTACATGACTGGCCGTACCAACGGCGTTGCGACTTACCGTAACAACAACTTCTTCGGTCTGGTTGACGGTCTGAACTTCGCTGTTCAGTACCAAGGTAAAAACCAGAACGACGACCGTGACATCAAGAAACAAAACGGCGACGGCTGGGGCCTGTCTTCTACTTATGACATCGGCGAAGGCATCAGCGTAGGTGCAGCATACGCTTCTTCCAACCGTACCGATGATCAAAAACTGCGTTCTAACGAACGTGGCGATAAAGCTGATGCATGGACCGTTGGCGCGAAATACGACGCTAACAACGTTTACCTGGCAGCTATGTACGCAGAAACTCGTAACATGACTCCATTCGGCGGCGGCAACTTCAGCTCAACCTGTAATGCTTCTACCGATTGCGGCGGCTTCGCCAGCAAAACTCAGAACTTCGAAGTGACTGCACAGTACCAGTTCGACTTCGGTCTGCGTCCAGAAGTGTCTTACCTGCAGTCTAAAGGTAAGAACCTGAACGTCCCTGGCGCAGGTACTGACCAGGATCTGGTTAAATATGTTTCTGTTGGTACCACTTACTACTTCAACAAAAACATGTCTACCTACGTTGATTACAAAATCAACCTGCTGGACGACAACGAGTTCACTAAAGCCACTGGCACCGCTACCGATGATATCGTAGGTGTTGGTCTGGTTTACCAGTTCTAAGTTGTCTCACTTAACGGCGGTTCACCGTCGGCTAAGTTAAAAAACAGGGCTTCGGCCCTGTTTTTGTTTTTGCGCTACGCGTAAATTTTTATCCTGCCAATGTCCCCTTCTTCCTCATTTTTTATGCTGAATCTGCGCCCTTCACAAGATCGCTGTGTTTTTCTCGCAAACGGTTGGCAAAGCGCATAACTGGCGCTACCCTGATGCTTCTGTCTGCTTAACTCCGAGCCATGGAAGCACCTGACATGTTTGAAAAAATCACTGCTGCACCTGCCGATCCGATTCTGGGTCTGACCGACATTTTCCGCGCCGACGCGCGCCCGAACAAAATCAATTTGGGCATTGGCGTCTACAAAGACGAAACCGGCAAAACGCCGGTGCTGACCAGCGTGAAAAAAGCTGAGCAGTATCTGCTGGAAAATGAAGCCACCAAAAACTATCTCGGCATTGAGGGCATCCCCGCTTTCGCCAACTGCACGCAAGAGCTGCTGTTCGGCAAACAAAGCCCAATCATTGCCGACAAGCGTGCGCGCACCGCGCAAACGCCTGGTGGCACCGGCGGCCTGCGTGTGGCAGCTGACTTCATCGCCAACCAGACCAGCGCTAAACGCATCTGGATCAGCAACCCAAGCTGGCCGAACCATAAAAATGTGTTTGGCGCCGTCGGCCTGGAAGTGCTGGAATATGCCTACTACGATGCGGCCAATCATGCGCTGGACTTCGATGGCCTGCTGAACAGCCTGAAACAGGCTCAGGCAGGCGATGTGGTCCTGTTCCATGGTTGCTGCCATAACCCAACCGGCATTGACCCTACGCCTGAGCAGTGGGCTCAGTTAGCCGAGCTGTCTGTGGCTAACGGCTGGCTGCCGCTGTTCGACTTTGCTTATCAGGGCTTCGCGAAAGGTCTGGAAGAAGATGCGCAGGGCCTGCGTATTTTCGCCGCCAAGCATCAGGAACTGATCGTAGCCAGCTCGTACTCGAAGAATTTCGGCCTATACAACGAACGCGTCGGCGCCTGTACTCTGGTTGCTGCAGATGCAGATACCGCTGACCGCGCCTTCAGCCAGGTGAAAGCCGCCATTCGCGCCAACTACTCCAACCCGCCGTCACACGGTGCTGCGGTGGTTGCGACCATCTTGGGTGATGATGCGCTGCGTGCCCTGTGGGAGCAGGAGCTGACCGATATGCGTCAACGCATTCACCGCATGCGTCAGCTGTTCGTGAATACTTTGCAGGAGAAAGGCGCAGAGCAGGACTTCAGCTTTATCATTAATCAGAACGGCATGTTCTCGTTCAGCGGATTGACCAAAGAGCAGGTGCTGCGCCTGCGTGACGAATTTGGCGTTTACGCCGTTAACTCCGGCCGGGTTAACGTCGCCGGCATGACGCCAGACAATATGGCGCCTCTGTGTGAAGCCATCGTCGCCGTGCTGTAAAGGTTACGGTTTCAAATAAGCAAAAGGGGCGCTAAATGCGCCCCTTAGTTATTTCTGCCGGGAAATAACCTTACCAGATGGCCGGTTCTTCTCGCAGGAACGGATTGGTTTCACGCTCCTGACCGAAGGTAGACATCGGTCCGTGCCCCGGGATAAACGCCATGTCATCCCCCTGTGGCAGGAGCTTGGTGCGGATCGAGTTGATTAATGCCTGGTGATCGCCGCGTGGGAAGTCGCTGCGACCCACGCCACCGTTAAACAATACGTCACCCACCAGCGCCAACCGCGCCTGCTCATTAATAAACACGATATGGCCAGGCGTATGTCCCGGGCAATGCAGCACCTTGAGCGTCATTTCACCCACCTGCACGCTGTCCCCTTCTTCCAGCCAGCGAGTTGGCGTCAGAGGCGCACACTCTTCCAGACCAAACATCCGGCTCTGTGCAGGCAAACCATCCAACCAGAAAGCGTCTTCCTTGTCCGGACCGTAGATCGGTACCTGATAGTGTTCCGCCAGCTCAGCCGCTGCCCCTACGTGATCGAGATGGCCGTGCGTCAGCAGGATCTGCGTGACCGTCACGCCCTGCCTGGCAATTTCGGCCTTTAATTTCTCCGCTTCGCCGCCGGGATCGACCAACGCCGCCTGTTGGGTACTCTCACACCAGATCAGGCTGCAATTCTGACTAAAAGCGGTAACGGGAATAATTTGGTATTTCATAAGGCTCCAACGACAACAGCGCCATACCCTGACGGGCTGGCGCTACTCACTTATGGTGCACAGCGATTACCAGGTCCGCACCGGGCCGGTATCGATGTGTACAAAGTTGCTACGTGGGTAATATCCTACACCACCGGCGCTCATTTTTAACGCCGCTTTGCGGATATTGCTCAACTGGATGCCTTCGATATGGAAGTCCATCGCCTGGCCCTTGGTATGATAGCTGTGCTTGGCCACACCGCGGCTGCGCTCACGCAGCTCATTGTTGGTATCCAGGGAACGATAACCTGAAACCAGCTGTACCGGTTTGTTGGTGCCCAACAGACCCTGCAGGCGATAGAGGTGATCAAATAGACGAGGATCGATCGACTTGACTTTATTGGCTCGATAATCACGGAAGAGATGATTAAGACGAACTAATTCGTCTTTATTATATCCCTTGCCGTCGAAGAATTCGGCTTTCAAGGATTCGCCCGTATGCATATTATTAACGACAAGAATACGCGGGCGCGAAGTAGAAAGACTGGCAAAGGCTTGCCCAGGGAGCAGCGCTATGCCCACAGCGGCGCTACCTAACGCCAGCCACTTACGGCGATGATGATCAATTTTGTCCATGTTTCTGTTAAACCCGGCAAGAATATCAAAATATATGCACAAAACAGCGCACTGCCTGAACCATAACCGCCCACACTGATTGAGTCAACCCGTGATATCCCGCGGTTTGCAGGCACTCACGGAATGAGTGCCTGCACCATGGCCCGATATTCTGACCGTTATTTATTTATAATTACTGCATTTATTGCATTAATTTTTCGGCCTGAGCCAAAATTTGTGCACCCGATCTCACCGTATCATCGTAATTGTAAATATCTGTACGGAATTGTGGCTTTCCATCATCAGAGACCCAGGCGGTTAAATAATACAATTTAACCGGAATATGCTGGCGGATATTTACGTAGGTGGTATTTCCCTGTTTTAGGGTCGAGGAAACACGGGTATTGTTCCAGCCCGCATCCTGCAACAGCATATTCGCCAAATCCGAAGCCTTATTGACCCGCACGCAACCCGAGCTCAGGGCACGAATGTCTTTCTGGAACAGGTTATGGTTCGGCGTGTCGTGCAAATAGATGGCGTCCGAACTCGGCATGTTGAATTTAAAACGCCCCAGCGAGTTGGTCGCTCCCGGAGCCTGGCGGATCCGGTACGGGAAGTTGCGGGCCGACACCATATTCCAGTCGATCATTGCCGGGTTGATCACCTCAGCATCGTTGCTCCAGCCGGAAAGCACGGTATAACCGTGTTTTTGGAAGTAGCTGCCGTCACGCATCGCCTTCGGCACAATGTCTTCGCGCACCAGCGTAGTCGGCACGTTCCACGGCGGGTTAACTACCACATTGTTCAGCGCACTGTTCATCAACGGCGTCTTGCGGCTGGGCCGCCCTACGATCACCCGTGACGAAAGCACCTCATTGCCGTTCAGGTAATAGGTCAACGAGTAGTTAGGAATGTTGACCATAATTCCGGTGTCAACACGACCGGGAAGAATGCGTAAACGCTGGATGTTCAAGGCTAACAGCGAAGCTCGCATTTGCGGCGTCACGTTAAGCCATTCGCGGGTGCGTACGCCAATCACGCCATCAGCGCTCAACCCTTGCCATTTCTGGAAGCGTTTAACGCCCTCAACCAAATCGGCAGTATAGCGATTGTCCGTGACCGTGACCGGACTCTCCTGCTGCTGACTGAACGGCGATTGCGGTGACGGCGCCAAGTCTTTTACCGGCGCGGCGGCCGGGCTGACTACCGCACTCTGGGCCTCGCGATTTTTCTCTTCATCTACCGATAAGCCACCATCGTCTGGCTCGTTGCGCGAACCGGTCAATACCGCAGGCGGCTCCTGCGCCTCTGCCGGCGCGGCAGAAGTGGTCAGCATACCGTTGCGCGCCAGGATCTCGCGCAAGGCAGGAATATCATCGCTCAGTTGATCGGGGCGCAAACTCGGGCCATTGGCCATCTGTGGCCATGGGCGTCCATCAGCCAGCATGTCGCGTAATGCCTGATGCATCTTGGCGTATTGCGGGTGCTGTGGTGCCAGCGAGTTGACATACGGCACCGTTTTACCCTGACGCACCGCCAACTGCCACTGGTTAATCACCGTATTGGGTGGTAAACCGAGCTTGTAGGGAATGTTGCTGTACAGCCAGCTGTTGCCATTGGCGCCGATCGACGAAACGAACTGCAAATAGCCCAACATCGCATCAGACAAAACGACATCGCGCGCTACACCGGTAATAGCAGGGTTAGTCAATAATCTCACCCATTGCGTAAACTGCGGTTGCACACCGGACATTGCCAATTCAGCCAGTTGCTGCTGAAATTGCTGTACCGCTTCGCGATCCTGCCACATCAGTTGCATCCGGTTCGCTGCGTACAAAGGAGCAAGCGTTGAAAGATAATGCGGTGTGATGCCTTTAGGCAATGCCGCAAGCAATTCCGAACGACTTTGCGCAACTGACATGCCGGAAGACGCCACCGGGAATGCAGGAACGGTTGCCCATACGGGTAGCGACGACGCAAGACCACATGCCATTGCGCAACTCAACGCCAAACGTCGTACCTTGTTTCCATTTCTAAGCAACATCCATTGCCCCCTGTATGCTCACAAAAAATACAACTAAGACAGCTTATTAGTTTCAGTATACGAACAGAAAAGCCATTTTGCCCTTTGGCACTAATGAATAACTGTAATTCATTAAGCTACCCGTTTAAAAGCGGATAAAAAAGCAGGACTATCATCCATGCGTACAAAAAAATAGCCACCCCAGGGCGGCTATTTTCAGATTATTAGCGGGCTTTTTTGCGCTTACGGCGTTTCAGCCGCGGTGACACCCAGTGCCGCAGGCGGTTCGTTAGCGAAACCGCGCAGCCCCACAACGTGTACGTGTTCATGGTTCTGGAACACCTTACGCACCAGCTTATACGTGGTCCCTTTTTCCGGGCTGATGTTTTCCGGTGCGGCGATGATCAGCTGCATTTCCAGGCGATCGCACAACTCGAACAGGGTCGCGATGGATTTGGCATCCAGTCGAGCCGCTTCATCGAGGAACAGCAGACGGCATGGGGAGATATCTTTACCGCGTAGGCGGCGAGATTCTTCTTCCCAACTCTGTACCACCATCACCAGAATCGACATCCCGGTACCGATCGCTTCACCGGTAGACAACGCGCCGCTCTCGGCACGCAACCAGCCGTCGGAGCCGCGGAACACTTCCACTTCCAGCTCGAGGTAGTTACGGTAATCCAGCAGCTCTTCACCGATGGTCTGCGGCGTGCGCTGGCCCATATCAATCTGCGGATTCAGGCGCTGGTACAGCTTGGCCAGCGCTTCTGAGAAGGTCAGGCGGTTGCTGTTAAACAGATCCTGGTGCTGTTCCTGCTGCTCAGAGAGCACGTCCAACAGGGTCGCATGCGCTTCTCGCACGTTGACGTTCAATCGCACGCTTTTCACCTGGCCGAAGGAAACCGCCTGCAAGCCCTGGTTGAGCATGCGGATACGGTTCTGTTCGCGCTGGATGGTTTTGCGAATGATGTTCGCCACGCTCTTAGAACTGATCGCCAGCTTCTGCTCACGAGCGGTCAGCTCTTCGGTCAGACGGCCCAGCTCGATTTCCATCTGCTCGATAGCCTCAACCGGGTCATCAGTACGAATGATGTCCTGACGAATACGCTCGCGCAAATGCTGGTACACCGCGATATAGAACTGGATCTTGCGTTCAGGACGCTTAGGATCTTCCGACAGACGCAGCACGTCACGCAGGTGTTCGTTATCCGATACTGCCAGACGCAGCGCACCGAGCGCCTTATCCGACATCGAGCGCAGTTCGTCGCCGTCCATATAAGCCAGTTCGCGACGGTGCAGACGACGCTCAACTCCGTTGTCTTTCACCATGCGCATCACTGCGCACCAGCCCGCCTTGGCGGTCACCACCTGCTCACGCAACTGATGGTAATCACGCTCAAGCTTACGCAGTTTCTTCTGCAGGCCGTCCATTTCCGCTTCGCAGAAGGTCAGCTGTTTTTCCAACTGGTTACGGCGCGCGCGGTTGTTGCTCAGGCCGGCGTGCAGTTCATCACGACGTGCACGGGCACGGGCTTCAGCATTGGCATCCGCCTGTACGCCAATGTCGACCAGCTCCTGGCTCAGTTCTTTCAGCATGTCGCGCTTGGCGTCATACGAGCTTTTCAGCGACGCCAACACTTGGCTGTACTGAGTAAACTGGGTCTGATACTGACGTAACTGCTCGCGGGCACGGGTACGTTCCGCTTCCGCGTGCTCAAGACGTTGGCGCAGCTTGTCGTTCAAATCGTTGTTGGCGTTTTGCATACCGGCAGAGTCGGTATAACCGAAGTGCGCGCGGCGCTGTACCACTTCGATCAAGGCAAACGCCTGCTGTTTAGCCTGACGCTGTACGCTTTGCGCCTGGATGTAATCCTGCTGCAGCTGTTCATGTTGCTGCGGATCGCTCTGCAGCACCGACAGCAACGGCTCAAGCTTGGTCAGGGAAACGCCGTGCTGCTGAATATGACGCGCGGCATCCTGCGCCTCTTCCAGCTCTTCACGGATTTCTTCCACGCGATCCTGCAGGGTTTCATCGTTTAACAATGAGACCAACGGCATCAGGCGGTTCAGCGCGGAGATGCCTTCTTTCGCCTGCTCATATTGCTGGCGTTGCTGCTGGTTCTGCGCTTCATGGTTGTTCAGCGCGCGCTCTACTTCACCGCGACGGGAAGTGAGGCTGCGGATTTCCGCTTCCGGATCGGCGTCAAACGCCACCGCCAGATGAGAGCCAATGAAGCGGCTGAAGGCCTGATGCGAACGCTGGGTCTTTTGCACGTCGAATGACAGCGTGGCGTAACGCTCGGCCAGCGTTTCACGCTCGGCGTGCAGCACTTCCAGGCGGTTTTCGCGGGCGGCGCGACCAAACAGCGGCACTTCCGGATAACGGGAGTAACGCCATTGGCGATCGGCGGTTTTCACCAACACCGCTCGGTCTTGCTCTTCAACGGCGAACACGCTGTCATCGAATGACTGCGGATCCCCTTCGATCAGATAGAGATCTTCCGGGCAATCTTCCAACCCTTCCAGCATTTCGCGGACCAGCGACAGATCCGGCACCACGATCGCGTGACGCGACGGGCCATACAATGCGGAGAAGTAAGGCGCATCGTCGATAGTGACATCGTCGTAAATTTCGGAGAGCAGCACGCCGCCAAAACGTTCGGCCAGCGTAACCAGGCGTTGGTCTTCGGCCCCGCCCGGCTGGCTGAGACGTTCGATCTGCGCTTCAACCGCACGCTTGCTGGCAGCCACTTCGTCACGCTCAACGGTGGTTTCACGTTCGCGCTCCAGCAGTTGCTGCATGTACTCAGTCACCTGCTGGCTGCTTTCCAGCGGTTCGCCGCTCTGCTCGCTGAGCTGGCTCAGAGCATCCTGCGCCGCTAACCAGACAGGGGCGCGGGTGGTGAGCTCACGAATGCGTTGCTGAATTTGCTCCAGTTCCTGGCGCATTTCCATCCGACGTTCGCCGGCCTCGCTGACGCTTTGCGACAGCGACTCCAGACGCTCTTCCAGCTCTTGTTGCAGAGCATCGAGTTCATCCGGCTGATACTGCTGACCATGGCGCTTGCAGAATTCCTGCAGCAGGCGTTCGGCATCCTGCTGGGAGCGCAGACGTTGTTCCAGCTCGCTCAGGCGCATGCGCAATGGCTGTACGCGTTCGGCAAGGTGTTGTTGCGATGGCCAGTCGCGCAGCAATTCGCGCGCGCACTGCCAGGCTTCGCTGCGGCTGACCTGACCGGCGATTTTCCCCACCAGCTGATAAGCCTGTTCAAACTGACCGTGCGCGGCATCGGCCACGCTCAGTTTCTGCTCGAGCATCAGCAAGGCTTCCGTCGCCTCTTGCTCGCGCGCCTGGAAAGTATCCAGCCACTGTTCGGCATTTTCGGCGGTCAGCTCCGGCAGTTGGCACAGTGCTCGCGCACGTTCCAACGCCTGCAACGCTTGCTGATATTGAATGGCGCGGGTCTGCTGTACGTCCAGCGCCTGCTGGTAGTCGGCGAGTTGGCTTTTCAGCTCATCCACTTCCAGTTCGGCCGCCTCGGCGCGCGCTTCGTTTTCGGCCTGCTGTTCGCTGGCCTCCGCCACCACTTCGTTCTGTTCTTCCAGACGGTAGGTCAGCTCTTCCAGATCGCCTTCATAGCGCTCGATCTTTTCCTGCTGGCGCATCGCCGTCTGCACCAGGTTAAGGTGATCGCTGGCGGCCTGATAATCCGTTTCCAGATCGGATTCTGCGCCACTCTGCTCCGCCAGTTCGCGTGCCATTTCGACATGGCGATACTGCTCAGCAGCCAGCTGTTTGCGGCTGCCCAACAGATCGCTGCGTAATGCCAGCGCGCCGTCCAGATGAATACGCCGCTCATTGGCGTGGCGCATATAGTCCGCCGCCACGTAGGAGGTGGCTTCTGAAATCAGGTGCTTGAACAGATCGCGATCGCTTTGGGTCACGCGGATCGCTTCCAGCGTCATGCGGTTTTCACGCAACGCCGCTTCCATGTCCTGGAAGGCCTTGCGCACGCCGCTGTTTTCCGGCAACAGATAGTCGCGCAATGAGCGGGTGATGGCGCTGGAAATACCGCCGTACAGTGAAGCTTCGATCAGGCGATAGAACTTGCTGCGATCGGACGATGAACGCAAGCGTTTCGGGATCACGCCCAGATCGAACATTAATGAGTGGTAGTCGGTGATGGAGTTGAATTGCTTGAACTGCACGCCTTCCATCTCTTCAACGCGCTCTTTCAACTCCTGCAGTGTCAGCACGCGCGCCTGGCGCTCGCCCACCGTTTGGGTCAAAAGTTCGGTCGGCTGTACTGCCGTTGGCAGGCCCTGGATGGTGAATGGCTTGATGTCCACTTTACGGTCACGGCCGGCCACCTGTTGCAGGCGCACGCCCACCACGACACGTTGGTGGCGTGAGTTGATCACATCGAGAGTGGAATAACACACCCCGGCACGCAGCTTACCGTGCAGGCCCTTGTCGCGCGAGCCGCTGGTGGCGCCGGCTTCGGTGGTGTTACGAAAGTGCAACAGCGTCAAGTCGGGGATAAGCGCAGTGACGAAAGCCGCCATGGTGGTGGATTTCCCTGCCCCGTTACCGCCGGACAGCGTGGTCACCAACTCATCGAGATCAAAGGTGCGGGCGAAGAAGCCGTTCCAGTTGACCAGCGTCAGCGAGCGAAATTTACCGCGTTCAATCATTCCTGTTCATCCTCTGCACTGTCCGGTGTGGTATCAAGCTGCGAATCTTCAGCATCGCTTTCATCAGTCAGCGACAGGCTGTTTTCAACCGGCATCGCTTCGCCGTCACGGATCATACGTAACTGTGCTTCACGCGGATCGTCACCGCTGCGCACATCGGCGCCAAAGCGGAACACCGCTTCGGTGATGCGGAACTTGCTGCTGTCATTGCCCATGAAGTAGATCATGCCCAGACGACGCAGGCGGTTCAGTGAAGTGCGCACTTTTTCGTGCAGCTTCTGGCGATCGAGATCCGAACCGGTAGAGCGCTGATTAACGAACTTCAGCAATTTGGTTTCGTCTGCCAGGCTCAGCAACTCGTCGTACAGCTCCTGATGGCTGAAAATCCCCTCATGCGCCAGACGCTCCGGGCTGAGGTAGAGATAGCACAGGATTTTTCCCACCATCATGTCCAGCTCGGATAAAACCGAACGCGGGATCAGGGTAGTGGAGCGCGGACGCAGATAGAAGAACCCTTCCGGCGCGCGGATCAACTCCACGCTGTAGCGGGCGTAAAACTCTTCCAGTTCATCCTGGAAATCCATTAAGAAGGCGTGGTTGTCCAGCTCATCGATACCGATGTGACGACCTGCGCGCAGATGGCTGTCCAGCGCAGGGAACAGCGCGTTAGACAATGCCTTGGCCAGCTTGACTGGCATTACTTGTTCAATATTTGTCGATGACATGGGCCTGGACCTTGGCTCCGTAATCATTGATTGCCTGCCATTGTGCTGGCAACCCTGAAAAATCTGCTTCAGCCACACCAAGGCGCACTGCCTGGTCGACCACTATACGTGCCACATCGAAATGACGGGCACGCGGATATTGCGCCAGATAATCGCGCATCACCGCCCCTAAATTGAGCGGCATCTGTTGTTCCTGATAAATCTTCAACGCCTGTTCGATCATGGCCGCCAGTTGCTCGCGAATTTCGCTGAACTCCTCGAATTCCAGATCCGGCGGCAATTCCCCGGTCACTTCCTCGCTGCGCAAGGCCAGCTCTTCGTCACGCATATCCAGCAGGCGATCGGCGTTGGCATGGGTCAGTGTCCATGGATTGTCGAAATAGTTCTGCACCGACTGGCGCAAACGCTGAGCGAACACCCGGTTCTTGTCCATGTCGATCGCGGTACGGATAAATTTGTGCACGTGGCGGTCGTAGCCAATCCACAGGTCGATCGCCTGCTGGCCCCAACTGATGATGCGGTCGAGCTTGCTTTGCAAGTCGAACACCAGCTTATCGACGAAGCCCAGCTCCGCGCCACCCAGTGTAGCATCCTGAATGCGCAGCAGGTTGGCCTGCAGCTTGTCGCCTGCCGCCTCCAGAGTATCCTGCAGTTCACGCAGGGTGCCTGAGGTTTCGGACAGCAGCATCTCACAGCTGGAAATGGCTGCCCGCCAGTCCTGGTTCAGCAGCGCGGCGATATCATCTTTTACGCCCTGCTGCTGTTCATCCATCACCCGTTGGGTCATGTCGATGCTGTCGAAGATTTCCGCTACCGAATATTTCAGCGGGGCAAATACGTTGCGGTGCCAGTGGAAATCGTCACCGCCCTCTTCGGCGGCGTCGGCGGCGCGTTTCAGCTCCTGCGCCACGATCGACAGCTGCATCGACAGACGCAGCGTGGAGAATTCGCGCTGACGAATATAGTAATCGGTAATGCCGATCCCCAGCGGCGTCAAACGGTAAATTGCGTTACCGTCCGCCAGTTCGCTGGTGAAGCGGTTTAACAGGCGCTGGCGCACCATGTCGTTAATCGCATTGTTGGCGCGGACCGCCACCGTTTCATGCGTCTGTTCGAAACCCTTGCTGACATGGCGAAATGCATCAACCAGCTCACCTTCGCTCATCTCGCCGTCCAGCCGCTCGCCGTTCAATGTGGCGATAGCAAGCAAAAACGCGAGACGCTCCGTAGGGAGCGAAATAGAGAAATCATTTTTCCGTGCCCAGGCGACCAGTTCGGGTACTGTCTGGGAAAATTCACTCATAGTTCGTCCTTCAGGTTTGGTTTATGCGCCATGACGTGAATATAGCGCCCCAAACTCACGTACGGCTCCTGCCGGCAATAGTGCTGTTCAAGCGCCAGTAACTCTTCAAATTTTTGCGTCTGTAACTGCCTGCTTTGCAGGTAATCGTGGAACACCCGCACGCCGGTTTTCCCGCTGATGCGCATGCCCAATTGTTCCAGCCAGCCGTATACCTGCGGCGGACTATGTGGATATTGCGGTGACAACGAACGCTTTCTGCGCCTTCTGACCTCGGGGTTCACCAGTTGGAAATTACCCAACACCACGTTACGCATCAAGAGGCCATTGGCATTAAAGAACATCAATGACAGTGCGCCACCTGGCAGCAGGCAGTCGAACAACGCCCGCAGTGCCGCTTCAGGTTCGGCAATCCATTCAAGCACAGCATGAAACAATACCAGATCAACCGGCTGTTCCAAATGTTGGCCAATATCCTGTGCTGAACTTTGTATGAATTGCATGTTCTGGCTCACACCTTTCTGCTCAGCCAGTAATGCGGCGCGTTGGATCATCTCACCAGAAAGATCGCACAACAACACCTGATGTCCTAATTCTGCCAATTGGCAGGCCATATGGCCTTCGCCGCCGCCGGCATCCAGAATGCGCAGCGGCCGCTGCGGCAACTGGGCCAACAGCGTGGTCAGATCCTGCCAGACTACCGCCTGACGGATTTTCCCTTTGGTGGTGCCGTAAATATTACGCGCAAACTTTTCAGCAATATCGTCAAAATTGCGATCCTGCATGGACAACGGCTCCGCTGATCTTATTCTGTTGGGGGCAAAGCGCCAGCCCATTCAAACCTGCTATTTTGGCACAGACTGGCTTAGAATGAATCTTCTTGCGGCCTGAATGTGCCCGGATGTCGTTTTTTCGCCCAAAAGGACCTGATTTTTGATGCTGTTTAACCTGAAAAAGTTCATTGGCGCCATTTTAATGCCGTTACCTGCGCTGCTGCTGTTGATGGGACTGGCGCTGTTGCTGCTGTGGTTCACCCGTTGGCAAAAAAGCGGCAGGGTCATTTTGACGTTGAGCTGGCTGTTTTTACTGCTTTTCAGCCTGCAGCCGGTGGCCGACAGGCTGCTGCGCCCAATCGAATCGGAGTATGTCACCTATCGCGGCACTGACCCGGTAAAGTATATCGTGGTGCTGGGGGGCGGCTATACCTTTAATCCCGATTGGGCCCCCAGTTCCAACCTGATCGGTAACAGCCTGCCACGCGTCACGGAAGGCGTGCGCCTGTATCTCGCGCATCCCGGCGCAAAAATGGTGTTCACCGGAGCCGGGGGGCCCAATACTCTGAGTAACGCGGCGACGGCAGCGAAGGTAGCAGAAAGCCTGGGAGTGCCAGGCAGCGACACGGTGCTGTTGGATCGCCCGATGGATACCGAGCAAGAGGCGTTGCAGGTGTCGAAGCTGGTCGGGCAGCAGCCCTTTATTCTGGTGACCTCGGCTAACCATTTGCCACGGGCGATGCGCTTCTTTGAAGCCAAGGGGCTGCACCCTATTCCGGCACCGGCCAACCAATTGGCCATCAGCTCACGTTTGAATATCTGGGATCGCGTGGTGCCATCGGCTATGTTCCTTGGCCACAGCGAACGTGCCTGGTATGAAACGCTCGGCAGCCTGTGGCAATGGCTTAAAGGGGCCGATGAGGTTTCTGTCGACTAAACAAGCTTAACCGGCAAGCCAGGGCAGCAGCTGTTTGGAAGCATAATCAAACGGTTGCCGATCCAGCTTGCCGGTATGAATCAACCGCCCCACTGCCTCCCACACCACATACAACCAGCGCCGCACCAGGAAAGATTCCGCCACCGGCGCACGTTGCAAATAATAAAACAGCAACTGACTGGGCATTCCTGCCTCACACAGCCTGAAAAGCTCATATTCCCGTGGCGCCCACAGCATCATTCCAGGGTTCAACATCGCCAGTAATTGATCGCTTTTGGGGTCTTTTAACATACTGCGTAGCGACAAGTTGCCGTGCACCAGCACGCAGGGATCGTCGAATCCGACAAAAAAATGGGTCAATGCTTCACGTGTGCGATACAGCAAGCGACGGTCTGCCATCGTCAGCTGCGGCGAATTAAGGTTGCTGACCGTTGACCACAGCACTTCCACCCGCTGTTGATACCAGCAGAACCAGTCGTTTTCCTGAGTGCTGTCGACCGTGCCGACACAGCCGTGGCTGTCGATACGGTGCCAGGCTAATACGCCGTCGACCACCTGTTCCATCAACGAATTCCAACGATCCGGTGTGCGCGTCGGCGCTTCTGCGGATACGCCCCGCAAACGTTCTATCAGCAAGATCTCTTTATAGGGTGATTGCTGGGTATAGACCACGCCATACACCGTCGGCAAACGAATATCGCCTTCGCGCGCCAGCATCGACAGCTTATAGGCCTCCTGCTGGGCAATCCCTTGGCAGACAAAGCTTTTCGCCATCAGCGGAATAGCGTTCCCCTGTTGGTCGTACAGTGAATACATGTGTGCATAAGGCTGCTCGCTGACGCGTTCCAGTCGGCTGATAGACTCACCCAGCACAATACTCAGTTCAGCGCGTAACTGCTCCATAAGGAAATAGCCTCAAGAGATAGGAAGAGACGCAGCTATCATCGAACGCTAAGCAGATAAATTCTTCAACGCAGATCAACAAAATGGGGATATAAGAAGGGAAATGATAATACCGCCGGCGCGCCGTGTGGCGCACCGGCGTTCAATGATCAGCTTTTCATGCTGTCACGGACACGCTGCAAGTCTTCCGGCGTATCAACCCCCACGCTCGGCATTGCCTTGGCAACCGCCACGTGGATTTTTTCGCCGTACCACAGCACCCGCAACTGCTCCAGCAACTCAATTTGTTCCAGTTGGCTTGGCGCCCAGGTGACATAACGGCGTACAAAGCCGGCGCGATAGGCGTAAATGCCGATATGCCGCAACAGGCTGTCGCCGATGCTCTCTTTGGATTGGGCGAAACGTTCACGATCCCACGGAATGGTGGCGCGTGAAAAGTAGAGCGCATAGCCCTGCGCATCCATAACCACCTTAACTGCATTGGGGTTGAAGGCTTCTTCCGCACTGTCGATCGGCACTGCCAAGGTAGCCATACCAGCCTGGCTGCCCGCCAGGTTTTCAGCCACCTGCCGTACTATGACCGGAGGGATAAGAGGCTCATCACCCTGAACGTTAACGATGATTTCGTCATCATTAAAGCCATAATGCTCGATCACTTCAGCCAAACGTTCGGTGCCCGAATTGTGATCGGCCCGGGTCATGCAAACTTCACCACCGGCCGCTTTCACCGCTTCGGCGACGGCTGGGTGGTCGGTTGCCACAATGACGCGGCTGGCACCGGACTCGCGCGCACGTTCCATGACGTGCACCACCATCGGCTTACCGTGAATATCGGCCAGTGGTTTCCCAGGCAAACGGGTTGAAGCATAACGAGCTGGAATAATAGCGATGAAACTCATGCGTGTTTCTCATCCAATGAAAGCGCCCGCGCCTCATTTTCCAGCAGAACCGGAATGCCATCACGCAGCGGGTAGGCCAGGCCATCCACTTTACACACCAGTTCCTGGTTTTCTTTGTTGAAATAGAGCTTACCGTTGCAGACCGGACAGGCAACGATTTCGAGTAAACGGTGGTCCATGCATCCTCCAGGGTGGAGATCTTACGTAAGGAAAGTGGATGAGGATAGCATAACGCTATGCGTCAGGTTAATCACCGGCTGCCTTGCTGTTGCGTTTTAATCTGCTGCAGGGATTGAACTGGCAATGGCGCAGGCGTAGAATTTTGTGATTCAGATCACAAAAAGATATTTCTCATGATCAAACGTATTCATAAGATCATCGCCCTGTTTGCCAACTTCAGCAACTGAGGCCACCCCCTTGTAACGAGCGGCGCTGGAATTCGTTTTACCCACGCCGACAACGCCGTTCGTTATTCTACTTCCCAACCCTCGCGCCATTCGGTCGCCAGCGGCGCCGGAATATCACCCAAAATAACCTGATTTGCACCGTGCCATTTTGCACTACGGGTGATAGCTTGCCGAATGTCCTGCATACGCTGTTTACCAAAGCGAACCTTGGTCTGCGGATGGAAACTGATGATTTCAAATATACCCTGCCGACGATGCATTTTTGCATCAATGCGACCAATCAGTTCTCCACGTTGCAACACGGGAAGGGTGAAATAGCCATACTGCCGTTTTTCTTTTGGCGTGTAACACTCCAACCGGTAATCGAAATCGAACAACTCCAGGGCGCGGCGGCGATCCCAAACCACTGGATCGAAGGGAGAAAGCAGAGTGGTTACGCTTGATTTCAGCTTACCTTGCTCCGCCAGGTGCAGTTCTTCGGCCAGCGAATGGTGTACGTAAAACTCCCCGTCCAATCCGTCGATCAACACCGGCAGCACTTCTCCCTGCTGCTGCAACCCGGCCAAGAGTGCCTTCGGCGCCACTCGCTTCAGTCGGTAGTAATCTGCCAGCCATTCAGCCTTGAATATCCCCAGGAAGCGACAGGTACGCGTCAACATCTCATGCCGCGCATGATCGGCCGCCAATACGTGCCTGTTATCATCCCAATGGGGCATTAGCCTTTCTGTAAGATCATAAACGCGGTGGAAGTTGCGTCGCTCAGCCACCATAAGTTTGCCGGCGGTAAACAGGATCTCGAGATGCCGCTTTTCCGGCTTCCAATCCCACCAACCGCTGTTCCCTTTCTTCTCGGCGCTAAAATCCGCCGAACGTACGGGGCCAGTGGCTTCAATATGTTGCAGCAGTGCATCAATTGCGGTGCGATGGTCCTGCATCCACTCTTCGGAATACTTCCAGCCCATACCCTGCGGCTGCAGCATACGATGTCGCAGCAGGCCAAAATCTTCAATGGGTAAAAAGCAGGCTTCATGTGCCCAGTACTCGAACAACTGTCTACCGGCCAGCGCCTGTTCCAGCCATTCGGGCTGATAATCACCCAAGCGGCTGAACAGCACCAAATAGGGGCTGCGAGCGACAACGCTGATGGTGTCTATTTGCAGGAGGCCCATACGCTGAATGGCGGCAACCACATCGTCGGGCTTGGCTTTACGTTTTATCGGGGTTAACAGCCCCTGAGCGGCAAGATGGAGCGCACGGGCGGCAGTAAGAGAAATAACGGGGGTGTTCATCCTGATATCCGAAGTGATTGAACAATCGCTTGATAATAGTGGATATCGGGGAATTTATCTTCGCCAGTGCTTGGGGTGGCGGCACCGGCACTGGCGAGGAAGGGATGGGTCAGAACGCGATAACGTCTGCCGCTGACAGCCCGTGGGAGCTGCGATAGATCGAGAACTCGACGTTCTGACCTTCGTTTAATGATTTATTTTTAGTATTGGCAATAGAACGACGGCTTACATAGATTTCGTCGCTACCGTCTACCGGCGAAATAAAACCATAGCCTGCGGCCTGATCAAACCATTTCACACGGCCCATTTGTAACACAGTATTTTTAAACATAACTTATATCCTTTTACTTGAGCATCCTTAACAACGTCATTTTTATTATTGTTGGACGCTACCAGCCCATCCTAAAGTTTTTCGTAACAAACCTCTCGTGAGCAAAAAATAAAAAACCCGCACTACGGCGGGCTTGTTGAACTTAATATCTTCCGCAATGAATCAGCAATAACGCATCATCATGGTTGTATTAAGATCGTTTTACGCTATTCCCTGTTTTATTACAGAGCAACAACGTTGGCGGCAGCCGGCCCGCGCGGGCTGTCCTGGATGGTATACTCAACACGCTGGCCTTCAGCCAGAGTTTTGAAACCGTCGGTCGCGATTGCAGAGAAATGTACGAATACATCTTTTCCACCGTCGTTCTGTTCAATAAAACCAAAACCTTTGCTTTCATTGAACCACTTCACCTGACCAGTCTTCTTAGACATTACACATTTACCTTTTAAATATATATACAAAACCTGCCATAAGGCAATTTAGGCCGTTTTTAGAAACATTACTTATGGGAGGTACTTAGAAGGTTCGTCTTTGAAGCGGAATCAGATGATAACGTTTTTGGAGGAACTGCTTAACTCTATACTCGAACATAAATAGGTCTGTATCACAGGCCGACTTGCATTTACTCATAAATCTATTCTTTGCACAAGAGGTTTATTGCCTTATTTTTATCATTACTTCGAATTTGTTTTTATGTCTATGATTGTACATGAGTTAATTTATCTTTTTTTATGTAAAAACCTTGGCGTTATTGCCTTCTGGACGGCCAATGTTACCGCCCTGTGCTGTTCAAATGAGAGCTGACGCATAAAAATCTAATATGCTTGCCCAAGCTATAACAAAACCCAATCGACATGGCTAAACTTGAGGTGAAAACAAGGCAGATGGCCTTTCAGCCAGCACTTATGCCGTCAAAAATATAATTTTTCAGATTATACTGAATCAAGGAGCTATGCGCATGACCGCCCAGCAGTTCGTCTCACCGAATGAAATCCGCGCCAGATTCTCCCACGCCATGTCAGAGATGTACCAAAAAGAGGTACCTCTGTACGGCGATTTGCTCGAACTGGTAGCGGAAACTAACAGACAGGTCCTGCGCGAAGATGCCGCATTGGCTCATCAATTACAAATTACCGGCGAAATCGAACGGCTGGCCATGGAGCGTCACGGCGCTATCCGGGTGGGAACTGAGCAAGAACTGGCGACCCTGCGGCGGCTGTTTAACGTTATGGGCATGTTCCCGGTCGGTTATTACGATCTGGCCGTGGCAGGCGTTCCGGTCCACTCCACCGCATTTCGTGCGGTGCATGAAGACGCGCTGCAGATCAGCCCCTTTCGTGTGTTCACTTCGCTCTTGCGACTAGAGCTGATTGATAATCCGGAACTACGTCAACTGGCGCAACAACTGTTGGCACGTCGTAGAATATTTACCGAGCGCGCACTGGAGCTGGTCGCCTTGCAAGAAGCCCAGGGTGGGTTGGACGAGCACCAGGCCGACGAATTTGTCGAGCAAGCGCTGGAAACCTTCCGTTGGCACAGCCGGGCGACGGTCAGCGCAGCCGAATATCAGCAGTTGCACGACCAACACCGTTTGATTGCTGACGTGGTCGCGTTCAAAGGCCCGCACATTAACCACCTGACGCCGCGCACCCTTAATATCGACCTGGTTCAACAGGCAATGCCTGGCCGAGGCATCACTCCCAAAGCGGTGATTGAAGGGCCACCGCCGCGTCGACGCCCTATCCTGCTGCGCCAAACCAGCTTTAAAGCGCTGGAGGAAAACGTCGATTTCGTTGAGCATGACGGCAGCGCCGTTCACGGGCACCATACTGCCCGCTTCGGTGAAATAGAACAGCGCGGCGTTGCGTTGACGACGAAAGGCCGCGCACTCTACGATCGTCTGCTGCAGGCTACCAACGATGCACTGCAGGCACCGCCCAACGAGAAAAACGCAGATCGCTACAATCAACTGCTGGCGCAAAATTTTCAGGCGTTTCCGGATGATTATGCCACCCTGCGAGAGCAGCAGTTGGCCTGGTTCCGCTATTTCCCGACCGAATGCGGGCTGGCAGCCAAAGACTCATTGGATCAGCACAGCACGCTGGAACAGTTGATTGCCAAGGAATATATCCGCTTCCAGCCATTGGTGTATGAAGATTTCTTGCCGGTCAGTGCCGCGGGTATTTTCCAGTCGAATCTCGGCGATACCAGCCATGCGCAATACAACGCAACGTCAAGCAAAGCGGCGTTTGAACTGGCTTTGGGAGCCGAGGTGATCGATGAGCTATCGCTGTATCAGCAAACACAGCAGCGCTCGATAGACGCCTGCGCGCAAGCCTTGGGGCTGCACGCGCTAGCGGTTTGAATTATTGCTTCAGCAGGGCTTCGATGTTTTGCAGCAGTTGCTCAGCCTGATCGGGGGGAAGTACCGCATCAACCGGTAAATACCACCAGTTAGGCTGGGCAAAGGCCCGGCATTTGACCGCATCTTTTTCAGTCATCAGCAGCGTTTGTCCAGGGGTTACCAGCGCCGCCAGCGGGTCATGTTGGTATTCCTGATGATCGGCAAACGCCACTTCTCTTTCAACATCCACACCCAGCTTTTCCAGCGTGGCGAAGAAGCGCGGCGGATGGCCAATGCCGGCCATCGCCACCACATGCGGCAATTCAACCGCAGGCCGGCGTTCGCCAGTGGCAACATTCACCGCTTCGCGCGCCTGCAATCGCATGGCAATTTCACCCGGTTGCGCCACGCCACCGTTGGTAATCAATGCATCAACGCTGTTCAAACGCGAAACGCGTTCGCGCATTGGGCCCGCAGGCAACCACCAACCGTTCCCGAAGCGGCGTACACCATCGATCACGACCAATTCAAAATCGCGCTGTAAGGCGTAATGCTGCAAACCGTCATCGGTAATCACAATATCAAGTCGGTGCTGCTTAAGCAGCGCCTGAACCGCTTCGGCACGGTTCGGCGAGATGGCAACCGGCGCGGCGGTACGTTGATATATCAGAACCGGCTCATCCCCGGCCTGCCGGGTAGTAGTACTCGCATTGAGTAACAGCGGATACGCCTCTGCTTTACCGCCATAACCGCGCGAAACGACACCCACCCGGTAGCCACGCTGCTGCAACTGCTCCACCAGCCAGATCACCATCGGGGTTTTGCCATTGCCGCCAGCGGTGAGATTTCCCACCACCACTACCGGTACCGGCGCACGCCAGCTTTTACGCAGGCCGCAACGGTAGCTGAGCCGAATCAGTCCGCTGACCAGGCCATACAGCCAGGACAGCGGTAACAACAGCAAATAAACCAGCGAACTGCCTGACCAGATGCGTTCGATCATTATTGACCGAACTGCATACGGTGCAGCTGGGCATAGGCGCCCTGCTTTTCGATCAATACGGCATGCTCGCCACGCTCGACGATACGGCCATCCTCAACCACCAGGATTTCATCGGCTTTCTCAATCGTCGACAGACGGTGCGCAATCACTAATGAAGTACGGTTTTTCTGCAACTCATCCAACGCGGCCTGAATAGCACGCTCTGATTCGGTGTCCAGTGCCGAGGTGGCTTCATCGAGGATCAGAATCGGGCAATCGCGCAGCAAGGCACGGGCGATGGCGATACGCTGGCGCTGACCGCCGGAAAGCATTACGCCATTCTCGCCAATTACCGTATCCAGACCATTGTCCATTTTCTCAATGAAATCCATGGCGTAAGCCATGCGCGCGGCCTTCTCTATCTCTTCGCGGCTGTAGCGTTCCTCACGCGCGTAAGCGATGTTGTTGGCGATCGTGTCATTGAACAAATGCACATTTTGCGAAACCAGAGCTACCTGATCGCGCAACGATGCAAGCGTGTATTCGCGCAGATCGTGACCATCCATCAGGATCTCGCCTTCCTGAACGTCATAGAACCGGGTCAGCAAATTGGCGATGGTCGACTTGCCCGATCCTGAACGGCCCACCAACGCCACCGTTTTACCTTCTGAAATGCTCAGATTGATATCACGCAGCGCTGGGGTTTCTTTGCCTGGATAGTAGAAAGTAACATTGCGGAATTCGATGTCGCCTTTCGCACGCGTTACTTCGCGGGTACCAGTGTCTTTTTCCTGCTCCATGTCCAGAATCGAGAACAGGGTCTGGCACGCGGCCATCCCACGCTGGAACTGCGCGTTGACGTTAGTCAGTGACTTCAGCGGACGCATCAGAGCGATCATCGAAGAGAACACCACGGTGATGGTACCGGCAGTCAGGGTTTCCATCACGCTTGGGAAGCTGGCGGCATACAGCACAAAGGCCAACGCCAACGAAGCGATCAACTGAATGATAGGGTCAGAGATAGAGGAAGCGGAAACTAACTTCATACCCTGTTGACGCATGCGGTTGCTGACCGAATTGAAGCGATCGGTTTCAACCTGCTGGCCGCCAAAAATCAGAACTTCCTTGTGGCCTTTCAGCATCTGCTCGGCGCTGGTAGTCACCTGCCCCATGGTGTTCTGCATGTTTTTACTGATATTACGGAAGCGCTTGGAAACGATGCGGATCGCAATAGAGACAATCGGGGCCAGGACGATCAGGATCACCGAAAGCTGCCAGCTGTAATAGAACATCATGGTGAACAGCGCGATGATCGACGCCCCTTCACGCACCACGGTCACCAGTGCACTGGACGAGGATGAAGCGACCTGCTCGGAATCATAAGTGATGCGAGACAGTAATGTACCGGTAGATTGCTGGTCGAAGAAGGACACCGGCATTCTCATCATGTGGCCAAACAGACGACGACGCATGTGCATCACCACCATGCCGGAAACCCATGAAATGCAATAGCTGGAAACAAAGCCCGTCGCCCCGCGAACCACCATCAGGCCAATAACGGCCAATGGCATCCACAGCAGGATAGTGCTTTCCGTTTTCCCAAAACCGTCATCCAATAAAGGTTTAAGCAAAGACAGCATAAAGGCGTCGCTGGCTGCGTTCATTACCAACGCAATGGCGGCCACGATCAGCCCGGTCTTAAAAGGTGTGATCATCGGCCAGAGGCGACGGAAAGTCTGCCAGGTGGAGAGATCTTTATCATTCATCATGCAAATACCAGCATCGGAAGAAATAGCGGCCCATTTTACTCATTATCACCCTCTACGCCAAACCGCTGATGGTACCAACGGGGCATTATTTGTTCACGAAAGCCTTTAATTTGCCAATCGTTGTCGAAAAAAAGTACGGATAACTGACCGGAGCGCGATGTATCGCGCCATATGATGCCATTTTCCCGATATCTGGCGACGACTTTAACCGCAGGTAATCGCCATTTATTGTAACGCGATGCGGAAGCTATTGCCGCTTCCGGCGCTACAGCACGTAAAAATGGCGGAGTGGATGACGTTTTACTGCCATGGTGAGGAACCTGTAATATCGTCGAACGCAACAAATGGCGCTGATGCCGTACCAGCTGTGCTTCCGACCTTTTTTCCGCATCACCGGTCAGCAACAGGCTGTATTTGCCATCATCGATACGGATGACGCACGAGTCGTCATTTCCCGCGGTCTTTACTGCTTTCGGTGGCCACAGCACCTGGAATTGCAGCGATTGCCATTGCCAACTTTCCCCCGCGACGCAGGGTAAGTGGCCAGCGCCAAGCCGAGGACTTCTCACCGTCGCCAGCGGGAATGCCTGCTGCAATTCCTCAAGACCACCGATATGGTCCAAATGATCGTGGCTAATGACGATTTGATCCACCGGCAGCCCACGCCATTTAAGAAAGGGGACGATATTGCGCGTGGCCGCACTGCCCGTCTCCCAACGGGGTCCAGTATCGTACAATATCGCCCGGCCATTCTTTTCAACCACCATGGCCAAGCCATGACCAATATCGAGCATATCTACGCGCCAGCGATATGACGGGGCTTTCTCCCGCCACAGCAGGCAGCACACTGCCAGCGTTACCAGCACCGAGACATAGCGCAGCCACCAATGAAAGCGCCAGAAAATCACCATCAACCAGCCCATAATGCTGACAACCAGCGATGCTGCGCCAAGGTCAAGCCACCCGTTCTGCAGGTAGTGTAATGGGGTGAAAACCCACGCCAGCGTGAGGTCTGCTGCCCACCACAACCCGGTACTCAACGGAGGGAAAATCCCCAGTACCACGGCGAGAAGTATCAGCGGAACCGTCACCAGGGAAACCAAGGGTACGGCCCAAAGATTGGCCGGTATTGAGGTCATACTGAGGCCAAGAAACAAGCCTGCTTGCATCGGCACCAGCAACAAAGTGATACCAAACTGAATATGCAGCCAACGCAGCGGTGCCCAATACCACCCCACGCGAAAACGGGAACTGAGGGGGACCCATTCAAACCAAAATATCAGGCATAACACCGCCATCGCCGAGAGCCAAAAGCTGTCGGACAACACCGCCAGCGGATCGCAAATCAGTATCAAGCCGATACACCACAACCAAACTTGCCAAGAGGAACAATGAATGCCCCGTATGCGTAGCAGCATCCAGAGGGTCAACGCCAGGCCGGTTCTTACCGCCGGTGGGTGTGCACCAGCCAACCAGATATAACCCAATGCACCGAGCCAACTGATCACCAGAGGGAAACGGTAACCAATCCTATGGGCAGGCAACAAAACTTGTATCACCCGCAGCAAAGACCAAATCAAAATGGCCACCATCGCCACATGTAACCCTGAAATGGCCATCAGGTGAGCAATACCAGTTTTTAACATCAGCGAACGCAGTGAAGGCTCTAGTGCCCCGCGCTCACCAAAGGCCAAAGCCAGTAAAACGGCCTGATAACGAACCGTACCAATATTGTTTTCGGCATGGCGGATAATACGCTGTCGCCAGCTACAGGCGGGATCCAAAAGTGTGGCGCTCTTTACCTGTGCCGTTAATGGTTGACGCTGCGAGATAGCCCAACGTTGGCTGTCAAAGCCCCCTTCATTTAAATTGCCGTGCACAGGCCGCAGGCGCAGTTGCATCTGCCAGCGCTGTCCGGCGCACAAAGGTTGCTCTTTGGGTTGCCACAGTGTGGAAAAGGCAATGGATGGCACCAACCACCTGCCATTAATCTGTTCTATATGCATTACCGTCTGCTTGCGTGCCGTAGCCGCAAGCGCAATGCTGCTAACCTTGACCACGGCATGCACTACAGGCCCCTGGCTCAGGCGGTTGATTTGATCGATCAGGTTTCCGGCAGTGAATACCGCCCACAGAAAGCCCAAAGCCCCCCATGCCATAAATCGGCATAGGGAGCCCCTGCACCACAGGTAACAACAGATGGGCAAAATGACGCATAGCATTATTCGTGCGTCAGGCAGATGCGGCATGAAAAGCAGGGGCAGAGTGCCGCAGATAATCGCGATGATCGCCAAATCCAGCGAGGTCTTGATAGGGTTTCTCCCGGTTTGGGGCAGCTATTCAAGCCGCCAACATCACGGGATTGTTCACATCAAGACCAGGTTCCACCAGCCATAATCTAACGACGTGCGCGAGGCGCCGCACAATAACGATGACCGTTACCCTCAGGAGCAACATGTTGCGACCTAGCAAGCAGAAAAGTGCAGAATCAACCTGTCAATATCAGCGTTCAGGCCAAAAAAAACGGCGCCCTGGGGGCGCCGTTTTATATTTCAGTACAAGCAACAACTCTATGGAAGTCAGTGACTAACCATAGATATTGGCGCGGTCACGCAGCTCTTTGCCTGGCTTGAAGTGAGGAACGTACTTGCCGTCCAACTCAACTTTATCACCAGTTTTCGGGTTGCGACCCACACGCGGAGCACGGTAGTGAAGAGAAAAACTGCCGAATCCGCGGATCTCAATGCGTTCACCATCGGCTAACGTAGCAGCCATATGTTCTAGCATCTCTTTCACTGCATCCTCAACGGCTTTCGCCGGTACATGAGATTGCTGGCCAGCAAGTCTTTCAATAAGTTCAGACTTGGTCATAGTTCCTCCAAGCTTTGCAGCTAAACTACCGTATCGGGGCGATTAAAAAACCGCCCCCCGTCATTACTCGCCTTTAGCCGCTTTGAAAGCTTCAGCCATAGCGTTAGAGAAGTTGCTCTCTTCCTGTTTGTTGTTAACAGTAGCGATTGCGTCTTTCTCGTCAGCTTCGTCCTTAGCACGTACGGACAGGCTTACTACGCGGTTCTTACGGTCAACGCCGGTGAATTTAGCTTCAACGTCGTCACCCACATTCAGAACCAGAGTTGCATCTTCAATGCGGTCGCGAGAGGCTTCAGATGCACGCAGGTAACCTTCTACGCCGCCTGCTAATTCAACTGTAGCACCTTTGGCGTCAACTGCAGTGACTTTACCAGTAACAATAGTACCTTTCTTGTTCATAGACAGGTAGTTATTGAACGGGTCTTCAGCCAGTTGCTTCACGCCCAGGGAGATACGCTCGCGCTCTGCGTCAACTTGCAGAACAACCGCTGCGATTTCGTCGCCTTTCTTGTATTCACGAACTGCTTCTTCGCCTGCAACGTTCCAGGAGATGTCAGACAGGTGAACCAGGCCGTCGATGCCGCCGTCCAGGCCGATGAAGATACCGAAGTCAGTGATAGACTTGATTTTACCTTCAACGCGGTCGCCCTTGTTGTGGGTTTCTGCAAACTGCTGCCATGGGTTGTTTTTGCACTGCTTCAGACCCAGGGAGATACGACGACGCTCTTCATCGATGTCCAGAACCATAACTTCCACTACATCGCCCACGTTAACAACTTTGGACGGATGGATGTTTTTGTTGGTCCAATCCATTTCAGAAACGTGTACCAGGCCTTCAACGCCTTCTTCGATTTCTACGAAGCAGCCGTAATCAGTCAGGTTGGTTACACGACCAGTCAGCTTGGTGCCTTCTGGGTAACGTTTCGCGATAGCGACCCATGGATCTTCGCCCAGTTGCTTCAGGCCCAGGGAAACACGAGTACGCTCGCGGTCGAACTTCAGCACTTTAACAGTGATTTCGTCGCCAACGTTGACGATTTCGCTCGGATGCTTAACGCGTTTCCAAGCCATATCAGTGATGTGCAGCAGGCCGTCTACGCCGCCCAGATCAACGAATGCACCGTAGTCAGTGAGGTTCTTAACGATACCTTTAACTTCCATGCCTTCCTGCAGGTTTTCCAGCAGTTGATCACGTTCTGCGCTGTTCTCTGATTCGATAACCGCACGGCGAGAAACTACAACGTTGTTGCGTTTCTGGTCCAGCTTGATGACTTTGAACTCAAGCTCTTTGCCTTCCAGGTGCAGAGTGTCACGTACTGGACGCACGTCAACCAGGGAACCTGGCAGGAACGCACGAATACCGTTCAGCTCTACAGTGAAGCCACCCTTAACTTTGCCGTTGATAACACCGACGACAGTTTCAGCTTCTTCGTAAGCTTTTTCCAGCGTGATCCAAGCTTCGTGACGCTTAGCTTTCTCACGGGACAGCAGAGTTTCACCGAAGCCATCTTCAACAGCGTCCAGCGCAACATCAACTTCGTCGCCTACCTGGATTTCCAGCTCGCCCTGTGCGTTTTTGAATTGCTCAGCCGGGATGGCAGACTCAGATTTCAGACCGGCGTCAACCAGTACTACGTCTTTGTCGATAGCAACTACAACGCCACGAACGATGGAACCCGGACGGGTTTCGATTGTTTTCAGGGATTCTTCAAAGAGTTGAGCGAAAGATTCAGTCATGTTTAATCTTCAGGGTTCTATAGTTTAACGTCCATTTAGCATCCCGCCGAATGGGGTTGTTTCACATACCCCGCCATTGGCTCCATGCCGACAGGGTTTAGGTTACAGGGGTAAAATTTTACCCGATATAGTTCGATACTGCCATGACAAATATGACAAAAAGCCAATAACGCCGCCGCGCTTACTGCTGCGGCAACGCTAAAACTTCATGTGCATATGTCAGCGCACGCTGGATGACTTCGTCGATCGACATGCTGGTTGAATCCAGCACGAGGGCGTCGGAGGCCGGCACCAGTGGCGCGATAGGCCGATTACGGTCACGGTCATCCCGTTCCTTTATCTCGGCTAAAAGACGTTCAAAGTTAACATTAAAGCCCTTTTCCTGCAACTGTAGCATGCGGCGGTGCGCACGCTCTTCAGAACTGGCATCCAGGAAAATTTTTACCGGCGCATCGGGGAATACCACGGTGCCCATGTCGCGTCCATCGGCAATCAGGCCCGGGGCCTCGCGGAATGCACGCTGGCGCCGCAACAAGGCTTCACGCACGCGCGGAAAAGCCGCTGCCTGCGAAGCGGTATTGCCGACGGTTTCAGTGCGGATTTCATTGCTGACATCCTCACCTTCCAAAATCACCTGCAGTTTGCCACCTTCGGCAACAAAGCGAACATCGAGATGTGCGGCCAGGGGAACCAGCGCCTCCTCAGAAGTGATATCAACCTGATGATGCAGTGCCGCCAGTGCCAGTACGCGATAGATCGCACCGGAATCCAGCAAACGCCAACCAAGGGATTCGGCCAGCGCCTTACACAAAGTACCTTTGCCTGCGCCACTTGGTCCATCAACGGTTATCACCGGAGCTGTAGCCGTCATTTCTCTCTCCTTCAGGTAGAAAACCTCACAGGGACATAACCTGCCGTCAGCACAATGCGAAAGCATAATTAAAAGCGTCCCTGCCGCCTGCCCAGTCGGGGCAGTCACGGTGGCGCATTATACGCTGCCAAACGACTAACTGTTACCCTGGAACTGTCTGGTTGTTGAAAATAAGCGTACGTCCGCGCAAAAGTATAGTGGACGCCCGTAGCCTGCGGGCGTTAAAAACGATAAAGGCCCAATTAAGGGCCTTAAAAAAAAGCATCTGACTGTGGAATTATGCCAATTGACTGATGCGCGCCAGCTGTTCGAAGTAATCCGGGAAGGTTTTCGCGGTACATTTCGGATCGAGAATGGTCACTGGGGTGTCCGATAACGCCACCAGCGAGAAGCACATCGCCATACGGTGATCATTATAGGTGCCGATATCGGCAAATTTCAGCTTGGCCGGTGGCACCACGTGAATGTAGTCTTCCCCTTCATCCACCTCAGCCCCCACTTTACGCAGCTCCGTCGCCATCGCCGCCAGGCGATCGGTCTCTTTGACCCGCCAGTTGTAGATATTGCGGATGGTGGTCGGGCCTTCGGCAAACAGGGCTGCGGTTGCGATGGTCATTGCCGCATCAGGAATATGGTTCATGTCCATGTCGATACCGCGCAGTTCACCGCGGCTGCATTCAATATAGTCATCGCCCCAGGTAATACGTGCACCCATTTTTTCCAGCACGTCGGCAAACTTGGTGTCGCCCTGAACGCTTTTTCTACCAATGCCGGTAACGCGGACAGTACCGCCTTTAATCGCCGCCGCCGCCAGGAAATAAGACGCGGAAGAGGCATCCCCTTCCACCAGATAATCACCCGGTGAGCGATAGGTTTGGCTACCGCTAATGTGGAACACGCGATAGTTGTCGTGGCTGACTTCAACGCCGAAAGTGCGCATCAGATGCAGGGTGATATCAATGTACGGCTTGGAAACCAGCTCGCCCTTGATATGGATATGGGTGTCCTGTTTGGCCAGCGGTGCCGTCATCAGCAATGCGGTCAGAAACTGACTGGATACGCTGCCGTCCACGGTCACATCACCGCCCTGGAAGCCACCGCGCAGGCGCAATGGCGGGTAATCGGTCTGCTCCAGATAATCAATCTGCGCGCCACCCTGACGCAGGGCATCCACCAGATGACCGATTGGGCGCTCTTTCATCCGCGGTTCGCCGGTCAACACCACATCATTGCTGCCCAGGCACAGCGCAGCCGCCAAAGGGCGCATCGCGGTGCCGGCATTGCCGAGGAACAGCTCAAGCGGTTGATTAGCCACCAGCGGGCCGGCAACACCTTCGACTGTACAGGTGGTACGATCGTCTGACAGTTGGTAACTCACCCCTAATGCCTGTAGCGCATTCAGCATATGGCGCACGTCATCGCTGTCCAGCAGATTGGTCAGCGTCGTCGTCCCCTCCGCCAGCGCAGCCAGCAGCAGAGCACGGTTGGACACGCTCTTGGAGCCAGGTAAGTTGACGGTGCCATTGACCAAGGCAACCGGTTGTAACGTCAGGGAATCCACCATGTGAACAAAAATCTCCAAAATCTGATAAACGAAACGGCCCCGGGATAATGCCGGAGCCGCTTTAACGCGAAAGGACAACAGCGAAGGCTACCTGCTCACGGCAGGCGCCGGACTTAACCGTGACGACGTTCGAAGTCGACCATAAAGTCGGTTAAGGTCTTCACCCCGGCCAACGGCATTGCATTGTAAATAGAAGCACGCATGCCGCCAACCACCCGGTGACCTTTTAACGCCTGCAGGCCAATGGCTTCTGCTTCGCTGAGGAAGACTTTATCCAGCGCAGAATCCGCCAGTTGGAACGGCACGTTCATCCAGGAGCGGTTGGCATGCGCCACCCGGCTACGATAGAAGTCAGAGCTGTCGATGGTCGCGTACAGCAATTCGGCCTTGGCCTGGTTGCGTTTGTGCATCTCTACCAGGCCGCCCTGCTCTTTCAGCCATTTGAACACCAGGCCGGACAGGTACCAGGCAAAGGTCGGCGGCGTGTTGAACATGGAATCGTTTTCGGCCAGCACGGTGTAATCGAGGATGGACGGGACTTCGCGACGCGCTTTGCCCAGCAGATCTTCACGTACGATCACCAGGGTCAGGCCGGCCGGCCCAATGTTTTTCTGCGCACCGGCGTAAATTACGCCGAAACGGCTGACGTCCAGCGGACCCGACAGAATGGTGGAGGAGTAATCGCCAATCACCACTTTATCGCCAAAGTCAGGTAACTCATCGATCGCTACGCCGTCGATGGTTTCATTCGGGCAATAGTGGACATAGGCCGCGTCATCGCTTAACTGCCACTCTTTCATCGGTTTGATGCCGAGCAGGCCGTCGACATTGGTTTTCACGTCAATGGTGTTTGGCGAGCAGTATTTTTGCGCTTCGGTGATGGCGCTGTGCGCCCAATAACCGCCGTCGATATAGTCCGCGGTGGTTTTGTCACCCAGCAGGTTCAACGGCAACGCAGCAAACTGTGCGCGAGCGCCACCGTGGCAGAACAGCACTTTATAATTGGAGGGGATCTTCAGCAGATCGCGCAGATCCTGCTCGGACTGCTGGGCAACTTCGATAAACTCTTTACTGCGATGGCTAATTTCCATCACCGAGGTACCGAGGCCGTGCCAGTTGCACAGCTCCTGTTCTGCACGACGCAACACTTCAACCGGCAGCATTGCCGGGCCAGAGCTAAAATTATAAACCTGAGTCATTTCCCCTCACCACATTCACTATTCGCCAATGATACTGGCCTACCGAAATACGCCCGAAGTAACCCATCGGTTTTATCACTCACGCCCCCCGCCTGCAATGGTTATTCGCCCGATGCCGGGAAAGCCTTGAACGTGACGATAACAGGCTCTGCCAAATCACCGGTATTTTCTGCAATAAAACGCTGTGAAGGTGGCCAATTCAGTGGGTTAACGCGGTTTTTTATGCTGTATTCAGCCAACATGGCTAGGGGGCTCCAGGGCCCCCGAATGAGGAAAATGCACTCAGTATTGATTAAACATCTGCTGGATCTGTTTGGCGTCCTTGGTCTGCGTCAACGCCAGTTGAAGCAGGATCCGCGCCTTCTGCGGGTTCAGCGTACCGGAAGCGACAAAGCCGAACTTCGCGTCGTCCACTTCAGCGTCTTCGGTGGTGGAGCCGGTGGGCACTCTGGAAGAACGCACCACGGCGACACCGTTATGTGCGGCCGTCGCCAGCGTATCGAACACCGTTTTATACAGGTTGCCGTTACCGACCCCGGCACTGACGATGCCTTGATACCCTTCGGCGATCAAAGCCTTCGCAGGAGCATCGGATGCATTGGCGTAATTGTAGATAATGCCCACCTTCGGCAACGCTGTCAGGCTGGACACGTCAAACGGGGTCTCGGTGGTGTGCTTGCGCTGCGGCGCACGCTGGTAATCAACCTTGCCGTTGTGGATGTAACCAAGCGGGCCGAAGTTAGGCGACTGGAAAGTCTGCACCGACGTAGTATTGGTTTTTGTCACATCGCGTGCATCCAACACGCTGTCGTTCATCGCCACCAACACCCCGCGTTTCGCCGATTGCGGATCTGCCGCCGTCACCACTGCGTTGTACAGATTGAACGGACCATCAGCGCTCATCGCCGTTGCCGGGCGCATTGCCCCGACGATCACCACCGGTTTGTCACATTTGACCGTGAGATCCAGAAAATAGGCGGTCTCTTCCAGCGTATCTGTGCCGTGGGTAACGACAAAGCCATCCGTTTTGGCGCAGTCGGCGTTGATTTTCTTCGCCAGCTTCAGCCACACCTCATCGTTCATGTCCTGCGACCCGATGTTCACCACCTGCTCGCCCTGCACGTTGGCGAGGTTTTTTAGCTCAGGCACGGCACTCACTAAAGCGTCAACGCCCAGTTTCCCCGCCGTATAGTTGGATTTCGTCGCCGATTCGCCACCGCCGGCAATGGTGCCGCCGGTCGCCAACAAGGTAATGGTAGGCAAAGCCAACGCCGAACCGCTTGCACCCGCCAACAGTAGCGCCACGGCGCTGAGTTTCACTGATTTCATTGAGTTTCTCCATGATAGATAACCCGCTGAATTATGGCCCTTATCCCTAAAAAAACTGTGACTTTGCCACTGCTTTAGGAATACATGGAGCTTGAGAGTAAAACCCCGTATCATTGCGCGTTTTTAGTACGCTCAAAAAGTGAAGACAATGACGCAAACTTTTATCCCTGGCAAAGACGCCGCGCTGGAAGACTCTATCGCCCGTTTCCAACAGAAATTAAGCGACCTGGGTTTTAATATCGAAGAGGCCTCCTGGCTGAATCCGGTACCTCATGTATGGTCGGTTCATATCCGCGATCGCGATTGCCCGCTGTGCTTCACCAACGGCAAAGGCGCCAGCAAAAAAGCTGCTCTGGCCTCCGCTTTGGGCGAATACTTCGAACGCCTTTCCACCAACTACTTCTTTGCCGACTTCTATCTGGGGAAACAGATTGCCGAAGGTGACTTCGTGCATTACCCGAACGAGAAGTGGTTCCCGATCCCAGCCGATGACTCGCTGCCGGCCGGTATTCTCGATGAGCGTCTGCATGCTTTCTACAATCCGGATCAGGAAGTCAACGCAAGCGATCTGATCGATCTGCAGTCCGGTAATGGCGATCGCGGCATTTGCGCCCTGCCGTTCTCTCGCCAGTCTGACCAGCAGACCGTTTACATTCCGATGAACATCATCGGTAACCTGTACGTGTCCAACGGCATGTCCGCGGGTAATACCGCCAACGAAGCGCGCGTACAAGGCCTGTCCGAAGTGTTTGAGCGTTATGTGAAAAATCGCATCATCGCCGAATCCATCAGCCTGCCAGAGATCCCGGCTGAGGTGCTGAACCGCTATCCTGGCGTGGTAGAAGCCATTGCCAAGCTTGAAGAAGAAGGCTTCCCGATCCTGTCTTACGACGCGTCGCTGGGCGGTAATTATCCGGTGATCTGCGTGGTGCTGTTTAACCCGGCTAACGGCACCTGTTTTGCCTCGTTCGGTGCCCATCCTGATTTCGGCGTGGCGCTTGAGCGTACCGTCACTGAGCTGCTGCAGGGCCGTAGCCTGAAAGATCTGGACGTGTTCACCGCACCGACCTTCGACGACGAAGAAGTGGCGGAGCACACTAACCTGGAAACCCACTTTATCGACTCCAGCGGTTTGATCTCCTGGGATATGTTCAAGCAGGACGCGGATTACCCGTTTGTCGACTGGAGCTTCAGCGGCAGCACGCAGGAAGAATTCGCGACGCTGATGAGCATCTTCGACAAAGAAGGCGCTGAAGTGTATATCGCCGACTATGAACATTTGGATGTCTACGCCTGCCGCATCATCGTACCGGGCATGTCCGACATCTACCCGGCGGAAGACCTGCTGCTGGCCAACAACAGCATGGGGGCGCACCTGCGCGATACGCTGCTGGCACTGCCGGGCAGCGAGTGGGAGCCGCAAGAGTATCTGGCGCTGTTAGAACGCCTGGACGACGAAGGCCTGGACGACTTCACCCGCGTGCGCGAGCTGCTGGGAATTGCTTCCGGCAAAGACAACGCCTGGTCTACCCTGCGTATCGGCGAGTTGAAGTCAATGCTGGCCCTGGCCGGCGGCGATCTGGATCAGGCGCTGATCTGGGCCGAATGGACGCAGGACTTCAACTCTTCCGTGTTGAGCCCGGCGCGCAGCAACTACTACCGTTGTTTGCAAACCCTGTTGCTGCTGACGCAGGAGCCTGAACGCGATCCGGCGCAATACTATTCCGCCTTCGTGAAAATGTACGGCCAGGAAACGGTGGATGCCGCCTCTGCGGCCATCAGCGGTGAAGAACGCTTTAACGGCCTGTTCGCTGTCGATAGCGATCTGAAAGCCTTACCGGCACATCAGGCGCTGCTAGCGGCCTATGAAAAACTGCAGACCGCCAAGCGTCGCCATTGGACGCAGGCATAATCTCAGTATCTGTGCGCCGGCGGCCTTCTGCCGGCGCAACACCAAGATAGAAAAATAACAAAGAATTATTTGACGGTTAAATAGCCGTTTTTTTGTTTTATTTTTTTTGCCTAATTACGCACTTAACGGTAAACAAGATAAATAAAACAGCAGTTGTTACGGACCGGTAAAATAATAATTAACCGATAATTAAACCTTGCCGCTCTGAAAGTGACAAAATGCGCTAAAATTTAACCTATTCAAGGTTGGCGCGGTCGCAAATTCAAAATTATTTGCAAACATTAAAAAAATGTTTTTATTTAAAAATCAATAAATTAACCAAATAAACCTTGCGATTTATCTGGTTTTTGGCCGTTTTAGTTTCCCGCCTTATGATCCAAATCAATTTTTACCCTATACTGCTTTGCTAGTATCTCATTGCGTTGTTTTAACCCTTAAAAGCGAGAGTTAGTGTGAAAGCTGACAACCCCTTCGATCTGATATTACCTGCAGCAACGGCGAAAATCGCTGAAGATGCAGGTGTGTATAAAGCCACCAAGCACCCGCTGAAAACGTTTTATTTGGCGATCACTGCCGGCGTCTTTATTTCAATCGCATTCGTATTTTATATCACTGCGACTACCGGCACTGCCGGTGTGCCTTTCGGCCTGGCAAAACTGGTCGGCGGCATCTGCTTCTCTCTGGGGTTAATGCTGGTCGTGGTTTCAGGCGCCGACCTGTTCACTTCCACCGTGCTGATTGTCATCGCCAAAGCCAGCGGCCGCATCAGCTGGTACCAGTTGGCTGCCAACTGGCTAAATGTCTATATCGGCAACCTGATCGGCGCCCTGTTCTTCGTCGCGCTCATCTGGTTCTCCGGCGAACACATGGTGGCCAACGGCCAATGGGGACTGAACGTCCTGCAAACCGCTGACCACAAGCTGCATCACACCTTTGTTGAGGCCGTCTGCCTCGGCATCCTGGCTAACCTGATGGTTTGCCTGGCCGTGTGGATGAGTTACTCAGGCCGCAGCCTGATGGACAAAATGTTCGCCATGATCCTGCCGGTCGGCATGTTCGTCGCCAGCGGTTTCGAACACAGCATCGCCAACATGTTTATGATCCCTATGGGTATCGTGGTTAAAAACTTCGCCACGCCGGAATTCTGGCAAGCCATAGGGGCAGCACCCGAGCAGTTTGCTCATCTGACCGTAAGCAACTTTATCATCGACAATCTGATCCCAGTCACCATTGGCAACATCATTGGCGGCGGTTTACTGGTTGGGTTGACTTACTGGGTAATTTATCTGCGCGGTGGTGAACAACAGCACTAAGCTGTTAGTTATCGCGCGCCGAGTTAGAACTCCACAATTAAAGGTAGGTGTATAATGACCGAACTTAACGAGAAGTTAGCCAAAGCTTGGGAAGGTTTCAGCAAAGGTGACTGGCAGAACGAAGTCAACGTTCGTGACTTCATCCAGAAAAACTACACTCCTTACGAGGGTGATGAATCCTTCCTGGCTGGCGCAACTCAGGCCACCTCCACCCTGTGGGAAAAGGTTATGGAAGGGATCAAACTGGAAAACCGCACCCATGCGCCAGTTGATTTCGACACCAACGTTGCCGCGACCATCACTTCCCATGACGCTGGCTACATCGCTAAAGAGCTGGAAACCATCGTAGGTCTGCAGACTGACGCCCCTCTGAAACGCGCGCTGATCCCATTCGGCGGCATCAAAATGGTCGAAGGTTCTTGTAAGGTCTATGGCCGCGAACTGGATCCACAGCTGAAAAAAGTGTTCACCGAATACCGCAAAACCCACAACCAGGGCGTATTCGATGTTTACACCAAAGACATCCTGAACTGCCGTAAATCCGGTGTGCTGACTGGTCTGCCAGATGCATACGGCCGTGGTCGTATCATCGGTGACTACCGCCGCGTAGCGCTGTACGGCATCGATTTCCTGATGGCCGACAAACTGAACCAGTTCAAGTCACTGCAGACCAAGCTGGAAAACGGCGAAGATCTGGAAATGACCATCCAGCTGCGTGAAGAAATTGCTGAACAGCATCGCGCTCTGGGTCAGATCAAAGAAATGGCTGCCAAATACGGCTGCGATATCTCCGGTCCTGCTACCACCGCACAAGAAGCTGTACAGTGGACTTACTTCGGCTACCTGGCCGCGGTGAAATCTCAGAACGGCGCAGCAATGTCCTTCGGCCGCGTGTCTACCTTCCTTGACGTGTTCATTCAACGCGACATCGATGCAGGCAAACTGACTGAAGAACAAGCGCAGGAACTGATTGACCACCTGGTAATGAAACTGCGTATGGTGCGCTTCCTGCGTACCCCTGAGTATGATGAGCTGTTCTCCGGTGACCCAATCTGGGCGACCGAGTCCCTGGCAGGTATGGGCGTTGACGGCCGTACTCTGGTAACCAAAAACAGCTTCCGCTTCCTGAACACCCTGTACACCATGGGGCCGTCTCCGGAACCGAACATGACCATCCTGTGGTCTGAAAAACTGCCACTGAACTTCAAAAAATACGCGGCGAAAGTGTCTATCGACACCTCTTCCGTACAGTATGAAAATGACGACCTGATGCGCCCAGACTTCAACAACGATGACTATGCCATCGCCTGTTGCGTCAGCCCGATGATTGTCGGTAAACAAATGCAGTTCTTCGGTGCCCGTGCCAACCTGGCGAAAACCATGTTGTACGCTATCAACGGCGGCGTTGATGAAAAACTGAAAATGCAGGTAGGCCCGAAAGAAGCGCCAATGATGGACACCGTGCTGGACTATGACAAAGTCATGGAACGCATGGACCACTTTATGGATTGGCTGGCCAAGCAGTACGTGACTGCGCTGAACATCATTCACTACATGCACGACAAGTACAGCTATGAAGCTGCGCTGATGGCACTGCATGACCGTGACGTTTATCGCACCATGGCCTGCGGCATCGCCGGTCTGTCGGTTGCGGCTGACTCCCTGTCCGCCATCAAGTACGCTAAAGTGTCCACCATCCGTGACGAAGACGGTCTGGCTATCGACTTCAAAATCGAAGGTGAATATCCGCAGTTCGGTAACAACGATGCTCGCGTTGATGACATCGCCTGTGACCTGGTAGAACGTTTCATGAAGAAAATTCAGAAACTGCGTACCTACCGTAATGCGGTACCGACTCAGTCCGTACTGACCATCACTTCTAACGTGGTCTACGGCAAGAAAACCGGTAACACTCCAGACGGTCGCCGCGCTGGCGCGCCATTCGGTCCAGGTGCTAACCCAATGCACGGTCGCGACCAGAAAGGTGCTGTAGCCTCCCTGACCTCCGTAGCCAAACTGCCGTTTGCTTACGCGAAAGACGGGATCTCCTACACCTTCTCCATCGTGCCAAACGCGCTGGGTAAAGACGACGACGTGCGTAAAGCCAACCTGGCGGGTCTGATGGACGGTTACTTCCACCACGAAGCGTCTATCGAAGGTGGTCAACACCTGAACGTTAACGTGATGAACCGTGAAATGCTGCTGGACGCGATGGAAAACCCTGAGAAATACCCTCAGCTGACCATCCGCGTATCTGGTTATGCCGTTCGCTTCAACTCGCTGACCAAAGAACAACAGCAAGACGTCATTACTCGTACTTTCACTCAGTCGATGTAATTGCCCCATCCGGGCGGGAAACCCCGCCCGGTAGTCAAGCTGAAATTTGGGGCCGGATCTTTCCGGCCTTTTTAGCAAATGCACTACCCTGACTCACTCAGAGTCTGTTTTGCCAGATAGCTATACTGAATGGAATTGGTGGATATCCGGCAAAACAGTTATCCGGCGTAATAACCGGCCAACAGGCATCGTTTCACCCCAGTCGTCGGGCCTTGCCCGGTTGCTGCATCGCTGATCCCTGGCTGGCGGTTATGAGCCTACTTTTAGACTGCGTTTGACAGTCAATATTGGAGAAAACCCCGCAATGTCAGTGAAAGGTCGCATCCACTCCTTCGAATCCTGTGGCACCGTAGACGGTCCGGGGATCCGCTTTATCGTCTTCTTCCAGGGCTGCCTTATGCGCTGCCTGTATTGCCATAACCGTGACACCTGGGATACCCACGGCGGGAAAGAAGTGACCGTTGAAGAGTTGATGAAAGACGCCGTCTCTTATCGTCACTTTATGAATGCCTCCGGCGGTGGCGTAACGGCCTCCGGTGGTGAAGCCATACTGCAGGCAGAATTCGTCCGCGATTGGTTCCGCGCCTGCCATGAAGAAGGGATCAATACCTGTCTGGACACCAACGGTTTTGTGCGCCGCTACGATCCGGTGATCGATGAGCTACTGGATGCCACCGACTTGGTGATGCTGGATCTCAAACAGATGAACGACGACATTCACCAGAATCTGGTCGGCGTTTCCAACCACCGCACGCTGGATTTCGCCCGCTATCTGGCGAAACGTAATCAACGCACCTGGATCCGTTATGTGGTAGTGCCGGGCTGGTCCGATGATGACAAGTCAACGCATATGCTGGGTGAGTTCACCAAAGACATGACCAACATCGAGAAAATCGAACTGCTGCCCTATCACGAACTGGGTAAGCACAAATGGGTGGCGATGGGTGAAGAGTACAAGCTAGACGGCGTCCATCCGCCGAAAGCGGAAACCATGGATCGCGTGAAAAGCATTCTGGAAAGCTACGGCCACAAAGTCATTTACTGAGCCCGTTAGCTACAACAAAAAACCCGGCACACGATGGCCGGGTTTTTTATGCTCAGGCGGCAGCCAACGGAGTGTGGTGACGATCCGGTTTTCTCAGCAGCATCATCAGATAGACCAAGGCAACGGCGGCAATCATCACAAACAACAGGCGGTCGGAATAATTTTGCATCAGCAGCGCCGTCATCGACGGGCCAAGCAGACTGCCAATGGTATAGCTCATCAACAATGCCTGGTTCATCGCCACCAGCTCATGCGGCAACGCCTTTTCACAAGCCCAGGACATCGCCACCGGATATAAGGTGAACCCGGCACAACCGAGAATAAACAACGCCGGTGCCATCGCATAGTTACCAAGCATGGCGATGCTGGCAAGGATCACCACAAACACCTGAATGCGCAGCACCAGCAAACGACCATAGCGGTCTGCCAGACGCCCGACCGGCCATTGCCCGACAATGCCTGAGCTGACCAACAATGCCATCCAGTAACCCACGTTGGCGTCACTCATGCCCTGATGGGACAGGTACAGCGGCATCAGGCCGTATAGCGAGCCGAGTACAATGCCGGAAATGACACAGCCATTAATCCCCAACCGCGCGCTACGACGCTTCAACATTGGCCAAACCGCAGCCTGTTGGGGTTCGTCGTGCCGACTGTTAACCCGGGCAAACAGCATCGGCAGCGTGGCACTCAGCACGATGGCCGTGACCCATGGCACCACATTCAACAGTTCGGTCGATACCATACTTAACAGCAGTTGGCCGACAACCGTACCCAGGTAATAAACCATCATATAAGCCGCCAGCAATTGCCCACGGTTAGACAGATTACCGCTCCGCAGCAAGGCGCTTTCGACGATCACCCAGATCCAGGCGCAGCCGATGCCGGCAAAGAAACGCCAGCCCATCCAACTCCAAAAATCGAGCGACAATGCCATACCGGCAGTCGCCACGGCGAATACCACACAGGCAAGATGATAGCTGCGGGTAAAACCAATGCGCTGGATGAGTTTGCCCGCAATCAGCGTGCCGACCAGATTGCCGGTAAAGTAAGAGGAACTTACCATTCCTACCTGCCAGGTTGACAACTGAGCATGAGTCAACCAAAGAGGGACTAGCGTATTCAATACGGCGATAGAGACCGTAAGCAGCAACAAGCCACAGAGCAGCAGGAGCACTGGGCGGGAGTATGCGGACATAGTGAGATTGAAACCGAACGCGCAATGAGAGTGCGCGCATCATGCCACTGGCGATAAAAAAGTCAATCAGCTCTTATATGTATACCGCACAATTTGTATTACGCGGCCTATTTAACGGCGGAGTGGCCGCCGGCGCCTGCGATGTTAGGCACCTGACGGCCATTCATTTTTTATCAGAAATACAGTTCTAAAGATTCAACTTCAGCCGTGCATTCCGCACCCCAGGCACCCAGGGTGATTTGCGCTAATTGGGCCAGTCCCTGATAGAAAGGATGCTGCGCATTGGCTTCCAGCAGTTCCAGATAGCGTGGTGCCCATGGCAACAAATGTTTCGTCAGCAGTTGCTCGACCAACCCGCCCTGACGTTCTTCGGCCAGCCACGCCACCATCATCAGCAAAGTGCCAATATGATCTTCCGGCTCATTGCGATCGTGCTGAGCTTCTATGCCGTTGGCCCGTAACCACTTGCGCAACCGCAGGGTCGAATGACCAAACAGCACGTTCTCTTTGTCCAGATACACCGAACCCCATAATGGCGCCGGTAAGGTATCAGGCCCCACAAACAGACGTTGGTAAGCTTCCGCCAGGGATTCATCCTGTTGATCTTCAATACCGGTCGCAATCAGCGCAGCCGCCTTCTGTAACCGATCAGCATCGCCGTACGGCCACTCTTTGACCCACTCAGATTCAGACAGGGTTGCCAAGAGCTGTTGGCCGTCTTCACTTTCTGGCGGCGCGTACAGCAACACACCCAGTACCCGCCCCGTTAAAGCGATATTTTCAAGCGTCATAAATCAAGGATCCTTTTAAGGGCGCAGTTTATCACTGCGCCTCACTACAATATTAACCGGCCACCGCCATGCCGACGGTCATATGCAGGCCGTAGAACACGCCCCGCCCAACCAGCTCACCGGCGATAACCAGAATCAAACCTAAAGCCATTCCCATCACGCTAGCGTTACCACGGCGCAGTAGCGGGCAGATCCAGCAGCCCAACCCCAGCACCACCAGCACCAAACGCCCAACCATTAATTGGCCGTACTGTGGGATCAGCGCTGATACCTGCTGTACCGAACTGCTGATGCTGGCCAGTTCGTAGCCTTGCATCATAACGCTCCCCAGACTGACCAGCAGCGCCACCACGCTCAGGGTAGCCAGTGAATGCCGGGTTGTAACGTCCAGCCCCGCAAAACGCAGCAACAAAACGCCCAGCATCGGCCCCCCGATCGGTACCGTCAGGAAAAAGCTCAGCGTAGTGTAACCGTTATGCCAGGTTGGCACCGTATCGATTTGATATACCCGCGTCACCATGTAAACAAAGACCAGGCCCAGTGCCATGGTCACCCACAACCACACCCGACCCAATAACGGCGGTATTTTGCCCAATACCGCCAACAGCCAATAACAACCGCCGACGGCGAAGAACAAGGCGCCAGCGGCTATTTCGTTACTCAATGCCGAAGCGCCAATGCGGTTCAACGAGTTAAACGCCCGCCACGGCGAACCGAGGTGCAGCGTGGAAGCAATGAAAGCGATGCCCATCAACAACCACAGGAAGAACATCGCGCGATGAACTGCCCTGCGCTGCTGTTCGTTCAGGTTACCGCCAATTATGGCGAGCCCCATGACGATAACCCCCCCTACCACACATTGTCCCAATACGGTAAACAACATCAGCGGCCATTCTTGCCATCCCATGCCCATATCAAACCTCCTTTGGATTGGCCAAATAGCCAGTGGTGTCGCCACTTGGGCGGCTGTTGGCATTGGGTTTTACCACCAGGCACGGTCGGGTAAAATGCGCCGCCGGCAAGGGGGCCACCTGCGCCAGAGAACCATGCTGCTGCCGCAGTTGCTCAATCGGGCCAAAATCCAGGGCCCGCAGTGGACAAGATTCCACGCAGATAGGTTTATGGCCTTCGGCTACCCGCTTATAACAGCCATCGCACTTGGTCATGTGGCCCTTGGTTGAATTGTACTGCGGTGCGCCGTATGGGCAGGCCATATGGCAGTAGCGACAGCCGATACACACCTCTTCATTCACCACCACAAAGCCGTCTTCCCGCTTGTGCATCGCGCCGGTCGGACACACTTTGGTGCAGGCGGGATCTTCACAGTGGTTGCAGGCAATCGACAAATAATAAGCGAATACATTTTGTTGCCAGCCGTCGCCATCCTGGAACCAATCTCCTCCGGCATATTCATAGATGCGGCGGAAACTGACGTCCGGCGTCAAATTTTTATAGTCTTTGCAGGCCAGTTCGCAGGTTTTGCAGCCAGTGCAACGACTTGAATCGATAAAGAATCCATATTGCTGAGTCATTTGGTCCTCCCTTACACCCGAGGTAGTTGGAGTTGCATCGCGGCGGCAACTAAGCGCATCCCCAGGATGCGTACAGGTAGTACGTGACTGGGGTAAGCGCAGGCGGCCAACAAAGATGCGGCTTCAAGTACGCAGGGTTATACCTTTTCGATTTGAATCAGGTTGGTATGCTGCGGATTACCCTTGGCCAACGGCGAAGGCCGGTGGGTGGTCAGGGTATTCATACAGGCACCATGGTCGACACGGTCACCGCGCATATCGGCCTGATGCCAGGCTCCCTGCCCCATCGCGACAACGCCAGGCATGATCCGCGGCGTCACTTTGGCTTCGACACGCACTTCGCCACGCCCATTAAATACCCGCACCTTGTCGCCGCCGATAATGCCGCGCGACTGGGCGTCCAGTGGGTTGATCCACACCTCCTGACGACAGGCCGCCTGCAACACATCGATGTTGCCGTAGGTAGAGTGGGTACGGGCCTTGTAATGGAAGCCAAACATTTGCAATGGGTAAGTGTTGCGCAGAGGATCGTCCCAACCTTCAAAAGTAGAGGCGTAAATTGGCAACGGGCTGATGGTTTCATCTTTTTCCAACTGCCAGCTGTCGGCGATCTCAGCCAGCCTGGAGGAATAGATTTCTATTTTGCCGGACGGCGTTTTTAATGGATTCGCTTCGGGATCCTGGCGGAATTTTTTGTAGGCGACAAAATGCCCATTGGGATCTTTGCGCTTATAAATCCCCATACTGCGCAACTCTTCATAACCCGGCAACAGCGGATCCCTGTCCTGCATTTTGGCGTACAAATGTTGCAGCCATTGCGCCTGGGTACGCCCTTCGGTGAACTTCTGATGCACCTCTGGCCCCAGCCGACGCGCCACTTCACTCAGCACCTCATAGATGCCCTTGCGTTCAAATTTGGCGGGAGTTGCAGGCTGGATAAAGATCAGGTACCCCATGTTGCCGGCATAGTCGTTGGGAATAATGTCTTCCTGTTCGACGGTCATCAGATCCGGCAGTAAAATGTCGGCATATTTGGCCGACGAGGTCATAAAGTTTTCGAGCACCACGATCATTTCGCACTGGGATTCGTCCTGCAAAATATCGTGGGTTTTGTTGATGTCGGAATGCTGGTTGGTGATGGTGTTACCGGCATAGTTCCAGATGAACTTGATCGGCACATTCAGTTTGTCCTGCCCACGTACCCCGTCGCGTTTGGCGGTCATCTCCGGACCGCGCACTATGGCATCGGTCCAGCTAAAACAGGAGATTTGCGCTTTGACCGGGTTTGCCAATACCGGCATCCGCTCAATGGTAATGGTGTAGGTTGATTCACGCGCCCCGCTGTTGCCGCCATTGATGCCAACATTGCCGGTCAGGATAGGCAGCATGGCGATTGCACGCGAGGTCAGTTCGCCATTGGCCTGTCGCTGTGGCCCCCAGCCCTGGCAGATGTAGGCTGGTTTCGCCGTGCCTATTTCCCGCGCCAGTTTGATAATACGTTCGGCCGGAATGCCGGTAATTTTCGCCGCCCACTGCGGCGTTTTTTCAACGCCGTCTTCACCTTGCCCAAGAATGTAAGCCTTATAATGCCCATTTACCGGCGCATCGGCTGGCAAGGTTTTTTCGTCATAGCCGATGCAATACCGATCCAGAAACGGTTGGTCGACCAACTGTTCGCTGATCAATACATGCGCCAGCCCGGCAACCAATGCCGCATCCGTGCCGGGACGAATAGGGATCCATTCGTCCTCACGTCCGGCGGCCGTATCGGTGTAACGCGGATCGATAACGATCATGCGCGCATGAGAACGTTCACGCGCCTGCTCCAGATAATAGGTAATGCCGCCGCTCATCCGCGTTTCCGCCGGGTTGTTACCGAACATCACCACCAGCTTGCTGTTTTCGATGTCAGACGTGCTGTTGCCTTCGTTGCTGCCATAGGTATAGGGCATGGCGCAGGCGATTTGCGCTGTGCTGTAGGTGCCGTACTGGCTGAGGTAACCGCCATAGCAGTTCATCAGCCGAGCGACCAGCGACGCATTCGGTGACGAACGGGTAATGTTGCCGCCGACGATTCCCGAGGTGTAATTGATATATACTGCTTCGTTACCGTACTGTTCGACGATGCGTTTTAGGTTGTCGGCAATGCTATCAAAAGCTTCTTCCCAACTGATGCGTTTGAACTTGCCTTCACCCCGCTTGCCAACGCGTTTCATCGGGTAATTCAGACGATCGGGATGATTCATGCGGCGGCGAATAGAACGGCCACGCAAACAGGCCCGAACCTGGTGGTCGCCATATGCGTCCAGCCCGGTGTTATCGGTTTCGACCCAATAGACTTCGTTATCACGCACGTGCAAACGCAAGGCGCAGCGGCTGCCGCAGTTGACCGAGCAAGCCCCCCAAACCACTTTATCCTGCGCGGTTTTTTGCACACTTTCGCTGATTGAATCCGCCAATGCGCGGCGACTAAACGGTAAGGCTATCCCCCCCCACGGCCATAGCCAGCCCGACGATACCACCGGACTTTACCAAGGCGCGACGGCTGACGCCTGCAGACACTTGGCTGTTTTCTTTGTTTTCCAACATAACTCACTCCACGTTTTACCCTGGTATTGATAAACGTCATGCCTTTGACTCAAGGCGGCGAGCAGAGGAGACAGAACTGATGTCTGCTGATGAGCTTGAGTAAAAACCCTCCTCTATAAAGGGATATTACTCAGAAGTGGGTAGTGAACTTTGTCTGCTATCAATAAAGCGGGGGAAGGAGATGAAAGAAAAAGCCCTTTCGAACAAAAGGATAATAATTTTCTTATAAAAAAAGCGCCCGCAGGCGCTTTTCATAGAACTGGCAATAAGTTAGCCGATATATTCCAGGCCGCCCATATACGGACGTAATACCTCCGGCACCTGAACACGGCCATCGGCCAACTGGTAGTTTTCCAGCACGGCAACCAGCGTACGACCGACTGCCAGACCAGAACCGTTCAGCGTATGCACCAGGCGCGGCTTCTTCTCGGTTTTGCTACGGCAGCGAGCCTGCATGCGGCGTGCCTGGTAATCCCACATGTTGGAACAAGATGAGATTTCACGGTAAGTGTTCTGCGCCGGCAGCCACACTTCCAGATCGTAGGTCTTGCATGAGCCTGCCCCCATGTCGCCGGTACACAGCAACATTTTACGGTACGGCAGGTTCAGCAGCTGCAGCACTTTCTCCGCATGACCGGTCAGCTCTTCCAGCGTAGCCATGGAGTCTTCCGGACGGACGATTTGCACCATCTCGACCTTGTCGAACTGGTGCATGCGGATCAGACCGCGGGTATCGCGACCATAAGAACCGGCTTCGGCACGGAAACATGGCGTATGCGCGGTCATCTTCAGCGGCAGTGATTCTTCTTCCAGGATCTCGTCGCGTACCAGGTTGGTCAACGGCACTTCTGCAGTTGGGATCAGCGCGTAGTTGCTGCTGTCGGATTCCTCTTCCAGCGGTTTGGTGTGGAACAGATCTTCACCAAACTTCGGCAACTGGCCGGTACCGTACAACGTGGCGTGGTTAACCAGGTAAGGCACGTAGGTTTCCTGGTAGCCGTGCTGTTCGGTATGCAGATCCAGCATGAACTGGGATAACGCACGGTGCATGCGGGCGATTTGCCCTTTCATCACCACAAAGCGTGAACCGGTCAGTTTTACGGCGGCGGCGAAGTCCAGACCACCGGCCATTTCGCCCAGATCCACATGATCGCGAACCTGGAAATCATACTGGCGCGGCTCGCCCCAGCGGCTGACTTCCTGGTTATCGCTGTCGTCTTTGCCATCCGGCACTGCATCATCCGGCAGGTTCGGGATCGCCAACGCATAATCGCGGATTTCAGTCTGCAACTGATCCAGAGCGGCCTTGGCAATATCCAGCTTGTCACCCAGCTCGTTGACTTCGCGACGCAGCGGCTCAATGTCTTCCCCGCGCGCTTTAGCCGCGCCGATGGATTTCGATCGGGAGTTACGTTCTGCCTGCAGCATTTCAGTTTCTACCTGCAGAACTTTGCGACGCTCTTCTTGAGAACGCAGCAGATCCAGATCGAGTTTAAAGCCTCGGCGAGCCAGTTTGACGGCGACTGCGTCTAGCTCATTACGCAGCAGATTGGGATCGAGCATGCTAATCCTGTGCTTATTGTTATTGAAAGAAAATTTGTTGTTTTATGCGGCTGTTTAAAAGCCGCATAAAGGAAGAGTGGTACCCGCTAACCTTACCGCAACGGCAACGCTAGCGGTAGCGTTTTGTCTGGCTATTTTGATCCTGCTCAGCCAGCCATGCCAGCTTTTCGCCGATTTTACCTTCCAGCCCGCGTGAGGTTGGATGATAGTAACGCGTCTTGGCCATTTCAGCTGGGAAATAGTCCTCGCCGGCGGCATAGGCATTGGGTTCGTCGTGAGCGTAACGGTACTCTGCACCCAGCCCCATTTCCTTCATCAGCTTGGTTGGCGCATTGCGCAGATGTTCCGGCACATCATAATCCGCCCGCTCTTTAGCATCGCGCATCGCCGCTTTGAAGGCGGTATAAACGGCATTACTTTTTGGCGCGCAGGCCAGGTAAACGATCGCTTGAGCAATCGCACGTTCACCTTCGGCCGGACCAACGCGGGTAAAGCAGTCCCAGGCAGCGATCGCCACCTGCATACCGCGCGGATCGGCATTGCCGACATCTTCCGAAGCAATGGCCAGCAGCCGGCGCGCCACATACAGCGGATCGCCTCCGGCAGTAATAATGCGCGCATACCAGTACAGCGCAGCATCCGGGGCGGAACCTCGCACCGATTTATGCAGCGCCGAAATAAGATCGTAAAAACGGTCGCCTTTATTGTCGAAGCGCGCGCTGCGTTCGCCGGAGACTTCTTTCAGTAATTCCGGCGTCAGCACGCGAATGCCTTTGGCGTCGATCTCCGCCATGTCCGCCATCATCTCCAGGCTGTTTAACGCCCGGCGCGCATCGCCGCCCACCAGTTCCGACAGCATGCGGCGGGTCTCTTCCGGCAGCTCGATATTCTGGCCGCCAAACCCCCGGCTGTTGTCCTGCATCGCCTGATCAAGCACCTGGCTGATATCTTCTGCCGTCAACGCTTTCAGCAAATACACGCGGGCGCGGGACAACAGCGCCGAGTTAAGCTCAAAGGACGGGTTTTCGGTTGTCGCGCCAATAAAGGTAATGGTGCCGTCTTCAATGTGCGGCAGAAAGGCATCCTGCTGGCTTTTGTTGAAACGGTGTACCTCATCGACAAACAAAATGGTGCGACGACCGGCGTCACGATTCTGTCGTGCCCGCTCAATCGCCTCACGGATTTCTTTGATGCCCGATGTCACGGCGGAAATTCGCTCGACGTCCGCCTGGCCGTAGCGGCCGATCAGCTCCGCCAGCGTCGTTTTCCCGGTGCCCGGCGGCCCCCATAGAATCATCGAATGCAGTTGCCCCGCCTCGATGGCGCGCGGCAAAGGCTTACCGGCAGCCAGCAGGTGTTGCTGGCCGATGTATTGCGCCAGCGTGGTTGGCCGCATCCGCGCGGCCAATGGCTGGAACTCATTCTGGGAAAAATCGAGCGACATGTTACTCACGCGGACCTCACTGGCGCTGGTCGTCCAGCGTCACCCCCTTCGGCGGGGTAAATTTGAATTTGCTGGCATCAGCAGCAACGTTCTGCTGACTTTTCAGCGCGTAAGAACTGCGCTGACCATCCTGCTCAACCGCAGCAAAACTGCGGATGGTGCCGCTGTTGGTCACGGTAATGGCGAACTGCTTCAGGTTACCGCTGCTGGATTTTGGCGTCAGCTCAAAATCATCGCCTTTCTGTTTAACGTTGTACTGTTTCCAGTCGTTGGCGTTATTGCGGGTAATCAGCATAAATGGCGTATTGCCGGTCGCATTTTTCAACCAGGTCGCGGTGACTTGCTCAACAAAAGGATTGTAGAACCATAATGTTTGGCCATCCGACACCAGCACGCTCTCGTCCGGCGAGGTCATATGCCAATTAAACAGGTTCGGACGTTTCACCCAGAGTTCACCTTCCCCCTGCTGTACCGCAGCACCATCGCTGCTGGTCACGGTCTGGGCGAAGCTGGCGTGGAAACTGTTCACTTTCGCCAGGCGACTTTGCAAATCCTGCGCAGCGTCGGCCAGCACAGAGGTGGAAGCGAATCCCGAAAGCAGACAACAGGCAACTAACAGTTTTTTCATTATTCCAGATACCTTATGAAATGCGTTTACCGCAAGGCGGTGCCGTGCGGGTCAAATTAACCCTTAACACCCTTACTCTACCCGAAGCTATCCGCAGGCAGATAGGCCAATGTTCTGAGAAGCCGAGGGTTTACGCTTCTTTGCACAAGGGCCGCCAAGCGGCCCTTCAGAGTGCTGACAAAGTCCTCTGTACTTAAAAGTTAGGTTTTATGCACTAATAAAACAAAGGATTATGTCTTCAGGTTTATCCCAAACACCCGAAAACCACGTTTTTCGGGTGTTTGGCATCAGTCTAAAGGGCCGCTAAGCGGCCCTTTATTATTAAATAACAACGTCTAAAGCTTCGTCAGTCATGCCGTGGCGGTGCCAGCACCTCGCGGTTGCCGTTGTGCCCCTGCTCGCTGACGATGCCCTGCGCTTCCATCTGTTCGATGATGCGCGCGGCGCGGTTATAGCCGATACGGAACTGACGCTGTACGCCGGAAATGGAGGCGCGGCGTTTATCCACCACAAACTCCACCGCCTGGTCAAACAGCGGATCCAGCTCTTCATCACCTTCCAGACCGCCGCCAGCACCACCCTCACCGTCGTCACCGCCGTTGAGGATACCCTCTTTATATTGAGGTCGCTCACGCGCTTTCCAATCCTTAACTACCGCATGCACTTCCTGATCGCGCACAAATGCACCATGTACACGGACCGGAATGGAGGAGTTAGGGGCCAGATACAACATGTCGCCCATCCCCAGCAGCGATTCAGCACCGCCCTGATCGAGGATAGTGCGCGAGTCAATCTTGCTCGACACGGTAAAGGCGATACGGGTCGGGATGTTGGCCTTGATCAGGCCGGTGATCACATCCACCGAAGGACGCTGTGTTGCCAGCACCAGGTGGATACCCGCCGCACGCGCTTTCTGCGCCAGACGAGCAATCAGCTCCTCAACCTTTTTACCAACCGTCATGATCAGGTCAGCGAATTCGTCGACCATCACCACGATGTAAGGCTCTTTCTCCAGAACCGGCGGCGTGATGTCCATGCTGTCGGTCGGTTTCCAGAACGGATCCGGGATTGGACGTCCCATCGCCTCGGCCTGATCGACACGTTCGTTGTAACCTGCCAGGTTACGCACGCCGAGCGCAGACATCAGCTTGTAGCGACGCTCCATCTCGGCGACGCACCAACGCAAGGCATTGGCGGCGTCTTTCATATCGGTAACCACGTCCGTCAGCAGGTGCGGAATACCTTCATAGACCGACAGCTCCAGCATTTTCGGGTCAATCATGATAAAGCGCACTTCTTTCGGCGTGGCCTTATACAGAATGCTCAGGATCATGGCATTGACCCCAACCGATTTACCGGAGCCGGTGGTCCCCGCCACCAGCAGGTGTGGCATTTTCGCCAAGTCGGCCACCACCGGCTCGCCGGAGATGTCTTTACCCAGAACGATCGCCAACGGCGATGGATTATCGCGAAATGCCGGGCAATCCAGCACTTCTCGAAGATAGACCGTCTGACGTTTAACGTTAGGCAACTCCAGACCGACGTAGGGCTTGCCGGGGATCACTTCAACCACACGCACCGCGGAAGTTGACAGTGAACGCGCCAGGTCACGCGACAGGTTGGAAATACGCGCTGCTTTAACGCCCGGCGCCAGATCCAGTTCAAAACGGGTAATGACCGGGCCTGGCAAAATGTCTACCACGTCGGCTTTTACCCGATAATCGGCCAGGCTGGCTTCGACCAAACGCGCCTTCTGTTCCAACGCGAAGGAATCCACCGGCTCAACCTCTTTCGGCGCTTCGGTCAGCAGATCAAGCGTCGGTAGAGGCGTGGTCGGTTTTTGCAACGGCATATCGTTGCGCATCAGGAACGGGTGGATCAGGCTGTCCATTGCCGGCTGCTGCGGGGCCGTCGGCGCCGGTTGCGCTACAGGCTGCTGATAGGCCGGTGGTTGCTGTTGCGCTGCCGGTTGCTGATAAGCAGGTTGAGCGGGCTGATAAGCTTGCGCCGGCGGAGTCTGAGGTTGCGTTGGCGGCGCATAAGCCGGCGCGGCTGGCTCAAACTGGCCGAAAGGCACATCATCCTCGCGTTCGCTTTGTTGCTCAATGCGATCTTCAAGCTGTGGCGACAGGGTGAACAGTGGCTCAACCGGGCCATCGTCAACCAAATCATCCATCGGCGAGAAGCCGAACGCATTACGAGTATCTACTGGCGTAGTTGGCTGTACCGAAGGTGCAGCCTCTTGCTGCCCATAGCGCTGATTCTGCTGTTCGGCAAACGCCTGACGCAGTTCGGCCTCTTGCAGAGCAGCCTCATCATCCTGGTTATCCTGCGCGTACTCCTCGCCATAACGTTGGTTTTGCTGCTCGGCAAACGCCTGACGCAACGCCGCTTCCTGCAAAGCTTCATCGTCTTGATCTGACGGAAGAGCATTGGCATTCGGCAATGGTTCGTCGTCCCCACGGTTACGCTGTTCCTGTTCGGCCATGCGCTGCGAAGGCAGCTTGATGCCGTAAGAAGCCAGTTCACGTCGGGTTGGGATGCGCACCGGATTCGGACGCGGCAACTCAGGCCCCAGGCCTTGTTTGACCTGCGAGTTAGCGTCGCTGGTGGCCGTAAAGGCCGGCATAAAGGTATTGGCGGCAACAGCGCCGGCAGCTGCCGTTGCTGCAGCCTGCGCCTGAGGTTTCACGCTGCCGAACGATGGCACTGCAGGCTCACCGGCACTGAAACCGGCCGGAGCACTGACGTCAGCGCTATCGCGTTGAGCGGCGGAGAAATCAAACGGAGAACGATCGTGCGACGGTGATGCTGCAGGCGCGTCCCAGTTCCCCATACGCGGCTCGTCATCGTCCTGGTAAGGATCGGCCGGACGCGTTACCTTCGGCGTCGGCGTCTCTTCAGGAATTTCAAATGAATACAGCGGTGGAGCACTGTTTTCCGCTGGCGTACTCATCGGACTCTGGTTCACCGAGGCCGGAGCCGTTGGAGCTACCGTAACCGACGGCGCCTGTGCCACAACCGGGGCTGCGGTAACAGGTTCACGAGCCACCGCTGGCGCGACAGGCGCGACATCGGCATCTTCGTCGTCATTCGCCCGCAGGCCGCTGAGCAACGGATCCTCAGTCTCTTCCGCCGCAATTTTGGCGGTTTCCGTCACCGAAGGCGCTGAGAACAAGACGTCGTCTTCCGCCGCGTTGGCCGCAGCCGCCGTCGAGGCCGCAGCAAGCGCTGCCCCTTTCTCTGCCGATTCTGGCTGATCTTCGACGTAACGGTCGTCATCATCGTGATAACGATCGTCACGGCGCGAACGGTTGGTCATAAAGGTGGCCGTCCCCAGCACCACGCCGCCGATCCTCTCGGCAATCACCAGCCATGACCAGCCGGTAAACAGCGTAAGGCCCGCCGCCCAAACGCAAAGCAGCGCCAAGGTTGCGCCAATGCCGTTGAACCAGGGGAGCATGGCGTTGCTCAGCAAACTGCCGATAACGCCGCCGGAGGCAAAGTAATAGAGATCGTCGACGTTCAGTGCCGCCAGGCCACACGAAGTGAGCACCAGCGCCAATGTGCCGATCAGGCGCAGTGAAAGCGCAAAGTAATCGATGTATTCGCCGCTGCCGCGCTGACGATAAGCCGCCCAGCACAACACCAGCATGATCGGCGGTATCGCATAGGCGAGTACCCCGAAGGTGAAGAACAGCGTGTCGGCCAACCAGGCCCCGACGCCACCGCCCAGATTATGAATAGGCTCATGCCACGCGGTCTGCGACCAGCTTGGGTCAGAGGGATTGAAACTGACCAAGGCAGCCATGAGGTAAATGGCAAATATGGCTACCACAATCAACACAGCTTCGAGCAAACGGCGACCGCTGCTGAGTTTTCTCAAGGTAACTTCTTTATCTTCTGTATATTCCTGGCTCAAGAAAGGCTCTCCAGGTTCCTGTTAGCTGACATAGCAACAGCGCCGAGAAGCTTCCCCGGCGCTGAAACTGTATGGATAAACAGGAGTGTAACCAATTTAATCAGGTTTTGCACCTGCACCCTACCGTGTTTTGATAACCAGACGGTTGCTCTGTTTCACTTCTTCCATTACCACGTACGTACGGGTGTCGTTAACCCCCGGCAGACGCAGCAAGGTTTCGCCAAGCAACTTACGGTAAGCGGACATATCCGGCACGCGGGTTTTCAACAGATAGTCGAAATCACCGGACACCAGATGACACTCCTGAATTTCTTCAAGCTTCTGAACTGCTGAGTTGAATTGCTCAAACACATCCGGGGCACCACGGTTCAACGTGATTTCCACGAAGACCAACAGGGACGCATCCAGATAATGCGGGTTGAGCAACGCAGTATAACCATGAATAAAACCCTGGCGCTCGAGGCGGCGCACGCGTTCTAAACATGGGGTTGGGGATAACCCCACGCGCTTCGAAAGTTCAACGTTCGAAATACGCCCATCCTTTTGCAGTTCGTTGAGGATGTTGCGGTCGATACGATCGAGATCTTTACCCGGGCGTTTCTTATTGTCTGCCATTATTATTGTCTCTCTTATTTTCTTCCCTGCACTTGCCACACCCTAGCCAACGTCAATGTGTAAGGGCTCGTTCCAAGCGAAGACCCGATGCCTGTCATATGCTTCACTACCATCATTCACCGCTGCGCAGCCTGTCTGTCAAACTCTGCACAAGGTGTTTTAAGCAAGAAGAAAGGTGCCATCCGCTTGCGCGATGTTCCTCCCCTGCCGTACGCAGATCCGGCAACGGCGCAAAATCCTGCGCCAACGCCGCAAATACGTACGATTTACTGCAGGTGGGAGGATAATTTCTTCTTCCTATGATGTTTTCGCAAATGCGCAGCGGATTGTCAAAGTAAAAGAAGCAAAATCAGAAGAACGTACCGTCATGAAAAGTTAGCACCCCGTTTTTAGTTATGAATCGCTGGCTTAAAAACGCCGTGGGCAAGGCACTTAAACCCGCTTAATGTGCTGTTTCCGGCCGTTTGAGAGCCAAACGCCCGCAAGCGGCTTCCATAAGTTAAATTGCTGCGTTTTGCGCTCGCTTAAGCAGCAAAACAATAATTAATAGGCAATGACTATCAAACAAATCGTTAACAACATCCCCTGACGCTTTTTTTAATGCCGCATTTTCCCTACAATCGAATCCATTGTCCGCCATTGTGGGAAAAGAGGTTATTCATGGGCACGGCTAAACACAGCAAATTATTGATTCTGGGCTCCGGCCCGGCTGGCTACACCGCCGCGGTTTACGCAGCGCGCGCCAACCTGAGCCCGGTGCTGATTACCGGTATGGAACAAGGGGGTCAGCTGACCACCACCACCGAAGTGGAAAACTGGCCGGGTGATGCCGAAGACCTGACCGGTCCGGCGCTGATGGATCGTATGCGTGAGCATGCAGAAAAATTCCAAACCGAGATCGTGTTTGACCATATCACCAGCGTTGATCTGCAGAACCGTCCATTCCGTCTGTTTGGCGACAGTGGCGAATACACCTGTGATGCGCTGATTATCGCCACCGGCGCATCAGCCCGCTATCTTGGCCTGCCGACAGAAGAAGCCTTCAAAGGCAAAGGCGTTTCCGCCTGCGCTACCTGCGACGGTTTCTTCTACCGTAATCAGAAAGTCGCCGTTGTAGGCGGTGGCAATACGGCGGTAGAAGAAGCGCTGTATCTGTCCAATATCGCGGCCGAAGTTCACCTGATCCACCGTCGCGACAGCTTCCGTTCAGAGAAGATCCTGATCAACCGGCTGATGGAGAAAGTGAAAAACGGCAATATCGTGCTGCATACCGACCACACCCTGGACGAAGTACTTGGTGACGAAATGGGCGTTACCGGCGTACGCATTCGCAGCACCAAAGCGGAAAATGAAACGCGTGAACTGGCGCTGGCCGGCGTATTTATTGCCATCGGCCACAGCCCGAACACCAGCATTTTCGGTGGCCAGTTGGAGCTGGAAAACGGCTATATCAAGGTGCAGTCCGGCATTCACGGCAATGCCACCCAAACCACCATTCCGGGCGTATTCGCCGCTGGCGACGTGATGGACCACATCTACCGCCAGGCGATCACTTCCGCCGGAACCGGTTGTATGGCTGCGCTGGACGCAGAGCGTTATCTGGACGGTATTGCCGACGCAGAAGTTCTGTAACGGCACAGACTGTCATCCTGAAAAGCGGCTATTTATTAGCCGCTTTTTTTTGTATCTCAAACACCATCAGGCGGGTCTTCGATGCAGAATCTTCTCCACTGGCGTCTGTTGGTTGCCGTAGCCGACAGCGGCAAGATCACCCTGGCGGCAAGTCAATGCGGCATGACACAGTCTGGCGCCAGTCAGGCTATCGCTCAGTTGGAAGAGGCGTTGAACACTCCGTTGTTGGTTCGGCTGCCGCACAGCGTTGCGCTAACACAAAGTGGTGAACAGATTGTCAGCAATGCCCGCACCATGCTGGCCGAACTCAATGCAATCCAACACTGCGCGCAGCAGGCGCAAAGCTCGCACGCCGGCAAAATACGCCTGGCCAGTTTCCCTTCAGCATTTGCGCTGTTGTTACCCCCGTTGCTACGCAAATTTCACCGCCGCTTTCCCGCCATTGAACTGGTGCAGTTGGAAGGTACCGATCTGGAGGTCGAAAACTGGCTGGCATTGGAAGCTGCCGACGTGGGCATAGTGTTGAATCCGAAACCGGAACGGCAAAGCCACCCGCTGGGAAAAGACCTATGGCTTGCCGTGACGGCCACTGCTCATAAGCTTGCCAGAAACCGCCAGCCGATAGATTTCAATGAACTGGTCAAACAGCCGTTTGTCTTGGCTACCGGAGGTTGCCAGCTCAATGCTCAGTTGCTGGCGCAGCAGGCAGGTTTGGCGCTGACGGATGTCCGCGTTACCGTCAGTGACTGGAACACCGCGCTGACGCTGGTACGTGAAGGGATCGGCGTATCGCTGGTGCCCGCATCGGTGATACCGGCCGATACGCCAGGCATTTGCGCCCTGCCGCTGAGCGCGCCACTTTATCGCCATTTTGGCCTGGTTTGTTCATTCGCCGGTGCAAGCTCCGCACCAGTGCAAACTCTGTTGCACTTTCTACCGGATCATTTGCCGTTGCCCGTCAGTAGCTGAGCTGATACCGGGTTTCTGAGATTCTAATTTTTCTGCCGGCGGCGCCGACGGCATTCTGACGGCCAAGCGATGTCGCTTTTTGCCTCAGGAATATGTCGATGAAACTCTATTTTGCGCCCGATACCTGCTCCCTCTCGCCACATATCGTGCTGCGGGAATTGGATTTGCCGTTCGAACTGATCCGCGTCAATAACCGCACCAAGCGCAGCGCCGACGGCGGAGACTTTTATCGGGTTAATCCCAAAGGTTACGTCGCCGCGCTGATGCTGGACGACGGACAGGTGATCACCGAAGGCACTGCCATCGTGCAGTATCTGGCGGATATGCGCCCTGAGGCCGGGCTGGCCCCACCAAACTCGACCTTCGAACGGGTGCGCTTGCAGGAGTGGCTGAACTTCATTACCTGCGAGATCCACGCGGGATCCAGCCCGCTGTTCAACTCAACCCTGCCGGAAGAGGTCAAAACGCTGTTTCGCGACAAGCTGCGACGCCGCCTCGATTTTGTTGCTCAGACGCTGGACGAACCGGCGTTTCTATTGGGAGAAACTTTCAGCGTCGCGGATGCCTATCTGTTTACCGTACTGCGCTGGATGGATCAGTTTTCCATCGACCTAAAATACTGGCCATCGATAACCCGTTATATGTCGCTGATTAGCCAGCGCAGATCCGTGCAAACCGCCCTGGCGGCGGAAGCAGCCAGTCAAGCGGTGCCCTAATCCTGCTGTCGCGGTCTGTTATAGGGATATTTGACCGCTTTATTATTTTCAGTCTGCCGGGTGAAGAGGTAACATTGACCTTCACTTGTTCGCTTCAGGTTGGGGCAAACACTTTTTTTAACAGTACGTTAACCTTGCCTGTAACAATAGGCACCGGCGACGCAGACTCATATCTGATGAAAAAAACCAGACAGCAGCAATTAACCCGTTGGCTCAAAACTCAGAGCACCCTGGCGCAGCGTTGGTTGCGCCTTTCCATGTTGTTGGGGCTAATCAGCGGCATGCTTATTGTCGCTCAGGCATGGCTGTTGGCCGCCCTGCTCCACGCCCTGGTTATCGAACAGGCGCCACGTGAACAGTTGATTCCGTCGTTTATCTGGTTGGCTGCCACCTTTGCACTGCGGGCCGTGCTGAGTTGGCTGCGTGAACGCGTCGGCTTTATCTGCGGACAAGTGATCCGCCACCGCATGCGCCAGCAGGTGCTGGATAAACTGCAACAACTCGGCCCCGCCTGGATCCAGGGAAAACCGGCCGGCAGTTGGGCCAGCATCATCGTCGAACAGATCGAGGATATGCAGGACTACTATTCCCGTTATTTACCGCAGATGTATCTGGCGGTGTTTATCCCGCTGCTGATCCTGATCACCGTATTCCCGATCAACTGGGCCGCCGGTCTGATTCTGTTGACCACCGCGCCGCTGATCCCCATGTTTATGGCGCTGGTCGGCATGGGTGCCGCCGATGCCAACCGACGCAACTTCGTGGCGCTGGCACGCCTGAGTGGTAACTTCCTCGACCGCCTGCGTGGGTTAGACACGCTGCGCTTATTCAATCGGGCGCAGGCGGAAACCGAGCAGATTGCCAAATCGTCTGAAGACTTCCGTAGCCGCACCATGGAGGTGCTCCGTCTGGCTTTCCTGTCATCGGCGGTGCTGGAGTTCTTTGCCTCCATTTCTATCGCCGTGGTGGCGGTCTATTTTGGCTTCTCGTTCCTTGGCGAACTTAATTTCGGCAGTTATGGCACCGGCGTCACGCTGTTTGCCGGCTTCCTGGTGCTGATCCTGTCACCGGAGTTCTTCCAGCCGTTGCGCGATCTGGGGACTTTCTACCACGCCAAGGCGCAAGCCGTGGGTGCCGCCGAAGCGCTGGAAACCTTTCTCAGCGCCGAGGGCGAACAAATGGGCAATGGCACACAAATCCTGGATGCCGATGCGCCGCTTGAGCTGCAAGCGCAGGATCTGGAGATCCTGTCGCCCAATGGCGTGCTGCTGGCCGGGCCGCTGAGCTTCACTCTGCCCGCCAACCAGCGCATTGCCTTGGTCGGGTTAAGTGGTGCCGGGAAAAGTTCGTTGCTGAACCTGCTGCTCGGGTTTTTACCCTATCGCGGTTCTCTGCGGATTAATGGTATCGAACTGCGCGAACTGGCCGCCGAAGGCTGGCGCCAGCAACTCGGCTGGGTAGGACAAAATCCGCATCTACCGGCGCAAACGCTGCGTGCCAACATACTGTTGGGCAATCCGCAGGCCAGCGAAGCCCAACTGCAACATGCCGTGGAGGACGCCTATGTCGGCGAGATCCTGCCGTATCTGCCGCTGGGGCTGGATACCGAAGTCGGCGATAACGCCGCGCGCCTGTCCGTCGGGCAAGCGCAACGTGTGGCAGTCGCCCGGGCGTTGATCAGCCCGCGCCGTTTGCTGCTGTTGGATGAACCGGCCGCAAGTCTCGACGCCCACAGCGAGCGGCAAGTCATGCAGGCGCTGAATGCGGCTTCGCATCAACAAACCACGCTGCTGGTGACTCACCAGTTGGAAGATACCGAAGATTACGACCAGATTTGGGTAATGGAAGGCGGACACATCGTCCAGCAAGGTGATTACGCCACGCTGAGCGCCCAACCGGGCCTGTTTGCCAACCTGATCGCTCACCGCCGCGGGGATCTATAATCATGCGCGTTTTGCTGCCGTTCCTGGCGCTGTACCGTCGCCACAGCCTGCTGATTTGTCTGGGCATAATTCTGGCCATCATTACGCTACTGGCCAGTATCGGCCTGTTGGCGCTGTCCGGTTGGTTCCTCGCCGCCTCCGCCCTGGCCGGGCTGGCGGGCCTGTTTACCTTCAACTACATGCTGCCGGCGGCCGGCGTGCGTGGTGCCGCCATTTTCCGCACCGCCGGGCGCTATGCCGAACGGGTCGTCAGCCACGACGCCACCTTCCGCGTGCTGTCTCATCTGCGGGTCTTCACCTTTAAAAAGATCCTGCCGCTGTCGCCGGGAGGCATTGCCCGCTTCCGACAGGCCGATCTGCTGAATCGACTGGTGGCGGATGTCGATACGCTGGATCATCTGTATCTGCGGGTAATTTCACCGCTGGTCAGCGCCGCCGTGGTGATTGTCGTGGTGACTTACGGCCTGAGCTGGCTGGACGTTTCACTGGCCCTGACGCTGGGCGGCATCCTGCTGTTGCTGTTGCTGCTGGTGCCGCCGGTATTTTACGGTGCCGGCAAGCCGATTGGCGGCCAGTTGACGGCCCTGCGCGGCCAGTACCGTACCGACCTGACCGCCTGGCTTCAGGGCCAGGCTGAGCTGGTGGTATTCGGTGCCGTGGATCAGTTCCGCGCGGCTCTGGATGCCACTGAAAAACAGTGGCAGCGCCGTCAGTGGCAGCAAGCTTCGTTGGGCGGCATGGCACAGGCTTTGATGATCCTGGCCAGCGGCCTGACCGTGACGTTGATGTTGTGGCTCACCGCTGCCGGTATCGGTGGCGACAGCCAACCCGGCGCGCTGATTGCGTTGTTCGTGTTTGCCGCCCTGGCTTCGTTTGAAGCCTTGATGCCGGTAGCTGGCGCCTTCCAGCACCTGGGACAGGTGATAGCTTCCGCCACGCGGGTGAAGCAGGTCATCGATCGACAACCGGAAGTGACCTTCCCTGCCGATGGTCCAACTGCCGAAAACGGTGCCATGCTAAGTCTGCAACAGGTTACCTTTACCTATCCCGGCCAGCCGCAGCCGGTGTTGCAGGACGTCACGCTGGAGATTACCGCCGGTGAACATATTGCATTGCTCGGCCGCACCGGGTGCGGTAAATCGACCCTGCTGCAGTTGCTCACCCGCGCCTGGAACGCCGACAGCGGGCAGATGCTGCTCAACGGCCATCCCTTGGCCGCTTACGATGAAACCACGCTGCGTCAGATGACCACCGTCGTCAGTCAGCGAGTACACATCTTTAGCGATACGCTGCGCGAAAACTTGCGCATCGCCGCCCCAACGGCGACCGACGAACAGTTGCGCGAAGTGTTGCAGCAGGTCGGGTTGGACAAGCTGCTGGAAAAAGAGGGGCTCAACGCCTGGCTGGGAGACGGTGGCCGACAGCTTTCCGGCGGCGAACAGCGCCGTCTGGGTATTGCTCGCGCATTGCTGCATCAGGCGCCGTTGTTGTTGCTCGATGAGCCGACCGAAGGTCTGGACGCCGAAACCGAACAGCAGATCCTGGCGCTGCTGCGCCGACATTGCCAGGGAAAAACGCTGATCCTGGTGACCCACCGTCTGTATGGGTTGGAACACCTTGACCGGATTTGCGTGATGGACGGTGGACGCATCGTTGAGCAAGGCGATCACCTCAGCCTGATGCGTCAGCAGGGGCGTTATGCCCAGTTCCGTCAACGTATCAGCGGTATACCGCTGTAAAAGGGCCTGTAGAGGACGCTGAGACCTTATATGCGCATTGTTAAGCTGTCATCGCAGTCGCTGGTATTCCCCTCTCCTGAGGGCGCACTGCGCGATCCTAACGGTTTGCTGGCTATCGGCGGTGATTTGACAGCGCCTCGTCTATTGGCTGCCTATGAGCGCGGGATCTTTCCCTGGTTTTCCCCCGGGGAAGCCATTTTGTGGTGGTCGCCCGACCCACGGGCAGTGCTGTTCCCTGCCGAACGCCATATCAGCCGCAGTCTGAAACGCTTTTTGCGCAGTAACCCCTTTCGCATCACGCTGAATCACGACTTTGCGGCGGTGATCGCCGCCTGTGCCGATCGGCCGGAGGAAGGCACCTGGATAGGCCCGGAGGTGCAGCGCGCTTATCTGCACCTGCACCGCCTCGGTTTCGCCCATTCGATAGAGGTGTGGCAGGATGACAAGCTGGTGGGGGGCATGTACGGCGTGGCTCAGGGCGCCCTGTTCTGCGGCGAATCGATGTTTAGCCGTACCCCCAACGCGTCCAAATGCGCTTTGATGGCTTTTTGCCGTCATTTTGCCGCTTATGGCGGAGAATTGATTGACTGTCAGGTGCTTAACGCTCACACTGCCACGCTGGGAGCGAAAGAGATCCCCCGAAGACAATTTTTGCAGCAGCTCAGCCAACTTCAGCGCAAGCCATTAGCGCCAGAGTGTTGGGCACCGCAAGTGTTACCCCCACAGCAGGTTGAACCACCCTCCCCAACAAACTAATTTTGCGGAAACGGTGCAATGTTCGCCGACACTTCTTTACATAATGTGGGTTTTTCGGCATTATCTTGCCGGTTAAAAACTAAGGTAGTTAGACCTAGAGGATTCGATGGCCAAAGAAGACAATATTGAAATGCAGGGCACCGTTCTTGATACGCTGCCGAACACCATGTTCCGCGTTGAATTGGAAAACGGGCACGTGGTAACCGCACATATCTCCGGTAAAATGCGTAAGAACTACATCCGCATCCTGACGGGCGACAAAGTCACTGTAGAGCTGACCCCGTACGACCTGAGCAAAGGCCGCATTGTCTTCCGTAGCCGTTAATCGGCTCACTCGTCGCCAGCCGATGGCGGCACCGAGGATGTAATGCCTCCGGAGCCCTTTCCGTTTACCCCCGTAGCAACGTTCAACATCGAGTTGCGAGAGCGCAGGTAAACTGAGAGGGCTCAATCATTTCTGTTGTGGTGAAATTCACCCATAAAAAAAGCGATGCCGAAGCATCGCTTTTTCTTTATCTGACCCGGCCTTAGTGCACCGCACCTTCATCCGCTTTACGCATCGAGGCGCTGAGGAAGTGGTAAGTCAGTTTCTGATTGTCCTTGTCCAGCTCGACTTTCACCGAACCGCCGTCCACCAGTGAACCAAACAGCAATTCGTTGGCCAGCGGTTTCTTCAGGTTTTCCTGCATCACACGCGCCATCGGACGAGCGCCCATTGCACGGTCATAGCCTTTCACCGACAGCCAGTCACGCGCTTCATCGCTCACTTCCAACGACACGCCCTTCGCATCCAGCTGGGCCTGCAGTTCGACGATAAACTTATCGACAACCTGCTGGATCACCTCGGTCGACAGATGGTTGAACCAAAGAATGTTGTCCAGACGGTTACGGAATTCCGGCGTGAACACTTTCTTGATCTCTTCCATCGCATCGGTGCTGTTGTCCTGCTGCACCAGACCAATCGATTTACGTTCTGTTTCACGTACCCCGGCGTTAGTAGTCATCACCAGGATCACGTTGCGGAAGTCCGCTTTGCGGCCGTTGTTATCGGTCAGGGTACCGTTGTCCATAACCTGCAACAACAGGTTGAACACGTCCGGATGCGCCTTCTCGATTTCATCCAGCAGCACCACCGAGTGCGGATGCTTGAGCACCGCGTCGGTCAACAGACCGCCCTGATCGTAACCGACGTAGCCCGGAGGCGCGCCAATCAGACGGCTGACGGTATGACGTTCCATATACTCGGACATATCAAAACGCAGCAGCTGAATATCCATCGCCTTCGCCAGCTGCACCGTCACCTCGGTTTTCCCGACGCCGGTTGGCCCGGCAAACAGGAAGGAACCGACCGGCTTTCGATCGTGCCCCAAACCAGCACGGCTCATCTTGATCGCTTCAGTCAGCGCTTCAATCGCCTGATCCTGCCCGAATACCAGCATTTTCAGACGATCGCCCAGACTTCTCAGTACGTCGCGATCGCTCGCCGACACGGTTTTCTCCGGGATACGCGCAATACGCGCCACCACAGATTCGATGTCGGCCACGTTGACGGTTTTCTTGCGTTTGCTTACCGGCATTAACCGGCTGCGGGCGCCCGCCTCGTCAATCACGTCGATAGCCTTGTCCGGCAAATGACGGTCGTTGATGTATTTCACCGACAGCTCGACCGCCGCACGCACCGCTTTGGCGGTATAACGCACGTCGTGGTGCGCTTCGTACTTGGTCTTCAGACCGTTGATGATCTGAATGGTCTCTTCCGGCGTCGGCTCGGTAATGTCGATTTTCTGGAAGCGACGAGCCAGCGCGCGGTCTTTTTCAAAAATGTTGCTGAATTCCTGGTAAGTAGTGGAGCCGATAACCCGGATCTTGCCGCTGGAGAGCAGCGGTTTTATCAGGTTGGCGGCGTCTACCTGCCCACCGGAAGCTGCACCGGCGCCGATGATGGTGTGGATCTCATCGATAAACAGAATGCTGTTCTTATCCTGTTCCAACTGTTTCAGCAGCGCTTTAAAACGTTTTTCGAAGTCGCCACGGTATTTGGTACCGGCCAGCAATGAACCGATATCCAATGAATACAGCGTGCAGTCCGCCATCACTTCCGGAACGTCGCCCTGCACAATGCGCCAGGCCAGGCCTTCGGCAATCGCCGTTTTACCGACGCCGGATTCCCCCACCAGCAGCGGGTTGTTTTTGCGACGACGGCACAGTACCTGAATAGCACGCTCCAGTTCAGGGTCACGGCCAATCAAAGGATCGATGCCGCCTACCCGTGCCAACTGGTTGAGGTTGGTGGTGAAGTTTTCCATACGGTCTTCCCCTCCGGACTGCTCTTCATTCACCGGGTTTTCCGCATTCGGCGCTTGGCCCGGCTCGTCTTTACGTGTGCCATGTGAAATGAAGTTCACTACGTCGAGACGGCTGACGTCGTGTTTGCGCAGCAGGTAAGCCGCCTGCGACTCCTGCTCGCTGAAAATCGCTACCAGTACGTTGGCGCCGCTGACTTCGCTGCGGCCGGAAGATTGCACATGGAATACCGCACGCTGCAGTACGCGCTGGAAGCTGAGCGTCGGCTGAGTGTCGCGCTCTTCTTCGCTGGCGGGCAGCGTCGGCGTGGTTTGTTCAATAAAGGCTTCCAGCTCCTGGCGTAACGCGGCCAGATCCACCGTACATGCCTCTAGCGCTTCTCGCGCGGCAGGGTTGCTGAGTAACGCCAGCAACAGGTGCTCCACGGTCATAAACTCGTGTCTGTGCTCACGCGCTCTGGCGAAAGCCATGTTGAGACTGAGTTCCAGTTCTTGATTGAGCATAAGCACCTCCCCAATAGTTGCCTAAATCTAGGCTTTTTCTAGCGTACAAAGCAACGGATGCTCGTTCTCCCTCGCATAACGGTTCACATGGACGACCTTGGTTTCCGCCACCTCGGCGGTAAAGACACCACAGATCGCCTTGCCTTGATAGTGGACCGTGAGCATCAGTTGCGTTGCGCGTTCAATATCATAAGAAAAGAACTTTTGCAGAACGTCAATCACAAATTCCATCGGTGTGTAATCGTCGTTGTTAAGTATAACTTTATACATAGACGGCGGTTTTACCGCATCGATTTGTTTTTCCTCGGCCAAATGTTCGAAATTTAGCCAACCGTTGTTATTGCCCATCGCTGCTCATCTTCTCTGCTCTGTCCTTTAATATGGGGACAGGTTCCGGTTATTCAAAGTGGGGTATCATTACTATTTTATCATCTTCGCCATCATCCCGCCGCACTGGAACGTGCGCAAAAATCTCTGACGAATTGTTACCAAACAATGTCAAGATCGTTACCTGCTTCAAACTTTGATGAACTGCTCCCTGCCGACAAAAGCCGATCCCTTGACGTGATGATCATTTGCTCTAGAGTGTAAATTCGTGAGCTGGTGGTGTTTTAACCACTTTCAGGCTCATCTGCTACCTGCTTCTGGCGGGTGCGAATTCAGTTATTCATCTCACCTAAAAATAGCGTTGCGAGGGATGTAAAAGCATGGAGACGGGTACTGTTAAATGGTTCAACAACGCCAAAGGGTTTGGGTTTATCTGTCCTGAAGGCGGCGGCGAAGACATATTCGCCCATTATTCTACGATTAAGATGGATGGGTACCGGACACTCAAAGCCGGCCAGCAGGTCAGTTTTGATGTGCACCAAGGGCCAAAAGGGAACCATGCGAGTCTTATTGTGCCACTGGAAAGCGAGGCCCTGGCCTAACGCGCTTCCACAGAGTCAGTTTGAAACACCCCGCTAAAAAATGCCAGCCGCCGTGTGACTGGCATTTTTTATTCGCTGATTATTCGCGTGCCAGCGCGTCAATCGGGTTAAGCCGCGCCGCGCTGCGGGCCGGAAGATAACCGAACACCACGCCGATAGCGGTGGAACAGACAAACGCACTCAACAGGGCCGCCGGAGGGAAGCTGATTTGCCAACCCGGCAACACCAACTGCACCAACAGGCCGATGGCAAAGGACAGCGTAATCCCCAAAGCACCGCCGACCAGACACACCAGCACCGCTTCAATCAGAAACTGCTGTAGTACGTCGCCGGAACGTGCCCCCACCGCCATGCGGATGCCGATCTCACGCGTGCGCTCCGTCACCGACACCAGCATGATGTTCATCACGCCGATACCGCCGACCACCAGTGAAATCACCGCCACCAGCGTCAAAAACAGCTGCAGCGTACGCGTGGTTTTCTCTGCGGTCTGCACCAGGCTGTCCATGTTATAGGTGAAGACGTCTTTCTTGCCGTGGAGCAGCGTCAGCAAGCGCGTCAGCTGTTGCTCCGCCTCCTGGCTGTTGTAACCATCACGAATGCGCACGGTAATCGAATCAAAATAGGCGTTCCCCATCAGCCGATTGGCCATGGTGCTGTAGGGCACCCAGACGTTCAGCGTCTTGCTGCTGCCGAACATAGATTGCTTTTCCTTCGCTACCCCCACTACCGTCGCTGGCATATTGCCCACCAGGATCACCCGGCCTACCACCTCTTTCTGATTCGGGAACAGGCGGCGCTGGGTATTGGCGTCGATCACCACCGTCTGCGACTGTGATTGCACCTGCAGTTGATCAATGCCGACGCCCTCAGTAAAGGTCATGCCGTACACGCGGAAAAACTGTTCGCTGACGCCGTTAACGTTGGCTGCAACATCAACGTTACCCAGCCGCAGCCGCATACTGCTGGCGATGCTAGGCGACAATGCGCTGACGTAAGGCTGCTCGCGCAACGCGGCAAGATCGTCGTACTTCAATGCCTGGCGGAAAGTCGGATCGTCGTCACCAAAGTCCTTGCCGGGATAGATATCTACCGTATTGGTGCCGATGGATTTGATATCTGCCAGCACCATCTGTTTGGCTGCGTCGCCGATCACCAGGATCGAAACCACCGAGGCGATGCCGATAATAATACCGAGCATGGTCAGCGCAGTGCGCATTTTACTTGCCGCCATTGCCCGCCAGGCCATCACCAAGGCTTCGCGGAAACGTCCGATAGTTTGCTGCCAGGACGGCGCCGGCGTAACCATCTCCAACGGTTTGGCGTTCGGGTTGCTCTGCCCATCAGGGCGTGAATCGGCAATGATTTCGCCGTCGCGGATTTCAATGATCCGCTCAGCCTGCTGGGCCACGGCCGGATCGTGGGTCACGATAATCACCGTATGCCCCTGCTCGCGCAGCTGCTTGAGGATGGTCATCACCTCTTCACCGGAATGGCTGTCGAGGGCACCTGTCGGTTCATCCGCCAGGATCACCTGACCGCCATTCATCAGCGCACGAGCGATACTGACCCGCTGCTGCTGACCGCCGGAAAGCTGGCTAGGTCGGTAACTGACGCGCTCGCTTAGCCCCAGGCGCTGTAACAGCGCCACCGCACGCTCACGTCGTGCCGCCTTGCCCAGCCCGGCATATACCGCAGGCACTTCGACGTTATGCGCCGCGCTCAAATGCGGCAACAAATGATACCGCTGGAAAATAAAGCCGAAATGTTCACGCCGAAGCCGAGCCAATGCGTCGCTATCGAGCGTCGCCACGTCCTGCCCGGCTACCCGATACACGCCGGCGCTGGGCTTATCCAGGCAGCCGAGAATATTCATCAGCGTCGATTTACCGGAGCCGGAGGCGCCCATAATGGCCACCATTTCGCCGGCCTCGATGCTCAGGCTCACGTTCTTCAGCACCGCCACCGTCTGATCGCCCGACTGATAGCTACGGCTGATGCCGCTCAGTTCCAACAATGCGGCCATCAGAGAGGCTCCGCGCCGCCGCGGCTGACGATCACTTCGTCGCCGATATTCAGTCCTCTGAGGATTTGCACGTCAATATTATTACGCAGGCCAATCGCCACTTCGCGCTTTTCCTCCTTGCCCTGCTTGAGGATCGAAACCTGATAGCGGTTATCCGCAATTTGATCGCCCAAGGCCGCCAAAGGGATAATTTGCGCCTGATTGACCCCCGCCAGTTGAATATGCACCTGCGCCGTCATTTGCAAACGCAGTAACCCCTCGGGGTTCGGCACTTCAAAGCGCGCGTAGTAGAAGATAGCGTTATTGACCTTTTCCGGCGTTGGTTGGATATCTTTCAGCACGCCATCAAAGCGTCGATTAGGATCGCCCAGTACGGTAAACCAGGCTTTTTGCCCCGGCTTCAGGCTGATGACGTCCGCTTCCGACACCTGGGCTTTTACCAACATGGTGCTGAGATCTGCCAGCGTCAAAATGTTCGGCGCCTGTTGCGCCGCGATCACCGTCTGGCCTTGAAGCGTCGTGATTTGCACCACGTCGCCATCCATCGGCGCTTCAATGCGGGTAAACGCCAGATTGATTTTTGCCGTGTCCAGGCTGGCCTGGTTTTTGGCGATTTGCGCATGAATGGTGCCTACCTGCGCCTTCTTCACTGCCAGCTGTGTGGCGGCCTGATCCAGATCCTGACGCGAGACGGCCTGCAGTTTGGCCAAGGCCTGATTGCGCTGCAGCGTAACCGCCGCCAGCTGTTGTTCCGCTTGCGCCTGCTGTAACTGGGCATGGAGCTCACGCAGCGTCGCTTCGCCCTCGCGGATGCTGTTTTTCGCCTGTTGCGGATCAATCACGCCGAGCAACTGGCCTTTCTTCACCCGGTCGCCAATTTCGACGTACAGGCTTTCCAACTGCCCGCTGACCTGTGCACCCACGTCCACCTTGCGAACCGCGTCGAGCTGACCGGTCGCCAGTACGTTTTGCTGCAGACTGCCCTGGGTGACCTTCACCGTTTTAAACTGGGTTGGCGTCGGGTGCCCAAAGTGCCAGACCGCCGGCACAGCGATAACCGCCGCTACGATCAGCGCGATTATCCAGCGTCGTTTGTGTCCTTTAAACCACGTCAAAATAGGTTCCTGCCTGTTGCAATTCATACTGCCAATAGCGGCAGCGGGGCTAAATTATCACGCACGGTGCGGAATAACTAAACCTTAGCTCAACACAATGTGGAGACACGCTTGGTTACAGTTGGGCATTGACCTCTCGTTTAGTGAAGCCTTGATGAAATAGCACCATTCAATACAGTCAAGGATTTCATCATGTCACAGCTCAGCTACCCACTCGTATCTGCACGTCCGCTTAACGGCTGGCAACTGATGACGGCGCTGATCAATGGCGAAAAGACGCCGAGTAAAGCCTGGAAAAAAACGTCATTCCGCTTGAAGTTTATCGGCCGTTCGTTATTTTGCTGGCGCACCACCAGCGGCCTGCTCAGCACGCTGGCGTCCAATCCCCTGCTGGATGAGATCCTGAACGCGCAACCCAATCTGCCGTGCAAACTGCATCGTCCGTATCTGGCGGCCAACATGAGTAAAATCGAGTGCTTATTTGCCCTGCGCGACCACTACGATCTCAGCACCCAACGCATGCCAATGAAAATGCTGCTCGGTCATCTGAAAAAGCCTTTTGTGCTCGCCAGCGCCGAAGGCAAGAGTGGCGCCGCAGTGTCACTCGAACTGGCGGCCATCGACAACCTGAACAAGGAAGGCGAAGCCACCCTGCTGCTGCGTAACGCCAACGGTATTATGTTGGCGGAAATCACCTTTTCGCTGATGCACTATCAGCAGAAACCGACGCTGTTTATCGGCGGGTTACAGGGAGCTAATCATCAGGTACCGCATGCGGATATCCAGCAGGCCACCAAGGAGTGTCACGGATTGTTCCCGAAACGCCTGGCACTGGAAGGGATTTGCGCTCTGGCCCACCATTTGGGCATTCAGCAAATCGTGGCGGTCGGCAACGCCACCCATATCTACCAGAACTGGCGTTATCATAGTAAAAAGAAAGACAAGCTGCATGCCGATTACGATCAGTTTTGGGTATCCATGGGCGGCCAGATGCTTGAAAGCGGCTATTTTTTATTGCCGAAGAGCATCACCCGCAAACCGATAGAAGAAGTGGCCAGCAAGAAACGCGCTGAATACCGCCGTCGCTATCAACTGCTGGACGAGTTGGAACTGGGAATGGCAGAGCACTTTCGTGCCCAGCCCCGTTTTACTTCGGTCTAATCGGCGCGGCCACGCGCCAGCCAGGTCACACGCGAAAACATTTTCTTCAGCAGTGGCGGCACCGAGTCCGTGCCCCACTGGCCAGCTTGCATCGCTACTTCGATCGCCAAATCGGGTTTCGAGGAGTGATGCACCGCCTTGAGGATCACCTTACGCACCGGCATCTGCGTATTCTTCGGCACCGAGGCCACCCGGTAGTAGACCGGGCTAAAGCCTTCGCGGAACATAAAATGCTCCATATCCGGTGCCGGTAACGCGGTCAGTCGGTCACGCTCGTTATCGTCGTGGTTATCCAACATGCTGCGTACGGTATTGGCGTACTTTTTCCCCGCTTCATCACCGTCCACCAAAGCATGCCATTCAATGCCCATGCGACGGGCGAACTTCAGCAAAGGTTTTAATCCGCATTGGGCGAACTCGATCACGCGTACGCCCTCTGCCTCAAAGTGATATCCGCACTGGCGCGCCAGCTCGCTCAACAGCCAGACCTCGGTCTCGCCTTCCACCAGCAACCAGCAGCGGGCAAACAGCGAAGATGGCCGATTAAAACGAATATGAAAAGCAATGCGGCGCCCATCCTCCGGGCTCAGCCCTCGCGGTCCCAGGCGATAAGTGGCGACGCGCCCGGACTCACGCACCAACCGACAAACATGCTCTACGGGCACCAGCGACACCAGTTCACTGGAGTTGGTGGTGGTGATCCGTTGCAACGGCAACTGGTTAAGCAGCCCCCAGGCCACCGACAGCATAATCGGATGCAGACGGGTTTCCGGGTCCTCCACCAGCAGCAGCGGCCGGGCGTGCGGATCCAGCTTGATGCTGCCCTTGGCCTGCAGCAGAGTAGAAAACATTCCCAGCAAGATAAGCCGCATGCTACGGCTGTTAGGTTCTGCCACCATACGGTTGATGCTGTCCAGGGAGCGCCATGCCTGCTGATCCTGATCTTGATCCAACCGTTGCCGACGCGGCCGGGAGACCTGCGAACCCTGCTCGGCAAAGTAATGCTCCAGCAGTTGCTGCATTGCTGCCAACCCCTGCCGCAGCTCGGCGTTAGTCAACTTTTGCGGGTTGCGTACCAATTCTCGCGTCAATTGATCCAACTGCTGGGACAGGGCCTTATTGTCAGCCGGGTTTTCATCGTTCAGCGTGCTGGGCCGCAGACGGCGGATGAAACGCGCATCGCGCAGGCGCAATACCGGATGGATGCGAATAATGGCATGTGCCAGTTGCTCAATATGATGCAACTGCATCGCGTTACCGTCGGCATCCAGGAAGCCGCGCCAGGTACAAACCGTGCCGTCATCGGCCAGTTCACCTTCGCATCGGTAATAAATTCGGTTGAGGTTATCCTCGCCTTTGACCCACAGCGGCGAAAGGTGGCGGTAACGGGGCAGATGAGCATGGCCGATGTCTTTCTCACAGAAGGTAAAGACCACCTGTAAATGCCGTTCTTTGGCCTCTTCCTCGCCAGGGGGGAAATGAAAGTCATGCCCTTCAAAACGGTACAGCTTTTGCTCCGGCGCCAGCAGCAGGGTCAAGGCGTCCAACAAGCTGGATTTACCCCAGGCGTTTTCACCCAGCAGCAGCGTGTTGTCGTCCAACATCAGCGACAGCCGGTTAATGCCGCGAAAACCTGCAATCTCGATACGCTCTAAGAACATCTGTCGCCTCCCGTGCGCGCTGCCACCGTCCTTAATGGGGTGACCTTCTCTGAGCATGGTCAAAAAACCCCTTGCAGGTCAAGAGGACGACGTCAAATCTGCCGCTTTACTCCGGTCGCCGTTTTGGTTAGCGTGTGGGGCCTCGCCGGTCATCCTGGCGTCACCTGCCAAACAAAGGACGCAAGCTTCACCATGTATTCAGGACTGCTGATTATTCTCTTACCGCTGATTGCCGGTTACCTGGTTCCATTACGCAGCAGAACGTTACTGCAAACCATTAACCGTCTGCTGAGCTGGATGGTTTACGTGATCCTGTTTTTCATGGGTATCAGCCTGGCGTTTTTGGAAGATCTGAGCAGTAATCTGGTGCTGATTTTCCAGTATGCCTCGGTGTTCTTCCTGTGCATTCTCGCTGCCAGCCTGCTGATGCTGGCGCTGCTGGAACATAAAATGCCGTGGCGGAACAGCCATAAACAGGAAAAGCTGCCCTCGCGCCTGCATATGGCGCTGGAATCGCTCAAACTCTGCGGTGTGGTACTCGGCGGCTTCCTGCTCGGCCTGACCCAGTGGGAATGGTTGCAGTTTGCCAATAAAGGCAGCGAATACGCGTTAATTTTCCTGCTGTTGCTGGTCGGCATCCAATTGCGCAACAGCGGCATGACCCTGCGCCAAATCGTACTTAACCGACGCGGCATGATGGTGGCCGTGGTGGTGACGGTCAGTGCACTGGCCGGCGGGGCGCTGGCAGCGCAGCTGCTGGGATTGCCGATCAAAGCCGGGCTGGCCATGGCCTCCGGTTTTGGCTGGTATTCGCTTTCCGGCATTCTGATCACCGATGCCTACGGTCCGGTATTGGGCAGCGCAGCCTTCTTTAACGATCTGGCACGCGAGCTGGTGGCGATTATGCTGATCCCAAGCCTGGTACGACGCAGCCGTTCCTCTGCGCTGGGCCTGTGTGGTGCCACCTCCATGGACTTTACCCTGCCGGTATTGCAACGCAGCGGCGGGTTGGAAATGGTGCCACCGGCGATCGTGCATGGCTTCCTGCTAAGCCTGCTGGCACCGGTACTGATCGCCCTGTTCTCCTGACCTCTTTTCCGGGGGCACCGCCCCCGGAAAGCGTAATAATTCCCATCCGCACAGCGAAATTGCGCTAAATCAAACTTCCCTTTGGTTACACCATAAAAACCTTTTTAAGCCTCGGTTGCCGATCTATGCTCTTAAACAAGCATTTAAAATGCAACTTTAAAAAAGGAAGCGATTATGTTCTGTGTGCAATGTGAACAAACCATTCGTACCCCGGCCGGCAACGGCTGCTCTTATGCCCAGGGCATGTGTGGTAAAACGGCGGAAACTTCGGACCTGCAGGATCTGCTGGTAGCGGCGTTACAAGGGCTGTCAGCCTGGGCGCTGCAGGCACGGGCTCTCGGGATCGTCGATCATGATATCGACAGTTTTGCCCCGCGCGCCTTCTTCTCCACCCTGACCAACGTCAACTTCGATTCTGACCGCATCATCGGTTATGCACGCGAAACTATCACCCTGCGAGAATCACTGGCGGCACGTTGCCGCCTGCTGGATGCCGGCGTAAGCGTCGATCATCCACTAGCCACGTTGCAGTTGGCCGGTGACGATATGCCTACTCTGCTGCAACAGGCGGCTCAGTTCGCTCTGAATACCGATAAAGCCGAGGTCGGCGACGACGTGCACGGCCTGCGAATGCTCTGCCTGTACGGCCTGAAAGGCGCGGCGGCCTATATGGAGCACGCCCACGTATTGGGTCAATATGACGACCAGATTTACGCCGACTATCACGCCTTTATGGCCTGGCTCGGCACCCAGCCGCGTGATGTGGATACCCTGCTCAACAACGCGATGGGCATCGGCAAGATGAACTTCAACGTGATGGCCATTCTCGATCACGGCGAGACACAGGCCTATGGCGATCCACTACCAAGCGCGGTTAACGTCCGTCCGGTGGCGGGTAAAGCCATTTTGATCTCCGGTCACGATCTGAAAGATCTGCGCATGTTGCTCGAGCAAACCGAGGGGCAGGACGTGAACATCTATACCCACGGCGAAATGTTGCCGGCACACGGCTACCCGGAGCTGAAAAAATTCAAACATCTGGTGGGGAACTACGGCAGCGGCTGGCAGAACCAGCAGACCGAATTTGCCAAATTCCCCGGTCCTATCGTGATGACCTCCAACTGCATTATCGATCCTAACGTCGGCAACTACGGCGATCGCATCTGGACGCGCAGCATCGTCGGCTGGCCGGGCGTCAACCATCTGGAAGGGGATGACTTCACCCAGGTGATCGCCCAGGCACAAGGCATGAAGGGGTTCCCGTATACCGAAATCGAACATATGATCACCGTCGGCTTTGGCCGTCAGACGCTGCTCAACGCTGCCGATACGGTGATCGATTTGGTGGCGCAAAAGAAACTGCGTCACGTCTTCCTGGTGGGAGGCTGTGACGGCAGCCGCGATGAACGCAGCTATTTCACCGATTTTGCCCGCAGCGTCCCGCAAGACTGCCTGATCATGACGTTGGCCTGCGGCAAATACCGCTTCAACAAGCTGGATTTCGGCACCCTGGAAGGCTTGCCGCGCCTGCTGGATGTCGGCCAGTGCAACGACGCCTATTCTGCCATCATGCTGGCGGTCAAACTCGCCGATACGCTCGGTTGTACCGTCAACGAACTGCCACTCAGCCTGGTCCTGTCTTGGTTTGAGCAGAAAGCGATCGTCATCCTGCTGACGCTGCTGTCGTTAGGGGTGAAAAATATTGTCACCGGCCCGACGGCACCGGGTTTCCTGACCGATAACCTGATGGCGATCCTCAACGACAAGTTCGGCATGCGTCCGATTACTACCGTTGAGCAGGACCTGCACGCCCTGCTTGGTTGATCCCGTTTTTTGGGGCCGCAGATGCCGGCCCCTTTGCTTTTGAGGTGCCCTATGACCCAACCCAGCCCACTTTGTCCTAACCGTATGCAGGTCCATTCGATCCGACAGGAAACCGCCGACGTCTGGACGTTAAACCTGATCTGCGACGTTTTTTACCCTTATCAAGCCGGCCAGTTTGCGCTGGTCAGCATTCGCAATAGCGAAGAGACGCTGCGCGCCTATACCTTGTCTTCTTCCCCCGGCCAAAGCCGTTTTCTCAGCATCAGCGTACGTTGCCTGCCGGACGGCATCGGCTCCCGTTGGCTGACGCGTGAGGTTAAACCCGGCAACACCCTGTGGCTGTCTGACGCCCAAGGCGAGTTCAGCTGTGAACAACACCCGGCCGACAGCTACCTGATGTTGGCTGCCGGCTGTGGCGTCACGCCAATCATCTCCATGTGTCGCTGGCTGGTGGCCAATCGTCCGGCCTGTGATGTCGCCGTAATCTTTAACGTACGCACCCCTGCCGATACCATTTTCGCCGAGCAGTGGCGCGAGCTTTGTGCCGCTCATCCGCAACTGCGGCTGACGCTGATGGCCGAACAAGATATCAGGCCAGGGTATCTCAGCGGGCGGATCAGTGCCGAAGTGCTGCGCCAGGTCGCGCCGGATATCATCGAACGCAGGGTGATGACCTGCGGTCCTGCGCCTTATATGACCCAGGCGGAGCAACTGTGCCTGCAGCTTGGCGTACCGGCTTCCCGCTTCCACAAAGAACAGTTTCATACCCCGGCGGAAACCGATAGCGGCCAAGGTGCAACATTAATGCTACGCTCCGCCCGGCCGTTGGTTGAATACCGCGTCCCGGTAGGCAGCACGCTGCTGGCAGCGATGGAAGCCAACGCGTTGCCGGTCAACGCGGCCTGTCGCGCCGGGGTATGCGGCTCGTGCAAAACGCGCATCCTCGAAGGCGACTACACCACCACCAGCAGCATGACGCTCACCCCAGCTGAAATCGCCCAGGGCTATGTGCTGGCCTGCAGTTGCCAACTGCAGGGCGACGTTACCCTCGCCTGACGCTTGCCGCCCCATCGCCAATGATGGGGCATTTATCGGCAAGCAGGCTTAGCACTCCCCTTCTACACTTTCCCGGTTGCGCGCTTTTATTACGTTCATCTGCTCAATAATCAATAAGCCATACCCGAGGAATTCAGACGATTGAAAATCAAGGGTATTTCTATCATGTTTGGGGGAAGTATGAAGCAAACCGTAGCCACGCTGATCGCCAAAACTCTGGAACAGGCCGGTGTGAAACGCATTTGGGGCGTCACCGGCGATTCACTTAACGGCCTCAGCGACAGCCTGCACCGTATGGGCACCATCGAATGGCTGGGCACGCGCCACGAAGAAGTCGCTGCCTTTGCCGCCGGTGCGGAAGCTCAGCTTACCGGCCAACTGGCGGTCTGCGCCGGATCTTGTGGGCCAGGTAACCTGCATCTGATCAACGGTCTGTTCGACTGTCACCGCAACCACGTACCGGTACTGGCCATTGCTGCCCATATTCCCTCCAGCGAGATTGGCAGCGGTTATTTCCAGGAAACTCACCCACAAGAACTGTTCCGCGAATGCAGCCACTACTGCGAGCTGGTTTCCAACCCGGAACAGCTGCCGCGGGTGCTGGAGATTGCCATGCGCAAAGCGATCCTCAATCGTGGGGTGTCGGTGATTGTGCTGCCGGGGGACGTGGCGCTGCGCATGGCACCGGAAGACGCCAGCATGGTGTGGCACACTCCGGCATTGCCGCTGGTGCAGCCGCCCATGAGCGAGTTGAACAAGCTGGCCGCAACCCTTAACAAGGCAAAAAATATTACGCTGATGTGCGGCAGCGGCTGTGCCGGTTCTCATGATGAAGTGGTCAAGCTGGCCGAACTGTTGCAGGCACCGGTGGTGCATGCTTTGCGCGGTAAAGAGCATATCGAGTGGGACAACCCCTATAGCGTCGGCATGACCGGTCTGATCGGTTTCTCTTCTGGCTATCACGCCATGATGAACGCCGATACCCTGGTGCTGCTCGGCACCCAGTTCCCGTACCGCGCCTTCTATCCTACCAACGCCAATATCATTCAGATCGACATCAACCCAGGCAGTATCGGGGCGCACTGCCCGGTCAATATGGCGCTGGTGGGCGACATCAACACCACCCTGACCGCCCTGCTGCCGCAGTTGGAACCCAAGAGCGACAGTGCCTTTCTCGACAAGGCCCTGGAGCACTACCGCAACGCGCGCAAAGATCTGGACGGCCTGGCCACCGCCAATGACGATCAGCCTATTCACCCGCAGTATCTGGCGCAACAGCTCAGCCAGTACGCCAGCGACGACGCCATCTTCACCTGTGACGTCGGCACGCCGACGGTATGGGCGGCCCGCTATCTGAAAATGAACGGCAAGCGCCGCCTGCTCGGTTCGTTCAACCACGGTTCGATGGCCAACGCCATGCCGCAGGCGATTGGCGCACAGGCAACCGAACCGAACAAGCAGGTGATCGCCATGTGCGGCGACGGCGGTTTCACTATGCTGATGGGCGACTTCCTGTCGTTGGCCCAGCTAAAACTGCCGGTCAAGATTGTGATCTTCAACAACAGCGTTTTGGGCTTCGTGGCCATGGAAATGAAGGCCGGGGGCTACCTGACTGACGGCACTGACCTGCATAACCCTGACTTTGCGGCGATAGCCAATGCCGCCGGCATTAAGGGCATTCGCGTGGAGAAAGCGTCGGATCTGGACGGCGCACTGCAGGAAATGCTGGCGCACCCCGGCCCGGCATTGCTCGATGTCGTCACCGCCAAGCAGGAACTGGCGATGCCGCCGCAGATCAAATTCGAGCAGGCCAAGGGCTTTAGCCTGTATATGCTGCGGGCGATCATCAACGGCCGCGGCGACGAAGTGGTCGAACTGGCAAAAACCAACTGGTTGCGTTAATGCCCCATCCCGGGAACAACGATCGCTGTTCCCGGTATTTTTTCTCTTTTGTCATCAGAAAATCTGGCTATGATGAAAACCGCATTCTCTTTCACATTAGCTATCCCCAATAGATTTTAAGTTGCAGCCAACAACGCTGCGGCTTGAAAGATCAAGGGGATAAGGAATTTTTATGCTTATTGATCTACGCAGCGACACAGTAACCCGCCCCAGCGCCGCTATGCGTGAAGCCATGGCCCAGGCCGAAGTCGGTGACGACGTTTATGGCGATGACCCCACGGTCAACGCACTGGAAGCGGAAGCGGTTCGCCTGTCCGGTAAAGAGGCGGCGCTGTTCTTGCCAAGCGGCACCCAGGCAAACCTGGTAGCGCTGCTGAGCCATTGCCAGCGCGGTGACGAATACATCGTCGGCCAGCAGGCGCATAACTATAAATACGAAGCCGGCGGTGCCGCGGTACTGGGTAGCATCCAACCGCAACCGATTGAAGCCCACCCGGACGGTACCCTGCCGCTGGACAAGGTTGCGGCGGCAATTAAACCCGATGATATCCACTTTGCCAGAACCCGTCTGCTGAGCCTGGAAAACACCATCAGCGGCCGCGTGTTACCGTTGGCGTACCTGCAACAGGCCTGGCAATTCAGCCGTGAACACAAGCTGGCACTGCATATCGACGGGGCGCGCATCTTCAACGCCGCAGTCGCGCTGAATGTGCCGCTGAAAGAGATCGTGCAGTATTGCGACACCTTCACCATTTGCCTGTCGAAAGGGCTGGGCGCACCGGTAGGCTCGTTGTTGTGCGGCAGCGAAGCCTTTATTCAGCAGGCGATACGCTGGCGCAAAATGACCGGCGGCGGCCTGCGTCAGGCCGGTATTCTGGCCGCCGCGGGACTCTATGCGCTGGAACATAATGTCGAACGGTTGCGGGAAGATCACGATAACGCCAAGTGGCTGGAGCAGCAGTTGCAAAACATTGGCGTGGAGATCGCCGAGCCGGGCGCGCAAACCAACGTGCTGTACCTGCGTCAGTCCCCTGAATTGGCGGCAAAACTGGGCCCCTGGATGCGCGAGCGCGGCGTACTGATCAGCAGCGGGCCGCTGACGCGCATTTTGACCCACCTCGACGTCAGCCGTCAGGATTTACAGCACGTGGTCGATTTGTGGCAACAGTTCCTCAAGCAGCACGCTTGATGCATGCCTCAACGGGGCGCTAACACGCCCCGTGTTTTAGAGGATCCAACGGCCGTAAACCCAGTACCAGATCGCCAACGTCGCCACGACGTTCAACACCACGCTGAAGATAAACCAACTTTTGAACGGCTGTTTCTGGGTTTTGTGACGGAACAATTGCTGCGCAACGATCGCCCCAATCCAGCCACCCACCAGCCCGAACACCCATAGCGTGATTTCAGGCACCCGACGCCAACCCTTGCGCGCGGCCAGTTTATCGACACCGTACACCAATAACGTCAGCAGGTTAGCCAACAGCCACCACATCCAAATCGGATGCAGGAAAAATAAACTGGCGATCAGCGCCAGTCCTAACAGGGCATAACAAACGGCATTGAGTTTCATATTTTTTCGGCTTAGCACAAACAAACGGTGCGTAGTGTGACGCTGCCTTAAGGTGGATGCAATGCCCGCATAACCACACAAAAAGTGCATTTAAACCCTGAGTTTGGCATGCTGTCATCGACTTCCACTGCATAAGGCAGCGCTAATGACACCTCAACGCGTATTGGTTCTTGGAGCCAGCGGCTATATTGGCCAGAACCTGATCCCCCACCTGATCGAACAGGGACACAGCATTACCGCCGCCGCGCGCCGCCTTGAATGGCTTCAGGAGCAGCATTGGCCGCAGGTCAACTGCCAGTACGTGGATGTCTACCAACCAGAAACCCTGACCGCCGCACTGTGGGAGATCGACGCCGTTTATTATCTGATCCACGGTATGGGCGACGGTGATGACTTTATCGAAAAAGAACGCCAGGCGGCGGAAAACCTGCGCGATGCGCTACGCAACGCCAGCGTAAAACAGGTCATTTTTCTCGGTGCACTGCAACCGGAAGGCGAGAGTTCACCGCACCTGGTGGCACGCAAGCTGACCGGGGAGATCTTGCGCCAGAGCGGCGTACCGGTCACCGAGCTGCGCGCCAGCATCATTGTCGGCCCCGGTTCGGCGGCCTTCGAAATTATGCGCGATATGGTCTACAACCTGCCGGTGCTAACCCCGCCGCGCTGGGTGCGTTCCAAATCTTCGCCGGTCGCGTTGGAAAATCTACTGGTGTATCTGGCCGATCTGCTGGCGCACCCGGCGGAAGAAAACCGCATTTTTGACGTCGCCGGCCCGGAGTACATCAGTTATCAAACAATGTTTGAACGCTTCATTGCCATCAGCGGCAAAAAACGTTGGTTGATCCCCATCCCCTTGCCCACTCGGTTTATCTCGGTATGGTTCATCAGCATGATCACCTCGGTGCCCACCTCGATCGCCAATGCGTTGATCCAGGGGTTGAACCACGATCTTCCCGCCGACGGTAAACCGTTACAGGCTCTGATTCCACAGACGCTGCAAACCTTCGATCAGGCGGTGACGGCTACCCTACGGCGCGAGGAAGAAGTGGTCGACTCCGCCGACTGGGGCTACGATCCGGAAGCGCGAGCCCGCTGGCGACCAGGCTATGGCTTCTACCCGAAACAGGCGGGCTGTTCGCTGGAAACCCAGGCATCCAGCCAGGCGCTGTGGCATACGGTGCAGCAACTGGGCGGGAAAGAGGGCTATTTTTACGCCAATATCCTGTGGAAAATCCGTGCCCGCATGGACGATATGATCGGCAATCGCGTGGTTTATGGCCGCCCCCAGCGTGAGACGTTGGCCATTGGCGACCTGGTCGATGGCTGGAAGGTCATCACCATTAAACCGCTGCGGCAGTTGGCGTTGCTGTTCGGCATGAAAGCACCGGGGCTGGGCCGGCTGGTTTTCACCATCAAAGATCATGGCGACCACCGCACCCTGGATGTGCGTGCCTGGTGGCACCCTGCCGGTTTCAGCGGACTGCTGTATTGGTTCGCCATGATGCCCGCTCACCTGTTCATTTTTCGCGGTATGGCGCGCCGTATCGCCAGGCTGGCCGAAGAGAACCCGCGCAATATGTCCTGACCATCGCTTATTTGTCGATCAACCGCACAGTTTACTGCTGCGGTTAGGGCCTTTCCGATTGCATAGCGCACGAAATAACGGAAGAATGGCATCTTATTTGCTGGAACGCCGCTGAAGGCCGTCAGCATTCTGATTTTTGGTGAGAATAGAGTTCGTTATGAAGGTATTGGTCACCGGTGCAACCAGTGGGTTAGGCCGTAACGCCGTTGAATATCTCCGCCGCCAGGGCATTAAAGTGCGTGCCACCGGCCGCAACCAGGCCATGGGCAGTCTGCTGGAAAAAATGGGCGCGGAATTCATTCATGCCGATCTCACCAACCTGATCTCATCGCAGGCCAAAGCCATGCTGGCCGACGTGGACGTGCTGTGGCACTGTTCCAGCTTCACCTCGCCATGGGGCACCGAAGAAGCCTTCGAACTGGCCAATGTGCGCGCTACCCGTCGCTTGGGCGAGTGGGCAGCGGCCTACGGCGTTTCGCAGTTTATCCATATCTCTTCGCCGGCGATCTACTTCGATTACCATCACCATCGCAACATTACCGAAGACTTCCGCCCCGCGCGCTATGCCAACGAGTTTGCGCGCAGCAAAGCCGCCGGTGAACAGGTGATCCAGCAGTTGGCGATGTCCAACCCGCAAACCCACTTCACCATCCTGCGTCCTCAGGGGTTGTTCGGGCCGCATGACAAAGTGATGCTGCCGCGCCTGTTGCAGATGATCAAACGCTACGGCAACCTGCTGCTGCCACGCGGCGGCGCGGCACTGGTGGACATGACCTATCTGGAAAACGCGGTGCACGCCATGTGGCTGGCCACCCAGAAAGAAAATACCCCATCCGGCCGCGCTTATAACATCACCAATCAGCAGCCACGTCAGTTGCACAGCGTGGTGCAGCAGTTAATTGACGAGTTGGGGATGAAGTGCCGGATCCGCTCTGTGCCCTATCCCATGCTCGATATGATGGCGCGCGGTATGGAGAAACTCGGCAGCAAAAGCGAGAAAGAGCCGGTACTGACCCACTATGGGGTCGCCAAGCTCAATTTTGATCTGACGCTGGACACCACTCGTGCCCAGCAGGAGTTGGATTACCGGCCCATAGTTTCGCTCGATGAAGGCATTTCCCGCACCGCTCGCTGGCTAAAAGAACACGGTAAACTGCACGGCCTTTAATTAGCGAGCTGCCCCGTACTTCAACAGCAAGGCATCAACGATCGCCTCCGTCTCCGCATCCGGCTCACCGCGATAATCGCTGGGCCGGAAATGCATCTGAAACGCCGCCAGCACGTTCTTCTGCTGCCTGACATCCCACCGAGCGTCAATACCATAACCGTAACGCGCCAGCTTTTCGATCAGGGGGGCCAGGGGCACGGCCGCCTGCTTGTCGCGGCCGGCCAGTAGCTTCTGCACCTGCTGCTCGTCCGGCCAGGCGCCAATACCGGCCTGCGCCAATTGCCGCCAGGGGAATAACGGACCCGGGTCCTGTTTGCGTTGGGGCGCTATATCGCTGTGCCCCACTACGTCTGTCGGCTGAATGCCATAGCGTTGGATGATATCGCGGCTCAGCGGGATCAACAGGGCTATTTGCTGTGGCGTGTAGGGCTGCCAATGGGTAAACAGCAGGGTGCGGTTGAATCCGCGATTGACTATTTCAATCCCTATCGAGGTATCGTTCAGGTTGGTTCTGCCGCGCCAGGTGCTTGCCCCGGCATGCCATGCGCGCAGGGCTTCAGGCACCAGTTGAAACGCCACCGGTTTGCCCTGCACCAATGGCGGGTGCGCGGGCAGCAGATAGTGCGCGCTGACGTGTTCATCCGTCAGAGTTTTAAGCGAGGAATGGAAATCTTCTGCGGTGTAATGCATCACCAGAAAACGAATGCGCTGGTCTGCTCCCTGCGCCTGATGCAGGGTTTCCAACTGATAGTCGCCCCGGTCTATGGTGGTGCTTTGCGGTGCGCTTTGGCAGCCGGCAAGCAATGCGGCAGCAAATATCCCTGGCCAAATTTTCACGAATCCCTCCTGCCGTCGAGCGGCTCAAATTTGTAACTCAAATTGATTAATCTGTATCCAATAATCAAGTTAATCAATAAATGATGACAGAGAGGCCAGATGTGCAAGTGAGTGTTGCGCCGCGCTGGCGGACTCCATGGCAGATGATAGCTTCATAGTATTACCTGCGCTGATAAAAGTGAGTCGCTCATGTTTAAGTTCAACCCTGTCGCCTGGCTGATCTGCATCGCCATGCTGCCGCTCAGCGGCTGTGACCAAAAAACGGTGGCCAATACCATGGGGGGAAGCGCGCCTGCTGTGGCCACGCCCGCGGCAGCATCAACCTATACGCCACTGAGTGCCGATCAATTGTATCAACTGGTCAGCCCGGTGGCGCTTTTTCCTGACAAACTGTTGGCGCAGGTGCTAGCCGGTGCGGGTTATCCCGATCAAATCAGCGCGGCGGATAACTGGCTGGCGCAAAACCGGGGGCTGCAACCGGCCGCGCTCACCGCAGCCGCTGGCGCTCAACCCTGGGACCCCAGCGTACGCGGTTTGGTACAATTTCCTGACGTGCTGGATCAGATGGCTAAAAATATTCCCTGGACCACCGCGCTGGGCAGCGCTTATCTCAACGACCCTACCGACGTGATGAACGCCATTCAGGTCATGCGCCAACGTGCCGCCGCCAAAGGCACGCTGAAAACGTCGCCGCAGCAAAGGGTGGTCATCACGCCTGCAACCCGTTACGTTGAACCGCAACCCTATCCGCAAAGCGTCGTGGTTGCGCCGGCGCAAACCATTGTCATCGAGCCCAGCCAACCGGATGTGGTTTACGTGCCGCGTTACGATCCCTGGGTGGCCTATGGCGAACCTGTCCCGGCCTACCCGAGCTATCACTATCAGAGTGCCTCAGGCTATAGCAGTGGCGATATGCTGGCGGCAGGCGTGATCAGTTTTGGCGTGGGCGTCGCGGTCGGGGCATTGATCAATCAGCATCATGACAACTGGCATAGCTGGGACGTGCGCTGGAATGATCGGCGTCAACCGGTGGTCTATAACAATGCGCCTTATATCTCGCACTCCACCACGGTGATTAACCGTGTCACCAATATCAACCAATACAATAATGTGAATCGCAGCACCACGGTGAATAACTACCACAATGCGCCAGTCAATCAGGTGCCGCATTTTGCCGCACCAACGCCTTATGCAGCCCCTAAGGTTGCCACCCTGCAACAGCCACATTTTACGCTGCCCGCCGCAGCCAATGAACGCCAGCCGATGACGGCGCCGAACTTTGCCCATGCAGCTACGCCAGCGCCCCATGCGATGACACCGGTCGCCCATGTTCAGCAGCCAATGACCCTGCCGAGTTTCGCTCATTCAACACCGGCAGCCGTGCGCCCGCACCCAGCGACAGTCACGGCCCCCGTTCATCAGGCCGAGATCCGACCGGCTCGTACGCCTGAACAACATCTACCGACACCTGTCAGCGTACAGCAAAGGGCGCAGCTGCCGGCCGTTAAACCTGTCGAACACGTCGCGCCCAAGGCTAACGTTATTCGCCCGCAGCCGGTTCAACCACGGCCAAATGCCATGATGTCGCATAGCGCACCAACGCCGTTCCATCAGCCACAGATTCAACAGGCACAGCATCACCCTGCCCCAGCGGCCAAACCGCAGGAACATCGCCCGCTAAAAGTGGAAGAACACAAGGTAGGATAAACGAATGCCCCCGGTCATGGCCGGGGGCAAAGAAAGGATTAGCGGCTGACTTTCACCGCGGTACCGCTGACGGTCACCATTAACATGCTGCTGTCTTTACCCACGGTTTCGTAATCGATATCAATGCCGACCACTGCATTGGCGCCCAATTCTTTCGCTTGCTCCTCCAACTCCCGGAAGGCAATCAGGCGCGCTTTACGCAGCTCTTTCTCATAAGCGCCCGAACGGCCGCCCACGATGTCGCGCACGCCGGCAAAAAAATCGCGGAAAATATTCGCACCCAAAATGGCCTCGCCGGTGACAACGCCGCAGTACTCGGTAATAGTAAACCCTTCCAGGGTCGGGGTAGTGGAAAGCTGCATGAAAACTCCTTGCTTGATTGATTCATCGCACTTATCTGACCATTGATTTGGCATTATGTTCTGTATTGAAATGGCACGCAGTACGAATGCAAGGCCAGAAATCGCATTTATACTGTAGGCTAATGGTCTTCATGGTAGAGACTTTCACATAAGGTAATGAGATGAAAACAAAAACGATTGCGGCTGTTTTGCCCTTAGCGCTGTTACTGAGTGCCTGCACCACCGTCGAACCGGCATTCAAGGATATCGGCTCCCGTACCGGCGGTTGTGTGGAAGGCGGCCCGGATACGGTCGCACAGAAATTTTACGATCTGCGCCTGCAACAGGGCGCCGCTACCACCCTGCCCGACAGCAACCGTCTGGCGCAGTTGCAACCTTACCTGAGTAAAGTGCTGTATCAGGATCTGGTGACCGCCAACCAGAACCCGGGCAAACATCAGGTCACTGGCGATCTGTTTACCGGCAACGCGCAGGGACCGACCAGCGCCACCGTCGCCAGCGCTTCTACCATCCCGAATACCGACGCAAAAAATATTCCATTGCGCGTACAGCTCAGCTACCAGAAGGACGGCGGCAGCGCGGTCAACTGGCAGGATGAGGTGCTGATGGTGCGTGAAGGCACCTGTTGGGTGGTGGATGATATCCGCTATCTGAACGTGCCGCCGCATGCCGCCAGCGGGACGCTGCGTCAGGTATTGGAAAACCAGTAAGCTCACACGCCCCACCGTCATCTGCTTGATGCCGGTGGGTAAAAAAATGCCTTGATTCCGCTCAACATTCGTTCACTTTGAGAATTTTCGCTACATACCTCACAGCGTGCACGACAAATCCCCCCTTCGAACCTGACTCGCGGTATCTTGTGCTATTCTTTTACTATCCTGCCGCGCAGTAATAAATTTTAACGCACAAAGATTGCATAAGTATTCTGTGGAAGTTAACATTCGCGGCATCAATATCTATTCAATTCTGGCGCATGAGCATTCAACTTAACGGTATCAACTGCTATTACGGCGCACATCAGGCGCTGTTTGACATCACGCTGGATTGCCCAGCAGGGGAAACTTTAGTGCTGCTGGGTCCAAGCGGCGCGGGGAAAAGTTCATTGCTGCGGGTGTTGAACCTGCTGGAAATGCCGCGCTCGGGTCAGTTGCAGATCGCCGGCAATCAATTCGACTTCAAGCAGGCCCCTGGCGAGAAAGCCATTCGTGAGCTGCGTCAGAACGTCGGCATGGTATTCCAGCAATATAATCTCTGGCCTCACCTTACCGTGGTGCAAAACCTGATCGAAGCGCCGTGTCGCGTGCTTGGCCTGACCAAGGCTCAGGCGATGGAGCGTGCCGACAAGTTGCTGAAGCGTTTGCGCCTGACCGATTTTGCCGACCGTTTCCCGCTGCACCTTTCCGGCGGCCAGCAGCAACGCGTGGCCATTGCCCGTGCGCTGATGATGGAGCCGCAGGTGCTGCTGTTCGACGAACCGACCGCCGCGCTGGATCCTGAAATCACCGCCCAAATCGTCAGCATCATTCGCGAGCTGGCCGGCACCGGGATCACCCAGGTGATCGTCACCCACGAAGTGGAAGTGGCGCGCAAAACCGCCAGCCGCGTGGTCTACATGGAAAACGGCCACGTAGTGGAACAAGGCGATGCCAGCCACTTTGCGCAGCCGCAGACCACCGAGTTTGCCAATTACTTATCACACTAACAATTTTACTTGCTGTAATTTGGGGAGTTTGCGATGAAAAAACTAATAATCGCCGCCGTTCTGGCTGGCATCAGCGTTTCCGCCTCTGCAGCCGAAACGATCCGTTTCGCTACCGAAGCTTCTTATCCTCCGTTTGAATTTATTGACGCCGCCAACAAGATCCAGGGGTTTGACGTCGATCTGGCCAATGCTCTGTGCAAAGAAATGCAGGCCGAGTGCAGCTTCACCAATCAGGCTTTTGACAGCCTGATCCCGAGCCTGAAGTTCAAGCGCTTTGACGCGGTCATGGCCGGTATGGACATCACGCCTGAACGTGAAAAACAGGTGCTGTTTACCAAACCGTATTACGACAACTCCGCGCTGTTTGTCGCCCAGAAGGGCAAAGTTGCCGACGTAGCGGCGCTGAAAGGCAAAAAAGTGGGCGTGCAGAACGGTACGACACACCAGAAATACCTGACAGATAAGCACCCTGAAATCACCACCGTGCCTTACGACAGCTATCAGAACGCCATTTTGGATCTGAAGAATGGTCGCGTTGACGCGGTATTTGGTGACACCGCAGTGGTCAACGAATGGCTGAAACAGAATGCCGCTCTGGCCGCGGTAGGCGATAAGGTGGCCGACAAAGACTACTTCGGTACCGGGCTCGGCATTGCCGTTCGCCAGAAAAATACCGATCTGCAGGGCAAGTTCAATGCTGCCCTCGACAAGATCAAACAGGATGGGACTTACGAAACCATCTACAAAAAATGGTTCCAGCAGTAATCTATCCCCATGAATGAAATTCAACCTCTAGCAAGCGCCGCCGGGATGACCGTCGGCCTTGCCGTTTGTGCCCTTATCCTCGGGTTGATCCTGGCGATGCTGTTTGCCGTCTGGGAGTCATCGCGCTGGAAAGTGGTCAGCTGGCTCGGCACCGCCTGGGTTACGCTGTTGCGCGGCCTGCCGGAAATTCTGGTGGTGCTGTTCATCTATTTCGGCTCATCGCAGCTGCTGTTGATGCTGTCCGACGGCTTCACCCTGAACTTTGGCCTGTTCCAGCTGCCCGTCCAGCTGGCGATTGATAATTTTGAAGTCAGCCCGTTCCTGTGTGGCGTAATTGCCCTCGCCCTGCTCTATTCCGCCTATGCGTCACAAACATTGCGCGGGGCACTCAAAGCGGTGCCACAGGGGCAATGGGAATCCGGCCAGGCACTGGGGATGAGCACTGCAGCGATTTTCTTTCGCCTGATCATGCCGCAGATGTGGCGCCACGCCCTGCCAGGGCTGGGCAACCAGTGGCTGGTTTTACTGAAGGATACCGCGCTGGTGTCGCTGATCAGCGTTAACGATCTGATGCTGCAGACCAAGAGTATCGCCACTCGCACCCAGGAGCCTTTTACCTGGTATGTGATCGCGGCGGCCATCTATTTGGTGGTGACCCTGTTTAGCCAGTACATCATCAAACGCATTGAACTGCGCACCACGCGTTTTGAGCGGGGGACAGCCTGATGTTTGAGTTCTTGCCGGAAATTATCAAAGGGCTGCACACCAGTCTGACGCTGACCGTTACCGCGCTGATCGTGGCACTGCTGCTGTCATTGGTGCTGACGGTGATCCTGACGCTGAAAACGCCGATCCTGACGCCGCTGGTGAAAATCTATATCACCCTGTTCACCGGTACGCCGCTGCTGGTGCAGATCTTCCTGATCTACTACGGCCCCGGCCAGTTCCCGGCGATCCGCGAATATCCGTGGTTGTGGGATCTGCTGTCGCAGCCGTGGCTGTGTGCGATGATCGCATTGGCGTTGAACAGCGCGGCCTACACTACCCAGCTGTTTTACGGTGCGGTGCGGGCGATCCCCGCCGGTCAGTGGCAATCTTGCGAAGCGCTTGGCATGTCGCGTGCCCAGTCGTTGCGTATCCTGCTGCCCTTTGCCTTCAAGCGTGCACTGTCGTCTTACTCCAACGAAGTGGTGTTGGTGTTCAAGAGCACCTCGCTGGCCTACACCATTACCCTGATGGAAGTGATGGGATACAGCCAGCTGATGTATGGCCGTACCTACGACGTGATGGTGTTTGGTGCTGCCGGGTTGGTCTATCTGTGCGTCAACGGCCTGCTGACGTTGTTGATGCGCGTGGTCGAACGTCGGGCGCTGGCATTCGAGCGCCGCAACTGAGCCCGCCCCTCAGGTTTCGGAGCCCTGCCATCGTGCAGGGCTTTTTTATTTTCGTCGTAATTTTTTAATCATTTATATTGCATATTAATGCATTAGATGTCAGGGTAAACGTCGATAAACAGCCGCCTAAACCTTTGGGTTATTGTCAGTAAAATCAAGCGGTGAAGAGATAAAAACACGCAGACTTGCAGACAGGAGCTTTACGCATGAAAAAACTATTACTTGCCGCTACGGTATTGGCGGGCATCGCCTTCAACGCCAGTGCAGCTGAGACCATTCGCTTCGCCTCTTCCGCCACCTATCCCCCGTTCGAATCGCTGGATGCCAGCAACAAGATTGTCGGGTTTGATATCGATCTGGCTACCGCGCTGTGCAAGCAAATGAAAGCCGAATGCACCTTTACCAACCAGGCGTTCGACAGCCTGATCGCCGCCCTGAAATTCAAAAAATACGACGCGGTGATTTCCGGTATGGACATCACGCCAGAGCGCAGCAAGCAGGTTTCCTTTACCCAGCCTTACTACGCCAACTCGGCAATCGTCATCGCGCAGAAAGGCAAATTCAGCTCGCTGACGGATCTGAAAGGCAAAAAGATCGGTATGGAGAACGGCACCACCCATCAAAAATACATGCAGGATAAGCACCCGGAGATTAACACCGTCTCTTACGACAGCTACCAGAACGCCATTCTCGAACTGAAAAATGGCCGTATTGACGGCGTGTTCGGTGATACCGCGGTGGTCAACGAGTGGCTGAAGAATAGCCCGCAATTGGCGCCGGTCGGCGAGCACGTTACCGATGCTCAATACTTCGGCACTGGCCTGGGCATTGCTGTGCGTCCGGACAACCAGGCGCTGCTGGCCAAGCTGAATGCCGCTCTGGACGCCATCAAGGCTGACGGCACCTACAAAGCCATCAACGACAAGTGGTTCCCGCAGTAAGTCTCTCCAGGGCGTGGTATGCACGCCCTATTTCAAACTGTATCCTTATTGATTGCCGAAACGCCTTTAGTGACGTACCAGTAGAGTCAGCACTTCGTAGTGGGCGGTATGAGGGAACATATCGAACAGTTGCACGCGTTCAATGCGGTAATCCGGCAACATCTCAATGTCTTTCGCCATCGTCTCGGCGTTACAACTCGAATAGAGAATATAGCCGGGCGCCATCTGATTCAGATAGTCGCACAAATCCTTGCCGATGCCGCGCCGTGGCGGATTAACCAGCACTAATTGGGGGACGCTACCCTCAGCGGTGGCAAATTTCGTGGAATCCAGCGCCTGGAAGTTAACCTGTTGCAGACCGAGCGTTTTCGCTGACTGACGCGCACAGGCAATCGCCTCGGCGCTGATCTCAATACCGGTCAGGCGGGTATCCGTCTGCGCACAGTGCAGGCCAAATCCCCCCACACCGCAGAACAGGTCCCACATGCTTTCAATACCCAATGCACGAACCCAGTCACGAGCGGTAGCGTACAGTTCCGCCGCCACCTTTGGGTTGGTCTGGAAAAAACTTTGTGGGCGGATATACAACGGCACCTGATTAAATTGCTCTTCCAGCGCCTGCTGTTCGGTCAGTGGGATCTCCAGCTCTCCTTCCATAATCGCCATATGCACCGGCTGAATATTGGCGGAGATCACCCTGAGTTGTGGCAATTGCTGCTGTAACCACGGCAACGCCGCCCGCAGCTGTGCCAATTTACCCTCTGAACGCAGTACAAAGCGCAGCATCACGCCGCCGCTATGGGTGCTTTCGGTCAACAGCAGGTACTTCAGTTCCCCGCGCTTACGCGCCACCTTATAGGGCGTCAAACCGGCGCGGGCGATAAAACTTTTCAACACCGCGAACATGGGCGCAAAACTGGCGGGATACAGTGGACAGCCACTCAGATCAACCGGCGTGCCATCGCGGTGCAGCATGCCGAGCAACGGGCGCTCTACGCTGCCGCTGACCACCATTTTGGCCTTATTGCGAAATGCGCTCTGCTCGCCGGCAATCGGCGCCAGCCAATGCGCGACATCGCGTTCGGCCAGCAGGGATTGCAGGTGATGCAGTTTGTCTGTCAGCTGCTGCGGGTAAGGCTTTTCCAGCCACTGACAAGAACGGCAGGTGCCCGCCGTATACAAGGCGCAATGCATTAAGTTGACTCTGAGTTCGGGGTGAATAATTAAGGGCGCAGAGTTTATCACTCTACGCCCTTAAAATCTCAATTGCGCGCGGCGAAATAGCGGCGGCTAGTGGCAGGAACGAACAATAAGGCCAGGATGACGACATCGGGGATTTTCTGCAGGATTAACACGTGCAGAATTTGGCCGCTGGTTTCGCCCTCTACGGTAAAGACTTCGGGCAAAAAGCTGCCGATGGTCGCCAACAGCAAATAACCGACCACCGCACACTGACAGGCAACATAGACCCAACGCCCCCAATTGCGACCGCGCATTACCGCAAAACCGCAGCTGATTTGCAGGCACAGCAGCACCAGACCAGCCAAAAATATCAGGGTGGAATCCCAGGCCTGGGCGCTGGTGCTGACAAACTCCTGAGCGCCATCGACGCCCAGTTCACCCAACAGCAACAGCACGCTGATGCATTTGATAGCCACCATCGCCGTACCGGCCACCATCACCGGTACTGGCGCATCTGAAGTCGTTCTCATTCCCTGCCTGCTGTTCAGCATGTCTGCCATGTCCATGTTCCGCAACGAAAACGCCGTCTATACCCTCATCTTTCAAGTTGCAGCGTGGTTACCAGCGCTCACACCCCAGTTACTTACTTAAGTAAGCGCCTGGGGTGAGCGAGCTGGCCGCCTGGCTATAACTCTAAAGCTGTAGGGTATATTCAAACGAGATATATAAAGTCAGGTAATCAATTGCAATACCAATAATTGCAAAAATAGCAGGTTTAATCAGACTCAGCTACGGGCGGCCTTTTGTAATTCGCGCGATCGCTGTTTTTCCGAGCGAGCCATAAACCACCAGGCGATCAGACCGATAATCCCCACCACCAGCAGGATCAAACTGGCCAGGGCGTTGATTTCCGGATTAACCCCCATACGCACGCTGGAGAACACCAGCATCGGCAAGGTGGTCGCGCCCGGCCCGGCGACAAAGCTGGCAATCACCAGATCATCCAGCGACAGTGTGAATGCCAACATCCAGCCGGCAACCAGCGCCGGTGCAATCATTGGCAGCGTGATCACGAAAAACACCTTCAACGGCGTCGCGCCCAAATCCATCGCGGCCTCTTCGATCGAGCGATCCAATTCACGCAGGCGCGAACTGATCACCACTGAAACGTAGGCCGTACAGAAGGTGACGTGCGCCAGCCAGATGGTGAACATGCCGCGTTCCGACGGCCAACCCAACGTATGCCCCATCGCCACAAACAGCAGCAGCAGCGAAAGACCGGTAATCACATCCGGCATAACCAGCGGTGCAGTCAGCATAAAGGCAAAGCCGGTTGAACCACGAAAACGGCCAAAACGCACCATCACCACCGCAGCAATCGCGCCAAGCACTACGGCGGCGGTCGCTGAAGCGGCAGCAATGGTCAGGCTGAGCCCGACGGCGCTGATCATCGCCGAGTCGTGGAATAACGCGGTATACCAACGCGTCGACCAACCCGCCCACACCGTCACCAGTTTTGAACTGTTGAACGAGTAAATCACCAGCATCAGCATCGGCGCATACAGGAAGGTGAAACCAAGCACCAAAATAGCGATACGCCACGGTGAGCGCACTACCGGCAAGTTGTTCATCCCTGCCCCCCCATTTCCTTGTTCTGGTGCTTGTGGAACCAGATAATCGGCAAAATCAACAGCAGCAACATCACGGTGGCAACCGCCGAAGCTACCGGCCAATCGCGGTTATTAAAGAATTCCTGCCACAGTACCCGGCCAATCATAATACTGTCAGGCCCGCCCAGCAGTTCCGGGATCACGAACTCGCCGACCGCCGGGATAAACACCAGCATCGAGCCGGCAATGATACCGCCACGGGTCAGCGGCACAATCACGCTGAAGAAGGTTTTCAGCGGTTTGGCGCCCAGATCCAGCGAGGCCTCCACCAGCGAATAATCCAGCCGCGTCAAGGCGGTATAAATCGGCAGCACCATAAACGGCAGGTAGGAGTAAACCACGCCGATATAGACCGCCAGATTGGTATGCAGGATCACCAGCGGCTGATCGATAACCCCAAGCCACAGCAAGAAATTGTTAAGGATACCGTTGTTTTTCAATATGCCCATCCAGGCATAAACGCGGATCAAAAATGAGGTCCACGACGGCAGGATCACCAACAGCAGCAAAATATTGCGGGTTGATGCTTTGCTGTGCGCCACTGCCCAGGCCAACGGATAACCAATGATCAGGCAACATACTGTTGACACCGCCGCTACCTGCAGCGACTGCAGATAGGCGTCCAGATACAGCGGATCGTCGGTCAGTTGCAGGTAATTGGCGAAGTTGAGCGCGATGTCCAACTTGCCGTCAGCCCAACTCATCAGGTCAGTGTAGGGCGGGACCGCCAGCGCCAGCTCCGCCAGGCTGATCTTGAACACAATCAGGAACGGTAGCAGGAACAGCAACGTCAGCCACAGCAGCGGCACAGCAATCACCAGTTTGCGGCCGTGGGCCATTTGCAGGCGCTGGAAAAAGGCTTTCAGCGGGCCGGGTCCGTTGGCCGGCGGTTCCGGCGGCGTGTGTTCAGCAAGCATTGTCATAATGATTATTCCTCACCTTCGCCATTCACACCGTTAACACGACACAGCTGTCGGCTTCCCAACACAGCCGCACTTCGTCGCCCCAGGTCGGCATCCCTTTGCGGAAACGGTGACCGTTTTGCAATTGGGCGCTGAGCATCTGGCCGCTGAGCAGCTTCACGTGGTAGATCGACAAATCGCCAAGGTAGGCAATGTGCACCACCTCCCCCACGGCAAAGTTGCAGCCATCTTCCGGGATCTCTTCGCACAGCATGATTTTTTCCGGTCGCAACGCAACCTGGATCGGCACCCCGTCCACCACCGAGGCGTCGGAGTCTACCTTGATTGCATGACGCAAACCGGGGCTTTGCAGGATCAGGGCATCGTCCTGACGCTCTTGCAGCACGCAGTCAAATACGTTGACCGAACCGATAAACTCGGCGCTGAAACGGCTGTTCGGGTGTTCGTAGATCTCTTCCGGCTCGCCGATCTGCACAAACTTGCCGCGATTCATGATGGCGATACGGCCTGCCATGGTCATCGCCTCTTCCTGATCGTGGGTGACCATCACGCAGGTCACGCCGACGCGCTCAAGAATGTCCGTCACTTCCAGTTGCATGCGGTCACGCAGTTTTTTATCCAGCGCGCCCATCGGTTCATCCAACAGCAGCAGCTTTGGCCGCTTGGCAAGGCTGCGCGCCAGCGCCACACGCTGGCGTTGGCCGCCGGAAAGCTGGTGCGGCTTGCGTTTGGCAAACTCCTGCATATGGACCAGCGACAGCATTTCCGCGACCCGCTCGGTGATTTCCCCACGCGGCATCTTGTCCTGTTTCAGGCCGAAGGCGATGTTTTGCTCCACCGTCATGTGCGGGAACAGGGCGTAGGACTGGAACATCATGTTAATCGGCCGCTGGTATGGCGGCACGTGCGACATGTCTTGCCCATCGAGCACGATTTGCCCTTCCGTCGGCTGTTCAAAACCGGCCAGCATGCGCAACAGCGTCGACTTGCCGCAGCCTGAGGGGCCCAGCAGGGCAAATATTTCGCCTTTGTAGATGGTCAGGCTAACGTCTTCGACCGCATTTTGGCCGTCAAAGGTTTTGGTGAGGTTACGGATTTCCAGCAGAGGGGTGAAGACCTTCTGCGACTTGGCTTGAGGACGAGGGATAGCGTCGTTCAATCGGGGTGCTCTCCGGTGCAAACAGTACAAAAAACCACGGCGATTGCCATGGCCCAAAATGGCAATGCAGGCGGGTAGCCCCGCCTGCTGGTCAAGACAACACTGAAAGCCGGGCCCGGCATTTTGGGCCCTGAGTACTAGCGTCCGCTTTTAACTTTAGTCCAGGCGCGGGTAATCACACGATCCAACTTCGGCGACTGCACGTTCAGCGTGAACAGCTTGGCACGCAGATCGGCCGGTGGGTAGACGTTCGGATTATCACGCACTTCCGCTTTCACCAGCGGAGTGGAGTCCTTCACCGCGTTGGCGTAATAGACGTAGTTGCTGATGCCGGCCATCACATCGGGCTTCATCAGGAAGTTCAGGAACTGGTAGGCGGCGTCCTTGTTTTTGGCATCTGCCGGCATGGCAAACATGTCAAAATAGGTCAGCGCCCCTTCTTTAGGAATGGCATAGGCCACGTTCACGCCGTTCTTCGCCTCTTTGGCGCGGTTGGCCGCCTGCATCACATCACCGGACCAGCCTATCGCTACGCAGATATCGCCGTTCGCCAGGTCATTGATGTATTGAGAAGAGTGGAAGTAACGGATGTTCGGCCGCAGCTTAAGCAGCAGATCGTTGGCCGCACCGGTGTAATCCGCTGCGTTGGTGCTGTTGGGATCCTTGCCCAGGTAGTGCAGTACGGTAGCGTAAACCTCGCTCGGCGCATCCAGGAAGGAAACACCACAGCTTTTAAGCTTCTCGAGGTTTTCTGGCTTGAGGATCAGATCCCAGCTGTCGACCGGCGCATCTTTGCCCAGTACCGCCTTCACCTTGTCGACGTTATAGCCGATGCCGGTGGTCACCATCAGGTAAGGGATACCGTACTTGTTGTCCTTGTCATTGTGTGCCACCAACTGCAGCATTTCGGGATCAAGGTTTTTGTAGTTCGGCATCTTGCTCTTGTCGAGCGGCTCGAAAATACCGGCCTTCGACTGGCGCTCAAGGAAGTTGGATGAAGGCACTACCAGATCATAACCGGTGCTGCCCGCCATCAGTTTGCCTTCCAACACTTCATTGGAGTCAAAGACGTCGTACACCACTTTAATGCCGGTTTCTTTCTGGAATTTGGCTAAGGTGTCCGGCGCAATATAGTCGGACCAGTTATAGACGTGCAGCGTTTTTTCCTCGGCTGACGCCGTGACGGACGCGGCCATCAGCAGGCCGGCAACAACACCCGATAACCACTTTTTACGTTGGGTGACCATCCGTAACTTCCTCCAAAACAGGGGTGAATCATAGAATTGAACTTGTATCGCAAACTGATACAAAACCTTTCCTGATCGAGCGCAATCGTTGCAACCGCGGATTGAATAGCTATGCAGTTGATTGCAGACACCTTTTTCAACTGCCCAGCCCGCATGGTCACCTGGGGAATCGCAAGCCCTTAGCAGAATCAGCAGCATAACCGCTGTTGCCAAAACGCACCAGCCTCCGGGGGCAAAAACGGCTTTTATCGATTTTTTATGCAGTTTCTCTCTATGTGATACGCCATTAATGGCATAAACGGCGAGAAATATCGGGCAAAAGAGGGTAAAACGCAGAATATATTATCGTGGAAGGGAATAACGGCAGCATGCCGCCAGAAGGGCGACATGCATAATCTACAACGGGGATCAGTGCAACATTGGCAGGCGTTCGGCGCTAGCCGGGTTCTCTTCCTCGTCACCCATAAACAGCAGATCGTTCGCCCGCGCCTCGAGGATCACCATGGAGATCTGCTCTTCGCCCTGCTGCATAAAGTGCGTGAACTGTTCCAGCGTGACGCCCACGGCGATACTTAGCGACTGACAGACGATCAGCTTCGGCAGGTTATCGTCCTGGATATCGACAAAGGCTTTGATGGTCAGCGAACTGGCGTTGATCTGGCTGAGATCGGCCACCAGAGGGATCAGCGCGGTCGGCTTCACCTCGGCCAGGGCGGAAAACAGAATAACGTTGTCCACCAGATCGAGTTTGGCGTCAAATACGCCGTCGAAGTTTTGCATGTGCGGCAGGTGCAGCGCCTGACAGGAATCGCACTCAAAGAATGAAATGCCCGATTGATCCAGCCAGCGTCGCAACAACGCCAAATCAGGGACAATGAGTGAATCCATAATACCAGCCTCACAATATTCAAAACGCGAAAAGGCGCATAGCTTACGGAATATTCCCCCGCGATGCCACGATCAATGCGGCTTAATTCGCTATTTGGGCAAATATCGCCGGGAAAAAACCGCAAAGCTGGCGATTGCAAAGCCGATTTTGGTCGGCAACATCAGCCGCCCGACTTGAGACGAAATCCCGCTCTGGCGCGCGGCTCGATATACTCGATCATCATGCCGGCAATATCCAATCCCGTGGTGGTTTCCACCCCTTCAAGCCCCGGTGAGGCGTTCACTTCCATCACCAGCGGGCCGCGAGTCGCTCGCAAAATATCTACCCCGGCGACGTCCAGTCCCAGCGTGGTGGCCGCCTTAACCGCAACAGCTCGCTCTTTGGCGGTGATGCTCACTTTGCGGGCGGTACCGCCACGGTGCAAATTGGACCGGAACTCTCCGGGCTTGGCCTGACGCTCAATCGCGGCCACTACCTTGCCGCCGACCACCAGACAACGCACGTCACTGCCATGTGCCTCGCGAATATATTCCTGCACCAGGATATGGGCGTTAAGGCCGCGAAAGGCGTCAATAACGCTTTCCGCCGCCTGGCGGGTTTCCGCCAGCACCACGCCGATACCCTGCGTCCCCTCCACCAGTTTGACCACCAGTGGCGCACCGCCGACCAGCTCAATCAAATCACCGGTATCGTCCGGCGAATGGGCAAAACCGGTGATTGGCAGATCGATCCCCTGGCGTGCCAGCAACTGCAGCGAACGCAGTTTGTCGCGTGCACGGGTGATCGCCACCGACTCATTCAGCGGGTAACTACCCAGCAGCTCAAACTGGCGCAGTACGGCGGTACCATAAAAGGTGATAGCGGAGCCGATGCGCGGGATCACCGCATCGTAGCGTTCCAACTGACGGCCGCGATAATGAATGGTCGGCGCGGCCGGGTTAATGTTCATATAGCAAGAAAGCGGATCGATAATATCCACGCTGTGGCCGCGCTGCTCTGCCGCCTCCACCAAACGCTTGCATGAGTACAGCGTTCCATCGCGCGAAAGAATGGCAATTTTCACTCGTCACCCCAAAAAGGCAATCACCTGCCAGGCAGGCCTGCACCGATGGCCATCACTCAGCCGCGCGGCTCACTGTCGTTTTTATCGACCGGCGAATGAGGCTTATGCCGATCGTTCTGCGGCGGCTGACCGCCGCGCATTAGCGGGCCAAATCCTTGCACCACGCGCCAAACCAAAAAAGCCGCCGCCGGGACCATCAGCGCCACGCCGAGGAAAATCATGCCCACCGCTGCCTGCTGGGAAGCCAACCAGCCCGGCAATTGAACGTGACCGTGAATGCTCAGATAAGCCAGCACTAATGACAGCATGCCCAGGCCTTCCAAAACCAACACCGTACGGGGTAAGTCACCGAATGAACGCATATTTTTCTTCTCCAGAAGCTCTGCCTCCAGTGTAGTGAATTCCCCCCGATGGCGACAGCCCCGGCGGCTTAATCGGTTAGATGAATCAGATTAACAGGTAATTCCTGCTTTTTTTTCGCTGACCCAACGGGCATAGTAGGCGCCATCAATGCGGGTAATGCTCAACCTTAAGTCTTTTTTGACTGACAGAATGTCATTGCAGTTGCGATTAAATTATTGAATATCAATCTAAGGAGTGTTGCATGTTTGCAGTTATCTTCGGGCGCCCAGGCTGTCCTTATTGTGTCCGTGCGAAAGAGTTGGCGGAAAAACTGACTGAAGAACGTGACGATTTCAACTTCCGTTATGTTGATATCCACGCTGAAGGCATCACCAAAGCCGATCTGGAAAAAACCGTTGGCAAACCGGTAGAAACCGTTCCGCAGATCTTCCTCGATGAGAAACACATCGGCGGCTGCACCGATTTCGAAGCTTATGCCAAAGAAAACCTGAACCTGTTCCAGTAAGTTTCAGGCAAGAACGACAAAAAGGCGCTCAAAGCGCCTTTTTTTATTGCCGTTCGCGGCGGTGACATTGCAGATAAGCCTGCAACAAGCCGCCGATAAACAGCGCCAGCAGCGCGCCAAACATGCACCAGAATACCGCGCTGGTGGCGTAAGCCAATTCCTGCCAGAACGAATAAGAGGGTGTTAACCAAAAGTGGCGGATGATCAGGCACAGCGGCAGTGCATAGAGCGCGCCCAGTAACGGGCAGAGAATGCGTTTTTTACTCGACAGATAACTGGCAACCACGCCGGGTATCACGAACAGCAACAGGCCGGTCTCCCCCCGATGCTCATGATCGGTACTGCCAAAGACTCCGCTCTGCTGGCCGAGATACACCAGGCTGAACAGCAGGAAACAGCTCAAAATACCCCACCAATACCGTTCGCTCGCCATACCCTACTCCCCCTTAATCTGTTACCACACCGTAGAAATCAGCCGTGTCACAAAGCCGGTGACGCCTTGCCGTAGAACGGCAACGCTGAACTGAACTTTTTCCTTGGCTACTAAAAGAGAGCTACCCCGCTAAATTTCAGGCTGCGTATCCTCGGCACCGGCGGCTATGCCGTTGGGCAGAGCACGTCTCTGGCTGCAGACGACGGCGTTGCGGCTTGAAATACAACGAGTAAAAATGCGTTCGGTGGCGCAGGAACTCAGCTTTATGCTGGCTGTCATGCGCCATAGCGACTAGAATAAACGCCGCCGATCGATGGTTCGAATCGCCTTCCGCTGGTTAGTTATTTATGACGTCGATTTTTGACTGAATTTATATCTTATAGTTATCTATATCAAGCACTTACTGGTAAACAATAAGTTATCCTCCGTGAACATAAACGTCGCTAGTTTGTTAAACGGTAACTACATCCTGTTACTGTTCGTGGTACTCGCACTGGGGCTGTGCCTCGGTAAAGTCCGTCTGGGCTCCGTTCAACTCGGTAATTCCATTGGCGTTTTGGTGGTTTCGCTGCTGCTTGGCCAACAACATTTCGCCATTAACACCGAAGCGCTAAATCTCGGCTTTATGCTGTTTATTTTCTGCGTTGGCGTGGAAGCCGGGCCCAACTTTTTCTCGATATTTTTCCGCGACGGTAAAAATTACCTGATGCTGGCGCTGGTAATGGTCGGTTCCGCGATGGTGATCGCCATCGGTCTCGGCAAACTTTTCCATTGGGATATTGGCCTGACCGCCGGCATGCTCGCCGGATCCATGACCTCAACCCCAGTCCTGGTAGGCGCTGGCGATACGCTGCGCAATACCATCACCAACGGCCCGGCGCTGCTGGCGGCACAGGATCATCTGAGCCTCGGCTATGCCCTGACCTATCTGATTGGCCTGGTGAGTCTGATTTTCGGCGCACGTTACCTGCCTAAGCTGCAACACCAGGACCTTTCCACCTCCGCTCAGCAAATTGCCCGCGAACGTGGCCTGGACACGGACAGCCAACGCAAGGTTTATTTGCCGGTTATCCGCGCATACCGCGTGGGACCGGAGCTGGTGGCCTGGGCCGATGGCAAAAACCTGCGCGAACTGGGCATCTATCGCCAGACCGGCTGCTATATCGAACGCATTCGTCGTAACGGTATTTTGGCGAACCCGGACGGTGACGCGGTGCTACAGGTAGGCGATGAAATCTCGCTGGTTGGCTACCCCGATGCCCATGCACGGCTGGATCCCAGCTTCCGCAACGGCAAAGAGGTCTTCGACCGCGATCTGCTGGACATGCGCATCGTCACCGAAGAGATTGTGGTCAAGAACAGCAATGCGGTGAACAAGCGCCTGAGCCAGCTGAAGCTGACCGATCACGGCTGCTTCCTCAACCGGGTGATCCGTAGCCAGATTGAAATGCCTATCGACGACAGTATCGTGCTCAACAAAGGCGATGTACTACAGGTCAGCGGCGACGCTCGCCGGGTGAAAAGCGTGGCGGAGAAGATTGGCTTTATCTCGATCCACAGTCAGGTCACCGATCTGTTGGCATTCTGCGCCTTCTTTATCATCGGGCTATTGATTGGCCAGATCACCATCCAGTTCAGCAACTTCTCGTTCGGCATCGGTAACGCCGCCGGCTTGCTGATGTCCGGCATCATGCTCGGCTTCCTGCGTGCCAACCACCCGACCTTTGGCTACATTCCGCAGGGCGCGCTCAATATGGTTAAAGAGTTCGGTCTGATGGTGTTTATGGCCGGTGTCGGCCTGAGCGCCGGTGCCGGTATTGGCCACAGCCTGGGTGCCGTTGGCGGCCAGATGCTGATTGCCGGACTGATCGTCAGCCTGGTGCCGGTGGTGATCTGCTTCCTGTTCGGCGCTTACGTGCTGCGCATGAACCGTGCCCTGCTGTTTGGCGCCATTATGGGGGCCCGCACCTGTGCGCCGGCGATGGAGATTATCAGCGACACCGCACGCAGCAATATCCCTGCCCTGGGCTATGCCGGTACCTATGCTATCGCTAACGTATTGTTAACCCTGGCCGGTTCGCTGATTGTAGTGTTGTGGCCGGGGATCCTCGGCTAAACGATAAGCAATGAAGATGAATCAGTGGCAAAAATATTTTGAAATTTTTATCCCCGGTGAGAACTTTCCTTGCCGGGGGTAGTCTGAATTAGTGCCACTGCTTTTCTTTGATGTCCCCATTTTGTGGAGCCCGTTAGTCCCGCCTTTTTAGGTTCAAGACTATCGGGTTTTTTGTTGCCTGAAATAAAGTGAGCCGGTGGTTCGGCCCAACAAAACCATTAAATTCATTGATACTCAGACGTGACTTATAGGCAGGCGTCACTCATCCGAAAATTGCGATGAACTCAAAGATTGCGCGAATAACTCACCCATTTCGCCATGTCCTGATGGGATATATTCCCACCGCACACCACCATCCCGATCACCGCATTGGCGGGCAGCTTGGGCGCAATAGCCAGCACAGCGGGAATGAGCGTTCCGGAAGCCAATTCGACCCACTGCTTAGCCTCTTCGCCAAAAGCGATCATCCCTTCGATGGCAGCCTTATCTGAAACAACCACTATGTCTTCGACATAAGCTTGGGCATGCGCAAGCATCATTTCATCAATGACGGGCACCCCCAGCGTGGAAATAATGGACGTGACCTCAATCTCGACAGGTTTCCCGGCGCCAAGCGCCTGATGCATTGAATTCGCGCCCGCAGTTTCAACACCCCAAATCCTGATCTCCGGCTTGATGGTTTTCAGCGCCGTCGCCACACCGGCCAGCATGCCACCGCCACCTACAGCAACGAAAACATCGGTTAAATCAGGACAATCGGCGATAAACTCAAGTGCCAGGGTGCCATGCCCTTCGGCTATCAGCGAATCGTTACAGTCATCGATAACCACATAACCTTCGGCTGCCAAGGCCTTCGCTCGCTCAAACGCCGCATGAACATCCGTTTCTATCATGACGCTACTGCCCAACTGTCGGACCCGGTCGATAGCGGTTGAGGGTGCGCTGGGTGGCATAATAATGGTGACGTCAGCGCCAAAGATTTTCGCAGCCTCGGCGATCGCAATACCAAAATTACCGCCGCTCACCGCAACAAACCGGTTATCTTTGAGATCATCCGCCAGTTTCAAAAATTTGTTAAGCACCCCTCGAGCTTTAAAAGAGCCGCCAAGCTGGGTGTTTTCCAGCTTCAGGAAGACGGGCCGCTGGATCTTTTCAGCCAGTTTCGAACCGGGAATGGCCGGCGTGCGAATCACTTTCTCAGATAAACGCTCTGCTGCTTCAATGATGGCGTTAAATTCAATTAATTTTGTCATGTTGGCCCAGTTAGGTAGATTGCGTTGCTGTGTATCGACACCAAACTACATACTTTTACTGCCGTTTTCTATTGCTACACCCCATTGTGCGACACACAAAAAAAAGCCCGTTTGGGGGCTATGGCCAACGGCGCAATGCACTCCCCCAAACGGGCTTTTATTCGGTAATGACTTAGCCGTGCTAATGGTTAGCACGCATCGATATTATTTCTGCTCGGCCTTGCTCACTGTCTCTTCGGCTTTCCACACGCGGTATTTCACTTCCACGTCTTTCGGCACGTAGACCACAATCGGCAAGCGGCTGTTGTAACGCTGCATGGACGCGTCACCCAAATTGGCAGCGATAAATTTCTGCTGTTTGCTATTGTCTGGGCACCCCATCAAGGTGGAGGCCGGATCGGACAGTTTTTCCAACACCAGATAGTCATAGCCCCAGCCGGAAAGGGTTTTGCTTTCCAGCGTGCCGCCGATCATGTGGTGGTTGCAGTCCACTTCCAGCGTTTTGCCGATCAGCAGTTCCACCTTGAAGTTCTCTTCGTGTTCCTGTTTAGGCAGGTAAATCACCTGACGGCTCATGCCTTTTTCCGCTTTAGGGTATGGCGCGACCTTTTCCAGCGGCTGTTTGCTGATATCAGTGTCTTCGGCAGAGGTGGCAGCAATGGCGCTGGCGGAAACGGCCATCAGCAGGCCGGAAAATACGACGGATGCCTTGTTCATGTTTTATCCCTACAATGATTAAATGCTTCGCCCATAAGCTAATACACTCCTGACAAGCTCGCCAGCAGTTTAATCTTCTTTACAATGGACAATGGTCAGCAACAACAACCAGAATGCCGACCAAAAATCAGGATAAGCAATCAGCGAGATGCGTTTTCAGCGATATAAGCCTTCACCACCTGGTAGACATAATCCTGACACGCAAGCCCGGTCTGCGGATCGTATTTACCCTGGTTGGTAATATTGTTGGACAGGACGCGAATGCCGACAAAAGGAATATTGAAAGCCGCGGCTATCTGAGCGGCCGAAGCCGTTTCCATCTCTTCTACCGAGGTATGATATTTTTCGCGGAAGTCACGAATGCGATCCAGTTCGCTGTTCCAGACGTCGGCGGAGCCAATCACTCCTTCAACGACCTTGCCCTGCGCGTAGCTGCCCTTAACGCTCTCCGCTATCGCCAACAGTTTAGCGTCTGCCGGGAATTGACGGATCGTATGGGGATTTTTATCCTCACCGGCGCTGCCTTTCGAAGCCAGCAAATCCATAGGTTGCCACTGCCGTGAATCACTGCCTTCGCCCTGTGCTTTTTTCGGCGTTTTAAACGCGCCCAGGCTAACCGAATATTTTCCCAGCACGATGTCATACACTTTCAGCGCAGGATCGTGGCCGCCGGCAGTGCCCTGATTGATGATCGCCACCGGACGGAACTGGGTCGCGGCGATCGCCGTAGCCGCCGCCGCGTTAGACATGCCTTTCAGCGTTTCCGACACCACTACCGGATAACCGTCCACGGTGCCGCGCCAGAAGCGCCAGCCGCCAATTTGTTCTTCACGCGGGTTGTCCAGACGTTGGGCGAAACGTTCCGCCTCCACCGGCATTGCGCCCTGAACCACAATCGGCCCGGGGACAACGCCCTGCTGCGCCACCGTCAGAGGAGAAAACAGCGCGCCACAGACCGCCAACAGCACAAGATTCAATTTTTTTGTCATCGCCACATCTTCCCAATAAAAAGCAAACGATTACCTTAACTGAAAGCCGATAGCCCGCCTATCCCTTTCTCGCAGCAGGCTTGCCCGGGCATTAAGGTTTTCTTAAGACAGAATTATTACAGTGGGGCTCTCTATCACTCTGATTGAATCTGAGCCCTGCGTGAATCCAAAACCTTCACTAAATCAATCCTCAACAACACCCCAAATTCAGACTAACGCCCTTTACTCGCTGCCGGCATCCTTTTACCGTTGGCAGGTTTTTGGGTTGATAGCCAGTGGGTTGCTGTTCCTTTGGCTGTCGCGCAATGAACAGCTGGACTGGGCCATCAGCAATTACTGGTTCGACGCCGCCAGCGGGCATTTTCCGTGGCAGAACAATCACTGGCTGGACTTGATTAACCACCGCCTGCTGAAAATCGGCGTGATTACCGGTGCGGTGCTGGCGCTGTTCTGGGGCATTTATCGCCGTAACCCGCGCATGATTGTCACCATGCTGCTGGTCGGCATTGGTCCCTTGGTGGTCGGGATTCTGAAAGTCACCAGCGCACATTCCTGCCCTTGGGATTTAATCGAATACGGCGGTAAGGCGATGTCCTACCCTCTGTTCGGCGCAATACCGGCGGTACCTGGACCGGGGCGCTGCTTCCCTGGCGGTCATGCCTCCAGCGGCTTTGCCGTGATGGCGCTGTTTTTCCTGTTTTATCCGCAACGCCCACGCCTGGCTTACTGGTGTTGGTTCGGCGGCATTGTGCTCGGCATGCTGATGGGTTTTGGTCAGGTCATGCGCGGCGCACATTTTCTTACCCATAACCTGTGGGCGGGTTGGTGGGTCTGGCTCAGCCAACTGGCTGTTTATTGCATGGCGAGCGGGTTTGTCCGCCGCAAGACGAGGTAACTATGATAGAGCAGTTGAATTATCTTCTTTTCGCCTGGATCAACGCGACCCCGGCGTCCCCCGAAGGATCGATCGATGTCGCCACTTTTCTGGCGCGCGATCTGATCGCTATCGTGCCGATGCTGATTATCGGACTATGGCTGTGGGGGCCGCAGAACCAATTGGTGTCGCAACGTGAAGTGGTGGCCAAGACGACAATTGCTCTGCTGTTTGCCATGCTTTCTGCCGCCACTATCGGCATGCTGCTGCCACACGAACGGCCATTCGTCGCCGGTGTGGGGTATACCTTCCTGGCGCATGCGCCGGACAGTTCCTTCCCCAGCGATCACGGTACCGCCATCTTTACTTTCGCACTGGCTTTCCTGTTCTGGCACCGTGTCTGGTCAGGGATTTTATTGTTAATCGTGGCGGCTGGCATCGCCTGGTCCCGTGTCTATCTGGGTGTGCACTGGCCGTTGGACATGGTGGGTGGCTTCCTGCTCGGTCTGGTAGGCTGCCTGTTTGCCCAACTGGTGTGGAACCTGTTCGGCGACATCATTGCCGCCAAACTGACGCGCCTGTACCGTTTCCTGTTCGCCTTCCCGATCCGTAAAGGGTGGGTTAAAGAGTAATATCTCTTCAGACAGGGGCGGCTCCGCCCCTGTCTCACACCACCCCGGTGGTGACACTGAAGGCTCTCATTTTCCCCGCCTCTATCACCATTGCAGGAAGTTTATCGCCCTTACCGGTGGCCGGTTGGATAAACCTGAACAAACGCTGGCTGCCCTGTTGTGTGACGGGGCGCAGACCATAGTTAAATTGTTCGGTGGAAAAACGCGTGACGTATCGCCTGCCCTTTGAGGCCAACATAAAGAACTCGGCCTGATCGACATACAACGACAAATCGTCCGAACACAGCACGCCCCGATCGGCGATGCTCCCCGTTGGCATCAAGGCCGGTGCCGGTAAATTCTGCCGGAAAATGGCTGCTGGGATGCAGCCATAATTTAATTGGCAGACATAATTCAGCGGTAAAGGCGCTTCGGCGAGATTAGTGATTTGCATATCAATGGAAAATTGTGCGCTGTCCGCCGTCAAGCTCACCGCCGGGCGCAACCTGCACTGCCGATCGGCAAGTTCGCCACTGCCGTACAGCGTCAGGGTATTCCCCTCTAGCTGCAACGCTACACGCTGCATGTTTAATTCTGATGATGAACCATCCTCATACGGCCAGGGTGAATGGAAAGCAACGCCGCTATGAGGATGGCAACGGGCCGCCTTGACGCTACGACGGCCCGACTTCAGCGAGTAGCCATCAAAATCGGCATCCCAAATCGTCATCCCACTGTAGGGCAATACCCGCAGCGAGCCGCGGCTATTTTCCAACGTCAGCATCGGTCCTGCCTGAGCACAATCAACAGCGGTAACCACAAAATCCGCATTGCGGAAAACTTCATCTGGTTGTGCCCCAAACCGCTGTGGCACCAGATTTATTAGCATATCCATAGTTTTTCCCCTGGGTGTTCTCGCAGGTCAAACCTGCATCCAGCACCAAAATGTTATTTAAATAACATATCATCACTGCCAATGTTATACACCACACAGCCTAAAAACGATGATCTGTGCTTCATTTTTAAAATCACGCTATCCTAACCGTTAGATGGATGTTATTATTCTAACATTATTCACATTGTGCTTTGATCAAACCTCAACAAGGAATCGAAATGACGACTGAAAACATTGATTACGCCCGCTATGTCGACCACACCCTGCTGGCGATGGATGCCACCGAAGAGCAAATCGCCAAACTCTGTGAAGAAGCGCAGCAGCACAACTTCTACGCCGTTTGCGTTAACTCCGGCTATGTGCCGCTGGCTGCGCATCTGCTGCAGGAAAGCGAAGTGAAAATCTGTTCGGTGATCGGCTTCCCTCTGGGTGCCGGCCTGACCGTAGCCAAAGCTTTCGAAGCCAAAGCGGCGATTGCAGCCGGCGCGCAGGAAATTGACATGGTGATCAACGTAGGCTGGCTGAAAAGCGGCCTGCTGGATGAAGTCAAAGCCGACATCGCCGCCGTGCGCGAGGTTTGCGCGGCGATCCCGTTGAAGGTAATATTGGAAACCTGCCTGCTCAGCGATGCGCAGATCGTTCAGGTTTGTGAAATGTGTCGCGAACTTGATGTGGCCTTCGTTAAAACCTCTACCGGCTTCAGCACCGGCGGTGCTCGTGAAGAGCACGTCAAGCTGATGCGTGCGACAGTAGGCAGTGAGATGGGGGTTAAAGCATCCGGCGCCGTGCGCGATCGCGCAACCGCCGAGAAGATGATCAAAGCAGGCGCTACTCGTATCGGCACCAGCTCTGGCGTAGCAATCGTTTCCGGTGATCAGGCTGCCGCCGGCAGCTACTGATAAACTGAGGCGCCTCAGTACCGGGCGCGCGCCGTGATAATCTGATGCGGGGTAATGTGTCCAGCCTTAGACTGGTCAACTATTACCCCGCATTTGTGTGTTCGGCCCTGGAGAATGGCTCTTAACCCTGTGGGAAGACAGATGGAAACTCGGCGCGAAGAACGAATCAACCGGTTAGTCCAGGCGTTAAAGCGCTCTGACAAGATCCATTTAAAAGAAGCCGCCGTGCTGTTGGGCGTTTCAGAAATGACCATCCGCCGCGATCTCAGCGCGGAGCCGGCCGCCGTGGTGCTGTTGGGCGGCTATGTGGTCGCCGATCCCCGCAGCAATGGCGTCACCAACTATTTTGTCTCCGATCAAAAGGCCAAACAGGTCACGGAAAAGCGTCGTATCGGCCTGCTGGCCGCAGCGTTGATCAACGAAAACGACACCGTATTTTTCGACTGCGGCACCACCACCCCGGCGATCATCGATGCCATTGCCGACGATCTGGTGTTCACCGCAGTATGCCACTCGCTAAATACCTTTCTGGCGCTCCAGGACAAACCGAACTGCAAAGTGATCCTGTGCGGCGGTGAATTCAAGCCGAACAACTACATTTTCACCGCCGTCGGCCAGCACAACGAGCTGGATCATATCTGCCCGAATATCGCCTTTATCTCCGCCGCCGGTCTGAGCCTGCAGCATGGCGCCACCTGCTTTAATTTTGACGAGCTGGAAATGAAACACCGGGCAATGGCCATGGCACAGCAAAAAATCCTGGTGGCCGATCACAGCAAGTTCGGTAAAACCAAGCCCGCCTGCATTGGTCCGCTGACGCAGTTCGACCGGGTGATTACCGATCGTCAGCCCGAGCCGCAGTTTGCGGACTTTTTCAGTGAAAACGCGATCGCCATTCGTTTTTAAGCTGAATTTTACCGTCGGTTCCAGCCGACGGTGCCCTTCCCTGGCTCCCTTCTCTCTGCAAAAATTGAACAAATAATCTTCGATTGATGCGCAAATCTCTTTATCCACAGCCAATCTCAGGTTAATAAATTGCAACAGTTCTTCCTGCTTATTCCTTTAGCACGGATAAATCCCACACAATATTACTTTCACGCCCGGTATCTGCGGGGTTTTATATGATAAATCGCAATAACATCTACAAGCTAAATATCAACAATTACGCAACCAATCCGGTTTAAATATAACCAATTTAGTTTATTTATATGATGAATGGTTAAGCATTTTTATCCGCTATCCAGTTAAGTAGTTTACCTTCGTTATTAGCGGGATATTTTAAATAAAACCATATAAAACAATTAATTAAAAGTTAATTCACTTAAAATCACAATGTGATCTACGTCACTAAAACCGCTTATTCCGGGTTTTTAGCTAGATCCAAACTCACGCTTAAAATATATTGCTCGGCTTGCTGACAACGGCAGCGTTTTATCTGGTTACAGATCGTCCACACCGGATAAATCCTGAAACATCCATGAGAGCGTTTTCAGCATGAAATCTTACACAAGCGCGCAACATATGCATGAAAAACCAATAAAAAAGCAATTAACCGCACATATTACGCATTTGGGAGCATGATCACGGTTGTTTCTACTGTAAATCGTTATCTTGCCGCCAACGAAAATCGGCAGGCCATGACCTTCCGGCAGCAGTATCGATGTGAGGCCCTTCGGGAGCGGAATATCATTTGATTAATTATCCGCCACACTGGCCAACGGTAATTAGCATAATAAACAACCAGGGGGACGCCAATTATCCCCGCAAGCAACACCTGATTCTTACCGATGCCGCCATCTGCTCTTGCGACATTCGGTTTTAACCTTAAGTTTTGCCTTTAATTTTAAATTAACGTGTTCACTTCGGAGATATTTATGGACACTACACAGACCGGCACCATTGCCTCTGCGGCTTCTGGCTCTACCAGTACCTGGCGTAAAACCGACACCATGTGGATGTTGGGCCTGTACGGCACCGCGATCGGCGCAGGCGTTTTGTTCCTGCCAATCAACGCCGGTATCGGTGGTTTGATTCCCCTGATCATCATGGCCATCATCGCTTTCCCGATGACCTTCTTCGCCCACCGTGGCCTGTGCCGTTTCGTGCTCTCCGGTAAAAATGCCGGTGAAGACATCACCGAAGTAGTTGAAGAACACTTTGGTATCGGCGCCGGTAAGCTGATCACCCTGCTCTACTTCTTCGCCATCTACCCAATCCTGCTGGTTTACAGCGTGGCGATCACCAACACCGTCGACAGCTTCATTACTCACCAGTTGGGTATGACGTCGCCACCGCGCGCCATTCTGTCGCTGATCCTGATCGTGGGCCTGATGACCATCGTTCGTTTCGGTGAGCAAGCTATCGTGAAGACCATGAGCATCCTGGTGTTCCCGTTTGTTGGCGTGCTGATGCTGCTGGCTCTGTACCTGATCCCTAACTGGTCCACCGCCATCTTCGACAACGTTTCCCTGTCCGGCGCCGGTACAGGTATGGGCCACGGCCTGATCATCACCCTGTGGCTGGCAATCCCGGTCATGGTGTTCTCCTTCAACCATTCGCCGATCATCTCCGCCTTTGCGGTAGCCAAACGTGAAGAATACGGCCAGGAAGAAGCCGAGAAGAAATGCTCTCGTATTCTGGGCTTTGCTCACATCATGATGGTGTTGACCGTTATGTTCTTCGTGTTCAGCTGCGTGCTGAGCCTGTCGCCGGAAAACCTGGCGGAAGCCAAGGCACAGAACATCTCCATTCTGTCCTACCTGGCCAACCACTTTAACAACCCGATGATCGCCTACATCGCGCCGGTTATCGCCTTTATCGCCATCACCAAATCGTTCCTGGGCCACTACCTGGGCGCACGTGAAGGTTTTAACGGTCTGATCGCCAAATCGATGAAGAGCCGCGGTAAAACCATCAGCACCAACAAGCTGAACCGCATCACCGCCATCTTCATGCTGGTGACTACCTGGATTGTTGCGACCCTGAACCCAAGCATCCTCGGCATGATCGAGAACCTGGGTGGTCCAATCATCGCCATGCTGCTGTTCCTGATGCCGATGTACGCTATCCGTAAAGTGCCTGCCATGCGCAAGTACAGCGGCCACATCAGTAACGTGTTCGTGGTAGTGATGGGCCTGATCGCCATCTCCGCAATCCTGTACAGCCTCTAATCCAGCCCGGCCGGCGCCCTGTGCGTCGGCTTCTCTGCACGGCCCCCTTTCCTGCATTAACGCCTAACACCTGAAGAAGGAGGCGAAACCATGGTCAGCGTTTTCGATATTTTTAAAATTGGTATTGGCCCATCCAGCTCCCACACCGTCGGTCCGATGAAAGCCGGCAAGCTGTTCGCCGATGAGTTGATCGCCAGCCAGCAGTTGATGGATACCACCCGCGTTGTGGTGGACGTCTACGGTTCGCTGTCTCTGACCGGCAAAGGACACCACACCGATATCGCCATCATTATGGGCCTGGCGGGTAACCTGCCGCACGACGTGGATATCGACGGTATCGCCGGTTTTATCCGTGACGTTGAGCAACGCGGTCGCCTGCTGATGGCCAAGGGTCATCACGAAGTGGATTTTCCGCTGCAAACCAGCATGAACTTCCACAGCAATAATCTGCCGCTGCATGAAAACGGCATGCGCATTAGCGCCTTCGCCAACGAACGTCTGCTGCACAGCAAAACCTATTACTCCACCGGCGGCGGTTTTATCGTCGATGAGGAACATTTTGGCCTGTCGGAGGCGAATCCGGTTCAGGTGCCCTTCCCGTTCAGCTCGGCGCGCGATTTGCAACAGCACTGCAAGGACGCTGGTCTTTCGCTGTCCGGTCTGGTGATGCAAAACGAGCTGGCGTTGCACAGCAAGGCCGAGATCGACGCGCACTTCGCCGAAGTCTGGCAAGTGATGCGTGCCGGTATTGAACGCGGCATGAATACCGAAGGCCTGCTGCCCGGCCCAATGAAGGTTCAGCGCCGCGCCGCAGCTCTGCGCCGTATTCTGGTGACCGGCGACAAGAACAACATCGATCCGATGAACGTCGTTGATTGGATCAATATGTTCGCCTTCGCCGTGAATGAAGAAAACGCCGCCGGTGGCCGCGTGGTGACCGCCCCAACCAACGGTGCCTGCGGCATCATCCCGGCGGTACTGGCCTATTACGACCAGTTTATTCGTCCGGTGAACCCTAATTCCTATAGCCGTTACTTCCTGACCTCCGGCGTCATTGGCGCGCTGTACAAGATGAACGCCTCTATTTCGGGCGCAGAAGTGGGCTGTCAGGGAGAAGTGGGCGTCGCCTGCTCCATGGCGGCGGCCGGTCTGGCTGAATTGATGGGCGGCAGCCCAGCTCAGGTTTGCATCGCGGCCGAGATCGCCATGGAGCACCATCTGGGGCTGACCTGCGATCCATTGGCTGGCCAGGTTCAGGTGCCCTGTATCGAACGTAACGCGATTTCCGCGGTGAAAGCGGTCAATGCAGCACGTATGGCGCTGCGTCGCACCAGCGAGCCGCGGGTGTGCCTGGATAAGGTGATTGAAACCATGTATGAGACGGGCAAGGACATGAACGCCAAATACCGTGAGACGTCGCAGGGCGGTCTGGCGATCAAGGTGGTCGCCTGTAACTGATAAAAGCAGAGGGCGCAATCATGCGCCCTCTGTTTGATAACAACGTGGTCTTTGACCCCTCGTGATAACTAGCCGAACACGCTGCCGAACCACTGGGTCAGTTTCATCATCACCATGTCCCAGATACGGCTGAAGAAGTTCCCTTCTTTCACCTCTTGCATCGCCACCAGCGGATATTGCTCGATGGTTTTGCCGTCAAGTTGGAAATCGATGGTGCCAACCACCTGATTTTTTGCCAATGGCGCTTCCAGCGTCGGCTGGTTCAGCTTGTAACTGGCCTTCAGGTTTTTCATCTGCCCTTTCGGGATAGTGACCGCCGCATCTTTCGCTACGCCCAACGGCACCTCGCCAACGTCGCCAAACCACACTTTCTGGGTAACAAACGGCTTGTCGGTTTTGATAGGGGTGGCAGTTTCGTAGAAGCGGAAGCCCCAGGTCAGCAGCTTTTCACTTTCGCTAAAGCGGACGCGATCGCTCGGCGCGCCCAGCACTACCGAGATCAAACGCATCGGGCCGTCGGTGGCCGAGGCCACCAGGTTATGACCGGCGCCACCGGTGTAGCCGGTTTTAATGCCGTCAACGTTCAGGTTGGAGCTCCACAAAAGACGGTTGCGGTTAACCTGGCGGATCTTGTTGAAGGTGAACTCTTTTTCTTTATGCAGCGCATATTCATCCGGCACGTCGCGGATCAGTGCCTGACTCAGCAGCGCCATATCACGCGCAGTGCTGTACTGCCCTTCCGCATCCAGACCGTGCACCGTCAGGAAATGGGTGTTCTGCAGGCCCAGCGATTTGGCGTAGTTGTTCATCAGGCCGACAAACGAATCCTGGCTACCCGCGACATAATCGGCCAGCGCGATGCTGGCGTCGTTACCCGACTGAATGACGATGCCTTTGTTGAGCTCCATCACCGGCACCTGGTCGCCCGGCTTGATAAACATCAGCGAGGAGCCACGCAACGCCGGGTTACCGGTTGCCCAGGCATCTTTACCTACGGTGACCATGTCTTCCGGCTTGATCTTGCCGGCCTTGATCGCCTGGCCAATCACGTAGCTGGACATGATCTTGGTCAGGCTGGCGGGATCGAGCCGGGTATCGGCATTGCCCTCCGTCAGAATTTTGCCGCTGTTGTAATCCATCAGCACAAAAGCTTTGGCATCGACCTGCGGGGCAGCCGGCGCTTCCGCCGCCTGTACGACAGGCGCAGCCAACAACAGGATGCTGACGCTAAAGGTTAATTTTTTCAGGGTAGTGGAAAAGTTTTTTTTCATCATGACGTCGCCAGAGTATCCATTCAAATCATTGAAATAGCGTTAACTTTCAAACATATTCACGTTTTCAGCCAACCAGCGAGAGTGGCCCGATACGCGTTTTCCAACCGCAAACTCCCTGCGGCCCCATGACGGGTTGAGCGGCGTACCGAAAATGCCCTTGCTGTGAGTTTATTAGATTCATCTTATTTTTGCAGGGTTTAGCGCGAATTTTCAGCATTTTTACATAACTGTACGCTGTTACGCGTAAATTGGATGAAAAGCCGACGGTGCGTCGTTTTTTTGAGCGACTCACGGCCATACGGCTGAACATCTGCACCGCTGAACATCCATGCCTCCATACGTCCAAATTGAATTAATATATTCCAAAAAGGCATATTGAGTGGTTATTTGTTCTTTTTAATGGGCTTATTGACAGCGCTATCATCCAGATAACGGCTTTAAACCGAATTATTCTGGAGATCCTCATGGCAATACCGCATTCCGTCATCGATATGATCGGTAACACCCCGATGCTGGAACTGACTCAGTTTGATACCGGCCCCTGCCGCCTGTTCGTCAAGCTTGAGAATCAAAACCCCGGCGGCTCCATCAAAGACCGCGTAGCGCTGTCGATGATTGAGCAAGCGGAACGCGACGGCAGCCTGCAGTCCGGCGGCACCATCATTGAAGCCACCGCCGGCAACACCGGCTTGGGCCTGGCGCTGGTGGCGGCCCTGAAGGGGTATAAGCTGCTGTTGGTGGTGCCGGACAAGATGAGCCGCGAGAAGATTTTCCATCTGCGCGCCCTGGGGGTAGAAGTGGTGCTGACCCGCTCCGACGTGGGCAAAGGGCACCCGGCATACTATCAGGATTACGCCAAACGGCTGGCCGACGAAATCCCCGGAGCGTTTTATATCGATCAGTTTAACAACCCGGCCAACCCGGCGGCCCATACCCGCACCACCGCGCCGGAACTGTGGCAGCAGATGGAGCATCAGGTCGATGCCATCGTGGTTGGCGTCGGTTCCGGCGGCACACTCGGCGGCCTGAGCCACTATTTTGCCGAAGTCTCGCCGCAAACCGAGTTTGTGTTGGCGGATCCGGCTGGCTCGATCCTGGCGGACTATCTCGATAACGGCCAGATCGGCGAGGCCGGCAGTTGGCTGGTGGAAGGGATCGGCGAAGATTTCATTCCGCCGCTGAGCGACTTTAACCAGGTGCGCGATGCCTATCGTATCGGCGATGCCGAAGCCTTCACCACCGCGCGCGATCTGCTGCGCAAAGAAGGCGTGTTGGCAGGTTCATCCACCGGCACCCTGTTGGCGGCAGCGCTGCGCTATTGCCAGGCACAAACAGAGCCGAAACGCGTGGTCACCTTCGTCTGCGACAGCGGCAACAAATACCTGTCTAAAATGTATAACGACCACTGGATGCTGGAACAAGGCCTGCTGAGCAAGCCGCAGCATCAGGATTTACGCGATTTGATCGCCTACCGTCATGACGAAGGGGCCGCCGTTTCGGTCGCACCGGAAGACACGCTGGCTATCGTTCATGCCCGCATGCGGCTGTATGACATCTCGCAGCTGCCGGTGCTGGAAGGCGATCGGGTTGTCGGCCTGATCGACGAGTGGGATCTGCTCAATGCCGTGCAGGCGGACGCCAGCCACTTCAGTCTGCCGGCCGCCCGCGCCATGACCCATTCGGTCAAGACGCTGCAAAAAGAAGCCAGCTATCAGGATTTACTGGCCACCTTCAATCACGGCCACGTAGCGGTCGTCCTCGACGGTGAGCGTTTCCTCGGTTTGATTACCCGCACAGACGTGCTTAACGCCTGGCGCCAAAAATTACGTTAATAAGGAATGATTGTATGGCCAAGTTTGATACGTTGACGGTTCATGCCGGTTACACGCCAGATGCCACCGGTGCGGTAATGCCGGCCATTTATGCGACCTCCACCTACGCCCAACCGGCGCCAGGGGAGCATACAGGTTATGAATATTCACGCAGTGCCAACCCAACGCGCACCGCGTTGGAGAGCGCCATTGCCGAACTGGAAGGCGGCAGCCGTGGGTATGCCTTTGCCTCTGGCCTGGCCGCCTGTTCAACGGTGCTGGAGCTGCTCGATCAGGGCAGCCATCTGGTGGCGGTCGACGATCTGTACGGCGGCACCTATCGCCTGCTGGAGAAGGTCCGCAGCCGTACCGCAGGCCTGCGCGTCACCTATGTTTCCCCGGCGGACCTTGCCGGGCTGGAACAGGCAATCGAACCGGATACCAAAATGATCTGGGTTGAAACGCCGACCAACCCACTGCTGAAATTGGCTGATCTGAGCGCCATCGCCACCATCGCTAAAAAACACGGTTTGATCAGCGTAGCGGACAACACCTTTGCCTCGCCTTATATCCAGCGTCCGCTGGATCTCGGCTTTGATGTGGTAGTGCATTCCGCCACCAAATACCTCAACGGCCATTCCGACGTGGTCGCCGGTGTCGCTGCGGTGGGGAATAACCCAGAGTTGGCCGAGCAGCTCGGCTTCCTGCAAAACGCGGTGGGCGGCATTCTCGATCCGTTCAGCAGCTTCCTGACGCTGCGCGGCATCCGCACCCTGGCATTGCGTATGGAGCGTCACAGCAATAGCGCCTTGCGTATTGCCCAGTGGCTGGAAGGTCAACCTCAGGTAGAAGAAGTCTACTACCCTGGTCTGCCGAGCCACCCGCAGCACGCGTTGGCGGCCAGGCAGATGAGCAGCTTTGGCGGCATGATTTCCGTACGGCTGAAAGGCGACGATGCCTATGCCCGCCGGGTGATCAAACGTTCACAGCTGTTTACCCTGGCAGAAAGCCTCGGCGGCGTGGAAAGCCTGATCAGTCAGCCGTTCAGCATGACTCACGCTTCTATCCCGCTGGAACAGCGGATGAAAACCGGTATTACGCCACAATTGCTGCGCCTGTCGGTAGGGATTGAGGATGCGGAAGATTTGATCGCCGATCTGCAGCAGGCACTGGCAGAGTAATTCAAAACAATCGGGTCGAACATGTTCGACCCGACTCACCCGGTTGGGCGCGGTATGCGGCCTCCTCCCTTAAGCAACCACATCCTGGTAATAACGCTGCGCCACATCCGGATGGGAACGGATGCGTCCTTTCAGGTAGTTAAAGCCTACGTCGCGCAACAGCGGATTATGCGGATCGCTGGTTGGGCCATGGGCTTCCGCGGCCAAATGTTCAGGCAGCTGATACACAGGCACCACCGCGTCCAGTCGCGCCCCGAGGAAGAAAGCAATCGACAGTCGATCGCTCCCCGCCGGTGGCGTCTCCACCCGATGTACCGTGGCACGCAGGTAGCCGTTGGTTGCCAACTCTAGCAATTCGCCAATGTTGACCACAAAGGTATCCTCAAGCGGTTCGGCGTCAACCCAGCGCCCTTCATCCACTTCAACCTGCAGACCTTTCTGCCGGTCCTGCAGCAGGAAGCTGAGAAAACCGGAGTCTTTGTGGGCGCCAACCCCCTGCCCGCTCGCGGTCGCTTCACGCCCTGGATAACGGATCAGTTTGATATGTTCATTGGGTTTGTCGCCGTAGAGCGAATCAAATGCTTGTTCCGGCAGTGAAAGCGACAGGGCAAAGGCGCGCAACAGCCGCAGCGACATGGCGGTCATTGCCTGCTGCCATTGCAATAACAGCGGTTTCAGCTCGGGCAGTGCCCCCGGCCATTGGTTCGGCCCTTGCAAACGCGCCCAGCGTGGGGTTGCTTCAGCCAACGGCAGTGCCGCTCGCTCTGCACCGATATCAAACTGTTCGCGCCAGTCCGGCTGGCCGCGGGTCAATTCAGCCGCCGCACGGTTATAGCCGCGAAAATGCGGCGAATGCACCATCTGCACCGCCAGTTTGTCGGCTTCCGGCAGGGCGAAAAACTGCCTCGCCAACCGTTGCAGCTGTGCATTCAGGGCACTATCAACGCCGTGGCCACGCAAATAGAAAAAGCCGACGTCACGCGCCGCAATACGCAAACCGTCAAGAAACGCCTGCCGCTGCCCGGCGTCGCCATCAAGCTGCGAAAGATCCAGCAGCGGCAGCTTCTTCAGCGTCAGTGGGGGTGTCATCATCCTGTTCCTCTTCATCCCCGACAAAAATCGGGCCGGTATAAAGGCGAATTATCAGCATCTTCAACTCCTGGATAGCCAGCGTATTACCCCTATAGTTACCACCGCGGCTCAAGCGTCAGCCAATATTGTTGCGTTCTAAGTTATGCAAACCTTCAACAAAGCGTCGCAAAACTGTCATCAATGCGACTTATGCTCTGCGCAATTTCGTTGTCGCCACTGGCTGGCGACTAACGCTATCCGCTATTCTATAAACAGCCCCATTCCCCCTCCCTGCCTGCCGGAGAAATACTGATGGATTTAGCCTTATTCGACCTGGATGAAACCCTGATTGATGAAGACAGCGCCAGCCTGTGGATGCGTTGGTTGGTCACTGAAGGGTTTGCACCGGCGGAACTGGAACAGCAGGAACAGCAACTGATGCAGCACTATTATCAGGGCAAGCTGTCCATGGAGGACTACATGCAGGCCACGCTGGCGCCGCTGGCCGGCCTGAGTACCGAAACGGTGGCCGGCTGGGTGCAGCGCTATATTCGCCGCGATATCCTGCCGCGAGTCTACCCTGCCGCCCGCGAGCGGCTGCTGTGGCACCGCGAGCGTGGTGATTGCATTCTGGTCATTTCCGCCACGGGCGAGCACCTGGTAGCCCCCATTGCCGCCCAGCTTGGCGCCGACGGCGCGCTGGCCATCGGCGTCGAAGTGCAAGACGGCCGCTTCACCGGCAACACCTACGGCACCATGACCTACCAACAGGGCAAGGTTATCCGCCTGAAAAAGTGGTTGGCTGAACATCCGGAACTGAGCTTCGAGCACAGCCACGGCTACAGCGACTCCCTCAACGACAAGGCGATGCTGGAATACGTCGACAGCGCCACGGTAATCAACCCCGACAGCGAACTCAACGCGTTGGCGCTGGAGAATGGTTGGGAGATTTGCCGCTGGGAACGCTGAATGTGTCGCCCACGTCGGCAAAAAATGCCTTCCAGTGTGACAAGCGCTGAATTGTGGAGTAGGAATAATTAGTTAGGTTGATTAACCCACGTAAAAGAGGCGTTCTATGCTGACCATTTGGGGTCGTGAAAATTCGAACAACGTCAGGAAAGTGCTGTGGTGCGCCGCAGAGCTGGAGCTGAGTTACAGCCATATCAACGCCGGAGGCGCTTTCGGCAAGGTGAACGACGAACTCTACCGTTCATTGAACCCGAATGGACTGGTGCCGCTGCTGCAAGACGATGACTTTGTGCTGTGGGAGTCCAACACCATAGTGCGCTATCTGGCTGCGAAGTTTGGTAGCGAACCTTTCTACCCGCAGGATCTGCAGGCGCGTGCCAGCGCCGAAAAATGGATGGACTGGACCACGGCCACCATTGTCAGTCACTTTAGCGTGGTGTTCTGGGGGTTGGTGCGTACCAAGCCAGAACTGCGTGACATGGCGAAGATCGAAGCGGCGATTGCCACACTGGAAAAGCATTTCGACATTGTGGAAGACACCCTGGGTCGTCAGCCTTACCTGTCCGGTGAAGACTTCGGCATCGGCGATATCCCGCTGGGCAGTTTCGCCTACGCCTGGTTCTCCATGCCGATCAAGCGCCAAGCTCGTCCGAACATGGAGCGCTGGTATAAGCAACTGACCGAGCGGCCAGCCTATCAGCGCGGTGTGATGAGTGAGTTAACCTGAGTTTCCTGCGCCCCGCATCCGCTGGGGCGCAATCCTCTCCTAGAGCCCTACCCGCAGCAACTTGCCGTTGCTTGCATCGGTTAACAGGTAAAGATAGCCGTCAGGCCCGACCCGCACTTCGCGAATGCGTTCACCGCGATCCTCCAGCAGCCTTTCTTCAGAAACCACGTTGTCTCCCTGCAGCGTCAGGCGGATCAGCGCTTCCTGGGCCAGCGCACCAATAAACAGCGAATGCTTCCAGGCAGGGAAACGCGGCGAATCATAGAATGCCATGCCGCTGATGCCCGGCGACACCGGCCAATAATGCAGGGGTTGTTCGGTGCCCGCGACCTTCTGCCCTTTCGCCTCCGGGATCGCCAGCCCGGAGTAATTGATGCCATAGGTGGCTATCGGCCAGCCGTAGTTTTTCCCTGCCTGCGGAATATTAACCTCATCGCCACCGCGTGGACCGTGTTCGTTCTCCCACATCACCCCGCTCCACGGATTCAACGCCAGCCCCTGAGGATTGCGGTGACCGTAGGACCAAATTTCCGGCCGCTTGCCGGCCTGGCCGACAAAAGGATTATCCGGCGGTACCGCGCCGTCGGCGGTTAAGCGCACCATTTTGCCCTGTAACTTGTCCAGATCCTGTGCCGTCGGCCGCTGATTATTCTCCCCGAGCGCGATAAACAGATTCCCCTGACGATCAAACGCCAGCTTGCCCCCAAAATGATTGCCGACCGACAGCTTGGGTTGCTGGCGGAAAATCACCTTGAAATTCTCCAGCCGTCGGTTGTCGGTGCTAAGTTGCCCGTAGCCTACCGCCGTCCCCGCTTTACCCTCATCGCCCGCTTCGGCGAAGCTGAGGTAAACTCGTCGGCTGGTGGAAAAATCTGGCGCCAGCAACACTTCCAGCAAACCGCCCTGGCCTTCGGCATATACCTGCGGCACACCGGCGATAGGCGCCGAAAGCCCCTGGCCCGGCAGCCAGAGCCGTAAACGCCCCGGCCGTTCGGTGATTAACATTCCCTGTTCGCCGGGCAGAAATGCCAGCGACCACGGGTGTTCCAACTTGTCCTGCAATTGCGTTACCGTCGGCGCGGCGTGCAGCAAGCCGCTGAACAACAGCAAAGCGGTCATCATAGTTAATCGGTGCATAGCGTCCTCCTGGACAAAAACTGATCTATTCAGTGTAGTTCAGCAGACTATTCTTAACGTTTGTTTTAAATTTCAATATGTTGCCTTTTAGTCAGACTGCGCTTAAGTTAAGAGTTCACCAAGGAGGAAAAATGAACATCACCGTAACCGAGACGCTCAATGAAGACACCCTCGACGTTATTCGTCAGGGGTTACGAACCCATAACAGCCCCTATGTGGATCCCAGCCTGCGTAAGCCGCTTGGCATTTACGCCCAGGGTGCCGCCGGCCAGGTGGTCGCCGGCCTGACCGGCGAGACCTGGGGCAACTGGCTGAGCGTTGAATGGCTATGGGTAGCGGACTCGCAACGCGGCAGCGGCCTGGGGCGTAAAGTATTGCTGGCGGCGGAACGGGAGGCGAAAGCACGCGGCTGCCGCTATGTTCGTTTGGATACCTTTAGTTTTCAGGCGCGGCCGTTCTACGAAAAACTCGGTTATCAACTGCAGATGACGCTGCAGAATTACCCGGTGGAACATGAATGTTACTTTCTCACCAAAACCCTAATTGAATAGCAGGTGACCTGATGGAAACCGCAACCATGGTTGTGAATTGCGTGGCATACAAGGCCGGTGAACGGCTGGGCGAAGTGACCATTGATGATATCAGCGAGGTGGTCAAACAGCCGGATACCTTCGTCTGGCTCGGGCTGTGGCAGCCGGAAGACGCCTTTATGCGCAAAGTGCAGGAGGAGTTCGGGCTGCACGATCTGGCGATTGAAGACGCGCTGTGCGCCCACCAGCGACCGAAGCTTGAAGCCTACGGTGACTCGCTGTTTATCGTGGTGAAAACCGCGCAATGGGGCAATGATGAAATAGAGTACGGCGAAACACACTTCTTCGTGGGCAAGAACTTCCTGATCACGGTACGACACGGTGCATCGCCCAGCTACGCCCCAATCCGCGCCAAGGCCGAAGAGAACCATAAGCAAATGTGCCGCGGCCCGGGCTTTGCCTTGTATTCGGTGTTGGACTTTGTAGTAGATAACTACCGTAGCGTGGTGGCGAAGTTCGAGGCAACCATTGAAGGCATCGAAGCCAACATGTTCAAATCGGAATTTGATCAGGCCGCCATCGAGAACGTCTACACCCTGCGGCGGCACCTGCTGGCGCTGCGCAATGCCGCGATGCCGATGGACGAAATCTGCAATCAGTTGATCCGCCTGCATGAAGAAGTGATCCCGAAAGAGCTGCGCGCCTATGTCCGCGACGTGCAAGACCATGCGCATCAGGTGGTCAGCAATATCGACGATATGCGCGAAATGCTGACCAACGCGATGCACGTCAATCTGGCGCTGGTCACCGTAAAACAGAACGAAGTGGTGAAACGCCTGGCCGGTTGGGGGGCGATCCTGGCGATCCCTACGGTGATATTCAGCCTGTACGGTATGAACTTCGCCGACATGCCAGAGCTGACATTTCCATGGGCCTACCACGCCACGCTGGGGGTCACCGTCGTCGGCTGCTTCTTCCTCTACCAGAAGCTGAAGCGCTCCGGCTGGCTTTAAACGAGGATGGGGCTGCGCATGGCAGCCCCTGATTACCGGTTACTCGGGCTGTACCTGCGGCTGTGGGCTTGGCCGGGTCAGTAAGCTGCCCATCACGAAGGCCGCGCCGCCCGCCAGCAAGCCGCCGTAGATAGGGCTGTTGGCTTCAATACCCTGATAATACATCAGCCCCAAAACGCTCAGGCTGCCGGTCAGCATGCTGGCGATAGCGCCGGTGCTGGTGGCCCGCTGCCAGAAAATCGCGCCAATCAGCGGGATCAGCATGCCGCCCACCAGCAGGTTATAAGCCAGCGTCAGCGCCGCCATCACGTCCCGCACCACAAACGCCAACCCCAGCATGATGCAGCCCATGATCAGCGTAGTAAATCGCCCGGCGGCCAGTCCGCCCGAGGGGCGCTTGCGAATCGCCGGCAATACGTCCTCCAGCGCGATGGTCGATGACGCCAGCAGGCAGGCGCTGGCGGTCGACATCAGCGCAGCCAGTGCGGCGGCGGCCACCAATCCGCTGACGCCCGGCGGCAGCACCGCCTGCGCAATGGCGGCAAAAGCCCCGTCGGTATTAGCCAACTGCGGCAGCACCAGCTTGCCGGCCATGCCGATCAACGCACCGGCTACGCCATACAGCACGCAATACACGCCGGCCCCTAATCCGGCATAACGAGCAATAGTGTTGCTGCGGGCGGTAAATACCCGCTGCCAGATATCCTGACCAATCAAAATGCCGAAGAAGTAGATCAGGAAGAACACCGCGATAGTATCCAGCCCGATGGATGATAGCCGGTAGTAGCTATCCGGCAGTTGGCTACTGAACGCCGTCCAACCCCCGGCTTTGACGATGCTCATCGGCATCAGCACCAACATCATGCCAACGGTCATGATGATAAACTGGATAATGTCGGTCAGCGTCAGTGACCACATACCGCCCAACGTTGAATACAGCACCACCAAACCGCCACCGAGCAAAATCGACGTGATAAACGAAAGATCAAACATCACCTGCATCACGCTGCCGATGGCAATGATCGACGTCACCGCCACCATCAGATCGTAGGCCAACATAATAGCGCCGCTGGTGACTCTGGCCGCTGGGTGATAACGGCGCGACAGCACCTGGCTGACGGTGTAGAGCTTTAGCTTAAGCAGCGGCTTTGCCAACACCATGCTCAGCACCACGATGCCCGCCCCCAGCGCACCGCACAGCCACACGCCAGAGATGCCGTAGGTATAACCCAGTTTGACGCTGCCGATGGTTGACGCCCCGCCCAGCACCACCGCAGACAGGGTGCCCAGATACAAACAGGGCCCCAGATTACGTCCGGCAACCAGATAATCCTCTTTGGTCGTCGCCCGGCGAACGCCTAACCAACCCACCGCTCCTATCACCAAAAAGTAAAACACCACTACCAGCAGATCGAGATTCATGAGTCACTCCGCATGTTTATTATTGTTATTGGATCCAGGCGCAACGGCTCCGCCGGTCAGGTGTGGCGACGTCTTATCGCCCAGGCAGCACGCACAGCATTTCAAACAGCAGGTTGGCCGCCAGCAGCGCGGTATTACCGGAACGATCGTAAGGCGGTGAAACCTCCACCACGTCGGCGCCGATCAGATTCAGCCCCAGGCATCCTCGGACAATTTCCAGGCCCTGCCACACCGACAGCCCGCCAACTTCCGGCGTGCCGGTACCCGGAGCAAACGCCGGATCCAGCCCATCGATATCGAAGCTCAGATAAACCGGCCCACTGCCCATCTGCTCGCGCACTTCGGCCATCAGCGGCGCTAAAGAGCGATACCAACACTCTTCCGCCTGCACCACGCGAAACCCCTGCCGGCGCGACCAGTCGAAATCGGCAGCTTCATAGCCGCTGCCCCGCAGCCCAATCTGCACAACCCGCTGGGGTGCCAACAGCCCCTCTTCAAAGGCGCGACGGAAAGTGGTGCCGTGCGCCAGTTGCTCGCCAAACATCTCCTCATTGGTGTCTGAATGCGCATCCACGTGAATTAAACCGACCGGGCCATGACGGCCGGCGGCGGCACGCAGGATCGGCAACGTCAGCGTGTGATCGCCTCCCAGCGTCAGCGGGATGCAGCCATGGGCCAGAATGTCGCTATAGGCCAGTTCGATACGCCGAACGCTGTCCGCCAGACTGTAGGGATTGATGGCGACATCCCCCAGATCGGCAACCTGCAACCGTTCAAAAGGGGCAGCGCCGCTACCCATGTTGTACGGGCGGATCATCACCGACTCCTGACGGATCTGCCGAGGCCCATAGCGCGTGCCGCTGCGGTTTGAAGTGCCAATATCAAGAGGAATGCCAACGAAGGCCGCATCCAGACCGCGTGCATCTTCGGCAACGGGCAGGCGCATCATGGTAGGGATACCGGCAAACCGCGGCATGTCGTTGCCACTCTGGGGTTGATTAAGCATGTGTTTTCCTCGTTCTGGCATGATTTAATTTCAACATTTAGATAACAAATACAGGCTACCCCGATGGCCGACAGGGCTACCATTCCATCTTTGTGATGTAAGCATTGAAAACACCGATGTTTTGTAACGCGTTGAACTGTTGGTTTTATTTGTAATCTGTGACATAAAAAGAGTGGTGTAGGCCCATCAGAGCGATGCCACAAATGTTACCGATCGGTTAACAAGGAAAGTTTTTGCGGAGGAAAAGATGCTCACTAATCTAAGCGACATCGATCTGCGGCTGCTGCGGGTGTTCGTCGCCGTCGCAGAAGCCCATGGCGTCAGCGCCGCCCAGGAGCCGCTGTTGATGAATCAGTCGACTATCAGCACCCATCTTGCGACGCTGGAAACCCGGCTGGGGTTTCGTCTGTGCCAGCGAGGGCGATCCGGCTTTATGCTGACGCCCAAAGGGGAGCGCATATTGATCGCCTGCCGCACGCTGTTTAACGCCGCACGCGACTTCACCCGGGTCAGCCAGTCGCTGAACGGTCTGCTGACCGGCGATCTGCAAATCGGGCTGGTGGATAATCTGGTGTCGCTGCCGGGCAACCCCTTCAGCCGTGCTATCAAACAGTTTCAACGCCGCCATCAGGACGTGCAGTTGCAGTGCCGAATTTGCGCCCCCGGCGAAATTGAACAGGGGCTGCTGAATCAGCAGCTCGATTTGGGCATCGGTTATTTCGGCCAGCAGTTGGAAGCATTGCAGTATCAACCCTGGATAAGCGAAACGCAGGCGGTCTACTGCAGCAGCGATCATCCGCTGTTTACCGCAGAGCAACCGGGTCGCGAACAAATTGAGAATGCGCGTTGGGTCAAGCGCGGTTATCTGTTGGCACAGCAGCTCTGCCCGTTGGCGCCGTTAAACCTTGGTGCCGTCGCCCACCATATGGAGGGGGTCGCCCATCTGGTGCTCAGCGGTGAATATCTCGGGTACCTACCGACCCATTATGCCGCGCGCTGGGTTGAACAGGGAGCACTGCGGCAGTTAGGCGGGCAGGCGCTCTCCTACCAGGCAACCCTGAGCCTGGTGACCCGGCCCGGAGCGCCAAAGGAGGCTTTGTTGGCGCTGATAGAGGATTTGAGCGGATTGGCGCGAGCGCCACAGACAAAAAACCCCGCAGGCGCGGGGTCAGATACTGATATTAATTGACCGGCATGCGCGCCGGATCCGGATACTGATATTCGAATCCCAGCTCATTGCAGATGCGGCTACCGTCCACCAGGCGCCCACCCTGCTCTGCCTCAATGGCGAACTGCGGCGGGGCCAGATGCAGCTGTTCGGCCAGCGCCGGGTAAAATTCACGCTTGGTGGGATGGGCCGGGGCGCAAAGGTTATAAACGTGACCGCCTTTCGGCAGTTTCAGCAACAGTTGAATCGCGGCGATCACATCGTCCTGATGCACCAGATTCACCCCTTGCGAACCGCCTTTGACGTCGACTTTGCCGGCCAGGAAACGACCGGGGTGACGATCCACACCCACCAGTCCCGCCAACCGCAAGATATCCACCGACGTGTTCGGCAGTTCATGCAGCCAACGCTCCAGTTCCACCAGCACTCGCCCCGACGGCGAAACCGGCTGCAGCGGCGAATCCTCGCGTACCGTGCCGGTAGTTTCACCGTATACCGAAGTAGAACTGGTAAACAGAATACGCGGTACGCCAAAAGCCATCGCGCTGTCCACCAGCATGCGTACCGCATTGAAGTAGTTCTCGCTGCCCTCGACAGTGCGGCGCGCAGGCAATGTCACCACCAGCGCATCAACGCGCAGCAAAGACTCCAGATCCTCGGGTTCGCAAATCAGCTCCGGCGTCATTTCCAACTGATAACATTCAATCCCGCTCATCCGCGCGGCCTCAACGCCATCCGGCGTCGTTTTACTGCCAACGACGTCAAACCCACGGCTCATCAACGACAGGGCCAACGGCATGCCCAGCCAGCCCAGACCAATAATGGCTACCTTTTTCATCACCTTCCTCTCCTGAAGATCGCAGCGCTTTACCCATTAAGGCTACGCCACTGCGTGAAGTGATACAATCCACCCAGTTTAAGCTTAGGTAAAGTCGCGTCCAGCTAATAACTCAACCTGTTTCAATAAATTAAATTTATGACCGTAAAAAAGGGTTGCGTGACAGACGGCGGATAGTTTAGGTTAATTAGCAATTGAGTTTGTAGCGACTTTATACAGAGAAAACACCATGACACGCATTCAGTTCAGCCACCATCATCACCATCATCCTGACTAGTCTTTCAGGCGATGTGTGCTGGAAGACGGTTTTTTAATCTTCCAGTGGCGCGCAGAATGCAAGAGAGAGCCCTCGGAAGATATCTTCCGAGGGTTTTTTTTTGGCTCCGGGCAGACAGAAAAAATAATTTTTAAAATAAATTCAAATACCCCAAATAATTCGAGTTGCTTGTAGGCGGCAACTGAGCGAATCCCCAGGAGCTTACTCAAGTAAGTGACTGGGGTGAATGAAGGCAGCCAACACCCAAGCCACTTGAAGTATGACGGGTATAAAATTACAGATTAAACAGAGGTTACCATGCTGGACAAAACACGTTTACGGATAGCAATGCAGAAGTCAGGCCGCCTGAGTGATGAATCCCAGGAATTACTGGCGCGCTGCGGCATTAAAATCAACCTGCAGCAACAGCGCCTGATTGCCTTCGCGGAGAATATGCCGATTGATATCCTGCGCGTCCGTGATGACGATATCCCAGGGCTGGTGATGGACGGCGTGGTCGATCTGGGGATTATCGGTGAGAACGTGCTGGAAGAAGAGCTGCTCACCCGCCGCGCTCAGGGCGAAGATCCCCGTTACTTCACCCTGCGTCGCCTGGACTTCGGCGGTTGCCGTCTGTCGTTAGCTACCTCGCTCGACACGGAATACACCGGCCCGCAAAGCCTGCAAGACGCCCGCATCGCCACCTCTTATCCGCACCTGCTGAAACAATACCTCGATAAACAAGGCGTGCGCTTCAAATCCTGCCTGTTGAACGGTTCGGTGGAAGTAGCACCGCGTGCCGGTCTGGCCGACGCCATCTGTGATCTGGTCTCCACCGGTGCCACGCTGGAAGCCAACGGCCTGCGCGAAGTGGAAGTGATTTACCGCTCGAAAGCCTGCCTGATCCAACGTGACGGCGAAATGCCGGAAGCCAAACAGCAATTGATCGACCGCCTGATGACCCGTATTCAGGGCGTGATCCAGGCACGCGAATCCAAGTACATCATGCTGCACGCGCCGAGCGAGCGCCTCGACGAAATCGTTGCGCTGCTGCCGGGCGCGGAACGCCCAACCATTCTGCCACTGGCCGGTGCGCAAAATCGCGTGGCAATGCACATGGTCAGCAGTGAAACCCTGTTCTGGGAAACCATGGAAAAGCTGAAAGCGCTCGGTGCCAGTTCGATTCTGGTGTTGCCAATTGAGAAGATGATGGAGTAACGCCATGTCGACTTTCAATACTCCGGTCAATTGGGCAGGCTGCAGCGCCGAACAGCGCGCGGCACTGTTGATGCGCCCGGCGATCTCCGCCTCGGACAGCATCACCCGCACGGTGAGGGAGATCCTCGACAACGTGAAGGCCAACGGTGACCAGGCGCTGCGCGATTACAGCGCCAAATTTGATAAAACCGAGGTTGGCGTACTGCGCGTCACCGCCGACCAGATCGCCGCCGCCAGCGCTCGTCTGGGTGATGATATAAAGCAGGCGATGGCAGTCGCGGTCGCTAACGTCGAAACCTTCCACAATGCGCAAAAGCTGCCGCCGGTGGATGTGGAAACCCAGCCGGGCGTGCGTTGCCAACAGGTCACCCGCCCGATCGACTCGGTCGGGCTGTATATTCCCGGTGGCTCCGCGCCGCTGTTTTCTACCGTACTGATGCTGGCGACGCCGGCACGTATCGCCGGTTGCCGCCGCGTGGTGTTGTGCTCACCGCCACCGATTGCCGATGAAATTCTCTATGCCGCGCAGCTGTGCGGGGTAAAGGAAGTGTTTCAGGTTGGTGGCGCGCAGGCGATTGCCGCTATGGCATTCGGCACCGACTCCGTACCGCGCGTGGCGAAGATCTTCGGGCCGGGCAATGCCTTTGTCACCGAAGCCAAGCGCCAAATCAGCCAACGGTTGGACGGCGCAGCGATCGATATGCCGGCCGGTCCTTCCGAGGTGTTGGTGATTGCCGATGCCGGTGCAACGCCGGCGTTTGTCGCCTCTGATTTGTTGTCGCAGGCGGAGCACGGCCCAGACTCGCAGGTGATCCTGCTGACGCCGGACGCCGTTATGGCACAGGCGGTAGCCGAAGCGGTCGAACAGCAACTGGCGCAACTGCCTCGCGCCGAAACCGCTCGTCAGGCGCTGGCCAGTAGCCGACTGATCGTCGCCAAAGATCTGGCCGAGTGCGTGGCGATCAGCAATCAGTATGGCCCGGAACACCTGATCATTCAGACCCGCGATGCCCGCGCCCTGGTCGACAGCATCACCAGCGCCGGTTCGGTATTTCTCGGTGACTGGTCGCCAGAGTCCGCCGGTGACTATGCGTCCGGCACCAACCACGTATTGCCGACCTACGGGTATACCGCGACCTGTTCCAGCCTGGGCCTGGCGGATTTCCAAAAACGCATGACGGTGCAGGAACTGACGCCGCAAGGCTTTATGAACCTGGCCGCCACCATTGAAACCCTGGCCGCCGCCGAGCAGTTGATTGCCCACAAAAACGCCGTCACCCTGCGCGTTGCCGCACTGAAGGAGCAAGCATGAGCATTGAAAACCTGGCGCGCGCCAACGTTCGCGAGCTGACCCCGTATCAATCGGCTCGCCGCCTGGGGGGCAATGGCGATGTGTGGCTGAACGCCAACGAATACCCGATCGCCCCGGAATTCCAACTGACCGCTCAAACCTTTAACCGCTATCCGGAGTGCCAGCCGGTACGGGTGATCGAGCGCTACGCCGATTACGCCGGGGTTAAAAAGGAACAGGTGCTGGTCAGTCGTGGGGCGGACGAAGGCATTGAACTGCTGATCCGCGCCTTCTGCGAGCCGGGCAAAGACGCCATCCTGTTCTGCCCGCCGACTTACGGCATGTACGCCGTCAGCGCTGAAACCTTTGGCGTGGAGCGTCGCACCGTGGCGACCAAAAAGGACTGGCAATTGGATTTAGCGGCCATTGCCGACAGCCTGGATAATGTGAAACTGATTTACGTCTGCAGCCCAAACAACCCAACCGGTAATCTGATCGATCCCAACGATCTGCGCACCCTGCTGGAAATGGCCAAAGGCAAGGCGATCGTCGCGGTGGATGAGGCCTATATCGAATTCTGCCCGCAGGCCAGCGTGGCCGCCTGGCTGAGCGACTATCCGCACCTGGCTGTCCTGCGTACTCTGTCAAAAGCCTTCGCGCTGGCTGGCCTGCGCTGTGGTTTTACTCTGGCCAACGAGGACTTGATCGCCCTGCTGCTGAAGGTGATCGCACCTTATCCGCTGTCTACTCCGGTCGCCGATATCGCTGCCCAGGCGCTCAGCACCGAGGGGATCCGCGTGATGCGTCAGCGCGTGACCGAGATTGCCGCCAATCGCAGTTGGCTGCAGCAGGCGCTGCAAAACTGCGCTTGCGTTGAGCAGGTTTTCGCCAGCGACAGCAATTACCTGCTGGCTCGTTTCACTGCTTCCAGTAATGTGTTTAAAACCTTATGGGATCAGGGCATTATCTTAAGAGACCAAAATAAACAACCTGGGTTGTCCGGCTGCCTGCGCATCACCATCGGCACCCGTGACGAATGCCAGCGCGTGGTTGACGCGCTGTCTGCCCTGCCCGGTGCAACCGAGACTCGCCAGGAGCCAATGTGAGCCAGAAATTCCTCTTTATTGACCGTGACGGCACGCTGATTGCTGAACCCCCAGAAGACTTCCAGGTTGATCGCCTGGACAAGCTGGCGCTGGAGCCGGACGTCATTCCTTGCCTGCTTGAATTGCAGCAGGCAGGTTACCAACTGGTGATGATCACCAATCAGGATGGCCTGGGTACCGCCAGTTTTCCGCAGGAAACCTTCGATCCGCCGCACAGCCTGATGATGCAGATCCTCAGCTCCCAGGGTATTCACTTTGAAGATATCCTGATCTGCCCACATCTGCCGGCGGACAACTGCGATTGCCGCAAACCCAAAACCGCGCTGGTCAAAGGCTATCTGGAGCCCGGCGTGATGGATACCGCTCACAGCTACGTGATCGGCGATCGCCCCACCGACGTTCAATTGGCGGAAAACATGGGCATTCAGGGCTTGCGCTATCAGCGCGATACCCTGGGCTGGAAAGAGATCACCCGCCAACTGACCCAGCGCGATCGTCATGCGCAGGTTAACCGCGCCACCAAAGAAACCCAGATCGACGTCAACGTCTGGCTGGATCGCGAAGGCGGCAGCAAGATCAAAACCGGCGTGGGTTTCTTCGATCATATGCTGGATCAGATCGCCACCCACGGCGGCTTCCGCATGGACATCAATGTTAAGGGCGATCTGTATATCGACGATCACCACACGGTAGAAGACACCGGTCTGGCGCTGGGCGAAGCCCTGAATAAGGCATTGGGCGACAAACGCGGCATCGCACGTTTCGGCTTTGTGCTGCCAATGGACGAGTGCCTGGCGCGCTGTGCGCTGGATATCTCCGGCCGTCCGCACCTGGAATACAAGGCTGAATTTAACTATCAACGCGTCGGCGATCTGAGCACCGAAATGGTCGAGCACTTCTTCCGCTCGCTGTCTTACACCATGGGTTGCACGCTTCACCTGAAAACCAAAGGCAAAAACGACCATCACCGCGTCGAAAGCCTGTTCAAAGTGTTTGGCCGTACGCTACGTCAGGCGATCCGCGTTGAGGGCAATACCCTCCCAAGCTCGAAAGGAGTGTTGTGATGAACGTGGTGATTTTAGACACCGGCTGCGCCAACCTGTCTTCTGTCACCTACGCGGTGCAGCGACTGGGTTATCAGCCGCAGGTAAGCCGTGACCCGGAGATCGTGTTGCGCGCCGATAAGCTTTTCCTGCCGGGCGTCGGCACAGCACAGGCGGCCATGGATCAGTTGAAGCAACGCGAGTTGATCGATTTGATCAAAGCCTGCACTCAGCCGGTGCTGGGTATTTGCCTCGGTATGCAGTTGCTGGCAAAAAGCAGTGAAGAGAACGGCGGTATCGACACGCTGGGCATTATCGAGACGCCGGTCACCCAGATGACCGACTTCGGTCTGCCGCTGCCGCACATGGGCTGGAACCAGGTGTCGGCACAGGCCGGCCACCATCTGTTCCGCGGCATTGAAGACGGTGCCTACTTCTACTTCGTTCACAGCTATGCGATGCCGATATGCCCAAGCACCATCGCCCAGGCGAACTACGGCGAGCCCTTCACCGCCGCCGTGCAAAAAGACAACTTCTTCGGCGTGCAGTTTCATCCAGAACGTTCTGGAGCAGCCGGTGCGCAACTGTTGAAAAACTTTCTGGAGATGTAGGCAGCATGATTATTCCAGCTTTGGATTTGATCGACGGCAACGTGGTGCGTTTGCATCAGGGTGATTACGGCCAACAGCGCGACTACGGTAACGATCCGTGCTCACGCCTGCAGGACTATCAACAACAGGGTGCACAGGTATTGCATCTGGTCGATCTGACCGGGGCCAAAGATCCTGCTGCACGCCAGATCCCGCTGCTGCGCCAACTGCTCGCCGGGGTTAACGTTCCGGTACAGGTTGGCGGCGGCATTCGCAATGAGCAGGACGTTTCGGCACTGCTGGAAGCCGGTGCGACCCGCGTGGTCATCGGCTCCACCGCAGTGAAACAACCGCAGTTGGTGCAAGGCTGGTTTGAGCGCTATGGCGCAGAGGCCATGGTATTGGCGCTGGACGTGCGTATCGACGCCGACGGCACCAAGCGCGTGGCGATCAGCGGCTGGCAAGAAAACTCAGACGCCACTTTGGAACAGGTGGTGGAACAGTATCTGCCCTACGGCCTCAAGCACGTGCTGTGCACCGATATTTCCCGCGATGGCACGCTGGCTGGCTCCAACGTGGCGCTGTACCAGGAAATCAGCCAACGCTATCCGCAGATTGACTTCCAGGCATCCGGCGGCATCGGCAACCTGGACGATATCGCCCAACTGCGTGGCAGTGGCGTTAAAGGTGTGATTGTGGGGCGTGCCCTGTTGGAAGGTAAGTTTAGCGTTGAGGAGGCAATCGCATGCTGGCAAAACGGATAATCCCGTGCCTGGATGTCAAAGACGGGCAAGTAGTGAAAGGCGTGCAGTTCCGCAACCATGAGATCATCGGTGACATCGTGCCGCTGGCGCAACGCTATGCGCAGGAAGGTGCGGACGAATTGGTATTTTACGATATCACCGCCTCAAGCGATGGTCGTGTAGTGGACAAAAGCTGGGTGTCGCGAGTGGCGGAAGTGATTGATATCCCCTTCTGCGTCGCCGGTGGGATCAAAAGCCCGGAAGACGCCAGCCAGATCCTCTCTTTCGGCGCCGACAAGATTTCCATCAACTCTCCGGCGCTGGCCGACCCCGATCTGATCAGCCGTCTGGCAGATCGCTTTGGCGTACAGTGCATCGTGGTGGGTATTGATACCTGGTTCGAAGCCTCAACCGGCAAGTATCACGTAAACCAATACACCGGCGACGAAAGCCGCACCCGCGTCACTCAATGGGAAACCTTGGATTGGGTTAAAGAAGTGCAAAAACGCGGTGCCGGCGAGATTGTGTTGAACATGATGAACCAGGATGGCGTACGCAACGGTTACGATCTGGAACAGCTGCGGAAGGTCCGTGAGGTATGCAAAGTGCCCCTGATCGCCTCCGGCGGTGCGGGCACCATGGAACACTTTCTGGAAGCGTTCCGTGATGCGGACGTTGACGGCGCCCTGGCCGCGTCGGTGTTCCACAAGCAAATCATTAATATCGGCGAACTGAAAAAGTTCCTGGCCGCCCAAGGTGTGGAGATCCGCCTGTGTTAACAGAACAACAAAGCAGCCAGCTCGACTGGGAAAAAACTGACAACCTGCTGCCGGCGATTGTGCAGCATGCCGTTTCCGGCGAAGTGCTGATGCTCGGCTACATGAACCAGGAAGCGCTGACCGCTACCGAACAAAGCGGCAAGGTCACCTTCTTCTCTCGTACCAAGCAGCGCCTGTGGACCAAGGGCGAAAGCTCCGGACACTTCCTCAACGTGATCAGTATCACCCCAGACTGTGATAACGACACGCTGTTGATTTTGGCCAACCCGATCGGCCCGACCTGCCACTTGGGCAACACCAGCTGCTTCCACCCGGCCGCCAGCGACTGGGGTTTTCTGTATCAGTTGGAGCAACTGCTGGCGGAACGCAAAAACGCCAGCCCCGACAGCTCTTACACCGCCAGCCTGTACGCCAGCGGCACCAAGCGTATCGCGCAGAAAGTCGGTGAAGAAGGCGTGGAAACCGCATTGGCCGCGACGGTGAACGATCGCGAAGAGCTGACCAACGAAGCCTCCGATCTGATTTATCACCTGCTGGTGCTGTTGCAGGATCAGGATCTGGATTTGAGCAAGGTGATTGGCCGGCTGCGCGAACGCCACCAGAAATAGTCTTGCTTTGCAGGCAATAAAAAAGCCGCCGGGCGTTAACCTCGGCGGCTTTTTTTATGCTTCAAACGTTGGGATTATTCCATCCATTCGGTATGGAACACGCCTTCTTTGTCGATACGTTTGTAGGTGTGAGCACCGAAGTAGTCACGCTGCGCCTGGATCAGGTTGGCAGGCAGAACCGCTGAACGGTAGCTGTCGTAGTAAGAGATAGCCGCAGAGAAGGTTGGCGTAGGGATGCCGTTTTGCACCGCGTAGGACACCACGTCACGCAGCGCCTGCTGATATTCGTCAGCAATCTGCTTGAAGTAAGGTGCCAGCAACAGGTTAGCGATATCCGCGTCCTGTGCATAAGCGTCGGTGATTTTCTGCAGGAACTGTGCACGGATGATGCAGCCGGCGCGGAAGATCTTGGCAATGTCGCCGTAGTGCAGATCCCAGTTGTTTTCTTTGGAAGCCGCTTTCAGCTGAGAGAAGCCCTGCGCATAGGAAACGATTTTGCCCAGGTACAGCGCGCGGCGCACTTTCTCGACGAATTCGGCTTTGTCACCGCTGACTGGCGTCACTTTAGGACCGGTCAACACTTTAGATGCGGCAACGCGCTGGTCTTTCAGTGAGGATAGGTAACGTGCGAATACCGACTCGGTGATCAGCGACAGCGGCTCGCCCAGATCCAGAGAGCTCTGGCTGGTCCATTTGCCGGTACCTTTGTTGGCAGCTTCGTCCAGGATCACATCAACCAGGTATTTACCTTCTTCATCTTTCTTGGTGAAGATATCTTTGGTGATGTCGATCAGGTAGCTGTTCAGTTCGCCTTTGTTCCACTCGGCAAAGGTGTCAGCCAGTTCTTCATTGCTCAGGTTCAGCGCCTGCTTCAACAGGGAATAGGCTTCTGCAATCAGCTGCATGTCGCCGTATTCGATGCCGTTGTGCACCATCTTCACATAGTGACCGGCGCCATCAGCACCGATGTAGGTCACGCAAGGTTCGCCTTCCGCTACCGCAGCGATTTTCTCCAGGATTGGCGCCACCAGCTCGTAAGCTTCTTTCTGGCCGCCAGGCATGATTGAAGGCCCTTTCAGCGCGCCCTCTTCACCACCGGAAACACCGGTACCGATGAAGTTGAAGCCTTGATCAGACAGTTCGCGGTTACGACGGATGGTGTCCTGATAGTAGGTGTTGCCACCGTCGATCAGAATGTCACCTTTATCCAGGTGCGGAGTCAGGGAAGCAATGGTCTTGTCAGTCGCTTCACCCGCTTTCACCATCAGCAAGATGCGGCGTGGTTTTTCCAGCGATTCAACGAACTCTTCGACGGTGTAGTGCGGCACCAGGTTTTTACCTGGATTCTCGGCAATAACTTCATCAGTTTTATCGCCTGAACGGTTAAAGATCGAAACGGTGTAACCACGGCTTTCGATGTTCAGTGCCAGATTGCGGCCCATTACCGCCATGCCGACAACGCCGATTTGTTGCTTGGACATTGAAGAACTCCTGTCTGAGGATGACCCTGTTAACAACTGTGGCCAACAGGTTTTGTGATGTGGCACACATGTTAACTCAGGAAGCTGCTGCGTGGGTAGTGATTGGTGCGATAGGTCACATAATGAGGAAATACTGTTCAGTAAAGAGAAAAAAACGGCCCACCAAAGGGGGCCGCTATTAAAGTTGTCAACACAGTTCTCTGTTACGATGGTTGAAGCGTTTTCGCTGCCTTAAAGGCATCGACTTTTTCCTGCAGCAAGCGCTCACTTTCACTGATCATATCCAGGTATTGCGTGTTAACAAATCCCCACAATGTCGAGGTTTGATCTTCCGCATGGCCGACCTGGAATGGCAGTGTAGTGACCACAACCAGATTTGGCACCGACTCCAGATAACGATCTATCGTATTGGTTTGCGCATCGACATTGCTTTCATCCCAATGGCTGACGGCTTCAATGCCACGGCGTGAATAAATATTCATTACCGTACTGGTCATACGGTTAATGTAAATATATTCGATGCCATCCACTTCCTCTACGGCCAAAATCTCGGTGTCTTCATTCAAATGCGCAATAATGCCGGAGAAAATATGCCAGTCCCAGTTGCTCTTTTCCAGGTAAGCGACAATCTTTTCAAGTTTGATGTCGAAATCTTCCGGGAACAAGGCATCATCTTCACAGATCATTGCGATTTCGGTATTGCGATCGGCGAGCACGGAAAGCATATACTTGTAACTCATACCGCATCCAATCCACCCAATACGATGTCGCACACCTTCAATTACCTTGAAGCCATGAGTCGGTTTGCTCAAGAAGTCTTGTTTACGCACCGGTGTTTCGGTTAGAGACAAGCAAAGCTTTGGAATATCCGCCTTAACCTTAGGGATGAAATCAACGCCATTTTTATAGGTCGCGAAGTCGATTAAATCATTCGCCAGCAGGTATCGTTTGAAATAAGCATCAAACATATTATCGCTGTGCGTAAAGGCAGCTATAACTTTCTTGCGGTTGGCGTAGTATTCCGATTCATTCAGGAGACGCTCGATTTTTTCCGCCATCGCCTCAATATCGCCAATAGGAGAAAAATCAATTATATCAATAAGATGAGTGTGTTCTGCGATATCAACACTTTCTTCACTGACAATTGGCGTCCCCAGCGATAACACCTCATAGATACGAGTGGTTTCAAGCAGCGCATTTTCATAATAGTGTAAATTTATCACCAACTTGGCGCTTTTAACCAACCGGGTTAAATCATCACCGAATACGCCCGAAGCAATGTGGACATTAAAGCGCTGGCCCAATTGCTCGAGGTAATGGCGGCGACGCTCGCAATTGGTGTCACCATAGAACAAGATGTCGATCGGCTTCTCTACCCCCTCTAGCTGATGCCCCTTCTGTTTCAACTGCACATCGTAATCAGCATAGGAAGCAATGGGTAAGTAGAACAGCTTCTGATAAGGAATGCCGTGCTCCAGCAGATAGTTGATATTGGTTAAAGAGTAATCAAATATCGCCATTGCGCGTTCAAGAGTTGCAAAATATTCCGGTGTAAACCAACGAGGGTTAATGGATTGTTCCATCTGGAAAGCAACGAAATTCTGCGGTAATTCAGCGAAGATTTGTGGACAGATAACAATATGCAATTGCCCGCTGTCCGCTTCGGCAGAATAAGCTTCGATTATGGTGACACCGCGGCCTACTTCTTTGAGTGTTTTTTCAAGTAGATGGGCAACGAACAGCGTATGCCGTGTCGTCAAAATAACGATATGGTCAGTATCAATATTTACCATAGGCATCGGGGTATTTGCGGTATTCCTTGCCACACGCTGCAGGCTGCCACGCAGTTCTCCAAAACGCCCCGTGACCAGCAATTTTCCCGCCACTTTTGATTTACGCCACAAAGCACGATAAGGGTGCGGATGAGCGCGAAACGCCTGCCAACTTTTCCCAACCAACGATGTAGGTTTTGCGGCAGCATGCTGCCGCATATAATGGCGGGTTATATCTTTAATCACGCCAAACTCACCGCGAACGGCACGTCCCAACATCCGCACTGGCACTGTCAGACGCCATGACAGGCTCCGGCGTATATTGATCATTTCCGAGTGAGTTTCACTAAGCTGTTTATTTAATTTTTCCACTTGGATTCTAAGTGACTCGCTCTCAGCGCTGCGTAAATGCTGGCCTTCTTTTTCTGCATTTTCCAGCATCTGGTGCGTGAGGATCTGCTGTTCACGTTGTTTGATCAGCGATTCTTGCAGAGTGATATTCTCCTCAGCCTGACAGCGCATGTTTTCCTGCAACAACAGCAATTGCTCCTGCATGGAAGTAAGCATCTTTTGCTTTTCTTCAATCTCTGTCACCAGGTGATGTTCCGCATCAGAAATTTTCTGCTGCAACTCACTCTGTTTCTCATTCTCTTGCTTCACCTGCTTTGACAGCAACTCGCCCAGAGTTAACCCCTGCATTTTCAGCAACCCTTCCTTCTCAGTAGAATAAAAATCAATATGACACCCTACGATCGCCTTCTCATCCGGCCGTGACAGGCGAAAACGCAGGTAGTCAATATCGAAAAGCAAGTCGAATGGCACTAAGTATGAGAACAGATAAAATGCTAAGCGATTAGCTTTTTCTTGCTCATCTTCCACCAATGTAACGTACTTGTATGAACTATCACCAATTACCGTCGTCGGAGTTTCCGTCAATACCCCTTCTAAGCCAACACTGGAATTAATCGTCAAAATGTGACGGCAGCGTTGAACAAAGGCGAGGCTACTGACAGAGCTATCAATTTCATAATCGCCATCCTTAATTTGGAACTGACTACCAGGATGCGTTCGAATCAATAACTTCTGCTGCGGTTTTTGTGTCCGTGCGTACGATAGCAGTGTCAAGTTATCAAAGTCATTACCGTAAGCGATAAGATTTGAGTCATCTTCTACCTGCAATACGATCCCCAGATCAGCATCAGCCTGTTGCTCATCCACGAAAGGCACACGTAAGAAATAGCGGTGTAGCTCTGATATAGAGACATCAACCTGGCACTGCTCTCGAACATCCAGGTAACGTTTCTCAGCTTCAGTATGACCATTCACGCCGGTAAAATCTAAATACCCCGTGCTAAAATAAGTAGGTGCGCGCAGCGGGCCAACTTCAAAGTGCAACACGGGTATCGCCAGAGACTCAGCTACAGCCTCCAGTGAAGGGCAATTACAAATTGATAATATGCCCTCAATCTTTCCAGACTCATACCGACTCAGATAGTCAAGCAACTCATTTTCCAACTCAGGAATACGTTGAGTCAGCATTTTCTTGAACGCCAGAATCGGATTGTGATTACAGGAAGCCAATAGCTTCTCAAACACACTGTCGTTCAGATAATAATAATCATGACTAGCCAGCAATTCTGTTGATGGGATGCTGTATCCCAGGTTGTTCATAGTGGGAATATCAAACTCCCAACGGCCAGTCGCACTCCATTCGTCGGGCGGCAATAAGTAGTCTTCGCCGGTTATGAACAATGAGCGCTCTTTTAAAGAACTTAGCAGCCGATAAAAGATCCACAGGTAAGGAGCTTTTACTCCCCTGAACGGATAAGGCGGTAAGAATGTCGCAAACATGAATCTATTTACTCCTCGCTTATCACGCTAATAGGGGCATACACCACTCCCCCTAGTTCACGAGAAGACCAAAATTTCAATCTCATCATTGGTCTGCGTTGATCCAATTCCTCACGATTACCGCCTTGCAATGAGGCAAGGCCGCAGTGCACTAAATAGTCACCGGAGTTAATCGGTAGTTTTACTTTATAAATCACGTGTTGTTCACCAGCTTTGAGTACCAAAGGTTTCCCGGCGCCAATATTGCTATCTCCCCAAATGTCCCCGCCCTGCGCTTTCGATATTGACACTCCCAGGGCAACGTCACGGATTTCTTCAGACGCCAGGATCGTAAAGTCCAAAAGCAGTTCATCGCCAGAGCGCACTAAAGGCTTATCCGAAAGGGAGGTGCCATCTGACTTAATCACTTCAAGATGCTGAATAATCGCTCTGGCGCTACCAAAACGTTTCTCACCTACTTCAGTATTGGTCTGTTCCTGTTGCAGATTTTGCAAGGAGGATTGATCTATCACCACCGACGAAGAGATCTTCCCTGTATTTTCACGTTTAACCGCCTGTGAGAGTAGCATCCCTTTTTCGTAGGCTAGTACAGCGGCCAGTACGTCATAGGTATCCCCGACCAATTCGCCATTATTCATCACCAGGCAGCGATCAGCATATTCCAGAATGCTTCCGGTAGAATGGGTTACCATGATGATCGTTACACCTTTGGCTCGTAAGGCTTCCATACGTTTATAGCATTTATACTGGAAACCAATATCACCTACGGCTAATGCTTCATCTACGATCAGAATTTCCGGTTCCACGCAGGCTTGAACAGCAAAAGCCAGGCGAATATACATACCGCTTGAATAGGTTTTGACTGGCTGATCGATAAACTCGCCAATATCTGCAAAATCAGTGATTTCTTGGAAACGAGCATCGATTTGCTCGCGCGAAAAACCAAGTACAGAACCGTTCAGATAAACATTATCACGCCCAGTAAACTCGGGATTAAACCCAGCACCTAACTCAAGCAGTGCGGCAATACGTCCATTAACCTGTATTTCGCCCTGTGTCGGGGTTAAAGTGCCGCAGATCATCTGCAATAGCGTAGATTTACCTGCACCATTTCGGCCGATAATACCTACCGTCTCACCTTTTTTTATTGAGAATGTGACATCCCGTAACGCCCAGAACTCGCGGAAATAGCGACGAGATTCTCGACGTGCCACTCGTTGCAGTTTAGGAGCAAAAAACTGTTTCAGACGATCACGAGGGCGATCATAAATCTGATAGCATTTACTTAATCCATTCACTTCAATGGCAATTTCATTAGAGGACATCAGCAAATCCCTTTCTGGTTTTCTGGAAGAAGACAAAGCCGAGCCACGCAACCAACGCTGCCGCCAATGTGTAAATAACCAGGCCATGCCATTCTGGTAAGCGTCCCCAAATCAACACATTGCGTGACTGCTCAATAATAAATGTTAAAGGATTGAGCATAATCCATACGCGATACTTCTCCGGTAACGCCGTGATAGGGAAAAATACCGGAGACAGGAACATCATTACCGTTGTAATGATTACCGTGGTTTGCCCTACGTCACGGATGAAAACGCCTAACGACGCTAATATCCAAGCTAATCCCAGACAAAAAATGACTAAAGGCAGAAAAACCAATGGCAGGAAAATAATTGTCCAATGCAGGAAACCATTAAACAAAAAGAACGCGCACAGCAATACCACCAAACTGATCATGGTATGGAACAGTGCAGCACAAAGCCCAATCACCGGTAGCGTTTCCAAAGGAAAAACGACTTTCTTCACATAATTGGTATTGCCCAAGATAATCTGGGGGGCTCTGTTGACTACTTCAGCAAAAAAACCGTGCACAATCATGCCAACGAATAAGATGACCGCAAACTGCGTCCGGCTTTCATCGCCACCAACGGACCAACGGGCCTTAAAAACCACTGAAAAAACAAACGTGTAAACGATCAACATAAACAGTGGATTGAGGAAGGACCATGCTAAGCCCATGGTTGACCCTTTGTAACGCCCTACAACCTCACGTTTGGTCATTTGCAGGATAAGCGACTTGAATCCCCATATATTGCGAATCAGAGCCAATGGAGATAAAGGCTGCATTTTATGTGGATTGCTCATTGCCCCCACCTCACCATCATGACAACGCTCTGTGCTCCAAAATCGCACCCAGTCATAACAAACATAATCAACACCTTAGATGTAATTAAACTCATAAAGCCGGTCTTTCTGATAGTCAGTCATTCTACTGCGACTTATCAGACCAAGTCATGGGGATCGTTTTTAAGCATTTTTGATTTGCCTTAGACCTTAGCGGATCATAAAACCATCCCCACTTGTTGAAGTACAACACTACGGATTTCATATGATAAATGAATAAATTCAAGTTCTTGTAAGATCCCTTACCAAACACATGAATAATCGTGGCCCCTGGGAAATAGATGATATCGGTCATTGACAATGCCCGGCGACAAAGATCCACGTCCTCCAGATACATGAAATACCTTTCATCAAACCCCTCAAGGCGCTTCAATAGCATTGATTCTAGAAGCATAAAACAGCCTGAAACCGACGGAACTGAAAAAGATTTAGTATAATCAGCACGTTGTATTTCATATTTGATATCCAACTTTGCCCCCCATTGAGGGAAAAATCGGCGCAAGAACAAGTTTGACGGTGTAGGCAACAGGCGGCAGCTAAACTGGAAGCGCCCATCGCTATAGTGGATACGGGGAGAGACAAACCGATGCTTTCCATCTCGGGCAAAATGATAGAGACGTTCAAGCGCCCCAGGCTCAAAACTGATATCAGGATTGCAGATCAAAAAGTAATCGCACTCATCCAGGTAGCGTTTCATAGCAAGGTTGTGGCCATAACCAAACCCTCTGTTGGCATCAGCCGCAATGTAGCTGATCCGAGGGTTATCTAAGGAGGCTGCCCAGTCTGAACCTCCGTTATCGACCAAGACAATCTTTTCAACACAGGCTTCGCTAAGCAGTGACAACAAGGTATCTTCCAGTTGAGCGTAGCTGTGGTTATACAAAACGATTGAGGCAACAATTTGGTATCGTTTTTGTTCTGAAGACATGCCGTATGAAGTTCCTAGAACCATAATTTTTTTAATAAAATCGTGTTACGAAATTCTGGTCATTGCTAAGCTTATCATTCATCACTGCAGTATGAAAAATCATAGCCACCCAGCAAAAACATCAAAGGGGATAACATTATCCCCTTTCATTTCGCTCAACAAAATCTCATTACTGAGACAATAGCTTACTGACAACAATTCTTAGCTGCCGACGCCAGGGACTTGGCTTAAGATTCATGGCACAGATCTTATCAGTACTTAGAATTGAGTAAGCTGGCCTGGATGCAGGTGTCGGGTATTCTTGTGTGGTAATAGGCTTGATTGTGACCCGGTGCGGATAAAGAGTAGTCTCATTAGCAATCTTAAATATTTCCCGTGCAAAGTCGCACCAGGAAACGGCCGAATCGCCGCAAAAATGATAAACCCCGTATGCACCAGGAGATTGCAACATAGCGATAATGGTATCAGCGATATCGCCCGCGTAGGTCGGGCTACCAAATTGATCGTCCACTACACCCAGCTCATCTCTTTGCGTTCCCACTCGTAGCATAGTCTTAACAAAGTTATTTCCATACTCACTGAAAACCCAAGCCGTTCTTATAACGATAGTTTTGGGATTGGCCTTCAGCGCAGCAACTTCACCGTCAAGTTTAGTTTTACCATAGACGTTCTTTGGCGAACAGGGCGTAGCTTCACTGTAAGGTTCGCTAGCGCAGCCATCGAATACATAGTCGGTAGATACATGCACAAAAGGAATATTCAGCAATGCGGCAGCCGAAGCAAGATAACTTGGACCATCTGAATTGATAGCTTTCGCCAACTCGGGCTCAGACTCAGCTTTATCAACTGCAGTATAGGCAGCAGCATTGACAATGGCATCGGGTGCAAACTCAGTTACAGCTTTCGCAATAGCTTCAGGATCTGTGATATCAAGCTGCAAGCTATCGGAGGCCATCAAGGTCCACCCAGATGGTAGTCTATCGCTGAAACAGCGCCCTAATTGCCCCGCTGAACCTGTCAAAAGTACACGCATCAAAAAAGCTCTCTAAGTAGTTTTCCTTGCAGATCCTTTGGCGACAGCAGAGGTTCACCGGTCGGCCAATCAATCCCGATCTCAGGGTCATTCCATAATAGACAGGCTTCGCTGCCGGGATCATAATACTCAGTACATTTGTATTCAAAATCAGCAATATCTGAAATCACCAAAAAACCATGTGCAAGACCAGGCGGGACCCAAAGTTGGTTTTGATTATCTTCTGATAGGTAAACCCCCACCCACTTTTTGAACGTCGGTGAGTCAACCCTAATGTCAACAACAACATCATAGACTTCGCCACGGACAACTCTGACGAGTTTCCCTTGGGGGTTTACGCGCTGAAAATGCAGGCCACGTAACACGCCTTTTGAGGAGCGGGAATGATTATCCTGCACAAAATCAACATCGATATTCAGCAATTCCTGATACCGACTTTTTTGAAAAGTTTCGACGAAAAAGCCTCGGCGGTCACCGAAAACCTTTGGCTCGATAAGTTTCACACCTACGACTGGTGTATCAATCACTTTCATTAGATAACCTACTAGCAAAAACTCTACCTCAGAGACCAACAACTGTCTTCTGAACATGCGCCACAGCGCCAGTCTATACTACCCATGCAATCACTTTATTAATACACACTAAACAATAATGAAGTATGAAAAGTTCAACGAAGCACGCTAGACGAGGTACGCGAGGTTAGCACAATTAATCAAAATATCCGACACTAAACCACAAAAAATAGTCACAATTAATGTTGCCCACCAGCATCCTAGCTGGCAGGCAGAGTGAGGTTTTTTGCTTGTTACTGGCTATTAACATCAGCTCAAAAAGAACAATTATTGTTCGTCAGTTGTGCTCACTCGCAAAGCGTTCCCGCTGAGCGAAAACATTAATGACGTTGGTAGCCTTCAGGGTTGTTTTTTTGCCAATTCCAGGCATCACGCATCATAGTGTCCAGATTACGTTTCGCTTTCCATCCCAGCTTTTCAGCCGCCAATTCAGGAGCAGACCAACATTCGGCTATATCCCCGTCACGGCGCGGCACGATCTGATAGTTCACCGAGCACCCTGAAGCATTCTCAAATGCATGCAGCATTTCTAACACTGAGTAACCGATACCGGTCCCCAAATTGTAGACGGTAAAGCCTTTTTGATCGTCAATATGCTCGATTGCCTTGAGGTGGCCTTCAGCCAAATCCATTACATGGATATAATCACGCACACCGGTACCATCAGGCGTTGGGTAGTCATCACCATAAACGGACAATTTTTCCAGTTTACCGATCGCCACCTGAGAAATATAAGGCAACAAATTATTAGGAATACCGTTAGGATCTTCACCAATCATGCCAGACTCATGGGCACCGACGGGATTGAAGTAACGCAGCGCAGTAATTGAAAATTGAGGTTCCGCCTTCGCGAAGTCTTGCAGCATCTGCTCTGCCATCAATTTCGACGTTCCGTATGGGTTTGTGGTTCCGCCAACACGGGAAGTTTCAAGCAACGGGACATGTTCCGGCGTGCCATAGACCGTAGCTGAAGAGCTGAAGATAAATTTAGTTACTCCGGCACGACGCATTTCCTCTAGCAGCACCAACGTACCGGAAACGTTGTTTTGATAATATTCCAGTGGCTTGCGAGTCGACTCCCCCACCGCCTTCAATCCCGCGAAGTGGATGACGGCAGAGATATCATGCGCATCGAATATGCTACGCAGGGAGTCGCCATTTTGGACATCTCCCTGATAAAAAGTAGCCGCCCTGCCCGTTAACTGTTCGACGCGATGCAGTGATTCTTCTGACGAGTTCGACAGATTATCCAGCACAATCACTTCCTCACCGCGTTCCAGCAAGGCTAATACCGTATGAGAACCAATATAACCGGCGCCACCGGTAACTAAAATTGCCATTCACAACTCCTTATGCGCGCCTGAAGCGCTAACGACTTAAACTTTATGACTTTCTCAGCCCGAGAGCCTTGGGGGTTCCAGTCTAAAAATGGGCAAGACAGCAAAGCGCTGACAGTAACCGCCATCGACGTCATTGTCTTTAGAATAAATCATATGTGCCCGATAGCAACGCCCATTATTGAGCCCGTATTATTGATTACAGCTCCCGCTTATCGAACTCATTTAACAAACAGGGCTGCGAAACGCAGCCCTGTTCTGATACATCACCATCACGGTAAAACTAGCGAGACAACATCGCTAATATCTCATTAGTCATCTCTTTCATGAGAGCCACGTCTGCACGTGACTCAACATTGAGACGAACTACCGGCTCGGTATTGGACGAGCGCAGGTTAAAACGCCAGTTACCAAACTCCATGCTGATACCATCGGTGTAGTCAACCTCGGCTGCCCGTGCCAGATAATGTTGCTTGACGCTGTCAATTGATGCAGCCGGCTGTGCCAGTTTGATATTGATCTCCCCGGACGAAGGGTAAGCCGCAATGCGGTCCTGCACCAGTTGCCCCAGGGTTTGCCCTTTAACACAGACCAATTCAGCCACCAGCAACCACGGGATCATACCGCTGTCACAATAGGCGAAATCGCGGAAATAATGGTGCGCGCTCATTTCTCCACCATAAATCGCGTCTTCCGCACGCATGCGTTCCTTAATAAAAGCATGCCCGGTTTTTGACATCACCGGTATCCCGCCCGCTTCGCTCACCACATCGATGGTGTTCCAGCTCAAGCGTGGATCATGAATGATTTTTGCGCCTGGTTGTTTTTGCAGGAAAGCTTCTGCCAGAAGACCAACAATATAATATCCTTCAATGAAGTCGCCTTTTTCGTCAAACAGGAAGCAACGGTCAAAATCGCCGTCGAAGGCAATCCCCATATCTGCGCCATGTTCTCGCACCGCATTGGCAGTATCTGCACGACATTCTGGCAATAACGGATTAGGGATACCATTCGGGAAGGTACCGTCCGGCTGATGATGAACCTTGATAAACTCCAACGGAACGTTCAAAGCTTTGAGAGAGGCTTCAATAGCATCGATCACATGCCCGGCAGCACCGTTACCAGAGTTGATAACCAACTTCAGCGGCTTAAAGTTTGCAACATCGACATAGGAAAGCACATGTTTGACATAATCTGCCAACACATCCTGACGAACATAGCTGCCACGAGTAGCTGCAGGCTCAGGGAATTGGTTTTTCTCCGCCAGTTCCTGGATTGCGCGCAAACCGGTATCACCGCTGATAGGGCGCGAACCCTCACGCACCAGCTTCATTCCGTTGTAGTCGATCGGGTTATGGCTTGCGGTCACTTCCACACCGCCATCTGCTTTAAGATGGGAGGTGGCAAAATAGACCTCTTCGGTGCCGGTCATACCAATATCGATAACGTCGGTGCCGGCATCCTGTAGGCCCTTTGCCAAAGACAGCTTCAAGCTTTCGCTGGTCAGGCGTACATCGCTGCCGAGAACGATAGTCTTCGGCTTCAGGAATTCGCCATACGCGCGCCCAATTCGGTAGGCGATATCATCATTCAGCTCCTCACCCAACTTACCGCGCACATCATAAGCTTTAAAACAGGCTAACTTTTCCATCACCAAATCCTTTAATTAAACTCGGCCGTACCGATCATGTAAACGCTCAATGTCATCTTCTTCCAGGTAAAATCCTGATCGAACCTCAATGATTTCAAGATCGATTTTCCCAGGGTTCTCCAGGGTGTGGACACTGCCAGCAGGGATGAATGTAGACTGGTTCTCTGATAAGAAGAATTCTTTATCTTCAACATTTACCTTTGCCGTACCGCTAACGACGACCCAGTGCTCTGCGCGATGAAGATGACGCTGTACTGACAATCCCTCACCAGGGCGAACAATGATTTTTTTGACCTGGAAATGTTCGCCGTTGTCGATATCACAGATCTTGCCCCATGGGCGATAAGCAGAGGAGTGCTGGCGAAAGTGATGAAGGTTACGTTTTTTTAGCTCATCAACCACTTTCTTAACGTCCTGAACGCGATCCTTAGTCGAGATCAACAACGCATCATTGGTATTGATCACGATAAGGTCATCCAGCCCGATAGTAGCCACTAGCGCGCCATCAGATGAGATATAGTTATTATTGGAATCAATGGAGATAATCTCACCGAGGTTAACATTGCCGAGAGCATCCTTTTCTGACACGTCCCACAGAGATGTCCATGAACCTACATCGCTCCAGCCGGCATCTATGGGGATCACCACTGCATCACGTGTTTTTTCCATCACCGCATAATCGATGGAGTCACTTGGGCAATGCTTAAATATTTCTTGATCAACACGGATAAAATTCATATCACGCTGGCTGTCGACCACAGATTGTTGTGTTGTACTGAATATTTCAGGGCTGAACTGTTGCAGCTCTTGCAGGAATTTGGCAGTTTTAAACATGAACATGCCGCTGTTCCAACTAAACTCACCACTGGCAAGATACTCAGTTGCCTTTTCCAAGCAAGGTTTCTCCACAAATGCATCAACTTTGAAGCATTGGCTGGAAAGTGCAGTACCACGCTTGATATAGCCGTAACCCGTTTCCGGATGCCCAGGAATAATACCGAAAGTCACCAAGTTGTTTTCGGTGGCATGCATAATCGCCGTTTTTATTGCCGCGTGAAAATTTTCCACCTTTGTAATCAAATGATCTGCGGCCAGTACCAAGAGCATACTGTCTTCATCTTCTTCTGCGGCCAGATGTGCTGCCAATGCAACAGCTGGTGCAGTATTGCGTCCAACAGGCTCTAAAATGATGTTTGTTGCAAGTTGATCGATTTCACGCAGCTGTTCTGCGACCAGAAAACGATGATTTTCATTGCAGATGACTAAAGGCGCGGCAACTTCGACTCCATCCAAGCCTGACAGACGCTGCAGAGTTTGTTGTAGTAGGCTAAATCCACTGTCATCAATGGAGAGAAACTGTTTGGGGAATGATTCGCGCGACAGTGGCCACAACCGGCTGCCAGTACCGCCGGCCATAACCACAGGAATTAGTTTTGACATTATTAACCCTTAACTCAGTCGTCTGTCTTATAAACGAGAGTGCGGCGTAGCGCCAGCCAACCCAGTATTATAAAAGTCATACAATTACATACATAAGTTACATGTATGTTAAAAAACCCCTGCCTATGCCAATATCTGCCCATAGATCTACACACAATGATTTATAGCGAAAAGTACAGTTTTACAGGCGAGGCAGAAGCACCACTGGTTGCTAACATAACGTATTGAGACAAAAAAGAGCAGCTTGAGGCTGCTCTTTCAGACAAATACTCATGGTGAGTATTTGAACCATTTATCCCTACCCGGTCAGCGATTCATAGAGAAATACTGCGCCACTCGTTTCACGTCCTTTTCGTCAAGCGTTCCAGAGTCGCTCAACAGGGTGATCCAGGACTTTATGTAGGTATACTTGGCCGAAGCCAAGTCTCGCTGCGCGCTGTAAAGTTGTTGCTCGGCATTCAGCACATCGACGTTGACGCGCTGCCCTGCCAACACGCTCTGGCGGGTGGCCGTTACCTGCGTTGTCGCCGATTTTACCGCCAGTTCATACGCCGCTAATTTTGCGCGACTACTGATGCAAAGATTGAACTGCTTACGCAGATCGTTAAGCGTGGTACCGACTTGTGCATCCATTTCATACATCGCCTGCCCATAGCGTGATGCCGCCTGGCGAGTCGATGCGGACACCCCACCGCCGGCATAGATCGGCACGCTCACCTGCACGCCGATACTGTCGGTGCGGTATTTTTGGTTAACCGTGTTATCACTGCTGGAGTCATTTTCCGAATGGGAAGCATAGAGCTGAACCTGCGGCATGAAGCCCGCGCGGTTTCTCTCTACCTCATACTTGGCAGCATCAACGCCATGGCGAGAGGCAGCCAACATCGGGTTATTCTCCAGGGCAATTTTTTGCCACTCTTCAAATTTCGAAGGGATTAACGGCGCCACCTGGAATTTACCGGGGCGCAGTACCTGTAGCTCATCCAGTTGATCGAGCGGTACGCCAATAATCACCTCCAGCTCGCGTTGTGCCGCATCCAGGGCATCACGTGCCTCAATTTCCTGCGCCTCTGCCAGACTGTAGCGCGCCTGGGTCTCTGAAACGTCGGTAATGGTGCCTTCACCCGCGCTCATTAAGCGATCGTTTAGCGCCAATTGCTCTTTGTAAGCCGCCTTTTGCGCTGAGGCCAGCGCAATCTGGTCTTTGGAGTAAGCCACTTCAACATAGGCGGAAATTACCCGCACGGCCAGATCAAGATACTTACTGCGGTAACGCTCATCTGACATCAGCGTTTGCGCCACGCCGGCCTTATAACGCGCATAGGCTTCATAATCGAACAACGGTTGCGTCAGCGTTATCGAACTGGAATGGCTGCGATACTGTTGTCGTTTGGTCGCCTCACCAAGGCTGTTGCCAAAAATGTCACTCGCCGGATACTTTTGCGTCTGCCAGTTACGCGGTGAATTCTGGTAATTGGCCGACACCTTCGGCAGCAGCCCCGCCCTGCCGATGTTTTCGTTTTCATCCCCCGCTTCTTTTTCTTTTATAGCCGCCCGAAAGGTCGGATCTTTTTCAAGTGCCAGCGAATATGCGTCTAGAATCCCTATCGAATGAACCGGCGCAGATATCGCAAACAAGAGGGTACTGATAGCAAGGCCAGCAACCTGTCGTTTAAATTGAATCAAAATTATTCCTCGGTTAATGAAGTATGAGCGCGATCCAAAATAGGTTTAAACAAATAGCTCAGCAGTGAGCGTGACCCTGTCTTCACGAACACCTCAACAGGCATACCCGGCTTAACATCCTCCCCACCCAGCATTTTCATGCCTTCTGGAGATACCGTGACCTGCATTTGGTAGTAGGGTTCGCCATTGGCCTTGTCAACCAAGCGGTCGGCAGAAACCAATGTCACCGTCCCCGGGATTTTCGGGGTTTTGTTCTGGTTGAAAGCGGTAAACATCAAATCCACCGGCAACCCGTTGTACACCTTGTCAATCAACTCTACCTTCAGGCGGGAATCCACCACCAGCGTAGCCTGACTGGGTACAACGTCCATCAGGTGGTCACCCGCTCCCACGACGCCCCCCTGAGTAAAGATATTTAATCCGACTACGGTGCCATCCACCGGGGAGGTGATAGCGGTGTTGCCGAGATCAAAATTCGCCATTTCCAGCTTGTTTCGGAATTCACTGGCGTCCATCTGCGTTTGCGCCAGTTGGGTTCTGACTTCGCGCTGATAGTCGGCAAAACGCTGATCGATCCGCTGCTGAGACTCCTGCAGCTGTTTTTGTACTTGGCCGATCCGCCCGACGGTTTCATCGATGCTGCTGTTAACTTCCGCAAACTGACGCTGCACTTCAAGATAACGGTTACGCGGTAAATAGCCGTCGGCAGCCAGTTGTTTCATGCTGTTCATCTGCTCGCGCAGGCTGGAAAGCTGGATCTGTTTATTGACCCTGGAATCCTGCAGGCCTTTTAACTGGAAACGCATACCGTCCATCGACTGTTTATAACCGTCGACTTCGCTTTGCAGCCCCTGACGGCGCGAGGAGAAGAGCTGGGTTTGCAGCGCGATGATCTCGGCAACCCGCGGCTGAGCCTGAAGTTGTTCGAAGACCGGCGAGAAAGTCACTTTGCTTAATCCATCACGTTCAGCAAGCAGGCGGCCTTCGGTGGCCAGGGTGGTGTAGTATTGATCGCGCAGAGAATCAACCTGCGCCTGCGCCTGTACCTGACTCAGTTGCACCAATACTTCACCGGCTTTAACCCTGTCGCCTTCTTTTACGGTGATGCTTTTAATGATGCCGCTGGCTGGCGCCTGCACGGTCTTGCGGTTGCCGGAAACAATCACCGAGCCTGGCGAAGCAACCCCTTTATCCAAAGGTGCAAATGCAGCCCAGGCGAAAAAACCAAACAGGCCAAGCCCCACCACCAACCATCCCATGCGGGTAAAACGCCGCTCGTCCTGTGGGATCTCTTCTGAATACGAGTCTTGCGGCTCGCCAATGTGCGTAGACATACCAACTCCTTCGACTGCAGGCGGCGCTTTTGCCCCGCCCGGCAAGTTCACGGCTTAATTAATTTGAGTTTTTGGGATATTGCCTTCGTCCGGCTCGGAATTGACCGCACGCACGGCTTGCTGTGGAGTCTGCGCTTTTTGCGCATTGGCCAGGGCTTGCAGAACTTGCTGCGTTGGGCCAAACGCATTGACGCTACCGTTGACCAACAGCAGCAGCTTGGTTGTCATCGACAGCAGGTTGGTGCGATGGGTAATCAGAATCACCGTTTTATTACGCTGCTTGAGGAACAAGATGGCCTGATTCAGCGCTTTCTCACCGGCGTCATCCAAATTGGAGTTAGGCTCGTCCAACACGATCAGAGATGGATCGCCATACAGCGCACGTGCCAGGCCAATACGCTGCTTCTGCCCACCGGATAACCCTGCCCCGCCGTTACCGATGATCGAATCGTAACCATTAGGGAAGCGCAGGATCAGTTCATGCACCCCGGCAAGTTTGGCGGCTTCAATAACTTTCTCGGAGTCTATGTCGTTAAAACGAGCGATGTTTTCGGCGATGGTGCCGGCAAAGAGTTCGATATCCTGCGGCAGGTAGCCAATGTAGGGCCCCAACTCATCTTTATTCCACTGGTAGATATCAGCATTATCAAGACGCACAATGCCCTCACTGACCGGCCAGATACCGACCAGCAAACGCGCCAGCGTAGACTTGCCGGAAGCGCTTGGCCCGATAATCCCCAGCACGTCGCCCGGTTGAATAGCAAAGCTGACATTATGCAACACCGCATCGGCTTTTGATCCCGGAGGGGTGGCGGTGACGCCTTCGACCGAGATGATCCCTTCAGGACGGGGAAGCGACATCCCCATTCCGCGCGGAGGATGCTTATCAAGCAGTTTGACCAAACGCTGATAGGACAGTTTGGCTGAGCTCCAGCTTTTCCAGACGTTAATCACCTGCTCGATGGGCGCCAGAGTACGCCCCATCAAAATAGAGCCCGCGATCATCATGCCGGGGGTGATATGCCCATCAATCGCCAACCATCCCCCTAGCCCCAAGACCAATGACTGCAGAGAGAGACGAACAAATTTGGTGATGGAACTGACGGTGGTCGCGCGCTCGCTGGCAACACGCTGGCTATTGAGAAATCTCTGATGCAATCCAAACCAACGTCGTTTTAGATTAGGCAGCATGCCCAATGCTTCGATCACTTCAGCATTGCGCAAATTGGTACTTGCCAGGCTGCTGGACATGATCGATAACTTGCTCGCTTCGCCCAAGGGTTGCTTGGAAACCATTTCGTTGACCACCGCCAACGCAACCAGCAGCAATGAGCCAACCAGAGCAAACAAACCCAACCACGGGTTGAACAGGAAAATCACCAGCAGGTAAATCGGGAACCAGGGCGCATCGAAGAAAGCAAACAATGCGCTGCCGGTCAGGAACTGCCGTACGGTAGTCAAATCACCCAGCATCTGCCCTGCATCGGAAGAACCATTCTTAAGGTTAGATTCGTACGCTGCCGTATAAACCCGCGTATTCAAACGCATATCCAATTGGCTACCGATACGGATCACCACCATGCTACGCACATACTCCAGCAGCGCCATCATGCCGAACATTCCCAGCATAATCAGCGTCAGCATCAGTAAGGTGATTTCATTGCGCGAAGGAAGCACCCGGTCATAAACCTGGAGCATATAGATTGAAGGAACAAGCATTAACAAGTTAATAAATGCGGTGAATATGCCAACGGTCCAAAAAACTTTACTGCGTGTCCGTATAACATCCGCAATTTCATTGCGCGGTATAAATTGATTCACATTCTGCCCTTACATCATGTGCACTGTCAGCCCAATCCGCATTGATTTCTTCTAAGGAAATTCCTAAAAAAAACAAAAATAAAGAAAATCCTAAAGAAGCCCCCCCCAACATGCTCGAGACTGCAGATACTTTTTTTAACTATAGGTAGAGAAAGCACATATCAGCAAGGCAATACGTAAAAAAAAACCGCAGAAACATTTGTTAGAAACACAGGGAAAACAACAAGATGAAAGACATGATGAAATATGAGGGAATTATGAGGAATGGAATAAGTTAGAGATAATGATGCCGATCACAAAATAAAACAATACGGGAAGTTTGACCTCCCCGTATTATTTAACTAATAACAGTTCCAATGGAAACTATTAACCTGCAGAGCTTACCTTATGCGTAATGCAAAGTATCCAGCAGTTGCTGATGGTTCTGACCTGTCAGGTAAACGACGCTGTCGTTAGCATCCAGCGTGTGGTTATTGTTGTTATCAATAATCACATAAGAGCTGGCATTATCGCCGGTACCGCCAAACACCACTGACGCCACACCCACTTTAGCCGTCAGTGCATTGCTGCTACCAAGGCCGAGGATACCGCCCAACAGGCCAATAACGCCGTTGGTCAGGCCGCCAACCAGAGTACCCAGCAGCGCATCCAGAGTATCAGAAGCACGGGTGCCGTAATCCGCCACTGCGGTGCCGCTGGTATTACCGGAGATGGTCAAAGCAGAAGCCGCATCAACGATCTTGTCTTTGGTACTGTCAAAGTCGGTAATGGTAACACCGGCCTGAGTGGTACTGGACTTCAGTTGATAGGTATTCACACCATTGCCACCGGCCAGGGTGGTGTTACCCAGAACATTGAAGCTGTCAGCCGCACCGGTCCCTTCTACAGTCAGTTGATAACCGTTCAGGCCCAGCGTGTTCAACAGTGGGGTCAGCAACGCTGTAGTTACCGCACTCAATGGCAGGATGTTCAGCAGTTGAACGATAATACCGTCACCGGTACCGGCATGGTTTGAATCAAGATTCAGACCGGCGGTATTGGTGGATGCGTTAACATCACGCACATTACTGAATCCGCTGCCCAGCGTTAAATTCAGAGCATGATCGCCAGTAACGTTTATGTTCTGAACCTGCGCGTTGGTACCAGCCAATGAGACGATATTGCTAAACGAGCCCGTACCGCCAGACGCAATATTCACCGTACCTAATGCCGTCCCCAACAACGCACTGCTGCTACTGGTCAGACTGATAGCGCCAGCATTGACGTTTGAAGAACTTACTGCATCGAAATTGATATTGAAGTGGTCGGTCGCATTCTGAACAAAAGTGAAGCCCAGGGTGCTTGCAGATGTTGCATCGCCCTTCACTTCCAGTTGTGCAGCGTTACCGCCCGCAACGTTAATGACACTGGCATTGGTTAAGCCAGAGATCACAAAACCTTGAGAGCCCAGGTTAGTTGCTGCTGCGCCTTGAGTTACCGTGCCCCCAGTAGTCCCTTCAACTGTCGCCGTCCCGTTGGTTAAACCAAAATCAAAGACGTGCGTCGGTGTGGTTACGCTGGTAGTGGTTGGTGAACCGATCAATGGCGTGGTAATCAGGGTACCAACAGATTTGCCGATAAATCCTGTCAGATCAATCTTCTCGAAATTCGAGAAGTTATTAGCATTACTGGTGACAACGCTGCTACGAATGCCCAGGGCGTTTTGGTTAGTCACAACAGACTTGGTGATAAAGTTGGCGGAGATAGAGTCAATACCTGACCCACCATCGGCTTTAATGGTGGTCGCTACCGTGTTAGCGCCGTTTGATACCCCATTACCCGCCCACTTCAGGCTATCGTTACCCGCACCAAGGTTAAACTGACCGGTACCAGTGGCAATATTGGCGGTTGAAGTAACAACCACTGCATCCGCACCCGAGCTAGCGTTCAAAATGATATTGCCGTTGTTGACGGTAATGCCTACGCCCGGGTTAACGCCATTGTCTGACAGATTAACCGTTGCTGCACTGGTGCCGTTAATAGTCAGGTTCGCCAGGTGGTCGGCGAACTTCAGGTTAACGAGACTGGCCACGTTGGCATTCAATTGAACATCAGTCAAAACGGCAGTTTCGGCATTGCTGATCTGGTGCGTAGCACCAGTGTTAACAGTACCGGTAGCATTGCCGCCAGCGGCTGTTGCCGTGAGTGAGGCTGCAGTTTTGTACAGCAAGCTGGTGCCGATATCGAATTCAAACCCGTGTTGTTGAGTAACAGTGGTAGCATCGGTTGCTGTTGAAGCACGCAGGTTGTTGATAATCGCCTGAGTAATTATAGACTTGTCTGAACCTAAGGCACTGTATTGAGCTAACTGCTGTGCCGTAGCTGCCGTGCCATAAACTGCAGTAAAGACGTGCTGTATAAAGTCGGTACCTGTGAGCTCAGCTCCCTTACGCTGGAACTCATCTGATGCAAGAACTTTAGTTAAGAAATCAGTATAATTGGTTGTACTGAGAGCAAGGTATTTACTCCAATTATCTAATGCACCAGCATCAATTCCACGAGCAGGAACGGCCAAATAAGCAGCAGCTGCTTCCTCTTGAAAATTAAGACTAGGCAGCTGTCCCGGAGTGTAAGTCACTACAGCATCATTAAAATGCTGCTGAGCAATTATATCGCCAGCAGAAACAGTCCCTTTCAGTGAGTTTATAACTTCAACAATTACAGAACCTCGATTGACTCCTGAATTAAGCTCATTTAAAAAGTGAGCAAGCTCAGAAGAAGAAGGAGACCGCTCAAAACCATATTGGAAAAGTCTACCAACGAAATCTGAATTACTCAGGGTTGAAAGATAAGGCCTTTCGTTAACGAACTGTTGGGCTACTTGTGCGATAGATTTAGTTCCCGAATTTAATACAGTTCCCCAATAGTTGATACCTGAAGCATTTTGCACAGAACCAATAACATGATAAATAGCCTGAATGTTAGATGCTCCCATGCCGGAAGCTGAAGCGGAAACCGAAGGATAGAGAATACTATTTATTTGTGCATTAAAAGAATTCTGCGAATTGATACTTGTCAAATCAAAACCATTGTAATCGATAAGATTTTCAATGAGATTATCCGCAGCGGTTGCAACAAGACCATTAGCGCCGGACAAAAAACCTTGTAAAACAGACGTTGAGGCAGCGGCACCATAAACTTTAGTGTAAATAATTTGTAAGATACCCAAATCTGTCTGACCACCAAAAATCGCTTGCCCATCTGTCGAAGCAATCAAACTCGCTGCATATGCCGCACCGGTTAAAGATCCGGATTCGAGTTGACCGCCAACACTGTCATAAAGAGCACTAGTCGCATTTTTTCCCAGGACAGCATACAAAATTGCTGCCGCATCTTTCTGAAATGCCAGAGAAGCCATAAAAACCCCCTTCGAGGTGTATTAAAAGTAATAAAGTCCCACACTTACAAAACCATCAACGGAAATGCAATGGTGGAGTAATTATTAAAAAATCAAAAAAAACAACAATTAACAAGGTATTATCCTTACCTCCCATCAATAAACAATTCAGTAACCTTTTAAAGAAAGGCTATTTAATGATAGTTGTCAAGTTAATGAAGTTCAAAATAGGCATGAAACCGAAGTGAAAATAACACCTTTTAATTCAGTGGGTTAAATTAAAACCATTAGCACTAACGACGTAAATAGATTAGCAAGATAACGATAAAACATGAGATTTAATGAATGATAAAAATAAAAATCTTAACAAGAAAAAAGGTAACACAAAAATTTCAAGCGAATTGATAGGCAAAAACTATGAGAATGTTAACAAAACATTCAGAGCCATTGAAAATAATCACAAGCAGTTTCACACTAAAACTGATAACTTATATCCATTAATTAAATAAAATCGTGATTAGGAAACGTAGATTGACGACTCCATTCAGAAAATTAAGTCTGACCATTAATATACATTCTACTTATCTAAAATGTACCGATGAAAAAATCACAATCCGCAGAAGAACAATTTATTTCCCCCCTTAAATAGGTCGAGTTTTGTATCACCGATACAAGATTTATACATAGGTATAAAAATTAAGCGGAATTCCCCTTATCTCCTCTGATCTTGACCCTGACCCAAAATCCTGCTCCATACAGAAACAGAATTCCGGCATGATAAACACTCCCCTGAACGGAGGATATGCCGATGAAAAAGTCACGATTCACCGAAGAACAGATTGGTTTTGCCCTGAAGCAGGCTGAACTGGGTACGTCCGTGCCGGACGTCTGTCGCAAGTTGGGCACTTCGGATGCCACTTTCTATACGTGGCGTAAAAATACGGCGGCATTTCTCCCTCGGAGCTGAAGCATATGCGGCAACTAGAAGAGGAAAATCTGCGGCTGAAGAGGCTGGTTGCCGATCTGAGCCTCGACAAGGCGATGCTGCAGGACGTGCTGGCAAAAAAGAGCTGACGCTGGCACGCCTGCGCGAATGGGTCAGGGATTTGCAAGTCCGCTACGGTGCCAGTGAGAGACAGGTCTGTTTTGCGCTGCGGGTCAGCCACAGCTCGTTTCGATATCGTTCTGTGGCCGCCGACGACAGCGCACTGCGGCTACGCATCCGTGAGATAACCGAAACCCGGGTTCATTACGGGTATCGCCATGGGTACACGTGATGCTCAGGCGGGAAGGCTGGTGCGATAATCACAAACGGATCTACCGGCTTTACAGCGAACAAGGGCTGTCACTGCGCCTCAAACGGCCACGCCGCAATAAATCGGCCCAGCGCCGACAACCGCAGCCTCAGGGTCTGTATCCGAATCACGTCTGGGGCATGGATTTTGTCTCTGATGCGTTGTTTGACGGGCGACGACTGCGCCTGCTGACGGTTATCGACCTGTACACCCGCGAATGCCTGGTGATATGCGTGGGGCAGAATTTGCGTTCAACAGAAGTGGCAGAAATGCTTAATAGCATAGCGCTCAGACGTCCTTTACCTCAGTTGCTGAAAACCGATAATGGTTCTGAATTTGCAGGGAAAATGCTGGACAGATGGGTGTACGAAAGAGGCATCAGAATCGACTTCTCACGCCCGGGAACACCGACGGACAATGCGACGGTGGAGTCCTTCAACGGCAGGTTACGGCAGGAGTGTCTGAACGAGAACTGGTTTATGTCTTTGGAGGATGCACGGTGCAAAATCGAGGCCTGGCGCATACACTATAACCAGAGGCGTCCCCCTTCTGCGCTGGGCCGGATGACCCCGTCAGAATTTGCTGAGAAGTCTGCCGGTTGCCAGAATACACAACCAACATGAAGCCGGTTATTCCTGATTATGACTGGATCATATTCGGGGTCAGGGTCACACTGGTTCCTGTCACTGGAAGATGCGCAGAACAAACTTGACAACATCATGAGAGAACGCATTCATCATTAAATGACATGACTCCGGCTGAATTTATCCGAAGTCTCCGGAAAGGCGAAGATCTCTGATTTAGCACTGCACTGATTTTGGGCCCGGGTCACGAATTATAAACGGAGCATATTAGAACAAGGGACACGTTGAATTGAATTGAGTTGAATTGAGCTGAGTTGAATTTAGAAGGTTAGCCACTCACCAAAAATTTAAATGCGATGATATTTACACCCCAAAATTCCAAATAATTCGACCAATATAAAAAGTGCCCTTTTGTCTTCGAGCACTTGATTGACACATATGTCCTATATACATTCCATTATCGTAGATGGCTATTAGTTACCTTCATTAAAGAAAGCATTCTTTTAGCGATGTGCTCCCATGTAAATAGCATTTCAATTTTCCTCAAGGCATTTATCTTGATAACATCATATTCCTTAGAGTTGGAAAGGATGCGCTCTATAGCAAAAACAAAATCACTAATATTATAGCTATCGCTAATCAAGATCCCATCTACACCTGGTGAAATAATTTCAGGGATCCCGCCTTTATGGCTAGCAACCAGAGGTGTCCCAACAGACATGCTTTCTATAAGCACCATTCCGAAAGGCTCATCCCATTGACATGGATATATAAATAGGTCACATGTCGATATAAAGTTTAATAAATATTCCTTATTTAAGTGACCTTTGATTTCAATGATAGGGAACTCATGTTTTTTGTTAATTTTGGCAGCAAGGTTTACTACCCTATCAAAATATTCCGTCCTTTCATTATTACCACCAGAACCTGTAGAACCACAAATTGCAAGAGTATACCTGTGGCTATTATTTACATTCAGCTTATCGCAAATTTCAATAGCTTCTAATACGCCTTTTTCTTTTACAATTCTGCCAGCAATAACAAGACTGCGTACTGAGCAATCATTGAAACACTCATCTTTTTTATTAGAGCATGAAAAACCTGAGAAATTAACACCATTATAAATACTACTTCCCGAAAGTAAATTAAAGTCACTCTGACAGCGACGAAGCAGAAAGTCACTACAAAACCAAAAATCGTCAACACTTTTATTAACAAGAGTAAATTGCTCAGATGAAATATAATCGGTCATATCGTTATGCATATGTAAAATTATCTTTCCTCTATAACCAAACTTCCTCAACCATAATGCATAAAGAGGACGATTATGCAAATGTATGATGTCTGATTTATATACCTCTTTTGGAAGAAATTTTATCCATAGCCTCCCATATCCAAAAAACTTAGAACGAATGGAGTTCTTATTTTTACCAGTAATTTTAGCCAAAGCAAATGAAATAACTTTCACAAATGAATCAATACAATTGAAATAAAACAAATCGCCTAGCCTTAACCCTTTACCGTCATCATCAGCCCCTGGACAGTATATCGAATAATTCAACTCCATTCCCAAACGAGAATAAACTTCAATTACCCAAGCAGCAATAGCGCCCCCTTTATTTATACTTAATATTTCTTCAACAGGGCAAATTACCGAAATCTTCATAAATCACCTTAGTTTTTACGCAGTTTTAGCGAAACCATAACATCACGCATTTCAATTCGTCGTGAAAAATACATACTACCAATAAATACAATCAATCCTATGGCACACTTCACCGAAAATGTTATTGGCAGGGGGAAACCTTCAAAAGTAACGTCAAGTAAATATAGAGTAACAATCAATGGCAAAGAATATACTATCGACATCAGGAAATTTTTTATATAATCAAGAAATACCAAAGAGGTTATTATCGATGCTACCACTCCATTTACAATAAAGTTCACTATCTGGACAACAATTAAGCAGTAAATTACACCATAAATACCGAAGATACTTGCGCTAGTAAAAATAATTGGGAGAATAAACAAAAAAGTTTTAAAGAAATTTAGCCAGAACCCTAATCGCATACGCCCTAAAGCCATGAAAAGCACACCAGATGGATAACAAATTGCGCGAAACAATCCAGCAAAACATAACAATTTTACCATAGGTACAATCCAGACCCATTTAACACCAAACAATAAAAGTACCAATTCGTTTGCGTTAAAGTATAACTCTGACAATAAAGCGATATTGACAAATCCAATTAAAAAAAGAGATTTACTGAATGCTGAAATTAACTCAATTGGCTTATTTTGCAGGGTTGACAAATAAGGAAACATAACACGAGTAATTACAGGATTTATTTTTGACGGTATATTGACAGCAAAATTATTAGCAATATTGAAGCCCCCCAAATTGGATATGCTAATAAATCTACCAATAACAAAAGAGCTTACATTTCCATTTATATAATTGACAAGTTGATCAAGTGCCTGATATACCCCAAAGTTAAGAAATGATTTAATTTCATTATAACTAAAACAAATTGATGGTCTATTTACCCCCCATCCAAAAACATTTAAAGTCAATACTTTTATTAAGCTAGCAATCACCATCGCATAAGCGACTGAAATTGCCCCTAATCCTTTATAGGCAAAAATAATGGAGAACACAAACTGAACGAAAACCGATAAGATTTCCGCAATAGCAATTATTTTAAAGTTCAGGCTTTTTTCAAACAAGGCAACAAACTGCTGTCCAAAAGGAATTATAATAAAAACAAACGCAGAAACACCCAATATGTAAATAAGATCTTCACTGTGAAAAAAATATGCTACAAGTGACTTACTTGAGAATAACACTGCAAAAATAAAAATGCCTACTATCACATTGAACCAGTATAAACTATCGAGTTCTCTTTTTGTAACATTTTTCCGCTGAATAATCGCCTTACTAATCCCCATGTCTAAAAATATTTCAGAGAATGAATTAACCAACATAATAATGCCAATCAATCCTATTTGATAAGGAGTAAGCAATCGTGATAGTAATGCTAGTTGTGTTAGCTGCATAATCACATTAATAACCAACGCCATACTAGTCCACTTAACACCTGATGCTACTTTATGTAATGCCGACATGCTTTTCTCATAATTATTTGAGTGAATATTGAAATTTCCCCAAAATAAAAACGCTCATATAAAAAATTTTTCATAAAATTGAGAGTTATGACTCTGGGATACTAATAGAATTGATATTCCGATATGGTCGTAATCATCTTTGCTATTTACATTGACGTAATTAGAGCATCAGATAAAAATATTTCCCCTTCAGACATTCCCTGAGCATTAATGACTAGCATATAATGTGACGCCCATTCAGGAGCCGGCATTCTTAGGGGGGACTGTACGACACTATGCCAAGTGTTAATTCCTAAAGTTAAGTCAACTTGGCGAACGGGACCATGCTGAACTTTTCGTTTAAATTTAACTTGACCATTATCAGAAACATAATAGACACTTACAAAATATGCCGAAATAAAAATTTTACCCATAAGCGACCTATCAGTTCTAATTTTAAGACTATAGGTATAATTTTGTAATCTACGCGCGGCAACCATAGTGACAAACGTCAGAGGAGCACCTTTATTTGAAAGTTTAGTTAACCTCAAGGATTTGTTCTTTTCTTTATTTATTTTATAATAATTCAACTGAGTATAATATGTTAATTTTCTCTCATCATTATTTTCATCGAACAACATAACCCAATCACAACCATCCTGATTAGTTGAAAACTCTCCATCAGATAGTTGGTTTTCAGCCTGGCTTAATAGTATTGACACAGAAAAATTCCCGCCACCATTAAGAAGTCTAGAATCCATAGCATTGAATATTCCGGTACCAATCTTAAACGTACCACTTTGAGTCAGAAGATTTAGAAGTTTGCAACTATAAAAGTATACACCACCACCACCTTGAACAGACTCAACAATAGCATCAACAGGTAGCTTGTCCTTGATAAATCCCATAATAGTAACATCACGTAAAACTATACTAGCAGATTGGTCTTGACTACAAAAATATGGAACCATTTTAAGAGGGTTTGAAGTATTATTGAATTCGTGATGACCACCATGTGAGATAATTGATCCAGCATTTGCTTCGAAAACGCGGCCAACATAATCAATTGACACACCAGATACGTAGATCTCTCCATTAGGATTACTATTACGCACTCCTATCCCGGAAGAGGTTGCTATTACACCACCAAAATAAGCTATATTCTCTCCATAATTAACAAAACCTGAAGGCATATCAATATGGACACCTGAGCGAAAAATTTGCGCCCCAAAATGGGATATATTATAAGCGTTACTTTGATAAACATCACCCCTGCCGAATTCAGAAATCGTAACAGCCCCCATCACGATATTTCCCAATCCACTTTCAGGGCTATGAAATAAACGTCCGATAACTTCACTATCCCTACCTGGTCCTTGAACTAAAACGCCGGACATTCGCATCCCTCCTAAATTTGGAAGGTGTCCAACGTCAAGTTCACCTGAATTGAAAAACCTTAAAAAATAATTTCCACGTATGTTCGGTATACCTGATGCATCAATCACAGTGCCATCAGCATGACCTACCAAAGTAACATAAGCCAAATCAATATCAGTTTTTGCTGCAAGCCATGGCTGAAAATTTTTCGCCATATGTATTTGAGTTCTTTTTTTAATTACATTTTTAATAAACTCTTGAGCATCAATCAATTCATCTCGAGACGTTACAATAATCGAGTCAGAAATCACATCACCAGAGAAAGACGTACTCGTCTCCGTAAACATCTTTTTGTCGGATGAACTATTATTAAGCGAGTCTTGTAATTGAGTATTCTTAGCTAATGCATTCACGGTGAACACACTGGCAAGAGAATAACCAACCTTTTTTAAAATAGCCCTTCTATCCATAAATTCTCCCATAAGCTAGGAAAACTAAAGTTTCCATGAGATATTTCTTTTAACAACTCTAGCTGGAGAACCAGCGATCAAACAATTACTTTCTAAAAAGTCACCGCTAACTACTGAGTTAGCAGCCACAACACAGCCAGATGCTATATTAGTACCCTTCAAAACAGAAACATTACAACCTATCCAAACATGATCGCCAATATTAATAATTTTATCTTTGTTTTTTTATTCGTATAATTCAGATGATGAAAATCATCATCTAAAAACTGACACCCCCATGAAATATTACAGTCCTTTCCAATTGAAATACCGTTGTATACAATAAAGTCATTCTCAGGACCAATATATCCCCCAGACAAAATTAATACCGCACCATTATTTATATCAACACGACAACCACGCCCAAATGAAAGCGTACCTTGACATAATAGCCTCCCCCTAATATTATAAAAGCTTTCAGTTTTGTTACTAACATGATTAACATTTCTCAAGCCAAGTAATAGAACGCCATCACTCGTTAGACTTATATTTTTCAGTCCTTTAACTTTAACTTTATTGGCTGAAAAAAGCCCTCTCAAACCTTTTGTTCTATAGAACAAATTCATTATAAGAACATGAAAAATATGACACTCGGCCTTCTTGCATAACTCATTGAGTTTTTTTAAGTTTGCTATCATATTCATCATCCTTAGAAACTAATGCAGAAGCGGAGGCGACATAGATCAAAAACATCCACAATGAGGGCGATGATATGTCTGGAACTGAGAAAAACGCTCCCAAAATGAATCCTAAAAATAAAGTCAGAAAGAAAAGTGGATCTGGTTTTTTTCTATTTAAAAATAAAGGTTTGACTAAATAGTAAATAACTACTGAAAATAGAATAAAGCCAACCAATCCTAAATTAGTCAAGAGCGTAAGTAATAATGATGAGGCCCTATTACTACCCAAACCTAGCCCTAAGAAATAACTATCGAACAAAGCAGATAATGAGAGATAGTTACTCCAACTACGAATAACTCCAGAGTCAGATGACATTTTTTGGTCATATAGAGAAAAAATTACATCACCAAATAAAATGAAAATAATTGTAGACATTATTACTACAAGACAAATCGAAATTAAAACGCGCTGAGAGTTAGTCCCTCGTAAAATGAAAAATAATAGGAATGAAGCAACTGCAGTTAAAATAGCTGTAGATGAACGGTTTAATGTTAACAAAAACAGCATGCCTAAACCTAGAATAAGAACACCAAACTTTCTTCTTGCAAAAAGTAAAGGAGCAAGTGACGAGGCTATAAAGGCCCCTGCTGACGACGGCTCAGAATATGTGCCGGCCAAACGACTTTCTGATAGCGCTGTAATCGAGTACCCTTCATTGGAATATAGGAAATCTACTGGGAGTGTATCTTTACTAATCAGCCACCAAAAGGAAAACAGCCCAAAAATTAAAATACTAATATAATATGATATATATAGTTGATTGAAATCAATTATTGAAGGAGCAAATCTATAAGCCATCAAGAGTGTTATTACATTTATAATAAATAAGCAAATCTGCGACACATTGGACATAGAAAATCGCAATGAGGTTCCAGATGTTGCATAATTAACTTCGAAACTGTACATGGGGGAAACTACACGCAACCCAGAAAAAAGAGATGGAGCAGTAAATGTAACTACAAAAGCAAAAAAAACTAAGATTGAAAAATAAAAAGTGACTTTACTCAGATTATAGCTGATACCATTAGTTAAAAAGTATGGGCTAATTTTTATTATAAATAATATTTGGGTGAAAAAAAATGGTGTAATCCAGAGATTACCTAGTGAAAACACCGATGCTGCCTGGAAGACACAAGACGTCAACATTAACACATAAAGATACTTGGGAGGAAATAAAATAAAAATCAGCGCTATCGAACACCAAACAATACCGAAAATAGTTAATGTCATAATTTTACTCATCACTGTAGTTTACACTGCAGCACCTAAATTCATGCAATTATAAATACCCAAAAACTTCCTATTTCACAAGCGCGAGAACACCCATGTATAAA